>JAABUR0100003875.1_pt1 | contig 20533 bp, 17 predicted proteins | sample 5560091 | NCBI WGS metagenome assembly JAABUR01 (sample SAMN10711879, study PRJNA513375) | rock metagenome | isolation source: Antarctica rocks | place: Antarctica: Victoria Land, University Valley sud
CCCCTCGCCGGAGCTGTCGTCTCGTCCGGGGCCGGGCCCCTCACCCGCCCTCCGGGCACCCTCTCCCGGGGGGAGAGGGAGGGATATGGATCATCGCCCCTTGTTGATCTGATCGAAATAGCCTCGGACGTGCTTTTCGATGTTCCGAGGGATCTTCTGGTTCGTGAGGGCTTCGGCGGAGAGCCCCTCGGCGGCCTCGATGTCGCCCTGGATGTCGATGACGCTCTGGCCCTTCATCGAGGCCGAGGGGGGCGCGAAACCTTCCATGACCGCCTTCCCCTTGCCGATCTGCGGCTTGACCTTGGTGTTGTACGACGCGGTCGCATCCGGGGCCTCGGGCCGGTCACCGTCCCCCCGGCCGCGTCCCATGCCGTTGTTCTGGCCATTCTGCCCGTTCGAGTTCATGCCGAGGCCGCCGAGGGTCTCGCCGAGCTGGTTCATGCCGTCGCCGGTCATGCCGTTCTTGGCTTCCTGCAAGTCGGCCAGGGCGCCATCGAGGGCCTCGATCTCCTGGAGCTGTTGGGCCATCTGGGCCAGCTGCTTCTCGCTCATCCCGAGCGATTCGGCCGCCTTCTTCGAGTCGCCTTTCTCCAGGTCCGACTGCGCCTGTCCGAGCTTCGCGGCGAGCTTCTGGAGGCTTTCCAGGCCCTTCGCCTGGTCGTTGAGCTTGGCCATCTCCTTCTGGAATTGTTCGGGCGAGAGCCCGCCGTTCTTGCGGGCCTCTTCGAGCTGCTTCTTCCTCTGGTCGAGGTTGGCCATCTTCTGGAGCGCCTTGGTCATGTCGCCGAGCTGCGCCTTGAGCGCCTTCTTGTCGGCCTCGGTCATCTGTCCCGCCTGGAGTTTGTCGCGCAGTTTCTTGAGCTCCTGGGCGGCCTTCTGGAAGTCCCCCTTGGCCAGGTCCTTGGCGAAGTCCGAGGCGGGGCCCGAACTGGACATCTCCTTGAGCTGTTGCAACTGCCGGTTGATCTGCTCGGGTGAGCCGAGTTGCTTCTGGCGTTCCTTCACGGCGTCGGTCAGTTTGTTCAGCTGGACCAGGGCCTGATCCTTCCGGGCGGGGGGGGCCTTCGCCAGGGTTTCGGCCGCCTTCTCGATCTCGGCGAGGAGCTTGTCCGCCTCGGCGAACTTGGTCTTGTCGAGCTCTTTGCGCTGGCTGGCCACCTTCTTGCCGAGGGCCTTGGTCTGCGAGGCGACCACGCGCTTCTCGACCGCCTCGGTGGGCTTGGCCTGGGCCCGAGCCTGGATGAGCTCGGGCACGAAAAACATCGCGACGGCCAATGCACCGGGTATGAGCGGCAGCCATGCGAGACGCGGGAGCCTCGGGCCGAACTCCGAACCGACCTCGAGCACCGACACATGGCGGACGGCATCCGCGATCAAGGCTCGACCGGCGTCGCTTTGACGCAAGACGTCGGGCAGCGTCATGGCCGTGCTCAGCCGCTCGTTGAGGTGGAACGCCCGATCGATGGCCACCGCGGCGTCGATCCGGCTCGGGCCACGCACCATCGCGACCAGGGCGGCCGCGACCAGGCCCAGCCCGCCGGCGATCGCCAGGGGCAACCAGTCCTGCCCCGGCAGCGGCCGATTCGAGAGCTTCTCCGCCGCGAGGGCCAGTGCCGCCAGGCCCAGCGTGCCTCCCCAGCACCAGACGAGTGCCGACAGGAAGCGTTGAAACCGCAACCGGCGCCAAACCCGCCCGATCGGACCGTCCAGTTCTCGCACGGCTCTTCCTCCCGCTCGACCCTTTGCCGACACCGCTTTGACGAACGTCATAATCTCCGATTCTATTCGGAAGGCCCGACCGCGACAAGTTGCGCCGACGAACCTTTTCGGACTGATGATCAACTCGTCGAGGCATAGGCGGCGGACGCGGCGGCGAGCGCACCGCCCGATTCGAGGCGATGCCCCAGGTCTCGCAGGCAGGTCTCCAGCGCGGCCAGGAGCAGGGTCACGTTCGCCGGTCGAGAGCCGTGGCCCATCAGGCCGATCCGCCAGGCCTGGCCCTTCATCGGTCCGAGCCCACCGCCGATCTCGATCCCCCAATCTTTCAGGAGCCGTTTGCGGACGGCGAGGTCGTCGATCCCGTCGGGGATGCGGACGCAGGTGAGCTGCGGCAGTTGATGCCCTTCGGCCGTGATCAACCCGAGCCCCATCGCGGCCAGGCCCGCCTTCAGCGCCGTGGCGTTGGCCTTGTGCCGGGCGTGACGCGCCTCGAGCCCTTCCTCGACGACGAGCGCCAGGGCTTCGCGCAAGGCGTAGTTCATGCTGATCGGCGCCGTGTGGTGGTAGAAGCGGTCGCTCCCCCAGTAGCGCTGGATCATCGCCATATCCAGATACCAGCTCTGGACCTTCGACTTCCTCCCCTGGATGGTCTCGGCGGCGCGCGGGGAGAACGAGACGGGGGCGAGGCCGGGGGGGCAGCTCAGGCATTTCTGCGTGCCCGAGTAGACCGCGTCGATCCCCCAGGCGTCGACCTCGACCGGGACGCCCGCCAGCGAGGTCACGGTGTCGAGCGCGATCATGGCGCCGGCCTCGTGCGCGATCCGGGCGATCTCCTCCACCGGCTGCCACGCCCCGGTGGACGTCTCGGCGTGGACGATCCCGACGACCTTGGGGCCGACCCGGCGCACGGCGGCCCGGACCTCGTCGGGGTCGAAGACCTCGCCGTAGGGGCGCTCGATCGCCGTGACCTGGGCGCCGGCGCGCTCGGCGACGTCGACCATCCGGGCGCCGAAGACGCCGTTGACGCAGACGAGCATCGTGTCGCCCGGCTCGATCAGGTTGACGACCACCGCCTCCATCCCCGCCGAGCCGGTCCCCGAGACGGCCATCGTCAGCCGGTTCTCGGTCCGGAAGACATAGCGGAGCAGGTTCTGCGTCTCGTCCATCAGAGCCACGAACTCGGAGTCGAGGTGCCCCAGCAGCGGCATCCCCAGCGCGGCCAGGACCCGTGGATGCACTTCGCTCGGCCCGGGGCCCAGCAACAACCTCGGCGACGGGCTCAGGGGAGGGGGGGGTGCGGGACGTTCGGGAGCGGCCACGGTGAGGTTCCTGTTCTGTATGGAGGATCGGATGGGTGTCCCGTCAACTCCCGCCCTCTGCCTCATCCGGCGGACGGAATGTCTTGATCAGCTCACTGATGGCCTTGAACTCGGGGCGGTCCGAGCGCTCCGTCCATTCGAACAGGACCGCCTCGGTGGTCGAGATGACGGCGCCGGCGTTCTCGAGGCGGCGGAGGGCGAACTTCCAGTCCATGGCCGACCGCGAACCCACGGCGTCGGCAGGGACCTGGACCCGGAAGCCCAGGCCGAGCAACTCCAGCGCCGTCTGCGCCACGCAGACATGCGCCTCGATCCCCGCGAGTGTCACGTGGTGAATCCGGTTGTTGTGCAATCCCTCGAACAGTTGCGGCACCGAGAGGCAGTGGAACGTCGTCTTTGAGGCGCGTTCGGGGATCAGCTCGGCTAGCTCGGCGACGGTCGGTCCGAGCCCCTCCGGATATTGCTCCGTCCCCCAGACCGGGAGCCCGAGCGCCTTCGCCCCCCGGACCAGCCGCAAGGCGTTGGCGATCATCAGGTCGCGCTTGTGAATCTTCGGGACCAGCTTCGCCTGGACGTCGACAACGAGCAATGCGCCGTGTTGTGCCGTCAGCCGCTCGGTCGACCGCATGCGTCCGTCTCCGTCTCGTGGACTCGATCGCGCGATGCTAAGGGGCGAGTCCCGGGCGTGTCAAGGAGTCCTCCCCCTTGTTCAACCGCGTCGTTCAACCGCGTCGGCATCGCGAGAGCGGGCGGACAAGAACCAACGACCTCCGGAGCCCGCGGTTCAGGAGTGCGCCTTCGGCCCCGAACGACGAGATCGCCAAGCAAAGATTGTGCATAATCGATGTTTCGATGACCAGAATCAGCGACTCGTGGGGCGTGCCCTCGGTAAACTGTCGTTTATCTCGGTCGGCGTTGGATGGCGGAAACGACTCGTTCGGACCCCCTGAGGACATGATGCGCCAACTCCCGAAACCGTTGGACTTCATCCTGTGAAAATACGCCTTCAGACGCCGGATAGAGCCATTGGCCATCGGCCTGAAAAGGATACTCCGTGTTGCGCCGGGGAGGTAACCGCGGGGCCAGGCCGTCAAGGGCCTTGATTCCCGCCCGAGTGTCCTGGTCGAGCACGCCGTGCAACTGATGCTGAATCGTACGGTTGTCCGCGGTTCTCGGCAGCCGGAGGAGCATGCCTATGTATCGTTCGACCTCGTGCCTGGGGCGAAAGCCGGCACCCAATATCCCGGCATCATGCAGGGCGGATACCAGTGCTTTCACGGCTTTCTCCACAGTCTGCTGCCACTTGGCGATGGCGTGGCAGCGGCCCGTTCCGACCTCGTCCGCCACAAAACGTTCTGCCGCTTGCCAGTCCGCCCTTGCCTGGTAAAGCCAAGCCGTCGGTTCATCCACGGATGGCCTCCCGACGACCGGCTTCTGCCTGAAGTCGGGCCAGAGCTTGCTCCCCGACCTCGTCCTTGTGCAGAATTTCATAATCCCCATCGCGGATGGCGTTGACCACTTCAATCGCCAGGGGCCAACTTTGCTCGAGGGAAATTTGCAGTTCGCGAGGGTTAGTCAAAATGAGGTGGAGTCGCTCGTCTTGGGCCATCGGGAATCCGGTGGTGGTCGCAAAGGTGACTTCGAACAGGTCTCGCTCGAAATTCATACTCTCGCCAGGAGTGCCGACGACTTCAAAAAGGAAAATATGCTGTTGGTCCCGCCTCGCAGGGAGGTAGGACACGGCCAGGTGAAGTGGTTCGTCTTCCAATTCGCGGTGCTGCTCCGTGAGGCGTCGTATCGCCTGCTCGAACTGAGGAAATCTGTCCGAGGTCCATGATCCGCCCATTGGCTTTCCTCCGGTCGACCCATCGATCCGTGACTACCGGTCCGTACGGAGTCATTGCGATGTCATTGTGAACCGCGGGTCCGATCCGTACCAGAGCGAGCGAACGAGGAGGGACGGCGCCGGCCGCCCCGGGGCAGTCGCGCTCAGGCTTCGACCCAGACTTCCCCCTGGCGGACCTCGCAGCGGAAGCGGTGGAGCGACTCGCCCGGGACGGTCGTGCAGCGCCCGCTGGAGAGGCGGAAGCGCCAGTGATGCATCGGGCAGACGGCCTCGCCGTCTTCGATCCAGCCTCGGCCCATCGGGCCGTTGGCGTGCGGGCATCGACCGAGGAGGGCGTGGAAGTGGCCGCCGTCGTTGAAGACCGCGATGCGAAGGCCGTCGACTTCGACGGCGTGGGCCTTACCGTCGGCGACATCCTCCACGCGGCAAACCGAGACGAACTGGCTCAAGTGCGCGGCTCCTCCTCGTCGTTGCCGAAGTCTCTCGGACTTGCGACGAGATGAACTCACCATGTACAGTGGGCGGGACCTGGGGAGCCGGCACGCATGTCAGCAGACAGGAATGCCCTGTTCGTCATCGGCCTGGCCGCCGTCGCGTTCGCAAGCGGCTGCGACTCGTCGGGCCGGTCCGCGCCCGAACTGGTCTGGGGAATCCACGGGACCAAGCCGGGGTGGCTGCACAAGCCGCGCGTGGCCGCCTTCGACGGGCACGACCAATTATACATCGCCGACCTGACCGACCGCATCCAGGTCTTCGACCGCGACGGCCGCTACCTCCGAGGGTGGCGGACGCCCGACCTCAACGTGGACGGGCCGAGCGGCCTGACCGTCGACCGGCTCGGCCGGCTGCTCGTGGCCGATACGCACTTCTACCGCGTCCTGGTCTACTCGAACGCGGGCGAGCTGCTCTTCCAGATCGGCGACGGCGTGCAAGGCTCGACCCCCGGGCGGTTCGGCTACCCGACCGACGTGGTGATCGACCGCGCGGGGAATTTCTACGTCAGCGAGTATGGCGATAACGACCGCATCCAGGTCTTCTCGCCGGAGGGGAAATGGCTCCGCCAGTGGGGGGGGCATGGCCTCGAGCCGGGAGAATTCCTCCGTCCTCGCTCCCTGGCTATCGACGATCGAGACCGGATTTACGTCGCCGACAGTTGCAACCATCGGATCCAGGTCTTCGATACGCAGGGCAAACTCCTGGATGCCTGGGGGACGCGGGGTACGGCGCCGGGCCAGATGTCGTATCCTTATGACCTGGCGATCGGCCCCGACGGGGCGCTCTACGTCTGCGAGTACGGCAACCAGCGGGTCCAGAAGTTCACGCGCGAGGGCAAGCCGATGGGCCTCTGGGGCGGGTCGGGGCGAGGTCCGGGGCAACTGTTCAACCCCTGGGCGCTGGCCGTCGACGGCCAGGGTGCGGTCTCGGTCATCGACACGAACAACCATCGGGTGCAGCGGTTCCGCCTGTAGCGGCCGGGGAGGCCGGGACGATGTTCGGAAACCTCTCGCTGACGCTGGGTAGCCCGTGGTGGCTCATCGCCTTGCCGATGGTGATCCCCCCGTTGATCCTCGTCAGCTTCCGGAGCCTCTCGGGCCTGGGGATGGTCCGCCGGGCGCTGGCCATCCTGCTCAGGACGGCGGTCGTCACGCTCATCGTGCTGGCCCTGGCCGAGGTCCAGACCGTCCGGCGCAACGACAAGCTGACGACCCTCTTCCTGGTCGACGCCTCGCAGAGCATCCCGCGCGACTGGCAGGGGCCCGCGCTCCAGTACGTGACCGAGGCGTCGAAGAAGCGGCGGAAGGATGACCTGGCCGGGGTGATCGTCTTCGGCAAGGGGCCGAGGGTGGAGGCCCCGCCGGCGCCGACGGAAGTCAATCTGCTGGGGATCGAGAGCACGATCGACCCCGAGTACAGCGACATCGGCGGGGCGATCAAGCTCGCCCTTGCCACCTTCCCCGAGGACACCGCGCGTCGGCTCGTGGTCCTCTCAGACGGCAACGAGAACCGCGGCAACGCGGTCGAGCAGGCCCTGGCCGCCAAGGCGCTCGGCGTGCAGGTCGACGTCCTGCCGATCGAGTACTTCTACGATCGCGAGGTCCTGGTCGAGAAGGTCTCGCTCCCCCCCGACGTCAAGAAGGGGGAGACGGTCAACATCAACGTCGTGATCCGGGCCAGCGAGCCGACCCGCGGCACCCTGCAGATCTTCCAGAAGTCGGAGAACTACCGGTCCCCGGCCGCCGGCAACGAGAAGCCGGTCGCCGTCGAGCTCGAGCGCGGGATCAACGTCCGGACGCTCAAGCAGCAGATCACCGAGCCCAATTTCTACACCTTCACCGCCGAGTTCATCCCCGACCGGTCGAGCGGAGACCGCCGCGCCATCAACAATGTCGCCGAGGGGTTCACCCACGCGAGGGGGACCGCCCAGGTCTTGCTCATCGAGGGGACGCTCGGGGAGCACGGCGAGCTCGTCCGCGCCCTGAGGGAGAAGGGGCTCGAGGTCACGACCCGGGTCGCCCCCCGGATCAGCGGCGGGGGATCCGCCGGGGGCGACGCCCTGCCGTCCGACCTGGCGGGGCTCCAGCCCTATGACACCGTCATCCTGGGCAACGTCCCCAAGGACTCGTTCACCGAGGCGCAGCAGAGGCTGCTCGAGACGAACGTCCACGACATGGGGGGCGGGCTGGTGATGCTCGGCGGCCCCGACAGCTTCGGCGCCGGCGGGTGGATGAACTCGCCGGTCGAGAAGGCGCTGCCGGTCGACATGCAGATCAAGGCCCTCAAGGTGCAGGGCAAGAGCGCCACGGTCCTGATCATGCACGCCAGCGAGATCCCCGAGGGGAACTTCTGGATGAAGGAAGTCGCCAAGGAGTCGATCAAGACCCTCTCGAGCTACGACTACGTCGGGATGCTCCACTGGCAAGGGCAGGAGGCCTGGCTCTTCCCGATCCGCTCGATCGGCGAGGGGCGCAACGTCATGCTCCGCGCCATCGATCGCATGGTCCCCGGCGACATGCCCAACTTCGACCCCACGGTCCAGATGGCCTTGCGGGGCCTGCGCAACATCCCCGACGCCATGACACGGCACATCATCATCATCAGCGACGGCGACCCGGCCCCGCCGACCCGGCAACTGATCAACCAGCTCACCACCAACAAGGTGACGGTGACGACCGTGCTGACCGCCGCGCACGGCAACGACTTCAACTCCCTCCGGACCATGCGCGACATGGCGACTCAGACGAAGGGGCGCTTCTACAACGTCACCAATCCCAAGGCCCTGCCGCGCATCTATCAGAAAGAGATGCGGATCATCTCGCGCCCGCTGATCTTCGAGCAGCCGAACCCCTGGGCGCCCCGGCTGAACACGCCCAGCGAACCGGTGACGGGACTCCCCGCCGACCTGCCGCCGATCGGCGGCCTGGTCCTGACCAGCGCCAAGGAGAGCGAGCTGGTCGAGGTCCCCCTGACCTCGCCGCTGCCGACGGGGCAGGTCAACCCCCTCCTGGCCCACTGGGGTTACGGCCTGGGCCGGTCGGTCGCCTTCACCTCCGACGCCGGGAGGCGCTGGACCACGCGCTGGCTCGACTGGGAGAGCTATGCCGCCTTCTGGTCGCAGGTCATCCGCTGGTCGATGCGTCCCGTCGACCGGGGCAACCTGACGTTGACCGTCCGCCGCGACCAGGGACGGATCAAGGTGGTGGTCGATGCGCTCGACAAGGAGAATCAATTCCTGAACTTCCTCCAGGTGCAGGGGAACGTCGTCAGCCCCGACCTGAAGCGGTCGTCCATCGAGCTGGCGCAGACGGCGCCGGGGCGGTACGAGGGGACGGTCGACGAGGCCGAGGCCAGCGGCAACTATTTCATCAACCTCGGCTATCGAGGGCCCGACGGCGTGCAGGGGGTGATCTCCTCCGGAGTCTCCGTCCCGTATTCGGACGAGTACCGCGAGCTGCGCTCGAACCCCGCCACGCTGGAGACGATCGCCTCATTGACCGACGGGCAGGCCTCGACGTGGAAGCTCCGGCCCGATGGCCGGCCCGACCTCCAGCGCACGCTCGACGGCGCCGACCACTTCCGGCGCGACGCGACCCTGACGCGCCCGCGCGGCTTCGCCCCCCTCTGGCCCGACCTGCTCTGGCTGGCCGCCGTCCTCTTCCTGGCCGACGTGGCGGTGCGGCGGGTCGCCCCCGACTTCGACCGGATCCGCAAGTCGACCGCCGACGCCTGGACGCGGCTCCGCGGGTCCGAGGTCGCGGCGCCGAGCGAATACATGGAGAAGCTCAAGAGCCGCAAAGCCGAGGTCGGCGAGCAACTCGGCCGGACCCGCTCCGCCACCAGATTCGAGGCGCCCCCCCCATCGGGCCCGTCCCCCGGTGCCTCCGCCATGCCCACGTTCGCCGAGGGGAAGGCCGAGGCCGAGCGACGTCCGAACGACCCTCACGGTGGGTCGTCCCTGGCCCCGGGGTCGCCCCCGGAGGCCGAGCCCGAGAGCTATACCGACCGCCTGCGCCGGGCCAAGCAGAAGGTCTGGGAAGAGCGGGACAAGGACAAGTTCAAGTCGTGACCTCGCGTGGGTGCGGCCCGACGTTCCTGGATTGAAAACTTCGACGGGCGGGCTCCGGGCCCGCCCCTCTCTTGAGAAAAGGGACAATCGCCGATGGCCACCGCGGCAACCGCAACGATGGAGGCTCGCGCCGATGACTTCCGCTCGGCGTATGGGCGGGTCCGGGCCGAGATCGGCAAGGTGATCGTCGGCCATGACGAGATCGTCCACGGGGTCCTGACCTGCCTCTTCGTCGGCGGCCACGCGCTGCTCGAAGGGGTCCCCGGCCTGGGCAAGACGCTCCTGATCCGCACGTTGGCCGATGCGCTGGCCCTGGACTTCAACCGCATCCAGTTCACCCCCGACCTGATGCCGGCCGACATCATCGGCACGAACGTGGTGATGGAGGCGCCCGACGGCCGTCGCGTCTTCGAGTTCCAGCGCGGGCCGATCTTCTCGCAGATCGTCCTGGCCGACGAGATCAACCGCGCCACGCCCAAGACCCAGTCGGCCCTGCTCGAGGCCATGCAGGAGCACTCCGTCACGGTCGGTGGCCACGTCCACACGCTCAAGGAGCCGTTCTTCGTCATGGCCACGCAGAACCCGATCGAGCAGGAGGGGACGTATCCGCTCCCGGAGGCGCAGCTCGACCGGTTCCTCTTCAAGCTCGTCGTCGGCTACTCCACGCGCGAGGAGCTGAACCTGATCCTCGAGCGGACGACGACGGCCAGTCGCCCTCGCGCCGAGACCGTGATCGACGGCGAGACGCTCGTGCGGATGCAGGCCCTCGTCCGCGAGGTGATCATCGCGCCCCACGTCCAGGACTACGCCATCCGGCTCGCCCTGGCCACGCACCCCGACGGCCCGTTCGCCGCCGACGTGACGAACCGGTACATCCGATGGGGGAGCAGCCCTCGAGGCGTCCAGACGCTCGTGCTCGCCGCCAAGGTCCGCGCCCTGCTCGACGGCCGCTTCAACGTCAGCTTCGAAGACCTCCGCCGCGTCTTCCTCCCCAGCCTCAGGCACCGGGTCCTCCTGAACTTCGAGGCCCAGGCCGAGGGGGTCGAGCCCGACGACGTCCTCTTGAAAGTCCTCGACGCCGTCCCCGAGAAGGCCGAGTCCAGCACGCCCGTCGCCAGGGCCGGATGACGCCCGCGCCTCGGTTCTGTTACGATGACGGATCGCAAGTCCATCCATCAGGGAACGACGCGAGGTTCAACGGAGAAATGGGCGACGGGTCCGACGGTCCCTTCGAAGTCGGTGCGACGATCGTGATTTTCTCTCCACGCGTTCCCCAAGAGACCGCATCCGGCGCCTTGCATGCCATGCACGACATCTATGATCCCCCCCCCGCGCCGATCTCCTGGAATCCGCCCGAGTCGGATCCGCTGGTGTTCACCACGGGAGACCTGGTCTGCCTCGTCACGCTCTGCCTGGTGCTGGTCGTCACCGCGATGATGGCCTGGACGGCCGAGCCGGCCATGGCCATGGTGACGGCGCTCGCCGGTTCGCTGGTGATCCTCGAGAGCTGGTTCACGGCGCTGGGCTTCCTGCATCGCCGGCATTCGCTCGGCCTCCGGGCCCGCTGGACGGTCTTCCTCGCGGCGCTCGTCCCCTGGCTCGTCGGCCTCGGCGTCGCGGCGACCTCGATGCTCGGCCTCTTCCTGGTCTCCGACTGGCTCTTCTGAACGGAACACGAGAAGGGATGAGCCCGATCATGCCCGCCGCCCCCGCGTCCGCCCTGCTCGAACCCGACTTCCTGAACAAGCTCGAACGGCTCGAGCTGGTCAGTCGCAAGATCTTCGTCGGGCGGATGAAGGGCGAGCGCAAGAGCAAGCGGCGAGGGTCGTCGGTCGAGTTCGCCGACCACCGCAATTACTCCGCCGGCGACGACATCCGGCACATCGACTGGAACGTCTACGGGAGGCTGGACAAGCTCTTCTTGAAGCTCTTCCTCGAAGAGGAGGACTTGCACGTCTACACGCTGCTCGACACGAGCCTGTCGATGGACTTCGGCGACCCGACCAAGCTTCACTACGGCAAGCAGGTCGCCGCCGCCCTGGCGTTCATCGGGCTGGTCAACCACGACCGCGTGGTGCTCGATACCTTTGCCGACAAGCTCGACGGCGGCCTGCCGAGCATCCGGGGCCGGTCGCAGATGTGGCGCGTGGTGCAATACCTCGAAGGGCTCCAGGCCTCGGGATCGAGCCACCTGACCGCCGCCGCCAAGGCATTCGCCATCAAGCACACGGGCAAGGGGGTCGTCGTCGTCATCTCCGACTTCCTGGACAAGCACGGCTATCAGGACGCCTTGCGCTACCTGCTGGCCCGCAACATGGACATCTACGTCATCCACGTCCTGAGCCGAGAGGAGGTCGAGCCCGAGCTGGTCGGCGACCTCCGCCTGGTCGACGCCGAGGACGACGACATGGCCGAGATCACCGTCAGCGCCCCGCTCCTGAAGCGCTACAAGGACAACCTCAACGCCTTCATCGAGGACATCAAGGGCTGGTGCACGAAGCGCGGGATCACCTACATCTTCACCACCAACCAGAATCCCTTCGACAAGCTGATCCTGAACTATCTGCGCGAGCGCGGGCTCGTCCAGTGACGAGCCGGGCGCGGCCGCGACCGGCTCGCCTCGGGCTCATGGGAGGTTCCGACCTTGGACGCTTTGAAGACGATCAACGATCCGCTCGTGTTCCTGGGAATCTCGGGCTTGCTGGTGGCGTACCTGCTCTACACGATGATCCGCAAGCGCAAGGGGGAACGCCCCGGCGAGGGCGACCGAGAACCCCTCCTCTAGGAAGGTCTACCCTGGCGTTGGGGACGAGGTGGACCCGATTCTCCTTCTCCCCCCGGGAGAACGTGCGCCGAAGGGGCGGATGAGGGGATTGGCATCGCGAACGACCTCTCGCTCGAGGACGTGGCTCATGCAGGCGCCGGGGCCCCTCATCCGGCCGTCCCGGCCACCTTCTCCCGGGGGGAGAAGGGAGGATCGCACCGGACTTTTTAGATGGCTCAAAGCGAGCTAAGACGAGGGCCGGCGGAATGAACTTCGGCAACCTGCGCGGCATCGGCTTCCCGGTCGAATTCGCCAGCCCCCTGGGAGGTGCGGCCTGGGCGGTGCTCGCGGGCATCCCCGTGGGGATCATCGCGCTGTATTTCCTCAAGCTCCGCCGTCGGCCGTTGCAGGTGCCCAGTACCTTGCTCTGGAGGCGGAGCCTGGAAGACCTGCACGTCAACAGCCTCTTCCAGCGGCTCCGGAAAAATTTGCTCCTGTTCCTCCAGCTCATGGCGGTCCTGCTGGCGATGCTGGCGCTGACGGGGCCGCGAATCCGGGGGACGACCGGGCAGGGGAGGCGCTTCGTCCTGGCGATCGACAACTCGGCGAGCATGTCGGCCACCGACGTCGCCCCCAACCGCCTCGCGCGGGCCAAGGAGGAGGCGAAGAAGATCGTCTCGTCGATGGAAGGCGACGACCTGGCGATGGTCATCTCCTTTTCCGACCGGGCCCGGATCGTCTCCAATTACACGAGCAATGGCCGATTGCTCCTCCAGCGGATCGACGCCATCGCCCCGACCGAGGCGACGACCTCCCTGCGCGAGGCGCTTCAGGTCGCGGCGGGCCTGGCCAATCCGTCGAGGCAGTACGGCGAACCCGGCGAGGGGGTCGTCGCCACGTCGGTCGTCACCCCCAAGCTCCTGATCTACACCGACGGCGGGTTCGCCGACGTCGAGGGGTTCAGCCTGGGCAACCTCGAGCCCGAGATCGTCGTGATCGGCCCGCCGGTCCCCCCGCTCGCGGAGGCCGATCCACAATCGCGGCCCGGAGTCCGGCCGAAGACCCCTTCCGACAATGTCGCGATCCTCGCGCTTCAGACGCGACGTAGCGACGAGCAGGCCGACTCTCATCAGGTCTTCGGGCGCGTGCACAACTACCGGGGCCAGGCCGTCGCCACCGAGGCCCAGCTCCTCCGCCACGACCCGGGCCGGCCGGGCGCCCCGGGCACGCTCGTCGACGCCATCGCCCTGAACATCCCCGCGCAGAGCGACCAGTCGTTCAAGTTCGACCTCCCCGACGCGGGGGCGGCCGAGCTCGAGGTCCGGCTCACCGAACGCGACGCCCAGGCGCTCGACGACCGCACCTTCACCCTGGTCGGGAATCCTCGGAAAGCCCAGGTGCTCGTCGTGACCTCGGGCAACGCCTACCTGATCGACACCCTCAAGACGCCGACCACCGTCGAGCGTGCCGACGTGACCATCGCGACGCTCGACCAGTCCCAAATTGATCCCATCGGTCGCGACGTCCAGGCGGGCCGGTTCGACCTGATCATCTATGATCGGGTCCGCCCCGAGGGGAATCCCGAGGCGAACACCCTCTACTTCGGCGCCTTACCCCCCGGCAAGGCCTTCGCCAGCTCGAAGACCGTCGAGGCGCCTGTGATCCTGGACTGGGACGTGGCCCACCCGCTCATGCAATACATCCGCGATCTGTCCACCGTCGTCATCCTCAAGGCGATCGCCGTGGAGCCCCCGGTCGGTTCCACCACCCTGCTGGAGAGCAATCAGGGGCCGCTCGCCTTCGTCGTCCCGCGCGAGGGCTATTCCGACGCGGTCGTGGCGTTCGCGCTGATGGACGGCGAGAAATTCAACACCAACTGGTTCCAGAAGTACAGCTTCCCGCTCTTCCTGTTCAACGCCCTGCAGGTGCTGGGCAACTCACGCGAGTCGACCGGCGACGAGGTCCACGCGCCGGGCCAGCCCGTGGTCCTGCGCGTCGATTCCGATGCGGGGCAGGTCGAGGTCACCTCGGCCGATGGCCGGAACGTGGAACGGCTCACGCGCACCTCACAAGGGACCTTCGTCGCCAGTAATACGGGCACGACGGGCCTCTATCACGCCCTCTGGGGGGCCGATGGCGGGCTGGCCTTCGCGGTCAACCAGTTCGACCTGCGCGAGAGCGACCTCGCGCCTCGCGGGCTCGTCCCCGAAGGGGTCCCCCCCGCGCAGGCCGACGCCTACAAGATCAAGATCGGCTACAACCCGGTCGTGGGCACCCCGAGCCTCAAGCCGAGTCGCAAGGACTGGTGGAAACCCCTGGCGGCCCTGGCGCTTGGGGTCATCCTGGTCGAGTGGTACATCTACAATCGCCGCGTCTACATCTGAGGTGGTTTCCGGGGCCCCGGATTCGAACGGTCAAGTCATCAATTGCCATAGCGGGATGCCGTTTGCGGGCACGAAAAGATTCTGGCATTCGATGACTCACGCGACCAGGCCCAAGGCGACCCAAGCCCAGCCTACGAAGCGTCCCGAACTGTCGAGCCACCCCGCCGCGGTCCGCCAGCGACCCATCAGGGCTAAGGTAAGCCAGCCGCTCAGCACGGCCAGGCCGGCTCGGAAAGCCAGGTCGTAGATGGGGCCGAATACCCACCAGAAGTTATCGAATGCCTCGCCGACCGTGAGATAGAGCGTGGCCCCATGGCCAAGAGTTTGGACCTCGTTGAAGGCGAGCGTCAGGGCGACCAAGACGACCGCCAGTACCCCGGGTTGCCGGAACCGGCGTCGCCCCGCGGGAAGGGGCACAACCACGGCAAGGATCGCCAACGCCAGCGACGCGACGAGCAGCCACGAACTGCCCACGATCAGCCAATACTGACGAACATCATAACCCCGGTAGGTTCGGGCCGGGAGCAGTGTCCGAAATGTGCTCGGAATCACCAGGCAAAAGGCCACTGCCGCGATCAGGACCATAGCGTCGAGAACCGTGAACCGGCGGACGATTGCATGAGCCATGCGAATTTCTCATCGAGTGTCCTCGATCGATGTCCGTCATCTTGGCGTTGGTTCTCGTCCGCCTGCTAACGGAAGTCTGAGTCGGCGTGGCCCGTGCCGCCCGGATGGCCGATGAGGTCGGCCAGGGACGTGGCCTCGACGTTCGGGATGGCGGCTCGGAGGACGAGACGGCTGATCTCGGGGATGCAGCCGTAGCGTACCGGGTGCTTCCCGGCGACCCCCTGGCTGACGTGCATCAGCGTCCGGCCGGATCGGAAGAAGCCGCGGTCGAAGCGTCGGGAGTACAGGCTGGGCATGAAGACCGGGCCGAGCACGGGGAACCGGACCTGGCCGCCGTGGTTGTGGCCCGCCAGCATCAGGTCGATCCCACCCCGGACGGCGCGCGGGTACTGGTCGGGCGAGTGGCTGAGCAGGAGGCGAAAGTCGGCCTCGGGGGGCGTCTGGAGGTCGAGGCGAGCGCCCCAGGGATAGGATGTGCCCCCGATTGCCCACGTCGAGCCCGCGACGTCGACCTGCGTCCAGCGCCCCTCGAGATCGGTGAAGCCCGCATCCGCGAGGGCGACGCGGACCCGGTCCGGGTGGTGATCGAAGTCGTGATTGCCCAGGATCCCGAAGGTGCCGAGCTTGCCCCGGAGCCGCGCGAGTACGGGCACGACCCAGTCGAGGGCCAAATGGTCGTCGATGAGGTCGCCGGTGAAGAGGACGAGGTCGGCGTCCCAGGCGGCCGATTCGTCGGCGACGACCTCGAAGAACCGGCGCCGGAAGCAGCGGGCCAGGTGCAGGTCGCTCACGTGGACGAGGCTCAGGCCGTCGCATGCGAGGGGGAGGCCCGGTATCACCACGTCCCACTCGTGCTTGCGGAGCCGCAACGACTCGTTGCCGGGGAGGCGGAGGAGCCAGGATCGCCCCCCCTCGCCGATGAGGGCCCGATCGCCATGCTCTCCGGCCAGGTCGAGCACCGTGGCGCGACCGGAGATTCCCCCGGGGAGGCGGCGGAGCCGGCGCGCCAGGGTGACGAGGGGCAGTCCGATCAGGGTCGTGGCCGTGCAGGCGAGCGCGTAGGCGGCGACCGGCCGAGGCCAGGTGCTACACGGGCCCTGCCAGACCTGCCAGGCCAGGAGCGCCGAGACGGCCCAGATCGCCGACAGCATGAACATCTTGGCGAAGGCCGCCATCCCGCGATCGCGGAGGCCGAGCCCGTGCGAGACGTTGATGATCCACACGACGAGGGCGGCGTGCCCGCAGGCCACGACGGCCGCGATCGGCAGATCAAGACTCATGAACGGGAGCCTCGATGGCCGGGCTCTCCCGAGCGGAGGGCTTGTCCTCGGGAGGGACCGGGGGCGGGTTCGTGCCCTTCTCGGCCGAGGGGGAGCGGAGGGCCTGCTGGACGGCTTCGATCAGGCGGTCGGCGCGGAAGGGTTTGTACAGGACGGTCTGGAGCCCATGCTGCCGGGCCTTGACGATCGAGTGCGAGGGGTCGTAGCCGAACCCCGTCATCAGGATGATCGGCGTTTCGGGCTGCGCCTCGCGGATGCGGCGGAAGGTCTCGAACCCGTCGAGGTCGGGGAGGCGGATATCGACCAATGCGGCGGAGTAGCTCGTCTGCCTCGCCAGCGCGATCGCCTCGTAGGCGTCGCGGGCCGTCTCGACGGTCGCCCCCTGGCCGCCGAGCAGGCTGTGCGCGGAGCGCCGGATCGTCTCGTCGGCGTCGACCACCAGCAGGCGGGTCTCGGCAAGGGGGGGGAGCGGGCGAGAGGCCTCACGCTTCGGGTCGGCGATGATCGTCGAGCCGACTTTCTGGATCAGGCTGCGGATTTCACGGGCCCGGAAGATCAGGTGCCGGAGCCGGGCGATGAGGTCCTCGTCGTGGCCGGCATAGCGGTCGAGCACCGTCGTGGCGTCGTTCAGGATGTCGTCGAGCGGCAAGGCCAGCTCGCGACTGATCGCCTCCACCGACGCGGTGGCCGCGCTGAACTTCTCGGCCTGGAGCAGCTCGAGTGTGTGCAGCGCCGAGGCCACGTTGCGCGCGTAGATCTCGAGGAACTGGCGGTCGCGCTCGTCGAAGGCGTCCGGCTGCGCGTTCTCGACGTTGAGCGTGCCGATGACCGTGCCGTGGTCGATCAGGGGGACCGTGAGCGAGCTTCGCGCCCCCTCGGCCCCTTCCAGGTAGAGCGGGTCGCTGGCCGTGTCGGGACAGAGGTAGCTCTGGCCGGTGGCCGCGACGAACCCCGTCACGCCGTTGCCCTCCTTGCTGGCGAAGAGCTCGCGGTTGGCCGCCAGCGGCGTCATCCCCTCGGTCAAGAGCGGGACCAGCCGGCCGTCCGGGCGGTCGAGCAGCCGGATCTCCATGAAGTCCAGGCCGAGCAGGTCCTTCATGTGGCGGGCGATGTTGAATTTCAGCAGGTCGGTCCGCTCCTCGACCCCCATCTCCGAGAGTTCCTCGGGGGTCAGGTCGGCCAGCTCGTCTCCCGCCTTGTGGATGGCGTTGATCTTCTGCTGCTGGAGCGTCTCGTCGGTGATCTCGCGAGTCAAGGCGATCAGGTGAGTCAGCCCATTCGTGTCGTCGAAGACCGGCGTGACGGTGACGCGGAGAAAGCGGTTGGCGCCGATCCGCATGACGGTCCCCGACGGCGCCCGCGAGGTGACGGCCGTCGTGAACGGGCAGGGGTCGGGGCCGAGCACCTCGGGATCGCCGAGCACCCGGTAGAACTTGCCGCCGATCGTCTCGACCTTCGTGTCGGCCAGCGAAAAGAACTCGGGGTTCGCCCAGACGACGCGGAGTTCGGGATCGACCACCGCCACCCCGTCGGCGATGGCGTCGAGGATCTCGTCGGCCTGGACCATCACGCCCGCCCAGCGCACCGCCGAGAGCTGCGCGGTGTCGACGTAGACACCTACAAAGTCCTGCTCGCGGAGCAGGACCAAGGCCCGCGAGATGGTCCGAGCCGCGACCACGTCGTAGTGCTCGGCCAGGTGCTCGCTCGCCGACGGTCCCGCCGCATCCTCGCGCTCGATGACCAGGAGTCGAGGCTTGTCCGACACTCGTGTCACCCCGCCTGAACGCGCGTACTTCGGCCTTCCGCGGGCCGTCGTCGGACCGGCGCGGAAAAACTCATCGTAACGCCCCTCCCCCCCTCCGACAAGGCGAGCCCTCTCCCGGCCACGTTCACCAGCCACGTTCATTCGAAAGGACAACGATTCCGAGGCTTGTCCGGTCGAGGTCGGCTTCGGCCCGGGCGGTCCGGCCCAGCCGCAGAGCGGGTGGCATCGGGCGGCTAAAGCGTCCATCCCTTTCGGTATTCGCGGCGGATATAACGGTCGGCCTCGGGGCAGTTACTCGCCCGCATGTTCGGGGCGTCCCATTCCAGCTTCTGGCCGGCCCGGTAGGCGACGTTGCCCAGCAGGATCGCCTCGGTCAGGACGGCCGCCTGACCGAAGTGGGACGACGTCGGGCCGCCGGTCTTACACGCCCGTATCCACTCCAGGTGATGGTCAGGCGAGTCGGCGCGCAGGCCGTCGGGCACCGGAAACGCCTCGACCCCTCCCTCGGTGATCAACCAGTGATCGCCCGAGAGGTGCTTCACCATCAACTTGCACTTCTCGCCGAGGAAGAGCAGGCCATTGTCCGGGAGGGCTTGACCTCCGGTCATCGCGCTGGAGGGGAGGCGGCCCCCCTCGTACCAGGTGAGCTTCACCGGGGGGAGTGCGCCGCGGGCCGGGAACTCGTAGCGGACGATGAGCCCCTTAGGGCAGACCTCCGGGTCGACCGGCGGCCCCTCGGCCGCCACGGCGGCAGGCAGGCCGAGCTCCAAGGCCCAGAAGACGGGATCGAGGATGTGACAGGCCGCATCCCCGAGCGCGCCGGTGCCGAAGTCCCACCAACTCCGCCAGCCGAACGGCTGGTACCCCGTCTGGTACGGCCGCTCGGGCGTCGGGCCGAGCCAGAGGTCCCAGTCGAGGTGGTCGGGAGCCGGGGCCGAATACTTGAGCCTCCCCTTGGGGATCGTCCAGATCGGCCGGTCGGTCCATGCGTGGACCTCGCGGACCGGGCCGATCGCCCCCGAGCGGATCAACTCGACGGCGCGGCGGTAGTTGCGGTGCACCTGGGTCCCCATCTGCGTGGCCACCCGAGGCCTGGAGGCCAGTCCGGCAATCACCCGGGCTTCGTGGACCGAATGGGTCAGCGGCTTTTCGCAGTAGACATGCTTGCCGAGTCGCAGCGCCATCGCGGTCGCCGCGGCGTGCGTATGATCGGGCGTGGTCACGACGACGGCGTCGATCCTGTCCCACTCGAGCATCTTCCGGAAGTCGTGGTACGTATAGGCGCGCGGGAACTTCTCCGCCGCCTTGGACAGGTTCGTCTCGTCGACGTCGCACAGCGCGACGATGTTCTCCCCCGCGACGCAATCGATGTTGACGGCCCCGCGGCCCTCGACCCCGATCACCCCGATGTCGAGCCGGTCGTTGGCCGATCGCCCCCGGCACGCCAGGCCGGTGCCCGCCGCCCACGCGCCGGCGCCGACCCCGGCGACGCGCCCGAGGAAATCGCGGCGGTGTATTCGCGGATTCATGATGCGTGCTCCTGCCTTCGCCGGGTCTCGGCCTCGCGGTGGTCGGTGACGCAGGCTGGATCTGGACCCAGCCTGCGTCACGAATGCTCCGATGTCTTGATCTGGCTTGAATTTGCCTTTTCGTACACCCTTTGAATCCGGTGTCCCTCACATCATCGGAACATTACGCTCTCCCGATCACCCCGCGACAGGACGTACGCCACCAGGTCGAGGATTTCGTCCTGCTTGAGCGTGTTTAGGAGGCCCTCCGGCATCATGGACACGGGCGAGGGGCGGAGCTCCTCAATTTGATTGCGATTGACGTCGGTCATCGCGTTCGGGTCGAGCATGTCGGTATTGATCTTCATAATGTCGCCGTTCAGGTTCACGATGCGTCCGGTGACCACGCGGCCGTCGGTCGTGGCGATGGTGACGGCGCCGTACTGATCGCTGACGGACTTGCTGGGCAGGATGATCGACTCCAGCAGGTCGCGGGGGCTGAACCGACCGGAAACGCCCGTGAGGTCGGGGCCCACGCTGCCGCCCTCGTTGTCGTAACGGTGGCAGGCGAAGCAATTGGCCGCGGCGAACAGGGAGCGCCCGAGGTCGAAGTCGCGACCCTTCAAGCCCTTCTCGACGACGGGGGCCAGCTCCTCAACCTGCCACGCCTTGACCAGCGGACGAGGGGCCTGGGCCGCGATGGGCGACCTGTCCTCGGCCGGGGCCTCCAGGATCGGCCTCAGCGCGACCCCCTCGG
>JAABUR0100003878.1_pt1 | contig 20530 bp, 23 predicted proteins | sample 5560091 | NCBI WGS metagenome assembly JAABUR01 (sample SAMN10711879, study PRJNA513375) | rock metagenome | isolation source: Antarctica rocks | place: Antarctica: Victoria Land, University Valley sud
GCCGCCCCAGAACAGGCTACTGCAGCGAAACATTGGAGCCCCGATGCATAAAAAGATCTGCATGTCATACCGAGTACATATTTGGACAGGATATCCAGCAGCGTGGCACTGCCTGTTTTGCCAGAACCAAGACGGCTCACTCTGCGAAACATACGCTTCGAGATTTAGAGAGGCGTGCAAGGCTTTGGTGTAGGAAGACGATGGTCCTACAGTAGCGAGTTTTCGATCTGGTTGTATCGTAATGTCGAACACTGGCTGTCTTTGAAAGATCTACAGATTATACTTTGGTGTGACTAACCAGGGAAGACAACGTTTGTGCCAACTATTTTGTTCGAGCTTGGATCACAGCACGGAATCTGGCCGTTCGAGTTCCTTCTCCGTCTGCACGTCGAGTCTTGACGATTGATCTAGCCTCATTTCGATGGCTGCTCTAACCGAGTGAACACTTTATTGTGCTCATTGAACGACCATAGGACTATAACCTCATCCTGGAATTGGTCCCGTGTATTCGTTAACCAACCATAGATATTCACTTTCGCCCACACTTGCATCCAATTTTCCTTTCTCTGCAAAGAAACCTCGGCCAACGCCAACCACTACCTCCTGCGGCGTGCCGTTCATTGCTAGCCGATGGACTCGCCACTTTGGGCTACATGACCGTTCATCGCATATTCAGGCATGGCCATCTGCCGGACGAAGAAGCCGAACCTGGAAACGTCTTGGTCCATCTAGGAATGGCTCCGATTTTCTTGCGTGAGTAGGACCTGCGGAGCACAATTTGGACGTCCCACTGTAGAGCACAAGATCAACATTCTTCAGCGTCCCGAGTGACTGGAAAGACATTAATCAAATCGCTCAAGGCGGGAATATAGTGATGCACGCGCAAGACCATCGGGCCTGCACAACCAAACATTTGGATACGAAGGAAGATATATCCTTTCGATCCAGTTCCTGTGGCAACGCAAACAGTAAACCCTCCCCACCTCCTCACCGAAAGATCATCTCACCCCTGCCTCCATCTCCCCCTTTCTTTTCCCCGCTTCCCGACAAAACAACGGATAACGATATTGTTGCCCTTGGGTATTTCCATCCCGGGGCAAAACTTCATCGTTGTCATCGTCGAGGCTCCAAGGCCTTATCCCATCCATCCTCTTTGATTTCCTTTTCTCCCCCCTCCCCGCACCGAACCCCCCTTCGCATACCCCCATTGCCGAATCCCCCCCCCCTTTCCAAAAATCCGCCTTCTCGACCCTCGGCTTTTTATTCCAGCGCTTTTCGGTTTCGGATTTACCGCGCTGGCAGGTATGTGCCGAGGGTTTAAACAGGTTGGGTTGGGGGGGCTTCGGAGTGAATGTTTTAAGAAGATGGGGATTGTGAGGAGAGATGGGGATTAGGGGGGGGGAGGGGGAAAGGGGGGAGGGGGTGTCTGGGAGATGAGGAAAAGGGAGCGTTCGTTGGAGGGGGAAGGGAAAGGGGATTTGGTAGAAAAGGGGGGGGGTTTGAGGGTTTGGGGAGAGATGTGGAAGGATCCGAAAGATTCAGGAGAGCGGATGTTTGGAAGATGGTAAGAGCTTGCTTGGGATTACTGTAGGTGGTTGAGTTTTGGATTTTGGATTTTGGATTTTGGATTTTGGGTTTGGGTGTGTGTTTAGGTTTGCGAGACGTTGGATTTTATTTTTTTTGGAATGGGGAAGCTTGTGTGGTTTAGTGGTCTTTCTTTTTCTTTGCGGATATCGAGGTATTACGGTATTTATAGATATCATGCAAAACCAGTGAGACCGAGTAAAGAAATAGACTATAGGAAGAGCAAGTAGAGTCTAGACACGCAACAATATCTTATGCACCTTCACAGTATGATTCTTGAAAGCCATGACACTTGACAGAATCAGTTTGACTGCTTTGCATTTCGAATGTGAACAAGAAACCTTGTCATCTGATGCGAACTTCTTCAAACGCTTCTCAACCTCATTTCTCATCTTGTTTGTCGTACTATACTTTCAAATTCGATTCTTGTAAAGCTTGCTTTTCTCGTTCAGACGAAAGATGCACTGCTTTGACTTGCACTCAATGAGAAATGAATCCGTAATATTCTCTTTCAAATCATCTGAAGACACTTTTGATTCTTCTTGTTCGACGCTTTATTTTGATCGATCATGACGCTGAATTTCTTGCCGATAATATAAGATCGCTAGAGCTTCTATGCCTCTGATTCTTCGAGTGAGTATTTTCTCATCTGTGAGGTCGATCGTTGACTGACATATTCATCGCACAATCTTGACTCGTTCAGAAATATTGTATTTACAACGCGTCGCAGATTTCTTAGTTATTGAGTTCTTTTGATTCAAAGAGGCGAAGAACCGTGAATTAAAGACGATTGTATCAATCTTTCAAAAATGTCGCTTTCGATTCTTTTTGATCATAGATTGTCGCAGTCTGACTTTGTATGAATTCAATCATGATTGTACTTTCATCTTCTGTTCATACAGTGACGTTTCTTTTGCAATACTAAAGTCAAAGATACAGATCATTGCAATCTTTGACGAGTTTTTTCATGAAAAGTGTACGAAGACGAAACTGAATCTCAAGACGTTTGATATACTGCACGAAGTCAAGCGATCAGTCAAGTTTCTTCTGATTTTAAAATATATCTTACATTGCGAATGTCTCTCTTGTCGCTCTCACTGAAGACTCGATCAGTCTTATCAAGAATATGCATTTGTAGAACTTGTCAGTAAATTTTCAGGCTTGAGGCTGCCTATATTCTCTTGTACTTATTCATAATTCATAACAAAAAGACTTTGAGATCTGATATCTCTGCTTCTTTCAAGAAGGTTTTCGAATGCTTTTTGAGTTCAAGACAATGTCTAGTGTCTTCATTAGTATTAACAGTCATGACATCTAGAAGATCAAGAATATTCTACTTTTTGATCTTTACTATTACAGACTTCAGACTCTTCTTCGTACTGTTGACAGATCTAGAAGAAGTTCGTTTCTGCTCTGCGAGTTTCTTACGCTGTTGAATGTAAAAGCTGAAAGGCAGTCTGACAGTTTTTCGTCGTGCTTGCATAATGTATGACTGCTATCGCGAAGAACAAATAGAGCATTTCGCGAAAGAGCAAGATAGTGCGACTGTGAACTCTGATGACAGGCTTGCGACCAAAAAAAATAACGACAGCGCTCGAGGTGTGTTGTACAGATGAGTAGATAAAGAGAAAAAGAATTGCACAGCGCTGTGGTTGAGGGTAGAGGAGAATAGAAGAATCCAGGGGAGAAGGAACGATACAACATGATGAAAGGATATCATATCCTGTAATTGTGTTCACGGCCCCAAGACACGTTCGGCGGTAAGAAGGGCAGAACGTCGTTGCAGCTGCAAGTCAGAAATGGTGTGCAATTCATGAGAGAGCGCAAATCCTGCGAGAGCGCCTGAGACTAACAGATTCTTGTTCACTCATCGAGTTCGACTTAACAGTTTTACCGGTTCGAGTCTTTTGGCCTCGATGTTTTGGCATCGCAAAGAGAAAACGTACGAGCAAAACTGTCATCATTACGTGCAGTGTGGCCATCTCATCGCCTACGACTATTCTAAGTGTGCCCCAATCGGAAATTGTGTGTACTTCAAGTGGGTCGATCCGAGAGCTTCCACGGGCTCTCGGTGTGAGAGATCAGAACCTGCCTGGAAGGTGCTCACCTTGCTTGGGCATAACAACCCGAAAAGCGAAAGGAACAATATCCGCAGCATCGGATCAGTCATGATGGAGTCAATGGAGCCCGAAACCTTCATCCTTGAACCTCATTTCATCGTGCTCAAGAACGCGGATGAGTGCCAAGGTGACAGAAATCTGCCCCGGCCGCACCCCCCTCTGGGACTGGGGTGAGCGCCGCTTTACCATCGGGGGACGCGGGTGAGGGTCGCCCGAGCCGGGGTGATACAAGGTGCTGCCTGGGGTGCTGGCGCCTGTTGTCTAATGGCTGCGATCTAGCGGGTTGGAAGTCCTTGCGAAAGCCTCGAGACCACGTTCAGCTTGAGGTTGATAAGGTCAAGACGAGGTAAAATGGTGGCGAGGTCGAACGTTCAAAATATGAATTTTTTTTAAAAATTGTCAGGGGCTAGCGTTGGGCGGCGTGGTCACGAGGGTGCTGCGTAGGTTACGCATAGGTAGGGTGGTTCGTCGTACAAACTACTCCGTTGTCCTTCTAGAATAGGGGCACTCTATGGATATATATGTACTCAGGGGAAGCGCCGCGATAGCGCGGCTGAGGAGACCCCTAGGCATAGCTAGGGCGTGGCTTCCTCAGTGGCCGCTCTACGCTAGCCCCTGACAGTCGCGAGAAAGAATTTTTATGTTGGGCCGAGCGCCGGGTAGGTCAGCTGAGGTTTCTCCGGGAGGTCGGCTTACCTGCATCCTCATAGAATTGCTGAATCTAGGAGATATAGAGTTGTTGTTTCAAGGCAGGAGGGTTTGTTAAGTTGTGCGACTGACGCTGCTGATCCTTGTTGAGCCAATTATAGCGCGTCAGTTGCGGAGCCTAAGTTTGGTCACGTGGTCTGGTCTCCGACACTGTGACTCCCAAGTCGGCGCATAAAAGTTCCAGATTCCGTCGACGAAAAATCTCCGAGTCGATATTGAGGACCGCACAGAGACACAGCAATGTCTTCCAAAGACAATCACACGTCTTCGAAAAAGCGATGCGGTATGAAGCCCATTCCACTGGTCATTATGAAAGACATTGACTCACATTTCCCAGGTGTTTTAGGAGCAACTGGAGCGGTGGGAACGCGATTTATTCTCCTGCTTGCTCAACATCCGCTACTAGAACTGGTAGCTGTAGGAGCTTCTGAAAATTCAGCCGATAAAAAATACTCTGATGTCGTGCGTTGGAAGCAGTCGATCCCAATGCCCGCAGAAGTCGCAAATTTGATCGTCCGACGCTGCGTACCCATCGAATATACAGATTGCGACATAATCTTCTCCGGCCTCAATTCTGATGTGGCTGGCGATGTTGAAATGGCCTTTCTTAAAGCAAACTTTGCCGTCTTTTCAAATGCTAAAAACTTCCGATTGGCACCTCTGATTCCGCTGATTGTTCCGGTGGTCAATCTAGGACATATTGAGTCAATCCTAACACAGCGTCGGCATTACCAACTAGATAAAGGCCTTCTTGTGTGCAATTCAAACTGTGCGGTCATCGGCCTCGTCATCCCAGCCGCAGCACTTATTCAAAAGTTCGGACCTATCGACCAAGTGAGCATGGTGACTATGCAGGCCGTATCAGGAGCAGGCTATCCTGGCGTCAGCAGTAAGTGATCAAGTCTTCTGCCCATAAAGCGCCCAGGGCCCGGTATATTCTACAAATTATAGCTAACCGCGTCAGGCATGGACATCCTTAACAATATCATTCCATACATCCCAGGAGAGGAAGCCAAGATTCCAGCTGAAGCTCGCAAGATTTTAGGTAGCTTGAGTACGGACCTGCCTGGATTTATCGATCAACCCCTCCACGTTTCCGTTGCCTGTAACCGTGTCCCGGTGCTTAATGGCCATACAGTGTGTGTGTCGTTACGATTCGTAAACCGACCTCCGCCGACCGTGAGCAAGGTCTGTAATGCGATGAAAGAGTACACCTCAGAGGTGCAACTCTTAGGGTGTCCTTCGGCCCCACAACACGCCATTATCGTTTTAGACGAGGCTGATCGACCGCAGCCTCGCCTCGATATAGAGACGGAAAGAGGATACGCGTGCACCGTCGGAAGAATCAGGGAGGACGAAAGTGGTATCTTTGACATCCAGTTCGTGGCCTTAAGCCACAACACAGTTCTGGGGGCTGCCGGGGCATCAATTTTGAACGCGGAGAGTGCAATTCTGAAAGGCTACATATAGCTTTTGAGTAAGTTGGTCTTCAATCTGAGTATGGCATGAGAATACGCTCTGTTCTAATGAAACTTGAAATATAGAACTTGTACTTGGACATTTTCTAGCTGAGGTATTCTCTCTCCATTCAATCGATATCATCTCCCGACGCTCTCATCGATTTGTAAACACCTATCGCGCTCTCAAAATCACATCTGTTTCCGCGTGAAAATCAGGCCACCGCTGCTACATTGGCTTGACCAATGTGTTTAAGAGGACCCGTCCGGATACGTACTCGATAAGAGCAACCTCCTTAACCTGACCACTTCGACAGAACTCAATATCCAAGATAACCAAGTCAGTGCCTTGTCGATGACCTGCTCTAATTTCAGTGGCACGAGACATCGCAAGCTGAATGTCTTCGCTACTGGTCCACTGTTTTGAAGCTGCTGACATGAAATGCGATTGTCGACCTCGGAACTCAGAGCTGATTTGGGCCGGATCATATCGTGGCACTGAATGCCAATTTGTGCCCAACCCATCGTCGGCATGACGGTAACAGTATCGAGTGCCGAACCATCTTGTCTGAAAGCAACCGGTCTTGGCGCAGGTGCTCTGTTGATCCTCTGCACTAGCAAAGAGTTGTCGAGTTGCCAACACCACCGTAAGTCGATGACGAGCCCAGCAAGACACGCATCTTTTGCTGAGCTTGATGGTGTGTGAATCGCTCTTGGTTAAGGTGCTCATGTATAGGTATGAATTGTCAAGGTCCAAAATGGTTTGAAAAGGACAGTGAATTTCCTCTGTCGCTACTCTCTTTCCTTCCAATGGCATTGGGCCGATGCACTTGAGTCCGACGAGTCGTATGTTTGCAGGTCGATTTTGCTTCTGACGTTTCCAAGCTTCAATAGATTAGCCAATAGTCTGAGAAGATAGAACATTTCTTACACCAGAACTCGATATTCATCTCGAGGATTGACTTGCGCATCTTCTCATCTAATAAAATGGAGCCAAAGACATGCTGATTTTCTCCTGTCAACTGACGTGTTTCCTGCCAGTGAGAGCGAACATTGTCAGGAACGAAGTCAGCTTTCGAGTCATTAGGACTTCTATTGCAAGCGTAAGTTGAACTCCTTATTAAAGGTTAGCGAATCGTACCTAGGTAATTATCAGAGCAGTAAGCACATACCCAAAGCTGATGTTTGAGTCTTCTTTCGAACCGCTCCCCGAGTCGTTGCTCAACCCGTCTTCCATGTTGTCGTCTGGGCCCTCTTCCAGGTCATCAACTAGTTCATCGCCCAGACCGTCTTCAGAACCATCTTCGGAACCATTTTCGGAGCCATCTTCGGAGCTATCCTCCGTACCATTCCCTGATACGTGTCGGCCTTGGAGACTGGGAACATCGGCCATCTCTTTCAAAGAGTAGTCTCTCGCCCCTATAACTTTATCATTCAAGTTTTCGGTCCAGTTCATGTCTATGTAGGCATCTTGAATGATAATATCGTACAGATCGCAACGACGTGCTTGTTCTGGCTTGATTTCCTGGACGATCTCATCTCCCGTCATCTCTCCTCTCTGCTGATGTTTTCGAAAATGGTGGGGGGACTTGTTTTTTTGGAGCGGAGTCTGAGAAACTGCCAGTGGACAAGTCGAAACAGGACAAAGAAGAAACTTCTCCATATGGCTTTCAGGCTCATTTACATGAGCAAGAAGGCGGGCACATGTTTCAAAGCGCGCCATGCACCCTGGAAGCCAGCAACCAAAGATGGCTTGATGGTGCCTGTGCACATGCCTCCGAGCCTCGCACTCCAACTTGAATGTTGTAGAGCAGTTATACTTTTCTGCCGCGGGACAAGGATAAGATATTCCTTGGTGCACGTCAATATGGTTGCGAGCGTCGGATTCTCTGCGGAACGTTAGGGAACATTGAAACTGTTCTGCCAAAGGACAGGGATAGCCGACGCCCTCGTGCTTCCATCGAGCATGCGCGCATGCACTACGCTTCCGAGTGAAGGTTTGGGAGCAATGGAATTGATCCGCTAAAGGGCAAGGAAATTGAATTTTGAGATGCTGAGATTCAGCATGTAACCGAGCTTGCTTTTGTGATAGAAAAGTTTGAGAGAAGCATTGAAACCGGTCGGCCAAAGGGCAGGGGAAGCGGATCCCTAGATGTTGGCTTTGAGCATGCAGCCGAGCAGAAGCCACATCAGCAAAAGTTTGAGAGCATTGGTAATGATCTGCGACCGTGCAAGGGTAGCGGATACCAGAATGTTGAGCTGCGTGATTCTGGGCAACCCACTTCGTAGAAAACGTTAGAGCGCATTGATACCGGTCCTTCAATGGGCAAGGATAACGGATGCGGGACTCTGCGTGCGCTTTTTTGTGGTTGCGAGCAGAGTCCTTGCATGCGAATGTCCGTGTACAATAATACTGTTCTGCCAATGGACAAGGGTAGCGAATACCGGAATGCTTGGATTTGTGTCGATTTGCACTGGCTTTGGAACTGAATGTGGTAGTGCAATGGTGCTGTTCTGCAAATGGGCAAGGATAACGAACTAATCCCTGCAGGAATTGAGCAAAGACATCCGCGAAGCAATCTACTTTACATACCATTTTTGAGGAACAATTCAAAGGTGAACAGATTCACCTTATTTTGTTCAACGGGAGCTTGAAGAGGGCAGTCGGATCAGAGGTTGCAACCGTGCCCCATAGCGGGTTTACAGTTGGTAGGGTTTACATATCTGCAGTGTATGATGAATGATTGATTGATGATCTACCTTGCTATGCGGAGATTTATTCATGGGTAAATCCTGGTATAGGTGGATGGGGCTGTGCGCTAACCGTACATGGAGGGATAATGGATGGCCAGGTAATAAGACTTTGCATGAGGCCTACCACCAACCACTCCAGGGTATGATAATAATTGAGGCTCTTGTCTGGGCAGTAAGAAGGGTGTCTGATAAGTAGCTTATTAGGTGACTTATCTATTGTATAAATGGCGAGATATGCCAACTAGAGATAAGTTATAGGCAATGTATGAGCAGTATATTGGTTACCATATGTTGACTAGAGCCTACACCCAGTGCATGGGATAGCCTTTAGCGATAGCTTTTAGCGATAGCTTTCTCCCATAAATCGTCCGCCTGCGCTTCGTGTCGGCCCATGTCCGCAAGGCACCAAGATCGAAGAGTTGGGGGTGGAACGTCGTGGGTGAAGATAGAACCGTAATTCTCGTTTGCAAAGAGCGAGAACCGAAGACGGGAAACAGGGGGCATCGGCCTCCTTTATTTTCCTTGGCGGCCATCTCCAAAGGCCAACTTGACCGGGCGTCGTCAGCACGCGCGTAGGATAACAAGGTGGGCGGTCGGTGGAGCCATAATCGGCTCCTCTCTAATCAGCGCTGAATGGATGCTCTCGTTTAGACTTGCAAGAACGCAATGACAGCTGAAGAGGAGGAAGTGGCTGAGGGGGAGCACGGGGGAGCAGCGAGGGAGCACGGGGGAGCAGCGAGGGAGCATGAGGGAGCAACGAGGAAGCACGGGGGAGCAGCGAGGGAGCACGGGGGAGCAGCGAGGGAGCACGGGGGAGCAGCGAGGGAGCATGAGGGAGCAACGAGGAAGCATGGGAGAGCAGTGAGGGAGCATGGGAGAGCAGTGAGGGAGCATGGGGGAGCATCGAGAGAGCATATTAACGAAATGGGCGTTAGCGCGGGAGCAAAGTAGCGACCGCTAAGTCAGCGACGGGTCACGTGTTATACTCAGTTCGGGGAAACTATATATTTTTATATCTATGACCGCCCCCCCTCTCCCTCTCTCTCTCTCTCTCTCTCTCCCTCGCATACGTATAAATCTCTTCGTTGTCTGTCATCGTCTCGTCATTTCGATCACGCTCTCGACCACCTACCTATGCTTCCTCGGGACGGATGCGGTTTCTTTCTTCTTGTGTGTTCTTTTCTATCTAGCCTTGGATGTATTCTCTTGGAAATGTTGCTCTTGATTCTTTTCTCTTGGAATGTTGCTCTCGCATCTCGAACGCCAGATCACATTCCCTCCCAAAGGCCAAACGAGCCCATAGCCACATGAACAATCGTATCACACGACGCTAACCCCAAGACCCAATATACCAATTACCCCCCCCTCCCTCCCATCTACCCCTCCCCCCAAAAACCAAAAACCTAAATTCCCAACAACGCCCCCCTCGTCTCATCCCCCAGCTTCACCCGCCAAAGCTTCTGCTCCCCAAAACACCACATCTCGCCGTTCCTTCCAAAGCAGAAATTCGCACACCCGCCCTCAATCAGCACTTTCCCAATCAGCATGCCGCCGCTGTTCCAGATATTAATGCCGTCGCCGCAACCGCTGTACACGTTGCCAAAGACGTCGCACTTGATGCCATCGGGCGCGCCGTTGTCGGCGTACGCGAAGACGCGGCGGTTGGTCAGGTATGGCTGCGTGTCCTGTTCCCAGAAGACGGAGAAGGCGTAGATGGTGGCGGCGCGCTGGGGGTTGGTGCTGCCGTCGCCGTGGATGAGGTCCGTGTCGGTGATGTACACGGTTTCTTCCGTCGGGGAAAAGCAGATGCCGTTCGGCCGACCAAAGCCGTCGGCCATGACGCGGATGTCGCCCGTTTCGGGCACGAAGCGGTAGACGTGCTGAGGGAGTTGGGGTTTGGGCCGGAAGCCCTGTTCGTAGCCGTAGATGGGGTCGGTGAACCAGATGGAGCCGTCCGAGGCGACGACGACGTCGTTGGGGGAGTTGAAGGGGCGCGAGTGGTAGTTGTTGAGTAATGTCGTGGTCTTGTGCGGGCGTTTGGCTTCCATGTACACCAATCCGGCGGGTTCTTTCAAACTCCCCTGCGCGCACAGGATCAGCCCGTCGCGGTAGTTGGTCCCACCGTTCGCCATGAAGTTGCGTTCGGGACAGCGGACTTTGTCGCGCGTAAAGTCGGTCGGGGAGAAGATTTCGATTTTCGTGATGACGATTGTTTTGTTCCGGGTGGTGACGGCGTCGGGGGAGGCATCGGGGATTTGGTTCGAGGTGATGAAAAGAGTGTTGGTGGGAGGATGGAAGACGCCTGCTTCGTGGAAGAAGGGGGCGCGCGGGTCACTAATGAGGAGTTGGAGCTGGGGGGCAGGGCCGAGAAGGGAGAGGAAGGAGTCATGGTAGATGAGGAAGGGTTTGGGTTGAGGGTCGGACGGGAGGGTTGGGGAGAGTTCGGTCCTAATCGGGTGTTAGCTGTGGGACGGTTGATAGACCATTGGGGTTTTCAGGGTAGCATTTACTTCCACAACGCTGCACTTTGCCGGTTCACCCGCTGCCAGGTTCGACTGTCGGACCATGGCTGTTGCCGTTGCGTCGGTCTGGCGGGAGACGAGGTTCGCGAATTGGCATTGGACGACGGACGACCGCTGCTTCGCTTCCCTGAGGATTTGGAGTCATCAGAAAAGGATACCTTGTGGCCGGGAGACAAGATGCCATTGACTCTCGTCCCATCGGCCGTCCTGGGTCTATTCCACAAAGTCGACATGAGCGCGTATTATGACGGTGATACTCTATCTGTCGCATTGAACGAGCGCTTCGGATAGATTAATGACGAAAGGTACGACAGTCTACATGAGTTTTGTAAGGGACAAAAGCAGGCAAAAGCAGGCAACAATGGGATTGTGGTACAGCAGGTTATTACCCCCCAAGATCGGCTCACCTTTCCTTGCCCTGGCATGGTTTTCAGCCTGACTACTATCACTATTGTGGTTATTATTATTCTCATTGTTCGCCTTGTGCTTGTGCTTCTGCTTCGGGTTGTGGGCAAAACCGGCGTTATCGGCGTGGCTTCTCCGCTGACGTAGGAGGCACGGGAGGCACGGGAGACTACCCCGAATAATGTTATCGCATAAGGCGCCCGAGAAGAAAGGGGCGAACAGCTGCATAATTATTATTCCGTAATGTTATGAAAGGCCAAAGGTGCCGAGGTAAATCCAGTGTCCATCAGAGCTGGATCGAGAGAGACAGACAGACAGGAGACATCAGAGAAACCTCCTCCATCTTCTATTTCTATTTCTATTTCTTTTTTTCTTCTTTACATGTCAATTCAACTCGTCGGCAAAGTCGCTTGGACAGCGATGACGCAACCGGTAAAGGTTCGTCCATCCGTCATTACATCGGAGATCATCGTCGCTACACGTGTGGGGCGATCGGTCGAGATGAGATGGGATGTGATGTGATGTGATGTGCAGCGGCTTACGGCTTACGGCACAACACAGCTAGCGCTCCACCCGGGAGTGAGTGGGGACTGAAGAAACAATAGGTAAGTAGGTAAGGTAGGTAAGGATTATAAGAATAAGAAGAAGAATAATAACCGATCGAGGGCCGATAGCCAAAATACGTCATCAGCTCGACTGTTGGATTAAATGTAAACTGACGGTTTGGGTACCTTACCCACGACGGAGTAACTAATACTATGTATCTCAAGAGAACAAGCATGAGCTGAAATTGGAACTGGAACATTGTCCGGGTATCAACACACACATCCACAAGCCACTACCGTCTATCCCAAATGACGCGTATGTTACAACTCAATGCCGCAAATAACATTGGCGGAATGAAGCGACTATCCCCCAACTCATCCATCCCAATCATGTGCAAGATGCCCAATAATCCTGGTGAAACATGGCCCATTTCCCCCAGGACAGACTTACATGCTATCCTCTCGCCATCGACTCCGCACCCGCTGCCATCCCTCCTTCTCGCTCAATCCGCCGCGGTGTTCCATTCCCAGTCCCCTTTCCACCCACTCTTGGCTGCCCATCTCGCTCAGTCGGCTGAGCGCGCGGGAGAAGGCGAACCTCTCCTCGTCCCCGCTAAAGATGCTGCTGCTCTGTAACATTTTCATGTTCATCCCGAGGTCATCCATCATCAGACGCATCGTGTCATCCACGCCCTCGTGCTCTTCAGCATGATCCAAAGCTCCACTCTGGCGGCCGCCGTCGAGAGCCTCGTCAATCTCCGACGGGGACATGAATAACTGATAGATGGGCACAGCGCTGGTCAGCACGAGCTTGGCTCGGCTTTCGTAGAGCGCGTCAATGAAGGTAATAAACCTTCTGGCTAGATCTCTCTCGCGATGCGTCATGCCTGGTACTCCCGTAACAACAAAGCCATCATAGCTCCTCGCCAACTCCAGGTAATCCGCCGCACCGGTCGCACGCCCGATGAGTTCGTCAAAGGTGAACATTGCTGCCGTGCCACTTGCTCTAGGAACCTCAATCTCTCGTCCCCAAATCTGATGAGTGGCTGGGTGTGGAGGGTCGTTCTCCGGATCGCCGAGGAAGCGAAACCACTTCTGTGCGTGAGAGATGGCTGCTCTATCGAGCGGGTGATGATAGACGCCCGAGGGAGGTCTGGGAATCTTCCGGTAGTCGGTCGTTGAATCGAGGTTGAGGACCCGAAGGCGACTTTTGAGGAGGTTAATGCAGGGAATGAAGGAGGAACGCTGGATACCATTCTTATAGAGCTCGTCAGGGTGGCGGTTTGACGTTGTTACGAGGACTACTCCATGAGACATCAAAGCTTGAAGTAGGCTGGACTTGGTCAGTCAGGCAGTTTTTGCGCAGGTAGGGCATACGCACCTCCTCAATATCATTGCATCGGCAACGTCCGTACACTGAAACTCGTCTAAACACAGTACACTTCCCTTCTCGGCAATGTCTGCTGCAACGTATAATATCGCATCCAAATCACTACCGTGTTCCATCTTCATTCGATGCAGCCTCTTGTGTACATCTTGCATGAAATTATGAAAGTGCACGCGGGTCTTCGACGTGATATTGTGCGGCAAGGTATCATAAAAGATGTCCATGAGCATTGTCTTGCCACTCCCAACGTCACCGTACATGTAAAGGCCCTTTGGCAGGTTCGAGGGTATCTGGGTTGAAGGTCTCTTGGGTGATTTGCGATGAAAGAGATATCCCAAAAACGACTGCGAATGGGGTTTGAGGGACTCGATACTGGGATGCACGACCTTAGGGGCGTGGTAGTCAATCAGCATGTCATGAAGGTCCTGTAAAGTTTGGACGATGCCTGGCGGGGTCCATTATAGTCAGCGGCTGTATGCCGAAAGGCGATGGCAAGTAATTGTACCTCGCTGATGCTCGTCATCTCTGAGCTGACGAGAGTGGACGCGGTCGTCATACTCTTCCAACGGACCCCGCGAGTCAGGGTTGACTGAAGGAGGAATTAGCTCCTGTGCTACAAACCCAGGGCCATGGATCAAGAGAAAATTGGTTCGTACCATTGCTCACCGTAGCCAAATGCCTGGCATGCTGGAGAATTCCGCGGGAAAATCTCGATGCGCTCTCAACGGCGCCCCTCCTATGCAACGACCAGGCATTGTGCCGGCTTGAATTTGTTGTCTGTCTTAAAGATCTAAGGTAGTTCCAGGAGAGCGATCGTCTACCTAAGCCGATTGCGGACCGGCAAGGTGTAAGCACTTCGTGGAGCGTATTGTGAATTATTCTATAACGCGTTGGCGATTTCATGATGGGAGAAAGACCGCTTTCCCAGGCGCAAATAGATATGCTATCGGAAGCTCGAAGACTGATCGAAGGGGAAGAGCAACATGCCAGCAAATCCAAACATAGGATTTACACTCTCCAAAAGAAGCAGATGAGATTTCAATGGTACGTTACGCAGTTCTTGATACCGCCACTACTCTATCAGGATTCAGGATTCAAGATGTGGGGTCAGGGGAACATACCCGGGTTTTGCTCGGTTAGGGCTATGTAACGAACTGGGGATATTGATTACATCCCGGACTTCAAGGCCCATAGCATGATTTGACGACTTGAGATAGCCATCTATCTACATGCTGGCAATGCAATTCAATTTGCACACTTCATACCCTAAACTGATATTGCTAAGCGTACCCAAATTTTGTATCGCTAAAAGTTAAGGACCTGTTCCTAAGTTGAACTCCAAGCTCACCATACACCCCATAACCTATTCGTTCCATAAACAATGGTTCATTGAAGCGAAAGATAACCATAATCCAAGTAGGAAAACAGGACGCAAGATCGCCGCCAAAGTACTGCAACATACGCTCTGAAAACAACTCGCTTCAAATGTGTACCAAGAAGAGAAATGCAATCATTCAACGGCTTTCCAATCAGGCATAACCAACGTATAATGCCAATTTTGGGTTTCTCGATAATGCCATATCCAAATCTCTATCACTCAATAGCTCGGCGTAATTTCCGCTGGGTTCGTCTTTGTATTGGATCATAAGATCATCTTGTGCCTTTAGTCGATCCTTGAGTTTATCCTTGAGTTGTAGAAAGTTGATGTCGCTGGGAACCCTTATGGCAAATACGTCGTCTTCAAAATGTACCTTGATCTTAAGCGCGCTAGAAGAGGTAACATTAGTCGTGGAAATATTCGGAGCAGAGTTGGCAGGTGTAGAATGAGGAGTGCCTGATGACGTGCCGGAGGTTTGAGTGAGTGAAGAAGGCTGTCGGTTAATGGCAGCCTGGGTCTGGTAGTTCTGTTGTCCTGGCGATATCCCATTGCTACCAGACACAGAAGGTTGACTACGTTGATGGTTGACACGCTGTTGAGGAGGTAACATAACACCAGGGGTGTATCCATTGCCGTTCATGTGCCCTTGAGATGATTGCCGCGATGCAGTGCGCGATAAAGAATCTGGAGCCGAAGACTGCTGTGACGCGCTCGAAAGGCGAAAATCGTCAGTCACATTCCGAGGATCTAGTTCGAAGTCACCTTCCCGTGGCGCAAAAAGTTCGCGAACAAGTGAGCATTTCGATATGTACGGCGGCAACGCGAGGAGTTTCTTCACATAATCGTTGAGACTTTCTCGCCGCCCATTCGATATAGCATCTGTCACGTAAGTGACTGGTCCTGGCATATAGGGTAGGATTCTGTTGCCGTTATTCGAATCAGCCTCTCTGGGAAACTCTTGTAACAGCGCGATCTGGAAGTCATAGAAATTCTGATAGAATCGAGACAGCTCCCAATGTCGCCCATCCTCTAGCTGACATTCGATGATATACCAGTATTTGTCGTTTTCAAAGCAGTATCGGGGTATCGACGCGGAGATAGGGGCAGGCAAAGTGCGGTTTGACTGCCGATTATATGTGTTCTGTGTGCTTCTGCTATTGTTTCTTTGATGATAAGCCTGACTCTGCATCTGATTGTTAGCGACTGCTACTCTATCGTGCCTGCTGAGAACCTACATATGAGCTGCCATTGGTACCTGCGTGCGGCTGGCTTCCGTTGTTTAGACTCATCCTTTCCAGGTCTCGCGTCGTTGAGGCTGTAGCTGCTTCGATCTTCCCTAGCGTGATGCTACCAATCTTGTAGTCTGCAACCTTTTTCTTCCATTCCTCGACCGTAGGCACACCCGCCCTTGATACAGCACCTTGGACGTCTGGAACAGCCTGTCCTGTCGTCATATCTCTTATTTCGATGAACGACACTGGTATAAGGCCTGGTCCACCGAGTCTTCCAATGGGCTTTGCCACAAACCACTCAGGATTTGATTGAGCGATTACGATGATGGCCTCGCCGGCTTTGGCCTCCAGCTCGTCCGGCCGTTCGGCGTTGAAGTCATACTGAACAATCCCATACACCATTGGACTAGAACCTCGCCCCATGCTGGATACCCTATTGTGCCCTATAGCTCTGGCGGTAGAATTCGAATCCTGTCTGGTGGGCCCTCCTTTCTCCGAGTACCCCGAGTCGTGTGGTGGTAGAACGTTGTTTGCGCCTGATGTGACCGAGCCTCCACTTTGCCTTTCAGTCTTCCCTATGATTTCGAAAAACGATACGGGAACCAACCCCCGAGCGCTTGGTATCAAGGGGTTGCAGGCTTCGTACCAGTCTGGGTCGTTTTCTCGACTAATGACATGGAAGAAGTCGCCTTTGTGGAAAGCCAACTCTTGGGTATTGTTTGGATTGGGGGCATGATCAAATAATGCTTTGATGACCTATGCCGGAAATCGCAGGTCAGTTTGCGCATTAACCGGGCGAGCAAAGGCAAGCACTACAGACCTTCTTCGGTGGCACAATCGCTATGGCAGACTTGGGTGTGATGGAGATGTGCCTACTGGTATCGGATTTCTCCCCCTTGACGGAGCGTCGGAACGCCTGTGTCGAGTTAAACCTTGATCGAAATGTGGGGCTCAAGTTTGGGTCGACACACCTTCATTGTCTGTCGGCCAGAGACGCCAATTGTAGAGCGATTCCTTTCTCCTCCTTGTACGACCCGCGCGTCCCGAGCAATGTATATTGCTAAAGACTGTAAGGCGATAGTCATGCGACCGGAGGAGAAATTGGTGTCGATGGTCGTAGGGTTTTCCGCCTTGCCCGTACCTGGTAGCCTGTAGGGTAGTCTTTGGTACTGTAATCTGCTGGCAGATGAGGGGTCTTCCTGCGACACTGGCGACAATTAAGCTTCGTAGAGGCGTCGTTATCGATTGAGGACGCAGTGAAGCTTGCAAGATGCAACCAAGTTGTCGACGAGGATAGAGGAATTAATCTCTTTCCGGTGCAGGACTAAGGGGAGTTATTTAGGGAGAAGTTCGTGCTACCTACCTGATGGTCTAGGCGGTAGGAACCTGCAAGGTGCGTATCCGCAGCCCGCGCCTGCAGGACGATTCAATCAGGTGTCCAAAAGAAGTTTCTGTGGATGACAGGAAATCTAGAATAATGGGTTTTGAGCCAGTATGGCCTGCCACCAGTCAGGTAGCTGATATCAGAATGGTATCCCAAAGTCTGCCAATTGCAGGGAATATCAAATAACAACTTCCTCAAGGCTTTAAAGCTGGTGGAGCCCGTGGGAACCGTTACTACTTTAGGTGGAGTCATGGACAGCAAAGTGACTGGTATCAAGTCCCATCTTGAGCCTCCTTCACTACCACAAAATTGGTTATACCTTTCACACTGGCTGCAACGTACGACCAGTATTACATTCACTGAAGCTGAACGTGGTCCGCCGCGGCGTATTCTTCCAGTACTTAGCTACGGAACGGCACTTGGCGAGATGCACTCTTCGGTCACGCCACCTTAAGGGCATCTGCTCTAGGTATGAATGTTCGAAACGGACATGTGGTGAAGAGGTACCTTAGATCGACTGAGCAGAGGGGAAGAATGGTATCGGATTTGCGCCCAAGGGTGGTCAGCGTGCGAACAGCGTTGTAATCGATCAGAACATGTAAGAGACCACACGATTCTCTAATTATTGTAGAAATGCTACCACGAATGAAGCTCATAACACGTTTTGTAACAATGAAATCACATTCGAAGTTTCGCATGGCTAGAACTGTCGTATCGTCCTTCTTCTTGCCTTGAATGTCACCAAGTAATTCTGATATTTCGTTAATCACCCATTAATAAAGAAGCAATATCACATTTATTTCAATCATCAAGTTGTAGTGTTGATAGCATGAGTCATGCAGTTATATCTGATCTCAGTCCTCTTTATGAGGTATCCAATCCAGGCTGAACCAGGACTCGCACATATGCGATGTTGCTCAAGATTGAGCCCGCGAGGCTGAGGCGAACCTGGCTGAGAAACAATTACCTCGTTCGGATGCCTTGTTCTATATATGTCTTCCTTCGTCACCTGCATGTTCGCCCACCATATTCGCTAGAACAACTTTCTGTTATCGTAATACTGAAACCTTTACATCAGAACAGCACCCGTGAGCTTTGTCTTTGGTTGATAGACTACTCGAGCGAGGAGAGACAGCGCACCAACTCATCAGCCAGCGCCTCTTTCGCTACTAATACCCCTACCACTGCTCTGGACATTAACCTCTTCCCGCCTTCCAACGCCAGCCGACGGCGGCAGCAACACAACCAGAACGATGCAGTTGAGCCAGGGCGACATAATCGCAATAATTGTCGGAGTCCCGCCGATAGTTTTGGGCATTGCGGGTATTGCAGTTTCTATATGGCTTGCATCAAAGAAAAAGGCGTCACTTTGGCAGCGTCTGAAAAAGAGCTTTCGATAACGGATGAAGTAGCTTGACGAAAGCCTGTTGGAGTGAAAGGCTGTATTTTCAAAATCCTATTATATGAGGGACACGGGTGGAATGAATCAAAACGAGCTGCTATACGCACGGGCTTCACGAATCCCAGCTGTTACATACCGTACATCAAGTGGTATGGCAATCTCCACAGTATGTGCCTCCGGTTCATTTATTCGCTGAATGAGACCGCTGACAGTCGGGATAGCATAGCGGTAGTCTCTCTCCCAATGCATTCATGTCGGAGCATCACCCTATAGGCTGGGCTCCAGCCAGTTCAGGAGTTTAGCAACGGTATACACATGGTAGTTTGAGGCGCCTCCCTATTCCATTGGACAGCTTTGTCCACCAAGGCATAAGAATTGTGTTTCTCGAGGATACAACTAGCGAAATTACACATAACAACGCGATATTGGACTTGGTAAAAGACTGGAAGTACGTAACTTCGAATTGAGCAAGACGTTTTAGAAAAACGACCCGGGTATATCCGAGTATAGACTTGAATGTCGGAACAAGGTAGAGTAGACAAAATTCAAACGGCAAGACATTGTGCCGATGCATGTAGGAGTGAAGAATGAAGGAGGGATCAGGAGCATGACTGAGAAGAGAGAGCAGTAGGTTAGCCGAAGCTGGTTAGCGCCTGGGGAGAGCAGCATACTGGCTAATCGAAGTAGTAGCAAATTAAAAATTACGGTGGCGAGAATGTAGTACCTATGTACATAGACTTCTATAGCGACCACCAAGGGCGCTGTAATTTGTGACAGAAACCTATCAATTGGCTTGCCCAACGCCCGCAATCGGGTCTTAACCCGATCTCAAGAATGAAGCACTTGACACTAGGAGTTAGTAAGATACGAGTCCATGTCCAATTACCATGACTATGCTAAGCAACTGAAATAAACAAGGACAAAGTATTGAAAATTGTCAAGGTTTTGCTTGCGTGGCGGAAAAAGAGATTAAGACGGTGAAGAGCGAAGTCCAGGACCAGTAGTTGCTCGGGAATTTCGACAGCTGAACAATGGACCATTGGACGACAAGGAGGCATACGGAGAGGGAAGCGCATGACAACTCGGGTTCAGAGATCGGAAGGCCATAATCTAGACTTTGATGTCCACATTTCTGAAAGCGGCGTCCTTGGCTGGATCGAAGAAATTAAGAGCCTTGCCAGTAAGAAGCTTAACTTCAATTCCTTCTTCGAGATATGCCTGACCGCCGTATTCGCAGATGAATCTTGCACACTCTTCATCTGACTCGAAACCAAGTTCTTCCGTGACAAATCGTAATTTGACATCAATTTTATAGCTATGCGACTTCTCAGTACATATTTGCTCAAAAAGCGACGCAGGACCTACGCTCTGCAAATAGTTGCTAAGGCAGCCAGACGTTCGCGAGTAACAAACATATCCATCAGATATGCTCCCATGTTAGGCGTCTCAAGATATAGCTGAAAGAATCTATGATAATTCCCCAACGCTAATGCCGAGCGTGTGTCGAGCGCGTGCTTCACTGCCCGGTCTTTCTTTTCTGCTGGTGTTAGATCTGCCAGAACGTCGTTCATGTCGACTCGGTTGCATGTATGTACGAAATAGAGGATACGATAGGCCTTAAACTCTTCAGGATGACCTCCCAGAGACTGCGA
>JAABUR0100003885.1_pt1 | contig 20469 bp, 18 predicted proteins | sample 5560091 | NCBI WGS metagenome assembly JAABUR01 (sample SAMN10711879, study PRJNA513375) | rock metagenome | isolation source: Antarctica rocks | place: Antarctica: Victoria Land, University Valley sud
CTCGTAGTGCACGAAGAGCCTCTTAGCAGGAGACAAGCTCTAGTGAAAGCATACAAGGAGCGGAAGTCAATAGACACGCACTCATCGGATCCTGAAGCTCACGAGATGGAGGAGTCTCGCAGAGATGATAGTCCACTTGATCTGAACCACTACCGAATTGTCGATGAAGTTTGGCATTTTTGTTCCGTTGACTGGGGTTCCAAATGTGAGGCGCTTTCTAGCTATCGGGAAATCTTGGCTAAGTCATGGCAGATCTATGTATCGGTTATAATTCCCTCCACAATACAGAGGCTAAGGTGAAAGACCCTACCGCTCCGGATGGGCCTTTACCAAAGATGCCCTACGGAACAAGGCTGTGGACCTGGCTAATACTGTGCAGTGATGGTAAGAGAATGCGATGTAATCTAAACTTGGTCAGAGCTGAAATGAAGTGTTAGGCACTGTCATCTCTATCCACGAGAACCCCTTCCCAGGTCATCCTGGAAGCTTGGACGAAAAAGAACAGGCGGCTTTGCACATCATACGAACAAATTTATTGAATGTATTCCGACAACTGTCCAAGGTTAATGAAGAAATGACGGCCAAAAACCCTGTTATGGCTTTGAAGATAAGATCGGGAGTATACTCGGAAGAGGGTAGACCGATTACTAACTCAGATGCACCAAGTCTACTGTTCTACTACCTCTTCGATGACTGGTTTACAAGTTATAGCTTGGTCGCAAGGAAACAGCATCAGTATGGAAAAAAACTTGAACGACTTGTAAGTCTTGATCCGGTGTAGCTTGTCCTCTACTTATAATCCAGCAGCGCGTGAAGATGTTTGAGGTGCCGGAAGGCTTCGGTCACATTGACAAATTGCATCATTTTGGGCGGCAATTGGCGGTACTGAAGCGAATATACCAGAGCTATGTCCTTATCATAGAGCGAATCCTTGATCGACAGAAGCTTCCAGATTCTGCAGCAAAGAGCACACACAACCACTTCGCTAGTCACAGTGCGCATAAGAATGAAGATCAACAGACTCTCTCAAAAGGAGTAATTGCCGCGGAGCACCAGACATTCGAAGTGCCTCTAGCGTCGGCTGCGACAGTCCGATTCGAGAGACTGAGAGACAGAATCAACCTATATGCTCTCAGTGAAATACAAGATTGCCTTGATGAGAAGGAATCCTTGGTATTCATGGTATGTCTCTTCCTCCGTGGTACTGAAGATTGGCTAATACAATTAACAGAATTTTAATCTCATCACCACCAAACAATCCTCAGCTGTTATGCGCCTCACACGTATTACCATTCTACTAGCGAAAGTTACAATTCTTTTCATGCCAGTCAGTCTAATGACTGGATACTTTTCGGTGCAAATTACAGATCTCAACGGAGTCTACAGCGTCAAGACGTACTGGGCTTGCTTTGGTGTGGTCATGGGCCTGTCTTTGATTTTCCTGATAATATTTGGCAAGCTAAGCGGCACTCTGGAGGCGAAGCCCATTTATAGGTCTCTAAGTGAGACCCTTTACGACAGTACAAAGCTCATTTTGGGGAAGCACGCTATAGGAAAGAAGAAGAATGCGAGAGTATAGTAGAGAGGAAAACTTTTGCTATGGTACAGCTGGAACAATGGCCCCTGCATCCAGTAAAATTCCAGCTGTTTTCTTACCAGGTAAGCTCGCCGCAAGGATCCCAATCATGTCATTAGCCCTAATTTAGGAAGCATGTGGACTTGAGGACGACTTACGGATTGCTTGGTGTTAGGACCGGGAAAGCAGGTTCTTGGTTGCTGGGCGTTTTGGCTCTATGATATGATACCTGACATATTTGAAAGGCATCTTGGTCTGGGCTTGATGTATTGAAAAGATAGAGGAGAGATGAGAAGGACACATATGAACCCTTTGTGGCTCGATTGACTGGTACCCAGTTTGGGGAATCTGCAGCTGCCTGGGACGTACAATAATATGGCCACGTATTTGCTATGTGAATACATAAAGCTTATGAAGAACGTTAGTTCTGCCATAGCCAAAAATTCGCATTTTCTTCGGCTGGCAAGATTGTTTTGGCCTTCACGGTCACGTGCCTGTAAGATCGCCGACCCGCCGTCCAAAACTTTCAGTGGCCTCAAGAACCGCACAGTATTATCTGATCGGCTCGACCTCTATCGCCATCTCCACAACCACAGAAAGTCACGACCGCTCAAACCAAACGGTAAGCGTGAATCCTACTAACTTGCATGCTCCATATAAGGACGGTCGAGCATGTCCATGACCGTCATCATCACGTTTCAGCTCTTTCCCTGCGCCATCACAAACAAACTGTCAACCGTTCCACTGAACTTCACACGAAATCCGTTGCGACGGAAACTGTTCCCAGCTGACGGAACACCTAGTAGTGATACCCAATCTTCAAGCGGTAACTTCTCTCAAGAACCACCACCCTCCATTCCCTAACGCCCACACACATACGCCATTATGGGTCTCACATTCTCGAAGTTATTCGATAAATTGTGGGGTAAAAAGGAAATGCGAATCTTGATGGTCGGTCTTGATGCGGCAGGAAAGACCACCATCCTATACAAGCTGAAGCTTGGTGAAATCGTTACCACAATCCCCACAATCGGTTTGTGCTACCTATCCTGTTACCGACATCCTTGCTACGATCTTCCTAACGCACCTTCCTTCAGGCTTCAACGTTGAGACGGTCGAGTATAAGAACATCCAATTTACCGTGTGGGATGTGGGAGGACAGGACAAAATCCGACCTCTGTGGAGGCATTATTTCCAAAATACTCAGGGAATAATCTTTGTTGTTGACAGCAACGATCGCGATCGTGTTGTAGAGGCCCGCGAGGAACTACAGCGTATGTTGAATGAGGATGAGCTGAGGGATGCTATGCTCTTGGTCTTCGCCAACAAGCAGGATTTGCCAGTAAGCTTGTAGTGACCTCAAAACCCTCCGAGAACATGACTGATACATTTACAGAATGCTATGAACGCTGCTGAAATTACCGACAAACTTGGTCTACATAGTTTGAGACAGCGCGCTTGGGTATGCAACAATCCTGGGACTGGCCATCCATCTAGCTAACAGAGCTTCTAGTACATTCAATCGACTTGTGCTACATCGGGTGATGGTCTCTACGAGGGTTTGGAATGGTTGAGTAATTCGCTCCGGAAGGCAGGCCACAACTAGGCGATCTGGTGAAAGCTCGGGTATGCCACACGGGCTTCTCGACTATCCTCTCCCTCATCCTTCTACTTTGCTGCTCAGACGGTCTATTGTCCTACTCTTGTCGTCAAGCGGTGGCTCCCTAAGTATCGGCAGGAGGATTTATGCATCTACGATCAAGGTGCGGATCCTACGTGCATTGGTAGTCTAGCTTCATTCCATGCGTGCTCGTGCTTGGGTCTGAATTTGTGTCATGACAGGTGTTTCAAACAATGCTAGAGTTGTATTCTGAAAGTCTATGTTCCTTTTGAAGTCTACAAACATGCTGAAGGCCTGTCTGAGCCACTTTCATGTTAATCAGTCTTTCGATACGGTAGGAAATGCGGTGGTTCAATAATCCTTCCTTCAAAACGTGAAGCCCTGTGACTGTAGGCCATAAATACCAATAGAAACCTTTCTTATATAGGTCTAGTGGCATATTTAGCCGATTCTTAACCTCAGACAGGATCCATCAACGAATATAATGAACGTCGTCGAATCACTTGGCAATACTTCAACGACATGGCGAACAACAGTTATTTTGGAGTTGTAGAGCTGAAGACATGACGGAGACGATAACATTTTCTTCATCTACAACAGAATTTGCCCTTCCGGGAAAGTGACTCAGACCACGCCGCTTAGGGCCCTGGAAAGTGTTTGCTCTCTTCCAGATTTTCAAGTCCTGCAGCACCTCTCAGTTCTGCCCTCTCTTTAAGGAACCAAGAGACTTTGATCGTTCTCTTGCTATGATTGTCGTCGCTTATACCCTCCTACTCGCTCGCTGACTTGCTCGAGTTGGAGCAAACTTGTCCAGACTTCCATGTCCCTTTCCATCGTACGGCATAATTGACCATGCCTGCAACGCGTGTCACTGTTGCTTTGAATTCCAAACAATCTCAGAAAGCGCCCATTATTATTCCTTCATCTGCAAATCTTGACCCAGCTTCGACGTCTTCTTGTCGAGATCTTGTCATTAAGACTGCACAGTCGAAGTTACGGTTGAAGAAGGCTACTAGAATCTTCGCGGCTGGGGGTCGAGAACTAAAAGCGAAGAAAGACTGGGAAGGTGTTTTGACAGATGATGTCGTGCTCCTTGTCTCCGCTGGGGAGGAGTATGTTGGCTCGAAAAAGGGAGAAGCCCTAAACCAAGGACAGAATCAGGATGAACATGGACCATCCAAAAGTGGCAATGCAAAATGCTCTATCAAAGTTCTTGCCGACATGGCATTCGTTGACTCAACTTCAATCACCCAATTGGAGACTACAGCTCGCAGCCTCCCCGGTATGATTCACGCTGTTGCCCAGCCCGATCTACACCCAGGAACAAAGTTTCCCATTGGTGCTGTCTTTGTTTCCCAGGAATGGATACATCCACCGCTTATTGGCGGCGACATCGGTTGCGGTATGGCCTGGTACAAGACTAAGCTTTCTCGGTCTCAAGTGGAGGGAGACAAAGGACGTAAGATCGCGGAAAGGCTCCAGGGTCTAGAGGGGCCTTGGCGGAATCAGCAAGATAGAGAAGTCTGGCTACGAACAATTGAAACCTTGGAATCCAGCGCACACTGCGGTGCTGGTGCAGAGTGGGATGCTTCTCTCGGTACTATTGGCGCAGGCAACCACTTTGGAGAGCTTCAAGTCGTAGAAGAAGCGGCCCCAGCCAGTGGTTCTAGCACATCAACATCTCAACCCCAAATATACGCAGATGAAGTCGTCCTTTTAGTACATTCAGGCTCCCGAGGCTATGGCGGCGACATACTGAAGAGATTCACCGCCGACGGCCAAACCAGCATTCACGAATCCGAACCGAACGCTAAGCTTTACTTAGAAGAGCACGATCGAGCCTGTACCTGGGCCTCCAGAAATCGAGACCTTATTGCCCTACGCTTTTTAGCATGTCTCGAGCCCGGCGATGATTCCTGGGAACTGGGTTTGAACAGCCTAGACTCGAGAGCCACTGCCCAACATATCCTCGCCGCAAGAGCAGCGATTCAAAGCAGGAAAGTCGTCGACATCTGGCATAATAACGTTGAAAGCACCTTATGGCCGCCTCAATCTTCGGACCCAGTTTCGTCAAGTCCCAACGACCCAGACCCTGATGGCACCAACCCTGGCGCTTTAATCTATTCAACCTCCCCTACCACCTCTATTCCGCCTCCCTCAAATCCCCATCAAACAAAGGTGTACATCCACCGGAAGGGGGCCGCCCCAACTTTTAATCCTGTTACGCAAAACCCCCTCTCCATACTCCCTCTCCCCGGCTCCCGCGGCACCCCAACCCTCATCCTTCACCCCACCTTCACCACCGCCAACTCCTACGGCCTCACAAACGCGCTCTCCCTCGCCCACGGAGCTGGCAGAGCAATGTCCCGCGCCAAAGCTTCTACCTACATCGCCAACAAGTACAAAGGCAGAGCCGAAGACTTACTGCGGGGAGACTTCGTACCGATGGATAAACGGGGCAACAAGTTGAAGGGAAAAGATGCAGGGGAAGACGTGAATGGGGGTACATGGGTGGTGTGTGAGGATAAGCAGTTGGTGTGGGAGGAGGCCCCGGAGGCGTACAAGGACGTTTGGGCTGTAGGGGCGGATCTGGTGGACAAAGGGTGCGCGGAGAGGTGGGGGTGGTGTAGGGGGAGGGTGAGTTATAAGGTTAGGAAGGAGTAGGAGGGAAGTGTGAGGGGCTGTGCGGGGTGAGGGTGCGATGGTAGTGATTGCTGTTCAACAAGGAATGGCTGTAAATATGCAACTTCGACTTGTTTGACTTCCTCTGTACATCTCACGTCTTTGAATTCTGTTCGGTAGACTGCTATAGACTTTTCCTGTAAAACAATGAGTAACAATATACTAGAGCCAACATGTTGAACAATTGACGTTGGTGACATTGGATTTTCATCCCAGGAGGGACCTCTATGATTTCTTTACCGAAGACTGACGGCCGATGATACAGCCGAATTGACCAGAATGTGATTAGAACATCAAGAAGGGACGCCGAGGAGACAATACCAGACTTTCGGCCTGTAACCCACCCATTTCAACAAACGCATCTCTTGGCATATTGAAAGCAATTCAATTCGCTTGACACCTTTCTTTCTAATCTCGACATCAGAGACCATGAACACAATGCCAGAAACAACAGTCACCCCACTTCTCCCCCTCTTTCTCCTCCCCTTTCCAACCCCAACCTCCATCCCCTTCCCTCTAACCTCCTCCTCTTCATCCCTTTCTCTCTTCTCCTCAGATCTTGAACATTTCATCAGTGTTATTCTGTAGCTGTAAACACAAACATGAAATACGCGTCGATGAGGGAGGTAAGGAAGGTGAATAGAGAGAAGGCTAAAAGTGTTTGGCTTGAGAGGTGGGTTGGGGGTTGGTGAGGTGACGAGAAAGGGGGCAAGGGGTGAAAGAGGGAAAAAGGGAGGAGGAGGAAAAGGAGGAGGAAGAGGGAATAAGAGGATGAAGGGGATGAAGGGGACGAAGGAGAGGAAGAAGGGGGGAGAGAATATGAACGATAAAGAGAAAAGAGGAAAAGTACGAGAGCACGAAGAAAAGGGGGTCTGAGACGAAGAGAAAGGAGGAGCGAGAAACAGACGAGGGATAGGCCAAAAAAAACGGCGAGAAAGACGCAAAATACGAGAACAACAAGAAAGGGGAGGGGGAAATAAAGAAAACCGCACGACTGTCGCAAGTATCAGCGACCAAAAAAAAAAAAAAAAAAAAAAAAAAAAGACGAGCAGACCTCGAGAACACAAAAGCACGGAAAGAAAAAGGCAGCACAGCAAAAAAAGACGTAAAGAGTAAAGTATCGATGGAGACCGGCTCGATATAACTCCCCAAAAAACCTCACTACCTCGCTCTCGCCTACCACAACAACCCTCCCCTCCCGTCCCGTCACAACCCCCCGCCCTCAATCCCTATCCCCAACCCCCCCAACACCCACCCACACGCTCAATCCCTCACCCTCAACCTCCCCAACACCCACCCACCCTCACCCCTCACCCTCACGCTCACCCTCCCCCATCCGAACCCCCACCCCCGCACCCTCAAACCCCAATCAAGAAAGCGACCCAGCGAACTTCTTACTTGCATCACCGTCTTGTGCTCTTTAATTTGTGCTTTGTTGGATGCGAGAGATGCGAGAGAGATGCGAGAGAGATGAGAGAGGGGGGGGGTGTAAAGAATAAGAGGGCTAGGCTAGGCTAGATGAGATGAGATGGTCGTTCCTTGCCCTGGTGGCTGAAGGTGGGGTTACTTGGGGAGAAAGGGTGGGCTGGGGTAGGGATGGGGGCTGGGGTAGGTAGGTAGGTAGGGAGGGAGGATAGGGTGTGGTGGTGCGTGGGAGGGGGCGTGTTGCGATGGCGGGAGGGAGGGAGAGATGGGGGAAGGGGACAAAGGATGTCAGGGAGGTGAGGGAGAAAGGCACAGGTACGGTTCGCTTGGATTGGCTGCCAAGGACTTGGGGCGAAATGTTTGAATCGTTGTTTTGTCCTAGAAAGACACCAATGCCATCTCCGGCACCGAAGCAAACAATATACCAGACCCAGAGACACGGATTTTAGGAAACCCAAGTTCCATTCGCACCTATGTACCACACACAACACATCATTCTATTAGTACAGGCTAACCATGCATACCCACTTTCCTTCCCATTACAGATTTCATCGACCACATATCCAGATTCAGCCAATCAATGCATCATGCCAATTTTCGGATTACAAAATATCCCTTTTCCATGCATTCTCCCTATCCTCAGAAATGCAAGCTTTCTTGAAAGTGCTCGCGAGCCGCAAACCGCATTAAATCATCCTCCCCTTACAAGAAGAAAGCAGCGAGGCCGGCAGCGACCGCGCCAAAGGAAATGTATTGCACAGCCGCGCTGGACTTGAAGCTGGAGGGAGAGGCCTTGGGTCCCGAGGTGGTGGTGTTGGAGGTTGGCACGGAAGAGTTGCCGCCGGTGATCTGGAAGCTGGCGCATGTAAGGCGCTTAGCATTGGCGCTGTGGATAACGATGGAGCGGTTGCCAAAGAAGCTGGCGGGACCCGAGGCAGTGGAGGTGTAGAGCTCCAAGTATCTGTTGCGCGACGGCATGTCAGTGAGAGGCCTTATTCACGAAAGTGTGAGGGGGATGGAAGAGGCGAAGCCTACGTGATTTGGAATGGCGAAGATGTGATTTTGCCATGTTTACCAGCAAGGTCGCCGACCTGGCATGTCTGGGGCTGGGTCGCATCACAAGGAGGAACCTCGCCGCGCACGTAGGGGTCCAAGTGGGCGAGGGTGCCGGTGCAGTTGCCGTCAGCAGGTACGGGCTGGTCATGGATGTGGTAGACTGTTACACAAAACCAATCGGTTAGCACTGGAACAGTGTCGAAAGAAGACGACTAGAAATGTGGCGGAGGGAGGTAGCGGACTTACGGAATGGACCCAGCGACGCATCAGGGAACCCGTAAAGGTTGATGTTGAAGTTCACACCAGTTCCGTTCGAATTCGATGTGCCCGCAACGTATCCACGGATACCGGTTGTGTTGACACTGGGCAGGACGGCGGTGTAGGTGACGCCGGCTGGGTTTCCCTCAACAATGGCGGCATCGCCAAGTTTGCCTGTTGCAGCTTGGGCTTGTACGAGAGCAAGGCCGCTGGCGGCAACGGTGAAGAGGAGCGAGGAATACATTATAGCTTTTGTTGGTGGATTGATTTGCGAGAGAAGAAACGGTGTGGGAATCTGGAGTTGCTGAAGAGAGGAGAGGTTAGAATTGGGGGTTATAAGTTGCAGAGGGGGGGCCGGGGGGGGCTTGGCTGGACGGGTGAATTGCGCACAAGGAGTGAAGGGTAAGGGGCGCAGGAAAGCAAGCAAACTTACCAGCAGCGAGAGACTGAATGAGACCTTTTCTGAGACTATTGATACAAAGAACGAAAGTCAATCAAAGAAGCGACAGTGACGGAGGTTATGAGAGTGTACGGAAGCAGTCAGTCGTCTTGGCAATGGCAGGAAAAGAAAGAGGTGGGAAAAAGTCGGGGTTGGTGTAATAAAGAACGCAACCTACGGAATAATGTAAATATAAACAGACTAGTAGCGCTAGTGCTGTACCAGTGCTGTAATTAATGGATGGCGGGTAGCGAGCGACAGGGCAGCATGTGATTGGCTGGGCTAGACACGAAAGGGCAATAGCGCCGTTCACTAAGACGCATTCAATGTTTCAGGATCGATGCCATTTCGGGTGGGGGGTTCGCTTGCCGACACGTGACGAGCCATCGCTTCTTCCGTTCGCTGTCAGGTTAAGTACCTATGCTGGGGGCAGGCTGGAAAGAAGAAAGACAACCACAACACCATTGTACCAGCGCTGTTAGGAATCGAACCTAATATAATATAACTCTCCAACGACTGCTGGGTGATGGGCATTTACCAGCTATTTACAGGGCTACTCCGACCAACAACAAATACAACATCTCTTCAAACAGTACCGTTTTATTTGTCGTGATGGCAGAATCGCCAGGTGTGCAAAGAGATTCATCAAACCAACAAAAGCTAAGGTACGGAATACTTACTTCTAAACCGCACACCCCCCAATCGACTTCAGGGGTCAGGGGCCATACAAAACATCCCCGCTACGATGTACTACAGTAGACACTTGAAGCCAGGATTGAGAAATGCACGGTCTGGCTTCTTGAGTCTTGACATGAGGAATAATTCGTGTCCTTGCTGCGTGCCTGCAGCCAACTGGCATTGGCATTGGCATTCTTTATTCTCTTCCCTTCAACTCATATTCGACTACAGAGTACAATCCGAGACATGTTTACCCCCCCGGTATTCATTCAGAGCACTGTTCCCGAAACCAACGATAAAGCGCCGTAAACCAAAGATTGCATCATGATTCATGACATTGGATGTGTGGGTGTGTAAATATAGATCTGCTCGTGGCCGAGCTTTTGATTGGTGCACGTCGAAAAGCAGGTACGCATGCAAAATGCCGTGCTCTGGTTGGCTACATCCTTTCCGCCTCCACAAAGGCCTCCCGCGCAAGTTGCACTCGATTAGAGTACCCGTACTCCGTACGGAATACGGAATACGACAAGGAAGAGCCTTCGCCATCACTGCCAACGGTAGCAAGACGGCGGTCATGATCATAGATAACACAAGGAGATATATCGTCCCGTGTCCTTTTGAATTTGTTTAGGAGACTGGTGTATTATAACTCAATTCACGCGTTGCCGGGTGTCCCAAAACCGAACCCTAAAGCTATTACAATCTCTCAGTCCTTCCTCAATAGCCAAGCCAATCTCCAACAAATCCTTCATAAATTGCAGAATAACGAAGGGGGTATATCCATCGCAAAGCTATGTACTAGACAGGCAATTTTTGAGTACATCTTCGAGCGCCAAAAAACAAAAGGGTAAGTCAACTTGCCGTACCAAAGACTGCAAGAGTGATGTGACAAATGAAAAATGTGTTCTATGTAAGTTCCGAGCGGGAACCGATTGTGGGCCCAAAAGGTTCTTCTTCTGCCGCTTTCCCTGCCTCGGGGAAAGTGTCTCCAAACCCACTGCTGGATGCATCTTCGTCGTAGCTGGCCTTTCGCATCAATGGAGGGGTTGTCGGCGGCCCTACGTCCTTCAGGGGCCTGTTTTCGTCCTGGAGCGACAGGCTTTGCCTTGGCGTTCTGTACGGTCGTGCTGACCCGAAGGCAGACGACGTTGGCCTCGGCAATCCAATACTTGAACCTTGCTGTGGCGTCTGCCGGAAATTGGTGCTCGGCGGCGTCATAAGACCGGATAGGAAGCTTTGAGAAGGAGAGGAACGTGACGGTGTCTGGTTGACACTGCCGTTCGCAATTGCCGAGAGATTGCCAAAGGAAGTGTCGCGGCCTTTACGCCAGTTCCCCCAAGCAGCAGCGGCGGCAAGTGGTAGAGCTCGAGGGGAAGCTGCGAGGTTGGATAGACTGGATAGAGACGGGAAAGTCTTGCCGCCAGCCAAAGCCCGCTCCTTTTCTTGCTGCTCCATCTGCAAATTGGCCTTGAGACGGATTGTAGCGTCTTTGACTGCTTCGCGATCGTACGATGGTTGAGATAGTATGCTAATGAGGTCTTCGAGATCATCGACTCTAACGCCCAGTAATTCACGAAGCCAAGTGATTTCAGCTTCCTGATCCTTGATCTTGGCTGGTGCGTCCTTATCAACATTCGACAGCTCCTGTTCGATTTTCTCGATACGACCCTCACGCTCTTGCAACTGCTCCTGCAGCACCATTACGGACTCACGAAGCGCCTGAGGTGAGATCTTCTCGGGTATGTCAGAACCTTTAGTAAACGGCATTGACGCACGACCTGCAGATGGGCTTGGAGTCCCTTTTTGGGACTGGGCCGCTTGCACAGCGGCATGTGCAGCCGATTTAGCGATTTGGAGTTTTTCTTCGAGGTGAGTAACCCTCTGCTGATAATGTAGCACCTTCTCGTTGGCAAGAACAAGGCAATCATTGAGATGAGTCTCCGAGCGTCCTTTATCTTCCAGAGCATTTCCCAGTGCGCGTTCATGCTGAGACGTCATCTCTTCTAGAGTTCGTTCATGGAAACGGTAATGCTCCTGTAAAGCAGCTTCTCTTGCTTCGGCAGCCTCTCGAAGGGCATCATTCCGGAAATCGGAGGCTTCTTCTAGCATGAGCTCGTGCCTTGCCTTAGCTTTACCAGCGTCTTCCGCGGCAACATCCAGCTGTGACTGTAATCTGGTAATCACGGCCTGAAGATCAGCACGCACATTTTCGGCTTTGATATTCGCAGCCTCAATGTTTGCATCCATCGCTGTACGCGTACGCTGGACTTCTAATCTGCCGGATTCCTTGGCATCATCTAGATCACGCTCCATAGAAGTAGCTTTCACTTGGTGCTTCTCATTTTCTCGGCTTAGTTCCTCTACCAGAGCCTGTAGCCGTGCATTTGCACTCCCAGTCTCCTCGGCTGATAATCGCAATCTGAAGGTCTCTGTTTCTAGCGCTTCAAGCCTCTCAACCTCTCGCTCTGGTCTTTCCCTTGTCCGGGCTTCAGCTTCGAGCTTTGTGCTGAGCAAATCAAGCCTAGCTCTTTGGTCCTCCTCTCTATTCCGCCATACAGCTTGGTCGTGAGCAATATCGCGCGACGCTTGGGTCATATCCTCCTGTAATCGGTCGAGTTTAGCGCGTAGAGTATGACGACCTCTGATACTATCTTCGATTTCAGCCTTCAAAGCATTAATAGTCCGTCTTAGATCCTTGTTCTCTGTCTTCGACTCCTCCATTTCTTTACGCCATTGAGTGTGAGAGAGTCTGTACTCTTCCAAAGTGTCCTCTAAAGCGGTATTCTTCTCGGACAAATCAGAAGCTGTCTTCTGCATGCTTTCCTGAGAGCCTTCAAGCATTGCGGCGCGCTTGAGTACTTGTTGTCGCTCTTCATGGAAAGTCGCAAGGCTTCTCTCCGTTTCTTCTGCCGATTCACGCTGTTCGGCAGCCTCGTACAGTGCTTGGCGAAGGAGCCTCTGGGCGTCAGCTAGAGCATCTTCCGTCGATCTACGAGCCTTGAGTTCGTCCTCGGCGCGAGTTTCCGCAACTTTGAGCATACTTTCAAGACCCGCGATCTGAAGTTGTGCTTTCTCAGCCGTTGCTGATAAGGAACTTGACGTGATGGGCACAGATCTCCCCCTCATCTGTCTACCAACTGCTTCTTCAATGATAGCCTTGATGTCACCAACTGCTTGGGGTGCCTGCTGCAATGATGCTTTCAAATCCTTGACTGCCTCCATGACTTCCGTAAATTCGCTGACAGGCGCAAACTTTTGCTGTGCGGCTGTGACTTCACTCAAGGCAGCTTTTAGTTTCTCATATTTGCGATCCCGCACTGGCGACCTGAGCCTTTGTTGTGACGGGTCTTCCGGATCATCTTCATCATCTTCATCATCAGCATCACTATGTACGATTTCTCCCGAAAAGCTTCTCCGACGTCTTCTGTTGGCGGATCTGCTTGATAAGATGACCAAACTATCTTGTATGCCTGCCAATGTCTTTTCTAGAGGACCTAAGCGCTGTTGAACGATACCACCCACGAGATCATCTATACGTGAATCGAAGAAGCCGGTCCTCGACCGAAGCTTCAGATCATCATCTACAGAAGAGAAGGCATCATCCCAGTCGCTAATAGGAACATTGCCGGGGCTATTGAGGCGATGTATTGGAGATAAGTCCACGGTTTCGGATTTGGAAGGCCTGTAAGACGGGCTGAAGCGAGCGTTACGAGCGACCATTGCAACTTCTGCTGAGTCTGCGCTGTCAGAATCCGTCCGAGGTGGGTACTGGTATGTCTGCTGCAATCTGCGTGGACTTGGTGACGGCGCATCACTACGTATGTGGGTCGCAGGTAGGAATTGGTGTGTTCTTGAATTTTCATGCACCTCCGCTAGGGGTGTTCGGAGAGTATTTCGCGGTCCCCAAGGACCACCACTTCTCTCGACGCCTAGATCCGAATCTTCTTCATTAAGGTGCTTCATCACGGCATCGATCTCTTGGTATGATGGTTCAATGTAAGTCACACCCTCAACGATATTCTCAACTAAATCTTGGTCCGGACGAGGACTGCGACGAATAGGGCTCGTGCGGCTGTCAGGAAATTGTTCGTGAAATCTTTCTACATGTCCTTCTGGCAGATCGAAGGACGCAGATCGGCTGGATACGGAGCGAGAGTCTACTAAATCATCGTCAACCACGCGAGAAGCTCCTTCAGAATCAGAAGCGCTCAAGTCAGGCTGAATCCCAAGCCGGTCGAGAATCGTTGGTGAAGAAGTCTGCCGAGGACTACTAAACGCGTTGCTAGCGGTGAGCATGTTAGCGTCCGGATATTCGCTCGGAGCCAGCTCAAGCCTAGCGGTATCCTTGATTTCCTTCTTCGTGGTCTCCACTGTGTCCAGGTCTAATTTGCCTCTACTTTGTTCTGGCGATGAGGGCCGTGCCGCATTGAAAATTGCAGCTTCTTCGGCATCAGGGAACGCAAACGGCTCCCAGTGTTTGCCATCCGCATCCACAGATTGATGGCTGCCTGTCGGACTAATGATTTCTGAAGCCGGCAAACCACCGATGATTTCTTTCAATGAACTTGCAGCGTTTTCCATTGTTTTAACTTCTCTCTCATTGTTTGGTGTTGCGGCTGAAGAAGTACCCACGCCTGGGGATGCGGCTTCTACGGGCTCCGAAGGTAATATACCGCTTGGTGTCGCGAACTGAGGTACTTGATCACCATCACCATCATGGCGTCGGGCCCTCTTTTGTCGGCCATCCGCCTGTGTGATTCGTCCTGACTCGTCTTCTTGGCCGTCCGCATTTCGATCACTTTCACTCTGGCTCTCCGTGGGCTTTACGATAGGGATCGCCTTCGACCATTTGGCAGGTTTTATGACCTCAGAAAAGTTCATATGGAATATCTTCTTGACAGCATTGTCGGGTACGTCTGAGCCTGATACCTTACTCCCAGGAGCTGCAGTAGGGTTGCTCGGAGTGAAACTGGGAGCGTCAGGCTTGAAGGTTGGACCGATTGAGGAGAAGCTGAATTCTCTCGAAGGAACAATTGGCTTGGTCGTGTTACTGGGTGTAAATGCTGGCGCTGAAACATTGAGACCGCTATCATGGACGGACCCATCAGATTGTTGCTTGGTGTGATTTACGTCTGGGTTTACGAGTGATGAACCACGACCGGATGGTATGGTTGACTCATTACCCAGGAATGCAAAGACATCGGGTGCATACGACAATTTAGGTTCAAGAGTAAACACTGGAGCGTTTACATTCAACTTGGACGCAGAAGGCTTAGATGCGTGCCCTAATCCAAGGCGACTTTTTGAGAGAGGAGGAGTACCCGCAATACTGGGGTTCGTGTCAATATCCGATCCGTCAGCTCTAGGGCTTTTAGAGAAAAGTACTGGAAGGTCCTCAGATTTTGAGTCTTCCCTGCGGACATTAGAATCAAGCAACTTCCCACTCGCTTCTTCAAGTCGAGACATCGATGCTTCTAGATGAGACTCGGCTTCGTCGACCTCTCGCTGCAAGGTTTCACTCAAGTTCTGACGGTGACCCCGTGGTACTGGAGTAGCAATCTCAGGTTGCTCGTATTTTGTTGCACGTGATTGCTCTGCGAAATTGTATAATTTTGCCACAGGTGGGAGTGATTGCATGTACAATTGTTGTTGTTGCTGTGCTTCCAGCCGATTTTGCTGTTGACGCATTTGCGCCAAAAGGCTGCTGGAACCTTGGTTGACAGCTTGCTGGCTGTTGGTACGAACGTATGGTGGTACTGGTGATCTTGCGGCGCCAAGGCTCGGTATATGCTGATTGGCGGCGGGAGATACATCGCTCAATTGAGGCGGAGAGGACAGTTGCTGCTGAGGCGACCGAGTACTAGAAATTGTACTGGTCTGAGCGAATTGATACGGTGACGGATAGCCATTCTCTCCACTTGGGAGAGCCACCGAGTACCTTGGAAAATGGGGAACTCTAGGCTTTTCTGGATATTGAGATACCGGAGATGCAACAGACGAGACGTGGGAGCTAGGATTCGGGGATGTATAATAGGATGGCGAGAAAGGGCTCATGTATTGTGGGGCTTGTGAACTGGCCGCCGACGAGAGGGCCAGCGATGGCGACATTGCAACAGCAGTACTTTGCGAGGAAGCTTGGCGGCTCATGAGGGAGATGACTGGAGATTCTCTTCTTGGGGGCTCTTCATCCCCAAAGCTTACGCCTAGGGCGCGTAGTTTTTCTTCCTTCAAGCGGTTGACATAAGTCTCCCATTCGCGTCGATCAGGTATGCTGACCCGGTATGGAACCCCTGTTCCCTCTCGCTTCTCGTCTTCTGGATCAGGGTAAGGAAGTCTGCTCTGTCCCTCCGAAAAAGGTGGAAGTGTGGTACCAGCGAACACTGGGGAAATGCCAAAACCTCTTGTATCATATCCATTGCGTTCCCACTCGCGTAGACGTTCAGATACAGCTTCAGGGCTCAGGTAGGTATTCTGACTAATTGTGTCACCATGGTCGTCACCAAGTGGGAGAGCAATAATGCAAGTCTTCCCGCGCCAAGGGACACGCTTCTTGGGCCTCTGAAAAGAGTTCACAGTTGAGACTGGTGGCCTGGTATTCGTTGATAGTTCGATTGCAGTGAAACCAGTATGCGAGACAGCTAGAGAATTGATAATCTCCTCGGACGGTGGGGACGGAGGTAAAGGCTTCCCCACGTTTTGGATCCTGTTATTTAAGCCTTGGGACGGGGAGATTATAGGGCTCTCGAAAGCAGAGACCGGCATTGCAGCTAATAAGCTACCCTTAGATACTCGTAAGAGACTGTATCCTGGGATTTTCTCTGTACTGATGGATGAAGAGCCCTGTAGAAACTCTGTTGACTGGTATTGCCGAGTTTTCCGATCTAACGCCAACCAACCCTCATCTGGGGGAGAGTTGGCTAAGTGGTTGCTTACACCCACAGACGGCGTATCACTGGCGTCGGTATCGTCACTCCACCAATTACTTCTCTCGGATCTTTGAAGGCTAAGGATATTGTTTTTAAGCCAGTCTTCTGTAAGACCGTATCGGGACTTCCTTTGCGCCAGAGGCGATATAAACTCTACAACTGACTTATTATGAGTTTCGGACGGTCTAGCTTGGCTTTCCCTTTCCGCAATTGGCGTTCCTCTCTGGCTTTGTGGAGTAAAAACTCTCTCCAATATCTTAGGCCTTGCGCGACGTAATGGGGATCCGTCAGCAGTCACTAAACTAACCTTTCGCTGCTTATGACGACCGGGAAGCACTTCAGGACTCAAGAGACTCTCGCTTGGAGAACCCCATGGAGCAGTATAATATGTGCTGCTGTCTGAACGTTGATGGGTAGCCGGTGAAAGTAGATTGTGCGAGTGCCGAGGCAAATCTGGTTGACTTGGCAGGGAAGGAAGCCAAGATGAAGATGGATCGAAGGCTTGGCTTGGTGACGGGGCGGTCCAAACACTTGAAGACCTCGTGTGAGTGATCGATTCGCCTCCACTTCTACTACTTCGGTAAGGTAATTCTTCAACTTTGTCTCTAGGAGCTTTGTCTGCTGATAAGTCTACCAAAGCAGACAATTTTCTGGATCCTGCAGATGAATTAGCCCCTGGAGACCGAGAACAGATTTTCTAATACGACCTTCCACTGCGACGGTTTTTACTTTCGTAGTCTGAAAGGCTCAATTCCTTCCACGAAGTGTCAAGGGTGGGCAGACTTTGGGTATTTCTGTAACAATGGTGAGGGCGCCGGAAACAACGCAGTCGTTTCTAGGGTTAGCAATAACAAAAGAAATGGATCAAATGAATGTAAGATGGGTTCCCATGAACGATTAAAGTACTGACATGACGCCCCTACTGAGTTGTCGTCGTCGAGTGATGGTGATGACAGCAGTTTCACCGAGTCGCGGAGAAACGCGAGTGTACCTAAGCTAAGGTAAACTTGGCCCCGATGTTTACTTACGTAATACGGCTTAACGCCATTCATGAGTTGACGCCAGCAGCACATCGGATGCAAGACTCGCAGCAAGTTCCAAGTATTATTGGAAGGTTACAGTTGATCATGAATTTGGTGTACGATAAATGCATTTTGACACAAACGAATCTTCAATAAAGTCTATTAGGATAAAGCCATGTAATCTTCTCTTCTAGTGCTCCATCCGCTGATGGGAAGGTATTCCTACAGTTTTATGCACACAGACCAGGCCGTTCTAAGCCCACAGAAGACCCCATGAACGTCAGGAGAACAGAAAGATAAGGCGCATACAAGAACACCAGACCCAATGCGTCAACCCCGCATCCAAACTGACCGCCCTTACGATGCGGCTCGACGGTGTAATGGTCCACTATGGCCTCGCAATTAAATCAAACAAACTTGACCATCTAGCAGCTCAACGGGAATTTGACATTGCGGTTTTGGTCGTAAGCTCCCCAGTGGGTCTCATCACCGGTGTGGCCGTTGGTTCCCGCGCTAGCGGGCTTCCATGGCTCGTCAAAAGCCTCGAAGTAGAACACGTTGAAGCCCCAGTCCAAGGCAGCACAGACTCCGTTCTTGTAGAATGTCGCGGCGTTGGAGGTTCCCGCCTTTGCGGATCCGTAGTCAGAACCGCCTATGAAACGCATTAGTAACGCTTTATGTAATTAAGTGATGGAGCTTATACCGTTTCCTGGCCATCCTGTCTCTCCGTTCCAGAGCTCAATCTTCGTGGTTGAGCCCGAAAGAGACTGGATGTGACCGAATGCTTGCTGCAAGTCGTCCAGATATGTGGCTGTAGCATTACTGATGTCCTGGCCCTGCCAGTAGGCGAACGCATTTACGAGTCTGACAAGGATGTAAGCAGAGAATCTGGATATGGTCAAATAGGTCAAGCTAACAAAATTTCCACGCCTCCTTTGATTAAGGCATCCGCGGTTCCATCAGTGTATTTATTCCAGCTGTCTGCCGTGCCAACCTTTGCACCGGGATGGTCTGATTTAATGTCGTTGATGTGCGACAGCAGCTCTGGGCCTGTGAAGTTTCCGCGATAAAGCGTCTCGGAACCAACAGTAATGGCATACACTGAATTTTCCTTTCCGACCATAGCCGCCTTCAGCGCATCCCTGTCGGCCTTGAACGACTCGGGGGTGTCAGGCCTAATGGTTGGTGTCAGCATATATGGATTTGGCAGCTAATGCGTCGTGAATTCCCGAGGGTCCCTTACCAAACACCAAGTATGACTTGGAAGCCTTTGTTCGCGGCTGCAGGAAGTATTGCGGAGGCAACCTGGCATGGGGTGTTCGAGATCGCTCCATCAACCACTGAGTACGTTCGAACAATGGTGGTCTTGCTCTTCAGTGTCTCGAAATCAGCTTCGTAGTCAGAGGTTGATTTGCAGGTGCCATCTAGTGAAGCATCAGTATCTAATACCACTCTGCACAGTTCAATAGTTGGCTTACCTGTGTGTCTGGAACCGAGAGCAAATCCGAATCTGCCTCCGGTTGCAGAGACGGCCAGTGGTGCCGCTGCAAGAGCAACTGGAAGGATGGTAGAGAAACGCATGCTGAAGAGCAGTAAGTATGAATAGTAGTTGTAATAATGGTAAAGGACGGTGGAGTAATGCTGATGAGCAACAAGCAATACTGGATAATGCTGAGAATGTAGGGAGGCAAAGAATGACAAGAAGCTTGGAGGTGAAGGAGAAAACTCAGGGTACGTGTTGTTGCCGTGAAAGGGGCATCGGTCGTTCCTGACTAGTGTCGGTCAGGTTAGCTCGGTCCTCACCCTAATTGCTCCTTTCGCTCCCGTGCCCCGTGGCCCGATGATTCCAGCATTGCTCTCTTACCTGCTCTGCTTAGTTTAGTTGGGGGAGGTTTTCATATGTTCCCATCCAACTCTCTCGATGCTAAACAAGAAACACCGTTCATGAGCAGTCTCTTTGCAACGGGACCTCGGACTACACATTCAGTCTCTAAGTTTGCTTGGTCACAATCATATTGATGCTCCTCTTCTACTATAGTCGTTGGTAATAAGGTGCTCAGCACTCCCATGTCTATTAGTGGGTTATAGACTCTGATCCAAATTCTACGTATATCTTTCTTCCTTGGGCTTCACATCGCTTGCATTCATCGTCTCGAGATGTCACATACCCTATGAGAGTATCCAAGCCAGCTGCTCTTCTTTAACTTACTCGTTGTGGTGATCGTGGTATGAGAAGTGGTACTTGTATATGACAGGTGCAAGTCTAAGTCAAAAGCCCTCAGTCTGCCCCCGACAATTAGATTTTCACCTCCACCAATTGCAGCTTGGACTCTTGAATACAGCATACAGGAAGAGAAATATGCCCGCTTGTTATCGAGCACCAGTAGTCAAATCATTGGCTGGATCAGGCATGCAAAGAATTCCAAAAGAGGCTGCCGAGATTCTAGCTTCCTCCGCTAAACCATTGTGTCTTATTGAATCCCAGCGTACATAGCACCTCAGCAAAGTGCAGGCGGGATCGGTCTTGGAACAATTATCGGCCGAGTCACTTTGTCTCTCAGCAAGATTGGATTCATAAACAAGACGACGCTCGTGTCGCAGCCCAGAGACCTGCTACAATCCGGCCCACTACTGAGGTCTTAAGGAGAAGAAATCAGTGTACGGATTAGGGGTATGGCCGAGTGGCGCGTTGGGAAGATCTGTAGGTTTAGGACAGCCATAGCAGCAGTAAACAAAAAGTAGTGTGGTACGTGTTGTTAAGCAAGCCTCGTCAATCGATTGATCGA
>JAABUR0100003888.1_pt1 | contig 20462 bp, 21 predicted proteins | sample 5560091 | NCBI WGS metagenome assembly JAABUR01 (sample SAMN10711879, study PRJNA513375) | rock metagenome | isolation source: Antarctica rocks | place: Antarctica: Victoria Land, University Valley sud
TCACCGCCCAACCGGAACCGCGGAGAACCCGGCACCCGGCCGGCGCAACAGCACGGCCACACCCCGAGATCAGCAGATCAACCCGACCGAACTACTCAGCCGAAGATCGTCGGTGGATCGAGGCTTAGACCGGGGGCGCGACGAACACGCCCTTGTCGACGTCGTTGAAGGAGCGCCTGGCGACGAACTCGTTCATCTCGTTGGCCGTGCCCCACTGGTCGGAGACCATCGGGTCGCTGAAGTCGAGCATGTGCGGGTGCCAGATGTCCTCGTCGATGCTCTCGAGCTCGGTCGTGTACTCGATGGTGTTGCCGTGCGGGTCGAGGAAGTAGCTGAAGGTGTTGTTGCCGGCCTGGTGGCGCCCCGGCCCCCAGATCTTCTCGATGCCCGCGCGCAGCAGCCGCCCGGTGCCGCGCATGTACTCGTCGATTCCCCGCAGCTCGAACGACGCGTGGTGCAGCGAGGTATGCGGCCCGCGCGCGATAGCCATGCTGTGGTGCTGCGGGTTGCAGCGCAGGAACCACATCATCTCGCCCATGTGCGGGTGCATCAGGGTGTCGGACAGGGAGAAGTCGAGGTGCTTGTCGTAAAAGGCGACCGTGGCCTCGGGAGTCGGCGAGTTGAGCACGATGTGGCTGAGCTTCACCGGGATCGACTCGCCCTCCTCGATCTTGCGGTGCTGCCGGACGGCGACGTCGCACGACACCTCGACCGTGCGGCCGTCGATGTCGAAGAACCGGAAGCCGTAGCCGCCACCCGGGGTGGTCAGCTCGCGGGGCTCGTGCACCAGGGTGATGCCGTCGTGGGCGAGCCGCGCGGCGAGCGCGTCGACCGACGTGCGGTCGGCGGCACCGAAGGCGATGAGGTCGAGCCGCTTATCCGGCGCCTCGCGCAGCCGGACCGCGTACTGCTCCGGCGAGCCCTCGGCCGCGAGGAAGGCGATGCCGCTGTCCTCCGCCACCGGCGTCAGGCCCCACATTTGGGTATAGAAGTCGAGCTGGGCGTCGAAGTCGGGCACGGCGAGGTCGACGTGCCGCAGGTGAGTGATCAGACGCTGGGTCATGGCTGCTCCTTTATGCGTGCGCGGTCTGTGCGTGTGTCGGGGCGTCGGCGGGTGGGGGCATGCTGCCCGAGTCGGCGGTGCTGTTCGGCTGCGTGCCCCGGGCGGGGACGAGCCCGAGTCGCGCGGCGTTGCCGCCGGCCACCGCGGCTGCATCCACGGGCGAGAGCTCGGCGGCGGCCAGGCGCGCCAACGGGTCCTCGACGCCCATGTCGAACGGGTAGTCCGACCCGAGCAGCACGCGGTCGGCGCCGACCGCGGCCACCAGGGCGCGCAGGCCGTCGGCGCTGTGCACGAGCGAGTCGAACCACAGCCGGCGCAGGTAGCTGCTCGGCGCCTCCTGGCAGTCCTGCGCCTCGGTCCGCACCGCCCAGGCGTGGTCGGAGCGCCCGAGGTAGGTCGGCAGGTACCCCCCGCCGTGGGCGGCGAGTACCTGCAGGTCGAGGTGCCGGTCCAGGACGCCGGCAAAGATCAGGTGCGACAGGGCGACGGCGTTCTCCACCGGCTGCCCGACCGTGTTGGCGAGGTAGTAGCGGTCGAGCCGCTCGTCGAGCGTGCAGCCGAACGGGTGCAGGAACACGACGGCGCCGAGCTCGGCGGCGCGAGCCCAGAACGGCTCGAGCCGGGCGTCGGACAGCTCGACCGTCCGGTCCCCTGCCGCACCAGGCGCGTGGGAGGAGATCTCGACCCCGACGAGCCCGCATCCGCGAATCGCGTCGTCGAGCGCCTCGACCATCAGGTCGGGGTGCTGCAGCGGCACCAGGCCGAGCCCGTACAGGCGGCCCGGCTCCTCCTCGACGAGCGCGGCGATGCCGCGGTTGGCGACGCGACAGACCGTCCGCGCGAGCTCTTGGTCAGCCCAGTAGTGGTACTGCGAGGGCGAGGGCGACACCACCTGGACGTCGATGCCGGCGGCGTCCATGTCGGACAGCCGCCGGTCGAGGCCGGTCAACTGCGGGATGCGCTCGCGCACCATCCGCCCGGAGACCGCGCTCGACTCCGCGCCGTTGCGCCGCAGGTCGAGCGCCTGCTGCGCTTCCAGCAGCGGATGACCGGCGACGACGGCCTCGACCTCACCCACGATCGCGTGGGCGTGGACGTCGACTACCCGCGAAGCTGAGTGGGTCATGCGGGCTGGCTCACGACGGAGATGACCGACCCCATGAGCCCCGGGACGTCGGGCGCCGGGTTGTGCTCCAGCAGCCAGTCGCCCAGCTGCACCGAGGCGTCGACCACGGTCTTGGCGCGGTTGTAGCGGCGGTCCATGAACGCGTCCCACAGGGCGTCGTCGACCGAGCCGGCGGCGAGCAGCAGCTCGGACAGCACTGCGGCGTCCTCCAGTGCCTGGGCCGCGCCCTGCGCCACGGTGGGCGGACAGCAGTGCGCGGCATCGCCGATGAGCACGACGCGACCGCGGTTCCACGGCCGCTCCAGCACGTGCGCCTCGAACCAGGTGTAGTTGACCCGGTCGACTTCGTTCATCGACTCGAGGATCTGGTCCCACGGGCCGTGGTAGGCCGATGCGAGCGAGCGCATCAGCTCGAGCTGCTCCTGCGGCCCGAGCGTGGTCCGGTCCTGCGCGTCCTCGACCACGTAGGCGTACAGGCTGTCGGGTCCGGTCGGGCAGTAGCCGGCTATGTAGGACGGGCCGCCGTAGAACAGGTCGGTGCGGGTGACGCTTGCCGGCCGCGGGGCGAAGACCCGCCAAATGCCCATCCCGGTGGCGCGGGTGTCGAGGTTGATGCCGAGCAGGCCGCGCATCGCGGAACGCACCCCGTCGGCGCCGATCACCAGGTCGTAGCGGGCGCGTGAGCCGTCGGAGAGCGTGACATCGACGCCCTCGCCGTCTTGCGCGAGCTCGGTGACCGTGGTGCCGAACCGCACCTTCGCTCCGACCTCGCCGGCCCGCTCGAGCAGGATGCGCGCGAGCTCGGGCCGGTACATGCCCAGCGTGGCCGGCAGATCGGGGCCTCCGCTGCGCACGTCGGTCATCTCGACGAGCAGCGTGCCGTCGGGGTCTGGGGCGCGCAGGCCGAGCGTGTCGAAGGCGTAGCCCTTGGCCTCCACCTGCTCCCACACCCCGAGCTGGCGCAGCACCCGCAGCGCGTTGCCCTGCAGCGTGATGCCGGAGCCGATGGCGGAGATGTCGGGCTTGAGCTCGACGACGTCGACCGCGACACCGCGCTCGGCGAGCAGGATGGCTGAGGCCGCTCCGGCCGCCCCCCCGCCGACGACCAGGACGCTTCTCACTGCTGGCATGACTGCTCCTTTGCGCGCGTTGCGGGCTGTCCGCGCAGCGCGGCTCGCCGCTTCGCACGGCTCTCGATCTGCTCCACACGCGGGCTCATCACAGCACCGCGATCGGGTTGAGGGGGGCGCCTACTGCGCCGGTCACCCGCAGCGGCGCGGCGGTCAAAAAGAACTCGTAGACCCCGTGCTCGGCGCAGTCGTCCCCGAGGGTGTCGAGGTCCCACATCTCGCCGACGAGCAGGCCCATGTTGGGGATGACGATCTGGTGCAACGGCTGGAAGGCACCGTCGAACTCGTTGGGCCGCACCTCGAAGCCCCAGGTGTCGGTCGCGATGGCGGCGATCTCGCTGGCGTGCAGCCAAGCGGCCGTCGTGAATGACAGGCCGGGAGCCGCGCCGCCCGCGTACTCGCCCCAGCCCTCGCGTCGTGCGCGGGCGAAGCGCCCGGTGCGCACCAGCAGCAGGTCGCCGCGGCGTACCACCGACGTGGGCCCCTGCGCCTCGATCGTCGCCTCGAGGTGCTCCGCGGTGATGGCGAAGCCGTCGGGCAGCTCACCGTCGGTCCCGATGGCCCGGCCGACATCGAGCAGGACCCCACGCCCCGCCACGTCGTGAGCAAGCGTGTCGATGCCGGTCACCTGGTCGCCCTCGCTGGTGACGACCTCGTCGCAGCTGCGGCCGTTCCACGCCTTGCCGCGGTCGAAGATATGGCCCAGGCCGTCCCATTGCGTCGAGCACTGCAGGGGCATGAACACCACGTCGTCGGCGCCGCCGAAGCCGTGCGGGAAGCCCTGCGTCCCTCGCGCCGCCTCGGCGCCGGTGTCGAGCATCGTGTGGATCGGGTTGGTGCGGCGGCGCCAGCCGTTCTGCGGTCCCTCGGCGTCGAAGGTCTGCGACAGCGAGATCGAGCGGCCCCGCCTGACCAGCCGGGCCGCCCCGGCACGGACGTCGTCGGTGAGGAAGTTGAGGGTGCCGCGGACGTCGTCCGGTCCCCAGCGCCCCCAGTTGCGGTATCGCTCGGCCGCTTCGGCGATCGCGCCGGCCGGGTCGCTGCGGTCGAGGGTCGGGGCGGGCGTCTCGGTGCTGGTCACGGGGTCAGCGCCGCTCGTCGACGCAGCGAGTGCGTTGCACGCCGAGGCCGGTGATTGTCGACTCCATGACGTCGCCGTCACGCAGCAGCCGGCCGTGGTGCATCCCGTTACCGGCTGGGCTGCCGGTCAGCAGCAGGTCGCCCGGCAGCAGGGCAACTGTCTGCGAGGCGTGCGAGATGAGGGCGGCGACGCCGAACAGCATGTCCTTGGCAAGCTCGTCCTGCATCACCTCGCCGTTGAGCCGCAGGGTCAGGCGTACGTCCATCGGGTCGCCGACGAAAGCGCTCGGCACGAGGTATGGGCCGAGCGGGAGGAACCCGGGAGCGTTCTTGGCGCGGAACCAGTCGGTGCCCATCTCGGGCATGTCGCGGCGGAACACCAGGTCGCGCGTGGTCAGGTCGTTGACGATGGTGTAGGCGGCCACGTGCTCGAGCGCCTCGTCCTCGCCGACCCGGAACGCCGTCCGGCCGATGACGGCAGCGAGCTCGAGCTCCCAGTCGTGCTTCTGGCTGTAGGCCGGCAGCTCGACCTCGTCGTAAGGGCCGGTGATGGCCGACGGGAGCCCCATGAAGAAGTACGGGATGCCCTCGGCGGCGCGCCGGTCCATCATCGCCGCCGTCTCGTCGCGCACCTGCTGCTCCGTACGCCCCTCGGAGAGTTCGGTGTGCTGGACCGCGAGGTCGATCACGTGCGTGCGGTAGTTGGCGCCCGCCTGGACGATCTGGCGCGGCTCCACCGGCGGCCGCACGTTGAGCGAGTCCAGCGGGTGCCACTGCCCACCGGTGCCGGCTTCATCGCCTCGGCCTGCGTCGGCCAGCGACGTGAGCACCGGCAGGGCCGCGTCCCACTGCTCGAGCAACCATCGCGTGGTCACGCTGGGCGGGGCGCCGAGCCCCGTGGCGACCGTGCCAAGGTCGAGCACGCGGTCTGCGACCACGAGCCCGGCGAACGCTGGCCCGCCTGCGGGGGTGAACGTGCCGAGCACGAAAGGCGCGTTGATGTCGCTCACGGGCAGCTGGTCCTCTCGTCGCCGGGGTGTGACACCACTGTTACCGCTCCCGCGTGGGCGCGGAAGACGAGGTTGCTGATGGCGGGCATCGACGTGGCTGATGCTCGGCGTCGAGAGCGATCCTGGCCCCCCTCGCGGGTTGTGTTGATGGCACGCCGGCCCCGGCCCGACCGACCCCAACCGCAAGAGCCGGGATGACATGCCCGGCCGGGCTACGACAGAATCGGCAGCGGCGCACGTTGCCTGCTCAACGCCGCACCCGCTGAGCCCGAATGATCGGAGCAGCACGTGACCAGGAGGATGGACCTCACCCAGCTCGATGCCATCGACGTGCACGTGCGCGTCGAGCAGGACGCGAACGGTCGCTTCTCCCTCGACGACAGCCTGCTGCGGACGAAGGTCCTGTTCGGCTCGGACTTCCCGGTGCTGGCCCCCGAGCGGTGGCTGGCCGACTTCGAGGCGCTCGCCATCAAGCCCGAGGTACGGCCCATGATCCTCAAAGAGAACGCCGTCCGGATGCTGGGTCTCGCGTGAGCCGGCAGGGGAAGCCATCGCCGGGGGCGACGGCGTCGGCCGACGGGCGGGAGCGCCTCGAAGGCGTCGAGGGCAATGCGCGCCTCACGGGGGCGACCGGCGTGCTGCTGACCGCGCTTCTGCTGGTCGAGGGTCTGACGATCCTGCAGATCCGCCAGCTCATCACGGTGCACATCGTCGTCGGCCTGCTGCTGCTGGCCCCGATCGCCTTGAAGATCGGGACGACGACCTACCGGTTCGCGCGCTACTACCTGGGCAGCGCGACCTACGTCCGGCGTGGGCCACCGCCCCTGCTGCTCCGGGTCCTGGCGGCCGTGCTCGTGCTCGCGACAGTGGTGATGATGGCGAGCGGCCTCGCCCTGCTCACCCGATCACCTGATGACGCGGGACCGTTCCTGCCCGTTCACAAGGCGAGCTTCATCGCCTGGGCTGCGCTGATGGTCGTCCACTTCCTGGGCCACATCATCGACAGCGTCCGACTCATCATGCGGGACTGGCGGCCGGCACGAGGCCGCGCCTCCGAGGGGCGCGGTGTGCGGCGCGGCGTGCTCGTCGTCACGCTGCTCGTGGGCGTCGCCGTCGCAGCGGCAGTGGCTCCTGGAAATAGCTGGAGCGGTGCGGCGCCCCGCCAACGAGCACCGCGACGCGCGCTGACGCCGGGGGTCTATCTCCCTCGTTCGGAGGCTGCGCCGCCCGGCGCAGGATCCGGCTCCGCTCCCGCTGGCCCCGTCAGGCCATCGTCGCCCGTCCCGCGGTGCAGATAGCGAACCGTCTGGATGCCCGTCGCCAGAAGCAGCAGGCCACCGAGCGAGACGAACACCCAGCCGACGGGTGAGTGCGCGACGAGCACCAGCGAGTAGCCCACCACGTAGGTGGCGACTGTTGCGCCCGCGAGGCGCCACAGGCTGCGCTGCTGGCCGGCAGTCGGTGAAGTCACGGGTCGCCTTGCCGTCGTTCAGCCGCCAAAGCTCGGGGTCGCGATGAACGACGTCGCGAATGCCCCGAGGACGGAGGCTGCAGCTATCCACGTCCACCAGAGCCCGACGATCCTGACCTGCCAGTTGCTCGACTCGTCGTAGATGTGCAGCCGCGACCGGTTCCAGATCGCCAGCCCGAGGAAGAGGGTGAGCAGCAGGTGCACGAGGTTGGCGCCGGCAATCGTGTAGGTCGCGGACGAGTAGGCACTCGTGTCGACCGCGAAGTGGAAGCCCACGATCTGCACCACCTGGCCCACCGCATCGACCGCGAGCACCAGCACCGCCAGCAGCGCGCCGGTAACGAGCCGGGACTGCTTCCCGGTGACGACGCCCTGCTGTGCCCAGCGGTACACCGCCGCGCTGAGCACCGCCCCGGCCGCAATGGCCCAGCCCACCCACACCGTGCCGGTGTGCTGGCCGGCGGCGACCCACGCCTTCTCCGTATTGAGCCCGCGCAGATAGAAGTAGGAGAAGACCAGCGCCCCGACGAACGAGCCGTCGGCGACGATCAGCAGGAGCACCCCCATGCGCCACCGACGCCCGATGAGGTTGGGGTCCTCGATGTGCAGCTGCGGCGAACCGATCGTCACCGAGGTCATGACTGGTCCCTCGCACCGGAGGCCACCGGCTCGTCGGCGCGTTTAGCGCCTACTCCGTGGCCCACACCCGTCAGCCGCTCGGCCGGCGCGTGCGCCGGCTCGGGATCGCCCTCGCCGTAGCCGTAGGGGTCGGAGATGACGACGGGCAGCACCTCGAAGTTCTCCAGCGGGATGGGGTTGGGCACCGTCCACTCGAGCGTCTTGGCGCCCCATGGGTTCGCCGGGGCTATGGGCCCGTGCCGCCACGAGCTGACGAGGGCATAGAGCAGGACGAGCATGCCGACGCCGATGACGTAGGCGCCGATGGTCGAGACGAGGTTGCCGACGGCGAACATGTTGTCGTAGTGAACGACCCGCCGCGGCTGACCGGCGAGGCCGACGGCGAACATGCCGAGGAAGGTCACGTTGAAGCCGATCTGCACCATCCAGAAGGACACGAAGCCCGCGCGGGCGTTGAGCGTCCGGCCGGTCATCTTCGGGAACCAGTAGGCCAGCGCACCGATGGCTCCGGTGAGCCCGGCGCCCATCAGCGTGTAGTGGAAGTGCGCCGTGACGAACATCGACCCGTGCAGGTCGTAGTCAGCCGGCACGTCCGAGAGGTAGATGCCGGTCACGCCGCCGATGATGAAGTTCCAGAGCATCGCGTAGGTCGCCATCATCGGCAGCGTCGTCCAGATGCGGCCTCGCCAGATAGTGCCGAGGACGACGAGGAACAGCACGCCGGTCGGGATCGAGATCAACTCGGTCGTGAGCATGAACGGGCCGTTGAGGTCGGGCGCCCAGCCCGAGGCGTACATGTGGTGCGCCCAGACCATGATGCTGAGGCCGACGATGCCGACTATCGCCAGCACAGCAGCGTTGTAGTTGAACAGCGGCTTGCGGGCGAAGACCGGGGTCAGCTCCATGAGCGCTACCACCGCCGGGATGACGATGACGTACACCTCGGGGTGGCCCATCAGCCAGAACAGGTTCTGGTACAGCCAGGGGCTGCCGCCACCGGCGGCGACATAGAACTGGCCACCCATCGTCCGGTCGACCCCGAGCAGCACCATCGCCGCCATGAACATCGGGAACGCGGGGATGGCGAGCCCCACGCTGGCCATGGTGCCCCAGACGAAGATCGGGGTGCGGTTCCAGGTCATGCCCCGCGCGCGCATCGTCAGGATCGTCGTCGTGATGTTGGCGCCGGCGACGGCGCTGGAGATGGCGAAGACGATGACCGCCACGAGATAGGCGTCCATCCCAGGCGGCGCCTGGTTCGACAGTGGGGCATAGCCCGACCATCCGGTCGGGATGCCTCCGAGCAACCCCGCGGAAAACAGCACGGGGACGATGGCGACGATCAGCCACAGGCTCAGCGCGTTGAGGCGCGGGAAGGCCATGTCACGCGCACCGATCATGATGGGCACGATGAAGTTCCCGAACGGCCCGGTCACCATGATGATCGTCGCGAGGATCATCAGCAGCCCGTGCAGGCCGACCACTGCGTTGTAGGTCTGCGGCCCGAGGAAGCCCGAGTTGGGGCGGATCAGGTCCGTTCGGATCATCATCGCCAGCGTCCCGCCGGCGGCCAGCAGGATCATCGTGACGACCAGGTACTGGATGCCGACGACCTTGTGGTCGGTCGTGAACCGGAAGTACCTGGCCACGCCCTGGTCCTTGCCGGCGAGGAAGGTCTCGTCCTCATGGCTCTGATCGCGGCCGAGCAGCCAGAGCAGCGGCCCGCGGAAGGCGCCGATGCCGATCATGAAGCCGAGCACCCAGCCGATCATGGTGATGACCGTGACGCGGTCGGAGTCCTGCGGGTCGGCGATCGACATGAAGTGGTGGGACACCAGCCAGGCAGCGGCACCCACGACCAGGCCGGCGCCCAGAGCGGTCCCGAGGCTCAGTCAACGCAGGTGGCCTCCGCCTGTGGGCGGCGCAACGGCGCCGTGCTGGACGACAGCTTCGCTCATTCTCCTACCACCTTCTGGGGAGGACGGGTCCCATCGCGACACATCAGACGTGACCACCGTTCGTGGTGACCCACGTCCGGAAGTCCGCCGCTGGTACCACGTGGACGCTGGTCTCCATGTCGGCGTGCAGCAGGCCGCACAGCTCGGCGCACCTGATGTCGAAGCGCCCGAGCTTGGTCGGAACCACGCTCGACGTCGTGGTCTCGCCCGGGTTGGCGTCGACCTTGACCCCCATCTGCACCACCCAGAACGAGTGGACGACGTCGAGGCTTCTGACATGGAAGACGACGGGCCGGCCCTGGGGCAGGTACAGCTGGTCGGTCTCGATGTGGCCTTGCTGCGGGTAGCTGAAGTTCCACACCCACTGCTGGGCGGTCACGTCGACGACGAGCGGGTCGGCCGCCGAGGCCGGGGCCTGCACGGCCTGCATCGCGGCGAGGCCCCACACGAGCAGGGAACACGCAGAGCACACTCGACAGCCCGAGCCACAGCGTCGTCGCCCCACGGTTGTTGCGCAGTGCCGGCCCGTCCTCCGGCGGTGGCCCCGCACCGCGGTGCCGCCACCTGATGAGGCTGTAGATGCCGATCGCCCAGACGAGCGCCATGACCGGGCTCGCCGCGAGCGTGAACACGGTCATCGTCGCCTCGATGGCGTGCTTGGTCGGCGAGGCCGGCCGGCCCATGAGGCGTGCGGGGACAAAGGAGAACAGGACCAGCAGAACGGTCAGGACCAGCCAGATGAGCAGGATCCCGCGGGACTCAGGGCGCGCCCACCAAGCCTTGGCCCGCCGCCCAGCCTCCGACTCGTACGACATCGCGCCGCGCCCGCCGGGTGAATGAGGCGCCGCGCGCTCGTCCCGCTCGCCGCTGGTCATGCGACCGTGAAGGTGCCGGACATGTACCCGCCGGTCGCCATCGGCCCACCGAAGCTGGCGTAGTAGCCGTCGCCACAGGGGTACTCGCAGTTCCAGACGTACTTCCCCGGACCACCCGTGACGAAGGAGAAGGTCACGACGTGGGGCTGGGCGTAGTCCGAGCCGGGCGCGTTGGGGGCGTCGTCGGGGACGGCGGGCAGCGGGACGCTGACGAACAGCGGGTCTTGATTGGTGGGCGCTGAGTGGATCGTGAAGGTGTGGCCGACCGCCTCGGGGTCGACGCTTTTCACTGTCTTGCCGTCGACCGTCATGGTCCCGCCTAGGGTTCCGCGGGCCTGAGCGAAGTAGGGGTTGGTGATCGGACCGCCGGAGTCGTACTGCTTGATCGTGACCGTCAGCAAGGTGTGCGCCGGAGCATGGAGGTTGGTCGACGGGCCGTAGCTCACCCAGTCCGGGTGCGCACCCCCGGAGCTGCCGTGCTCACCGCCCATGCTGTCGGGGTAGGCGCTGAGGTTGAGCGTTGCATGCGGCAGCTGCCCGGGAGTCACTGCTGCCACCGTCGCCGCCGTCAGCGTGGTCGCGTTGCTGTGCTGACCGGACAGCACCGCCCCGGTCAACCCGACCACGAGGACGCCGCCACCGACAGCAGCGGCCGCACCGACCACGCTCTTCGGCACACCCACGTAGCGCCTCCTCCAGCATTCGCTCGAGAGCGATCCCCAGGCGCAGAGTGGCCCGAGTCACAGTGAGTGTCAAGCCCTTACTGTTTTCGTGCGCATGCGGGAGGGAAGTCGGTGAAGCCACCTTCGCGCCCTACCTCCGAGGACACGAAGAAGTACGTTGCGGGCGGCTACCCGCGCGTCACGGGTGCCTCAGCAGCCTGCTGTCCGGCCCCGGAGCTGCGGTAGCTCACACTGCTCGCCTGGACGAAAGCCCCCGTGCTGCCCGCGCTGACGGGTCACCCACGTGCCGCTGACAGTCAGGTGCGCCCAGCCGCCGGAGGGCCTCCCGGTGGGTCGACGGCGTGCAGCCGGTCGAGGTATGCCTGCCAGGCAGCCAGCCCGGGGTCATCCCCTCTGCGCGCGTCGTTTGGTTGTGCTATGGACGGCTGGAGGTCAGCCAACGGGGCGGCCCTCCTCGTCCGCCCGGGCAGGTGGTCGTGCAGCAGCCGCCACCAGACGTAGGTGCCCATCAGCGCGAACAGGGGCCACTCCACGCTGTAGACCCAGGCCGCTTGATGCCCTTGGAAGGCGCGCCGCCACTCGACCCAGCACCCGAGCGCGCAGAGCGCGAGGCCGGCAGACAGCCCCACGTGCAGGCGCAGCGACGCGCCGGAGAACCAACGCACTCCCGGGTCAGTGGCCTCCGTCGGGCAAGCGTCATCCTGCTCCTCGCGGCCGCCTCCCCCGTCGGCTGCCCCGCGCGTCACGACCCCCCCGGCACCGGCGCGAGCTCGCTCATCGTCTGAAGGTCGATTCGCTTCGCAGCCAGGCTCTCGCTGCGCAGCCAGTCCGCCACGGCGATGGCGACCCAGACGGAGTCGATGAGCATGCTGCCGCCCCACATCAGCGCTCCACCGAACTGCTGGTCGGCGACGGCGCCGGGCCCGAACGGGCGGGCCACGTGGCCGTAGAAGGGGTACATCAGGTAGCGCGAGGCGTAGATGAAGAACCCGGTCATCGTCTCGGGCAGCATCATCGTGAACAGCGACAGGGCACGCAGGCCGTGGGGTGTGCGGCGCGGCCCCGGGTTCACCGACAGCAACGGGTAGTAGTAGATGAGCGCCGCCCCCAGGTACAGCGGGTGTTCGAGGTACTTGTGCACGAGCGGGTGCTCGAGCGCGAACTCGTAGAACGGTGAGAAGTGCGTGCCCATCAGCACGCCCGCGAAGATGAGCCACCCGACCACCGGCTGGGTCAGCCAGGTCAGCACCCGGCTGCGAAGCAGCGGCGTCAGCACGCGGCGGCGCTGCCGTCGGCTGCTGACGCGCAGCAGGAGCAGCACCGGCGCACCCAGCAGAAGCAGCGGCGCGATGACCATCATCAGCGCGATGTGCTGCACCATGTGCGCCCAGAAGAACACGTCGTCGTACTGGCCGATGGGGCCGAGCAGGACGACGTAGGCACAGACGAGAGCGGTGAGGAAGCTGGCGGTGTAGCGCCGGGGCCACGGCCTGTGCTGCTGCCGCCGGCCCACCTGGTGCACGGCCCAGAGGTAAGAGGCCGCGGCAAGTACCAGGCCGCCGCCGAGCACGGGGTCGAAGCTCCACGCCTTCAGGAAGGTCGCTGTCGCTCCCACGATCGCGCACGCTACTCCGGCAGTCCTCGGCGCGGAACCCCTCGACGCGGACCCTGCCTGGCTCGTCCTGGGGCACGGCGGAGCACCGGCGGCCGCAATGGCGACGCCAACTCGACCCCGCGGTCACGAGTAAGACCTTCTGCCGGTGGCACTTCCGGGAAGTAGGCGGGGCGGCTACCAGCCCTCGGTGGGCCCCGGCCCGTGTAGTTCTGCGCGACCGCACAGGTCCGGCACAGGCGACGCACAGGTTCACAACGCAGGTTCGGCATGGCAGCACGAGTAGCTCGAGGGAGACGCGATGAGATCCTGGCTAGCACGGAGCACGTCGGGTGACCCTGAGTGGGAGATCGCCCGATCGGTGTCCGTCGAACCCGCCCGTGGCGGCGGCAAGGGCGACGACGTCCAGCCTGGGCCGACAGACGTCGTCGGTGTGGCCACGGCCGCCCGGCACCCGTCCGGCTGGTTTCTATCGGCCCGGCATCGAAGCCGGCTGTCCGATGAGGAGCTCGAGAACTTTCGGCACTTTGCCGCGGTGCGCTTCTACCTCTTGCTGAAGGATGGTCCCGGGACCGGTACGTGGGTGCCGGACGCGGGTGGCCAGTTCCGGGCCACGCTCGTCTCAACGCCCGTGTTGGAAGCGGAAATCCCGGATGAGGTGCCGGCATCCTGGTCGGTCCCGTGGTAACGGGCGTGCGTCACCGCCTCTGGCAGCTGTGGCGCCCACGGCGGTTGAGCTTTCAGTCCGCCCCAGCGGCGTGGCGCGGACGCGAACGCCAACCTGGACAACGGGCGCTCGCCTAACTGAGACATGTATGTAACACTTCGCAAGTGACGACCACCGCCGCGCTGCCGAGGGTGGATCGCCGGCGCAACGACGAGCTGATCCTGCGGACCGCAGCTCGCGTACTCGCGGCCAACCCCGCCGCGGGCATGGCCGCCATCGCCGACGCCGCCGGCCTCGCCCGGCCGACCGTGTACCGGCGCTACCAGGACCGCGATGCTCTCGTGCGCGCCTTGCGGGGGGCGGTCGATGCTGAGCTCGAGACCGCCCTCGGCGACCTGTCCGCCGCGGCCGGGCCCACGACCTTCGTGGACTTGGTGCGCGCCCTGGCCGCCGTAGCAGCTCGCTACCCCGTCGCCCTGCTGCGCTACGGCCCGACGCCGGGCGGGCCGCCGGCGGCCGACCTGCGTGTCACGCAACTGCTGCGCGAGGCGCAGGCAGCCGGCCAGCTGCGCACCGACGTGGATGCACCAGTGCTCAACGCGGCGCTGTTCGGCGTGCTGGCCGCCGTCGTCGCCGAGCGGCCCGACGCCGGTCCCCACGGCGTGGCCGACATCGTCGCCCAGCTCCTGCTGCCCGGCTTGTCGAGTACGGCGTCATCAACCACCACCTCAAGGAGCCACCCATGACCACCGTCCGTCCCGTGGAGACCAAGGCGGCCGACTCTGCTCCGGCCCTGCCCGAGGATGTGCTCGCCCGGTTCCGGGCGGTCGTGGGGCCGGAGCATGTCCTGACAGGTGACGAGCTGTCGGGGCACGCCGACCCGTACTCGTTCCTGGAGAACCCCGCCCTCGCCGCCGCCGCGGTGCAGCCCTCGTCGGTCGAGCAGGTTCAGGCCATCGTGCTGCTCGCCGGCGAGTGCCAGGTGCCGCTCTGGACCGTCTCGCGGGGACGCAACTATGCCTACGGCGGAGCCGCGCCGCGAGTTGCCGGCAGCGTCGTGCTCGACCTGCAGCGCATGGACCGAGTGCTCGAGGTCGACGAGGAGCTCGGCTACGTCGTCGTCGAGCCCGGAGTGAGCTTTCTCGACCTGCACGCCCACCTCACCGCGCTCGGCTCGCGCCTGCTGTTGTCGGTGCCCGACCTCGGCTGGGGCAGCGTCATCGGCAACGCTCTCGAACGCGGGTTCGGCTACGCCGCCCTCGGCAACCACTCGGCCAACATCTGCGGACTCGAGGTGGTGCTCGCCGACGGCACCGTCCTGGCGACCGGGATGGGGGCCAAACCGGGCAGCCCCGCCGCAGCGCTCTACCGCGGTGGGTACGGCCCCTCGCTGGACGAGCTGTTCCTGCAGTCCAACCTCGGCGTCGTCACCAAGATGGGCATCTGGGTGCAGCCGCGGCCCGAGACCATCGTGGTCTGTCACGCGCGGACCGCCAGCGACGACGAACTGGGCCCGCTCGTCGACGCGCTGCGTCCGCTGCTGCTCGACGGCACGATCCAGAGCCCGGCAAGCGTCGGCAACGCCACCGTCATCGCCAGCGTGATGAGCGACCGGGCAACCTGGTACACCGGTGAGGGAGCCATGCCGCCCGAGGCCGTCGCGGGGATCGTTTCTCGCACGGGCCTGGGCTGGTGGAACGCCGGCTTCGCGCTGTACGGCCCCGAGGTGATCACGAGCGCGCGGCTCCAGGTGGTCCGCGCTGTCCTGGAAGCCATACCCGGTGTGACCTTCGACGCCACCACCTACGCCGGCGACGTCGACCCGAGCAAGGTTCACCCCGCCGACTCCACCAAGCTGGGGATTCCCGGCATCGCCATGGTGCGGATGGCAGCGTGGCGTGGCGGCGAGCCCGCGCACACCGACTTCTCACTCGTGTGCCCCAACCGGTCAGCCGACGTCCTACGTCAGCGCGACCTGATCAAAGCGGGCGTGGAGCGGCACGGGTTCGACTACGGCGGCGGCTTCACGATGTTCCCGCGGCACACCATCGCCCTGGCCCTGCTCAGCTTCGACCGCTCCGATCCCGAGCAGCGGCAGGCCGTTCGCGAGCTGTTCCCCGAGCTCATCGCGGAGGCAGGCGTCCTCGGCTACGCGCCCTACCGCAGCCACACCGCCTTCATGGACCTCATTGCCGCGCAGTACGACGCCAACGACAACGCGCTGGGGCGCACGCTCGCGACGCTGAAGGACGCGCTCGACCCGGGCGGCACGCTGTCGCCAGGCAAGCAGGGGGTGTGGCCGGGTAGGAGTGCTGCTCGCCAGGCAGGTGAGGCGCGGAACTCAGGCGGCTGACGTCAGACCGTCAGATGCCGGCCGCCCGTGCCATCCACGCACACCACGTGCCCACCGACCTGAACGACCCGGCCTTCGCCCGCACGCCAGGCCCCGGCAGGGGACCGCGAACCGGTCAGCACGCGCCATAGCTCCAGGTACGTCCCACCCGACGGGGTGGCGCCGGTCTCGACGAGCACACTGCCGTACTGCTCGATGCGCCCCTCGTCGTCGCCCGGCGTCCCGACCTCGTGGTCCCAGCGGACGAGGCCGTCGACGCAGGACGTGGTGCCCGCGAAGCCGCGGCTGTCGGCGTAGTACGGCCCGACCTGCAGCCAGACGACGTGCTCGTCCTCGCCCAGGGGTCCGCCGTCGATGCTGATGCCGACGCGCTGCCAGGCCCCGACGTCCGGTAGCCGCATCGCCTCACCCCCTCGCCGCAGTGAACCGGGCGGTGACGACAGTTCGGACCCCGTGCGGCGGATGTAACGGACGCTTAACCGGGCCGATCTCGTGCCGTGACCGCGTCCGGGCAATATCACCATCGACCCGGCCGGCCAGGCAGGGGCGCGCCTAGGGTTCCGCCGTCCACCCGGACGGGCTGGTCCAAGAGGCGCACGCGGGGCCACGGCGCGCGCCACGGCGGGACAAAAGCCCGGGAGGACGGTGCCTGGGCGCGCGCCCAGCCTGACCCTGGTGGGGTGCCGTGCCCGCACAGGAACCGACAGCAAGTGGTCTGACGTCGTTCACCGAGGTGCCCGTCGTCGACGTGTCCGGGTTGACCTCGGATGCGCCGCACGCCCAGCACCAGGTGGCCGACGAGCTGGGCCGCGCAGCTGGCGAGGTCGGCTTCTTCTACGTCACAGGCACCGGCATCGACCCGCAGCTGTTCACCGACCTGCTCGAGGTGACGCAGCGCTTCTTCGCCCTGCCGCTCGAGGAGAAGATGCGGATCTACATCGGCCGCTCGACCTGCCACCGGGGCTACGTGCCGGAAGGCGAGGAGGTCTTCGCCGGCGGCACGCGCGACCGCAAGGAGGCGTACGACTGCGGGCTCGAGCTGCCCCCCGACGATCCCGACGTCCTCGCCGGCACGCCCTTCCTCGGCCCCAACCAGTGGCCGGACCTGCCCGGCTTCGAGGCCGCCGTCACCGCCTGGTACGACGCCGCCATGGCGCTCGGGCGCCGGTTGCTGCGCGGCTTCGCGCTGGCGCTGAGGCAGGAACCGGAGCTTTTCGATGCGGCCGTCACCAAGCCGCCGAGCCAGCTGCGGCTGCTGCACTACCCCTACGACCCCGATGCCGCCGACGCTGTCGGCATCGGGGCGCACACCGACTATGAGTGCTTCACGTTGCTCAAGCCCACCGCGCCCGGCCTCGAGGTGTTGAACGCGGCCGGCGCCTGGATCGACGTCCCGCCGCTCGAAGATGCGTTCGTCGTCAACGTCGGCGACATCCTCGAGACCTGGACGAGCGGCCGCTTCGTCGCCACCAGCCACCGGGTGCGCAAGGTCAGCGAGCAGCGCTGGTCCTTCCCGCTGTTCTTCAACGTCGACTACCACACGCGGGTGGCGCCGCTGCCGCAGTTCGTCCAACCGGGCGACCTGGAGCGCCCGCCGCTCGTCGCCGGTGAGCACCTGTTCGCCCAGACCGCACAGACCTTCCGCTACCTCAAGGAACGCGTGGCGCGAGACGAGATCACCCTGCCCGAGCAGGCTCTCGCGTTGTCGAGCTTCGGTCAGGTCGCGCGCCAGGGCCACGCCGCCCGCCAGGCCCAGGTGGCACGCCGGGGCGGTGCGGGGTGACGGCCTGGGCCGACCTGGCCTCACCCGAGGTCGGGGCCGCCCCTGTGCGCTACCGATGCCGGCCACCGGGTCGGGCTCGTCCCCGTCGGCGCGACCGAGCAGCACGAGCAAGGCGTGCGATATGTCGCAGGCGGGTGGATCGACGTCCAGGGCCGGACGAAGTCCAAGCTCGTCCCCGTCGACCACCTGCCGAACCTGCTCGCCGGGTCCGAGCGCTACACCCCGCGCGGAATGGGCGGCATCGGCGCGATGAACCCGTTTGAGGACGAGTGCGTCGCGATGCCCGACGCGAGCACCCTGCAGGTGCTGCCGTGGGACCGGCGCTTCGCGTGGATGGCGGCCGACCTCGCGTATGGCGGAACCGAGCCGTTCGCGCTGTGCCCCCGCTCCGCCCTCAAGAGCCAGCTCGACCTCGCCGCGGGGCTGGGGCTGCGGTTCAACCTGGGGGTCGAGACTGAGTTCTACGCCTTCCGGGCCCCGGACGACCCGACCGGGCCGCTGGTGCCGATGGCGCCGAGCGGCCTGCTGCGACCGACTCCCGCCTACGACATCGAGAGCACGCTCGACGCGGTGTGCTTCCTCGACCGGATGGTCGAGGCGATGCAGGAGCTCGGCTTCGGCGTGTTCAGTTTCGACCACGAGGGTGGCGACGGTCAGTTCGAGTTCGACTTCGGCTACGCGCCCGCGCTGCAGACGGCGGACCGCATCACCCTGTTCCGCCTGATGGCCAAGCAGGTGGCCAAGCAGTGCGGGCTGATCGCCACGTTCATGCCCAAGCCCGTCACCGGCGGTTGGGGTTCGGGCCACCACTACAACATGAGCCTGGAGGACCTCGAGACCGGGCAGAACCTGTTCCGCGACGAGGACGACCCCAGCGGGAGGGGATGGAGCAAGACCGCTTACTCCTTCACCGCCGGGATCATGCGGCACGCCCGCTCCCTCGCCGCCCTCGCAACGCCTACCGTCAACTCCTACAAGCGCCTCGCCCCCCGGCTGGCCGACGGCTCCATCTCCTGGGCGCCGCAGTGGGCGGCGTACGGGCACAACAACAGGTCCTGCATGCTGCGGCTGCCGGTCAACCGGCCAGCGATCGAGAACCGCGGCGTCGACTCCGCCGCCAACACCTACCTGACCTCCGCGCTGATGTTCGCCGCCGGCCTGGAGGGCATCGCACAGGGGCTGGACCCCGGCGAGCCGGTCGATGGCGCGACCTACGACTGGCAGCCCAGCGTCCGCGACACCACTCGGCTGCCGCGGACGCTGCTGGAGGCCGTGGATGCCTTCGAGGAGGACCCGCTGGTGGCCGGGGTGTTCGCCCCCCAGTTCGTACGTGAGTACGTCGAGATGCGCCGCGCCGAGTGGGACGACTACCACGCCCAGGTCACCGACTGGGAGCGGCGCCGCTACCTGACCGACCTGTGACCGGCCCAGCGGCGTCAGCGGCGCCCCGGCACGATTGTTCACACGATCGACACAGCGCGGAGAAGGCCGGGTTACACGCCCGCGCTTCGATGAAGGGGACTCACCACGGTGAGGCGCACCTAGGGTTCCGCTCCCCGCTGGAGGCTGGTCCAAGAGGTGCAGGCGGAGTCGGCACCCTGCTGGCGGCACCGTTCCACGGCGGGACAAAAGCCCGGGAGACCGTCCCTGTCGGCCGCGTAGTGGCCGATGACAGTCGCCGGAGGAGATCGATGCCGCGTATCGCCGCACCTCGCTGCTCCGGCTTGGGCCGGCGGTGGCCAACGTGACCGCTGAAGCCGTGTCCCCGATGCTCGGCGTCGTCGAGGGCCGTGTGCCCGGCCAGGCCGTCGCCGAGGTCCGCGACCTGCACGTCGGCTTCACCCGCGGCGGCCGCCGCGTCTCGGCCGTCCGCGGCATCGACCTCGACATCCAGCCCGGCGAGATCCTCGGGCTGGTGGGCGAGTCCGGCTCGGGCAAGAGCGTGCTCAGCCTGGCGCTGCTCGGCCTGCTGCCGGAGGGATCGCAGCCGCAGACCAGTGGCGAGGCACGGGTGCTGGGGACCGACATGGTCTCGAGCAGCGCTGAGGTCCGGCGCCTGGTCCGCAAGGACCACATGGGCGCGGTCTTTCAGGATCCGATGACCTCGCTCAACCCGACGATGCGGGTCGGGCGGCAGGTCGCGGAGGCCGCGGGCTCGGGCAAGGAGGCGCTGCGGCTGCTGCGCGCCGTCGGCATCCCCGAGCCCGAGCGGCGGCTCGGGAGCTACCCGCACGAGCTGTCCGGCGGGCTCCGGCAGCGCGTCATGATCGCGATGGCCGTCGCGGGCGAGCCGGCTCTCGTCGTCGCCGACGAGCCCACCACGGCGCTCGATGTCACCGTTCAGGCGCAGGTGCTGGCGCTGCTGCGGCAGCTGCGCGACGAGGTCGACTGCAGCGTCCTGCTCATCACCCACGATCTCGGGGTGGCGGCGCAGGTCGCCGACCGGGTCGCCGTGATGTACGCGGGGCGCATCGCCGAGGTAGGGCCGACCGAGACGATCCTGCGAGAGCCTTCACATCCCTACACCGTGGGGCTGATGCGATCGCGGCTGTCGCTGACGACCGACCGCAGCAGGCCCGTGGTCTCGCTGCCCGGCAGCGCTCCGGACCCGGCCGACGTCCCCGCGGGCTGCGCGTTCTCCCCCCGCTGCCCCCTGGTGATGGACCGGTGCCGCGAGGTGCTGCCCGAGACCCGTCCGGTCACCGTGCACCTGACGAACGGCACCCGGGTCGAGAGCGAAGACACCCGGCACGGACGCGCCTGCCTCGCCGACGCCGCGCGCGTGCAGACGCTCACCGAGCAGGACCTGGCCGCGCGGGACGACGGGCTGGCCGTCGCGAAGCCGGAGCCGGCCGGCTCGGCCGACGAGCATCCGCTCGCCCCTGACGGCTGGGCCGCGCGGATAGCGGGCGTCCACAAGACCTTCCGTGTCAAGGCCGGCCCCGGGCGCAAGGCCAAGCTGTCGGCGCTGCGCCGCGTCTCGCTCGACGTCCGCGACGGCGAGGCGGTCGC
>JAABUR0100003889.1_pt1 | contig 20458 bp, 20 predicted proteins | sample 5560091 | NCBI WGS metagenome assembly JAABUR01 (sample SAMN10711879, study PRJNA513375) | rock metagenome | isolation source: Antarctica rocks | place: Antarctica: Victoria Land, University Valley sud
CCGGTCATCCGGACCTTTGCCGAGCGGCTGCGGGCGGCGGGCAAGCCCAACACGGTGGTCCTGACGGCCGGCATGCCCAAGCTGCTGATGATCCTGAATGCGATGCTGCGCCACGGCGAGCCGTGGCGGACGCCGCGCATGACGTAACGGGGACGCGGTCCGCCACGGCGAGCCGTGGCCGCCGAGCGCCTGCGTAGCAGCGAACGGCGCTTGACGGCCAAGACAGATGCTCTCCGGGCGGTGGGCACCGCAGGGCCGAAACCGAGCCGGGGAGGGACTTGGGAGGGGTCTGTCCATGGCCGGGGCGTCTTGAGGTGAACAGGTCGGTGGCGAACACCGTCTCGCCTTGCCGCGATGGCCGCTGCGGCGGCCGGTCACCGCCAGCGTGGCGAGAGCGGATGACCCTACGAACGGCTGCCGCTCGCTACAGCTCGGCGCTGTCCAGCCAGATGGTGACCGGACCGTCGTTGGTCAGCGTCACCGCCATGTCGGCGCCGAACCGGCCGGAGGCGACGGGCAGCCCCAACGTCCGCAGCGCCTCAGCGAAGAGGTCGACCAGCGGCGCGGCCTGCTCCGGCCGGGCGGCGCCGATGAAGCTCGGCCGGCGGCCCTTTTTCGCGTCGGCGTAGAGCGTGAATTGCGAGACCACCAGCATAGCCACGGGCGCCAGTGTCAAATCATGGCCGTCCAATGCATCCTGCCCGGCAACGAGATCCAGCGCCGACCGGTTCATCGCGCCAGCATCGTCCGCGAAGACTCGAAGATTGGCGACCTTCGCCGCGACCTGCCGCACGGTCTCGTCGCTGTCGCCGTCGGTGATGCCGACCAGCAGCACAAACCCCCGCCCGATAGCGCCCACCGTCTCGCCGTCGATGACGACCTGGGCCGACGTCACCCGCTGGATCAGGACGCGCATCAGATCGCTTCCCCAGAGCGACGCAGGATCGTCGCGATTGCCAGGGCCGCGATCCCCTCGCCGCGACCGATCGAGCCGAGCAACTCGTTGGTCGTCGCCTTCAGGCTGACCGCTTCGACCTCGATACCGATCGCCCCGGCGATCCGTTGGCGCAACTCGGCGGCCCTCGGGTTGATCTTCGGCGCCTCGGCGATCACCGTCGCGTCGACATTGCCGACTTCCCATCCTGCCGACCTGAGCTTCCCAACGCAGGCTGTCAGGAGCGCGACGCTGTCGGCTCCCGCCCACTCCGGTGCCCCCGGCGGGAAGTGCTGACCGATATCGCCCAGCGCCGCCGCCCCCAGGATGGCATCGGCGATGGCGTGGAGCAGGACGTCCGCGTCGCTGTGGCCGTCGAGTCCGACCTCGGAGTCGAACTCGACGCCGCCGATGATGAGCGGGCGTCCGGCAACCAGCCGATGGATGTCGTAGCCGATCCCGGACCGGATGTTCGGCTGAGAGGTCGTCATCGCGCCGGCTCCGTCATCGCATCGACCGTTGTCAGGAGCGCCTCGATCAGGGCGAGGTCGCCTGGGTGCGTGACTTTGGGATTGGGTTGATGATTCGGGACGATCGCGACGGGATAGCCGAGCGCCTCGAACAGGGCCGCCTCATCGGTGAACGTTTGCGTGGCGAACAGCTGATGCGCGATCGCCTCGGTCAGCCGGTCTCGCCGGAACGCCTGCGGCGTCTGGGCCGACCAGAGCGCGTCCCGCGAGACGGTCGACTCGATGGTCAGATCGGACCGGACACGCTTGAGCGTGTCCGTCACCGGGCAGGCGGCAATCGCGGCTCCGGTCACCCGGGCCTGAGCGATGGTCCGCTCGATCAGGGAGGATGTCACCAACGGCCGCGCACCGTCGTGGATCGCGATCAGATCGATCCCGTCGCTGATCGCCGCCATCCCGCGGGCAACCGAGTCCTGCCGTCGCTCACCACCGATGACGATCCGAACCGGGACCATCGGCTCTGATTCGGCGGCGAAGTCGCGGACCGCCACCTCGGTGTGCTCGCCGACCACGACGATGATCTCGGCGAGTCCGGCGGAGAGGAACGCGTTCAGGACCCAGCCAAGGACCGGACGACCGCACAGCGGTAGCAGGACCTTGTCAGGAACCCCAAACCGCGTCCCGCGACCAGCGGCGACGATGATCCCCGCCATAGTGGATGAGGCCGACCCGACGGAACTCACGCGCCACGCCCGATCGATCGGCGCTGACTCGCCCGCGCGGCGAGCTGTTCGACGACAGCGAGGGAGACCGTCGTTTCCCCCAGGCCCTTGCCGGTTCGGCCGAAGTCGCCGTGGAAGTCCGTGCCGCCCGTCTCGATCAGGTCGTATCGCGACGCGAGACTGGACAGGGAGCGACGGGTGTCGGCCGTGTGGTCCGGGTAGACGACCTCGAGGCCGTCCAGGCCGGACTCGGCCAGACCGGGAAGGAAGTCGCCGTACCCCTCGGAATAGAGTGGGTGGGCCAGCACGGCCGACCCGCCGGCGGCGTGGATCTCCCGGATCGCCCGACCGGGAAGCAGGACCGGACGCTCGACGTACGCCGGCCGCCCCGTCCCGAGGTAGCGTTCGAACGCATCTCCGACGCCGGTGGAGTGACCAGCCTCGACCAGCGCCCGGGCGATATGCGGACGCCCGATCGTCCCGCTCCCGGCAAGCGTCATGACGCGATCCATCGTGACGGCGGCTCCAAGACTGCCAAGCCGCTCGACGATCGCTTCGGCGCGGGACCGCCGCTCATCGGCCCGCTCCACCAATAACGCGCTGAGGCCACTCGCGGCGATGTCGAACCCGTAACCGAGCAGATGGACATCGACGCCACCAAGTGAGCAACTCAATTCCACCCCGGCGACGACAAGGAGCCCCGACGACGGGATCGTCAGAACCTCCGCGACGCCCTCGACCGTGTCATGATCGGTAATCCCGATCACCGACAGGCCGCGTTGCCTGGCGAGACTGACCAGCTGAGCTGGGCTCAGCAGGCCATCGGAGGCCGTTGTGTGGGTGTGAAGATCCGCCCGGGCCGAGGGCGCACCGGCGCGGGACATCAGCGCGGTTCGACGACCAGACGGATCGCCGTCCGGTCCTGGTCGCCGATCGTCACATCGATGAAGGCCGGCAGGCAGATCACCTCGATGCCGGTCTCCCGCAGGTAGTCGCTGGCAATCGCAACCGCCTTGACGGCCTGGTTGGTCGCTCCGGCGCCGATCGCCTGCACCTCGGCCCGGCCAGCCTCACGCACGACGCCGGCAATGGCCCCGGCAACGGCGCTGGGTCTGGATCGAGCAGACACCTTCAGCACGTCGTCACTCGCAACGATCTCTTCGCACCGCTGGACTGTCTCGGATACTGCTTCTCCGGTGACCTGAGTTGATCCCAGCGCTTCATTATCCAAAGCAATGGACGCCGACGCCTCTTCAAGCGTCCATGCGGGTGCGTACGGCGTGCGCTGGGACGACCGGGATGGAACGTCGGTGGCATCCGGGTCGGCCGTGACACGGTCTGCCATGGCATCGTCGGTACCGCTGGTCACCACCTCACCGTCGCTCCCATCGGTCTCGGGAGGGAACCGGGACGACCGGGGGTCGATCCGGATCTCGCGGAGGTCGAGCTTGCTGAAGAAGCGGTTCATGCAACGTCCCTTGTCGAATGGATCCAAGACGGTCCAGCGGCGCGGCCCTACCCTACACCGAACCGGTCCCGATTGCAGCGACCACCCGAACTGTCCCGAATCGAACGTCAGCAGGTCACGGACCGTCCAACCGCGGCCGGCACCGGCAACGGCGGGCCGCTAACGCGCGTAGTCGACGGATCGGGTCTCGCGAATCACGGTCACCTTGATCTGGCCGGGATACTCCAGGCTCTCTTCGATCTTGCGGGCGACGTCGCGGGCCAGCCGGGTCGCGCCGAGATCGTCGATCCCGTTGGGCTGAACCAGGATCCGGACCTCGCGGCCAGCCTGGATGGCGAACGACTTCTCCACGCCGTCGAACGAGTTGGCCACGCCTTCGAGCGCTTCGAGCCGCTTGATGTACGACTCGACCATCTCGCGGCGGGCGCCGGGCCGGGCGCCACTGATCGCGTCGGCCGCCTGGACGATGAACGCCTCGACGGTCTGGGGCGCCTCCTCATTGTGGTGGGCGGCGATCGCGTGGACGATCTTCGGCGAGCGGCCCAGCCTGCGGGCGATATCGGCGCCGATCAGGGCATGCGGCCCCTCGACCTCGTGGTCAACGGCCTTGCCGATATCATGGAGCAGCCCGGCGGTCTTGGAGACATTGGCGTCAGCGCCCAGCTCGGAGGCCAGGGCCGTCGCGATCATTGATGCCTCGAGCGAGTGCGCAAGGACGTTCTGCCCGTAGCTCGTCCGGAACTTCAGCCGGCCCAACAGGCGGATGAGGTCGGGGTGAAGGCCGGGCACATTGGCCTCATAGGCGATCCGCTCGCCCTCCTCCCGCATGACCTGCTCGAGTTCGAGCTGGACCTTGCCGACCACTTCCTCGATCCGGGCGGGGTGGATCCGGCCGTCCTGCATCAGCTTGACGAGCGCCCGGCGGGCGACCTCGCGCCGGACCGGGTCGAAGCCGGAGACCATGATCGCCTCGGGCGTGTCATCGATGATGAGGTCGACCCCGGTCGCCTGCTCGAGGGCGCGGATGTTCCGGCCCTCGCGCCCGATGATCCGGCCCTTCATGTCGTCGCTCGGCAGCGGCACGACCGAGACGGTCGTCTCAGCCACATAGTCGGATGAGATCCGCTGGATCGTCGTCGCGAGGATCTTGCGGGAGCGCCGGTCGGCCTCGGCCAGCGTCTCCTGCTCGATCTCGTGCATCCGGCGGGCGCCGATCGAGCGGGCCTCGTCCTCGATCCCGGCGACCAGCGCGAGGCGAGCCTCGTCGGCGGTCAGGCCCGAGACACGCTCCAGCTCCTGCCGCTGCTCGGAGCGGATCTGCTCCGCCTCGCGCTCGGCGGCGGTGAGCCGCTCGGCGATGGCCTGCTCCTGTCGGCGCCGCTCCTGGTTCCATGTCGCTCGGTCGCCTTGCGCGTCCAGCTCGAGCCGGCGAAGCGTCGCCTCGCGCTCGTCCAGCCCGTCGTCCTTCCGGTCGAGGGCCTCTTCCTTCTGCTCGACGCGCCGCTCGACGCGCTCGACGTCCTTGCGCCGCTGGGTGAGTTCCCGTTCGAATTCCGTCCGAAGCCGAAGTGCTTCGTCCTGAGCCTGTAACGCTGCCTCGCGCCGTCTGGTCTCTGCTTCCTGGGTGATGTTGTCCGCTTCGAGTTGCGCCCGGTGGATACGGGAGTTGGATCGGCGCTCGAGGAAGAAGAACGTCAGGAGGGCGGCTACCGCAGCGGCAAGGAGCGCGACAAGCACGATGAGAAAGTCCATCACATCGCCCCTGGCTGCTTGATCCCCATGGTGACTGGGGGTTTGGTGGTATTTGCTTATGACAACCCATGGTTTGACGGGACTACGCTGAAGCGAGTCCAGCGAGCCACGTCGCAAGTCCTGCAGGAAGTCATATAGGTGCGTCATCTTACGGTCACTGGAGAGAGAGCGTCAAGCGCGATAGCGGTGCCTCATTCCCGTTTAGCCCATCCCGATGCGATGGACAGCGGGACAGACCGGATAGGCCCTCGGTTCGGCCGGACCGTCTCGAGAGCCCATCGGCGGGAACTACGTACCGTGTCCGCAGCCGACATCAGGTGCTCGAAATACGTAAGGTCAACGATCGGAATCGACTCGGCAGCCCGGTACACTGCTGGTGCGTCCAGACAATCGAACCCGCGGCGGTCTCATCTGAGGACCGCGTTGACGAAGTGAATCCGGGTTTCTCGATGATGAATCCCCGGCGTATGCCGCAGCGAACCAGACCAGTGATACGGGAGCCCAGAAACCGATGGACAACGATCATTCCGTGCCGGAACGCGTTCCCCATGAATGTGGTCGGCTGCTCGCCCATCTCGATCTGATCCGCCGGACCATGGACGGCGACTCCGCCATCGCGACCACCTGCTTCCAGACGGCGGCGGCGATGCCGGCCGTGGCTCTCGGCTCCCTCCTCGCCATGTCCTGGCGGGATCTCAACTCGGTTCGGCTTCAGCCGGGCCACCGCGCCGAGGCGGACTGGCTCGAGCAGCGTCTCAGCGCGATCCTCGACGACCTGGGAGCGTTCTTCCCCGACGAGCTCGACCGGCGCCAGCAGGGGATCTTCGCGATCGGCTTCTATCAGGAGCGGGCCACAACCCGGGCCATGGGCGGCGTTCCCCGCCGGACGCGGCCAGTTGCCGTCCACGATCTCGTGCTGCGGGAACTGACCGGCGACCCGGCCGGTGCGGTTCCGGACGACCTGTAGCCTCCGATGACGCGGAGGTCCAGCGCGCCTCCGACGGCTGCTGTACCATCCTCCTTCTGAGCGAGCTTCCCGGTCGCGGGGCTGGCCGGAGCGCGAGAGGGAGTCGGCGGATGAAGGTGACGGTCTTTGGAGCGGGGTATGTCGGTCTGGTGACCGGCGCCTGCTTCGCCGAGGTCGGCAACGATGTGCTCTGTGTCGATATCGATTCCGCCCGGATCGCCAGGCTCAGCTCCGGGGAAGTCCCGATCTTCGAGCCCGGCCTCGAGGAGATGATCGCCCAGAACCGGCAGGCCGGCCGGATCCGGTTCAGCGATCGGCTCGACGAGGGAGTCGCCCACGCCCGACTGCTGCTGGTCGCCGTCGGGACACCCCCCAACCCGGACGGGTCGACCAACCTGACGGCCGTCCGCAGCGTCGTCCAGTCGATCGCCGACCTGATGATGGACGACAAGGTCATCGTCATGAAGAGCACGGTCCCCGTCGGGACCGGCGACACGGCCGTCACGCTGATCCAGCAGCGCCTGACCGATCGCCTGTCGACCGCCTCGTTCGATGTCGTCTCCAACCCGGAGTTCCTCAAGGAAGGCGCCGCGATCGCCGACTTCATGCGGCCCGACCGCATCATCGTTGGCAGCGCCAACCCGCGGAGCCTCGAACTGCTCCACGAGCTCTACGCGCCGTTCAACCGCAACCACAACCGGCTGATGACGATGGACCTGCACTCAGCCGAGCTGACCAAGTACGCCGCCAACGCCATGCTCGCCACCAAGATCTCCTTCATGAACGAGATCGCCAACATCGCCGAGCGCGTCGGTGCCAATGTCGAGAGCGTCCGGGCGGGGATCGGGTCGGACCCGCGGATCGGCTACGACTTCATCTACGCTGGCGCCGGCTTCGGCGGGTCGTGCTTCCCGAAGGACCTCGGCGCCCTGGAACACGTCGCCCGGACCGCCGGGTACGAGCCGCAACTGATTCGGGCGGTTCAGGACGTCAATCTGCGCCAGAAGCACATCCTGTTCGAGAAGATCTCCCGGTACTTCGAAGGGGCCGGCGGCCTGTCCGGGCGAACGGTCGCGGTCTGGGGACTGGCCTTCAAGCCCAACACCGACGACATGCGCGAGGCCCCGAGCCGGATCCTGATCGACGCGCTGCTCGGTGCCGGCGCGAAGATCCGCACCTTCGACCCCGAAGCCATGTCCGAGGCCCGGCACCTCTACGGCGACGATGCGGCCATATCCTTCTGCCCGACCAAGGAAGCCGCGACCGACGGCGCCGATTGCCTGGTCATCGTGACCGAATGGCGGGCCTTCCGCTCGCCGGATTTCACCGCCCTGCGCATGGCACTCGTCCGGCCGGTCATCTTCGACGGACGCAATATCTACGACGAGCGCAGAATGACGAACGAGGGCTTCGAGTACTACGGCATCGGAACGGGCGACCAGTTGCCCGTGTCGATTTCGGAGACGGTGGCCCAGACCGTCCCCGGCCACACGGTTTGATGGTGCGGCCCGAGAGATTGTCCATGTCGATGATGACTGCCCGCTATTGCCTTGTGGCGATGCCCGGCCCCTTCAGGGCCGGGCTCAGGAACCGCGCAAAGCGTCTCGTCTGGCTCGACCGCCGCTGGGAGAGAACCGGTCAGCCAGCCTTTCCGACACCACGACGTTCGACCCAACGGTGAAGCTCGCGCTGGTCCATGACTACCTGACCCAGTTTGGCGGAGCCGAGCGCGTCCTGGAGGCGTTCCACGAGATCTGGCCAGATGCCCCGATCTTCACGTCCCTCTTCGAACCAACGGCGTTCCCGTCGCACTGGCGCTCCTGGGACATCCGCGAGAGCATCCTCGGCCGGATTCCCGGCGCCCGCCACCACCACCGGGAGCTGTTGCCGCTCTACCCGCTCGCCTTCGCGGCGTTCCAGCGGGAACTTGCTGGCTTCGATGTCGTCCTCTCCGACACCAGCGCCTGGGCCCATCAGGCGGGAACGGACAAGCAGCTGCGAATCGCCTACTGCCACTCGCCGTCCCGGTTCCTCTGGGGAGACGAGGCGTACCTCACCCCGGCGCGAATCCCGGCCCCGGTCCGCAAGGTGATGGACCTCAGCTTCGGCGGTCTGCGCCGGCTGGACCGCCGGGCCGCCGGGGAGCTGGACGTCGTCGTCGCAAACTCGCGGGCGGTCGCCGGCCGGATCGAACGCGTCTGGGGCCGGACGGCGAGTGTCATCTACCCGCCGATCCAGATCGAGCGGTTCACCCCGGCTCAACCAGCCGAGATCGGTCCGTACTCCCTCGTCGCCTCCCGGCTGGTCCCGCACAAGCGGATCGACCTTGCCATCGACGCCTGCACCGCCAGCGGTCACCCCTTGAAGGTCGTTGGTCGCGGCCCGACCGAAGAGCGGCTGCGCCAGCGGGCCGGGCCCTCGGTCGAGTTCCTCGGCCAATGCTCCGACGAGGAGACGGCCGACCTGATGAGCCGCTGCCAGGTCTTCATCCTCCCCGGTCAGGAGGACTTCGGCATCACCGCCGTCGAGGCGCAGGCGGCCGGTCGACCGGTCATCGCCTACCACGGCGGCGGGGCGCTCGAATCCGTCATCGAGGGCCAGACCGGCCTCTTCTTCAACGAGCCGACCGCGTCATCTCTCACCGCGGCGCTCGAGCTCGCCGGGCGCACGACCTGGTCCGCCGTCGCCTGCCGGACCAATGCCCTCCGCTTCGGGACCCCGCTGTTCAAGGCGTCGATGTCCGAGATCGTGGATGCCGCTTGGCGAAGTCGTCCGTAGGGGCGATCCCTTGTGGTCGCCCGGCCGCCGTGTCGGCCATCGCCCCGCCAGGCGATAACGATATTCGACAATGACGTGTTCACCTTGAAGCTGGTGGTTTGCGTCCGCGCTTCCGCATGGACCGCTGCGCGGTGTGGCGCCTGACGGCGCGGACAAGGCAAGTCATGTCCCTACGGCGAAAGCGCGGCGTCCATTGCCCCGCAAACCAACGAAGGCGAACGGGGCCGGCGCTCGTTTGAGACCCGGCCCCGTTCGTTCTTGCCTGATTCAAATGTCGATCGGGGCTACGGGACGGCCAGCATCCGGTCCAGTGCGACCAGCGCCTCGCGGGCCACCGTCGGGTCGACGGTGATCTGGTTGACGACCTCGTCCTCGACGAGGTGCTCCAGCGTCCAGAGGATGTAGGACGGGTGAACCCGGTACATCGTCGAGCAGGGGCAGACCACCGGATCGAGGCAGAAGATCTCCTTGTCGGGCAGTTCGGCGTTGAGCCGGTTGACGAGGTTGATCTCGGTCCCGACCGCCCAGACCGTCCCGGCCGGTGCGGCGGTGATCGTGTCGATGATGAACTCGGTCGAGCCAGCGCTGTCGGCGGCCTGGACTACTTCCAGCCGGCATTCCGGGTGGACGATCACGTTGACGCCGGGGTGCTCGGCCCGCGCCGTCTCGATCTGCTCGACGCTGAAGCGGGCGTGGACGGAGCAGTAGCCCTTCCACAGGATCACGGTCGCATCGCGGAGTTGCCCGGCGGTCAGACCACCCATTGGCTGGAACGGATCCCAGACGACCATCCGGTCCTCGGGGATGCCCTTGGCCACGCCGGTATTGCGGCCGAGGTGCTCGTCCGGGAAGAACATGATCTTCTCGCCGCGCTCGAACGCCCAGTCGTAGACTCGGCTGGCGTTCGAGGACGTGCAGACGATCCCGCCGTTTCGGCCGCAGAACGCTTTGAGCTCTGCCGTCGAGTTCATGTAGGTGACGGGGATGACCGTATCAAGATCGACCCCGGCCCGGCCGATCGCCCGCCACGCCGCCTCGACATCGTCGCCCTTCGCCATGTCGGCCATTGAGCAGCCGGCTTCCAGGTTCGGCAGGATGACCTTCTGCCGCGGCGACGTCAGGATGTCGGCGCTCTCGGCCATGAAGTGGACGCCGCAGAAGAGGACGAACTCGGCTTCGTTTTGGGCGGCGGCCAGTTGCGAGAGCTTGTAGCTGTCGCCGCGGTAGTCGGCGAACTGGATGACTTCGTCGCGCTGGTAGTGGTGTCCGAGGATGACGAGCCGGTCGCCAAGTTCGCGGCGCAGGGCCCAGATCCGGGCGTCCCGCTCGACCGCATCCATCCTGAAGTACTCGCGCGGGATGCGCTGCTGGCGGAGCGGCTTCGCTCCGTAGGCCCTCAGCGTCTCGTAAGCGCCGGTCCCCTCTTCGGGGACGCAACTGGCGGCGTCGAGCTGCGCATCGACCAGCCAGGGAGTCGTGATCGTCGGGTCGCCAACCCGATCTGCGGCAGGGTCGAACGTAACGACGGGCATTGCCATCGGGTGTCTTCCTCTCCGGGTCCGACCATCTCTGGATGCGCCGGCCTGGCCTGGTTGTCTGGCAGATTGTCGGTTCGAGCCTCGCGACGCCGGCCTGGCGTACGCGTCGAGACCGATCGGAGCCCGGTCAGCGGGAGGCCCCAAGGGCCTCCGGGGATGTCGTCTGACCAATCCCCCGGTACTCCCGCAAGGATAGGCTAACGGAGAGTAATTGTCAACATGACACTAAGTATTCGTGTCCAGGTGACACGAAGTCCCGGAACAGGGTTGTTCCGCCGCGCCTTCTCGCCGCGGGGCGACCCTGACCGGAACGGATCATCGACTCACCACACCGAAAGGTCTGACCCACATTTCGGCCCGATCAGGTGCGGTCAAGGGCGATGACGGGGATGATCCGCGCCGTCTTGCGCTGATAGTCACCAAAGCCCGGAGCCCGTCCAACCTGCTCGGCGAAAAGCCGGTCGCGCTCCTCGCCGGTCGTCACCCTCGCCCGCATTGGAACCGTCTCGGTACCGACGTCGACCGTCACATCCGGGTTCGCGACGAGGTTGTGATATCAGGCCGGGTGACGGTCGGCTCCGCCTGCCGAGGCGTAGATCAGGTAGTGCTCGCGCTCCGCGTGATAGACCAGCGGCGAGACGAGGTCTCGCCCGGTCCTGGCGCCGACGGTATGCAGGATCAGGATCGACGCACCCTCGAACATGCCGCCGACCTTGCCACCGTTGGCCCGAAACTCCGTGGTGACCTGCTGATTGAAGTCGTCGACGCCCGTCATGGTTCCTCCTTGTCCGGAGCATGGTCAGCTCCTCGACTACCGTACCCAGGACCGCAGCGTGCCACACGCTTACCATGTATAAGTACTACCCGTTCAGTCAGGTCACATGATCGACGGTTCCCACGTTGCGTCCAAGATCCGTCCAACGGCGTCGAGCCGTCGCCGGAGGTGGTCGCACTCCGTGACGACCGTTAGCCACTCCGGGAAGTCCGGACCGGTGTATTTCGGAGCGTCATAGCGTGCGCAGACGCGGAGCGTGTCCTGAAGGTCCGTCAGTGCGTCGATCTCCTCGCCGATCTCCCGGCGACCGCGAAACGACCGGTCGTGCCGGAGCGACACCCAGGCCGGCGCGACCAGCGCTCGCCTCACGACCGACTCCGGGTCGAGATCAGACAACGCGTCGAGTTCCGCGGCGACATCGGTGAGACCGCGCTCGGCCGCCGCGGCCGCGAAGCGGCTTCCGAACCGGCCGAGGGAGTTATCCCGCAGTCCCCAGCGCCCCATCATCGCGATCTGGATGAGCTGGACCGCTCGCCAGAGCGCCAGGGTTCCCCGGAGCGGATCGCCGTCGCCGGCCGCGCGATGCCCGGCCCCCAGCGCGGCCGTCGCCTCCTCCCAGAGGCGGAAAGACCGCTCTCGGACAACCTCCGGATCGAACCGCGTAGAAGTCGCCCACGTTGCCAGCCGTACGGCCCGCCCCTCAGCGTCGTCCAGCAACGGACGTCCGCCAAACGCCTTGTCCATCGTGTGAAACCAGCGTGAATCGTCCAGAGCGAGAACCGGAGACCGTCCGCTTGCCACGACGCGATCGACCTCGTCCACGGAGAACAGGAGCCGACCGGCATCCAGCCCGGTCCACCACCCCTCCGACGCCCAGTCGGCAATGAGCCTGCGTCGTACCGCCTCGACCGCCTCCCGGACCTGATCCTCCCGGCCGGCGTGAGCGATCAGGATCACGTCGATATCGGAGAGCGGCCATGGGGCTTCCCGGCCGAGGCTCCCGGCCAGGGTGGCGGCGGCGAGGCCGTCGATCTTCGCCAACTCCTCCGTGACCTGCTCGACCCGCCGGGACAGGACCGTACGCCAGCCGGCGAAATACGCAGTGAAGCGGTCGTCGTTCGATTCGCTGCCGACGATGTCCTCCATGGATGCTTCCCCTTTCCGGCGGAAATCTCGGTCGAATGACTCGCGGCCGATCAACCCGTCAGCCCGAGGTTTCCTGCAATTTCGATCCAGTTCAGGCACAATATGAGATGCACGCCCGGCACGGGCCGTGCTGACCATCTTCAATGATCTGCCCGCTCCGGCCCACTCCGGGCGATCGGCCGAACCCAGGCCGGCACCCCAGCATCCCCTCGCCGGGCGGCAAGCCGGCACAACCCGCACCACAACAGGGAGTTCCATATATGGCTGAACGAGACACTACCCAGGATGGACGCGGCTACGCGCACCCCGAGATGCTCGTCTCCACCCAGTGGGTCGGCGACCACCTCAGCGACCCGAGTGTCCGGATCGTCGAGTCCGACGAGGACGTCATGCTCTACGAGATCGGGCACATCCAGGGTGCGATCAACCTCGACTGGCACACTGACCTCCAGGACCAGGTCGACCGCGACTTCATCGACAGGGCCGAATTCGAGCGGCTCCTGTCGCAGTCCGGCATCGCCAACGACACGACCGTGATCTTCTACGGTGACCGGAACAACTGGTACGCCACCTACGCCCTCTGGCTGTTCCGCTACTACGGGCATCAGGACGTCCGGATCATGGACGGCGGACGGGCCAAATGGGAGGCCGAGGGGCGCGGCTGGACCCGCGACGCTACGAAGCACGCCGCCACGACCTACACCGCTCGGGATGCGGACCCGACGATCCGCGCCTTCCGCGAGGACGTGCTGGCGCTCGTCAATGGTGGCGACCCGGCCCTGATCGATGTCCGCTCCCCACAGGAGTACACCGGCGAGCTGCTCCACGCTGTCGGCTACCCGCAGGAGGGCGCCCAGCGGGCCGGCCACATCCGTGGCGCCCGCAACATCCCCTGGGGAAAGGCAGCCAACGAGGACGGCACCTTCCGGCCCGTCGAGGAGCTCCGCGGCCTCTACGGCGACGCCGGGATGACCCCGGACAGGGAGATCGTCGCCTACTGCCGGATCGGCGAGCGCAGCAGCCACACCTGGTTCGTCCTGACGTACCTCCTCGGGTACGATAAGGTGCGGAACTACGACGGCTCCTGGACCGAGTGGGGCAGCCTCGTCCGCTCGCCGATCGCCAGGGGCGCCAACCCCGAATGAACGCCACGACTCAGATACGCAGCTAGAACCGGGCAGGCACCAGATGGACCGTCAGCAATACATCGAGTACATCCTCGATCACCACGACAACCCCCGCAACAAGGGCCGCCTCGACCCGTCCGACATCCAGCTCGGCGGCGGCAACCCCGGCTGCGGCGACCTGATAACCATGTACCTCACCTTCGACGACAACGACCGGATCAGCCAGATCCGGTACGAGGGCGAGGGCTGCACAATCAGCCAGGCCGGCGCGTCGATGATCAGCGAGCTCGCCGAGGGGCTGACCGCTCAGGAAGTCGCCGAGCTCGGCACGCACACCATGAACGAGGAGATGGGCGCCGACGTGGTCAAGAGCCGCGTTCGCTGCGCCACCCTGGGGCTCGGCACGCTTCAGGCCGCGACCAAGCTCTACATGACCAACAGGGAGCGCATCCGTCAGGGACTCGAGCCGGTCCGTGTCCCCGCCGGTGAGTTCACCGTCGAGGTCTAACGACCGACGCCGGTGGCCAAAGCGGCTATGCTGGGTGACACCACGGAACGTCTGTTCCGTGGTGTTGTCCGTTTTCCCATGCATTCGATCCTGCAGGAGGCCGTCACCCTTGACCAGCAATCGCCGGACGCCCCGTTCCGAACCGTCGGGCCGCTTCACCGCCGAGATCGGTGAGCACGAGATCGAGGTCCGGAGCCGCCCCGGCTTCGCCGACTGGGACGTCGTGACCCCGGCGATGCAGCTGATCGCGGAACGGACCGACATCCCGGCCGGCGGTCGGGCCCTGTTCTGGGGCGCCGGCCACGCCGCGCTTGCCGCTGCACTGCTGCTCGACCAGCCCGACGCCCGCGCCACCGTGATGGTGACGAACCTCGCCGCCAGGGACGTAACCGAGGCGACCGCGATGCGCAACGGCGTCTCGGACCGGGTCGCGGTCGTGAACTACCCTCGAGATCTGCCGGAGCCGGCCAGCTTCGACCGCGCGGTGATGCTCCCGACCCTGGACCGCGATCTCAACCGGCGCTGCCTGCTGGAGACGCTGGCCGCCCTCAAACCAGGCGGCATCATCGTCCTGGCCGGCCCGAACGGCGGTGGCATCCGGACGACGATCGGCGACGCGGCCGCCCTGCTCGGTGCGCCGCGGGACGAGGTCAGCCGGATGAAGCAGCGCCTCGCCGCCTTCCTGATCCGTGAATCTCGTCCGGACGCCCCGTCCTGGGCATCGGCTCCCGGCGTCGCGCCTGGCACCTGGGCCGACTACCCGGTCACGATCGGTGACCGGGATCTCGCGCTCGTCACGATGCCGGGCGTCTTCTCCGGCGACGGGCTCGACGACGGCACATCGCTACTGCTCGACAACCTGCCGGATCTGGCCGGCGAGCGGGTGCTCGACCTGGGCTGCGGCTCGGGTGTGATCGGGATCGCGGCCGCGCTGGCCGGAGCGGCGTCGGTCACCATGACGGACATCGACCTGCTGTCCGTCGTGACGGCGCGGGAGAACATCGCCCGGTCTGGCGTCGGCGATACCGTCGCGGTCGCCAGCGATCTCTACGGCGCGATCCATGGCCAGCGCTTCGACGTCATCCTCTGCAACCCGCCGTTCCATGCCGGCCAGCGGATCGACCGCGACGTCGCCGACGCGATCGTCCGCGAGGCCCCGGGCGTTCTGGACGAGGGCGGCCGGATCCTGCTCGTCGCCAACCGATTCCTCGCCTATGACCGGGCCCTGCACGAGCACTTCGGCGCCTTCGACCGGGTCGCCGAGACGGAGCGGTACCACGTTCTCGGCGCTGTCCGGCCGGCGGACGTCGCAGCCGAGGACCCGGCGGTGGCGGCAGCCAAGGCCGCGCCGGACACGCACCACCTGATCACCGACGAGCTCCGGGCGCGATTCCCGATCATCGGCGGTGGTGACCCCACCCGGGCCGAGAAGAAGCCCAGGGTCGAGCGCCGCCGCCGAACGTCCCGCTCGATTCGCCGCGGACCGAACCAGCAGCGTTGAGAGACGCGAGACGTCTAAGACTTTAGCGATCGCCCGGGCCGACCCGTTCGCACCGATCCGGACTCGTGAGCAGATCGACGCTATCGCTGAACTGATCGATGGCGCCGACCCAGCCCCACCGGTCGATCACCGCTCGGACCTCCGGGTCGTTGATTCGTTGGTTCAGCGCCTCGCGGTAGCGGTGGGCGTCAAGCACGGTATACGGGCGGTCATAGAACGCACGTCTCGTGGGTTCGACGAGATCAGCGAGGCCGAGAGCGTTGGTCGCGTGGCCGAGCGCCTCGAAGACTGCGACCAGTGCCGACTCTCGCTCTCGCCACCCAGCGGCGGCAAGGGCGGCATTGAGGCCGTCCGAGATCGACGTCGCGATCGGTAGCCGTTGGAACGCGGACCCGATCCACTTCGCGTACGGTGCGTACCGCCGCTCGATCAGGAAGGCCAGCCGCATGGCGTCCCGCGAAAGCGAGGCGGCGATCAGGCGGCTGCCGAGATCATCGCCGACATCGCCGGTCCGCCCGACGATTGGCTCCAGTTGGGCGACCCGCTGCCACTGGCAGGCGAGCAGGTAGCGCCAGACATCGTCGGGGTACCAGGCAAGGCGCTCTCTGGCGTCGGTCAGCTCGTCGAGGTCATCCCGAAAAACGCGGCCGGCGGTGAACCCCAGTAAGCGTTGCTGCGGGATGCGAAGCCAGTCCGCCACACACATGTCGACCGTGAACGACAACCCGAAGTGGTCCTGGCACCAGTCAACGACTGAAGTGATCTCGACCCGATGCGTACCCGCGATTCGCCCGGGACGTGGAGCAGTGCCAGCACCGGGATCGGATAGGGCGAACCGGACCGGGTACCGAAGAAACGTCTCCGGGACCTCGTGATCCATAGCCATCGAGAGACTGGACGACGTCGCTTCCAGTTCCGCTGACGGGACCAGCAGGGTGACGCGCGGTCCCCAGTCATGGTCACGGGAGACGGCGGTTTCGTAGCCGAGGACCTCCGAGCCGGGACCGATCAGAGCCGCCGAGTAGCGAATTTCCGGCACCAACCGGTCGACGATCGGCTCGACGACCTGGTGGAAGAACCGCTCGGCGAGATCGAGACCGGAGATGTCCAGCGCGCTCTCCTCCTACCCGGCGAGAAGATGACCGATCTCCCAGTGGTGGCCAAAGGGATCGACAACTCGGCCAAGCCGCCAACTGTGCGCCTCCTCGACCGGAAACACTTGCCGGGCACCGGCGGCGATGGCCCGAGCGAAGACGCCATCGGGATCGGGCACTGTCAGGATGATCCGGACCGTCCCACCGCCCAGCGTTTCCGGGCTGAAGTTGCCATGCTCCGGCGACTCGTCGCTGACCCAGAACTCCGCCCCTTCGATCGACAGACGCGCCACGACCGCACCATCGGGGTCGTCTTCATGGTAGGACTCGGTCGCGCCGAACGCATCCACGTAGAACGCGACTGCCTGTCTCCCATTCCGAACCGACAGCATCGGCGCGACCGAAACCGTGACTGACGCGAGGGAATCCTGATCCGTACTCATCGCTCTCTCCTGTCAGGATGGCAGTCGAGCACGCCCCGTTAGCTCGGCACCGCCACTGGCTGCTCCCAGCGGCCCGATTCGGCACTGCGGGAGACAGCATCCAGCACGGCCTGAACGCGGAACCCATCCTCGAAGGTCGGCGACGGGTTGACGCCGGTCCGGATCCCATCCATCAGGTCCTTGAAGGCGTTGATGAAGGAGTGCTCGTAGCCAATGATGTGACCAGCCGGCCAGTAGGCCGCCGTGTAGGGGTGGACCTCCTCGGTGACATTGATCGTGCGGAAGCCCTGAAGTCCCTTCTCATCATCCTCGAAGTAGACCTGGAGCTCGTTCAACCGCTCGAGGTTGAACGAGACCGACCCCTTCGAGCCGTTGATCTCGAAGGCGTTGTAGTTGCGCCGGCCGGGCGCGAGCCGCGTCGCCTCGAACGTGCCCGTGACACCATTGGCGAACTTCGCCAGGAACGTGGTCGAGTCATCGACGGTGACCGGACCCTTTTCGACCCCGGCCGCCGCGCTCAGGCCCGCTCCACCGGCGCTGACCTGTTCGACCGGGCGCTCCTTGATGAACGTCGAGAGCGTTCCAACGACGTCTGTCACGGGGCCGACGAGGTACTGGGCTAGATCCAGGCTGTGGGCGGCGATGTCGCCGAGGGCGCCGGAACCGGCCAGCTCCTTCTGCATTCGCCAGACGAGCGGGAACTCCGGATCCAGGATCCAGTCCTGGAGGTACGTCCCGCGCCAGTGCCGGATCTCGCCGAGCCGGCCGCTCTCGATCAGCTGCTTCGCGAAGCTGATGGCGGGGACGCGGCGATAATTGAAGTTGACCATCGCGATCAGGCCCGGCGTCTTCGCCTGCGCGGCCCGGACGGCGAGGACCATCTCGGCCGCCTCATCAAGGGTGTTGGCCAGTGGCTTCTCGCAGAGGACGTGCTTGCCGGCCTCGAGCGCCGCGATGGTGATCTCGCGGTGGGTGTTGCCGGTCGTCGCCACGTCGACCAGACCGATGTCGTCCCGCTGGACGAGCTTGCGGTAGTCGGTTTCGTAGCTCTCGTAGCCGAGCTTCCCGGCGGCCTCGCGGACACCGGCCTCATCCCGGCCGCAGACGGCGACGAGACGCGGAGCCGGGTCGACGTCAAAGAAGCGCGGGAGCTGCCGGTAGGCGTTGGAGTGGGCCCGGCCCATGAACTTGTAGCCGACCAGGCCGACGCCGATGGTTGCCATGTCTCTGTCCTCTCGTCATGAGAAACGGTGCGGTGGGCAGCCCTCGCATCACTGCCCGCCGCACCGTCCGGGTCGGATCAGGTCCACCAGACCTCGGACGGCTTCTCGGTCGGGATGCTGTCCTGGAGGAACTCCACCGCGCGGGTGAAGCCCTGGTTGGTGCTGAGGATGCTGTCCTCGTGCTCGATCGAGATCGCGCCGTCGTAGCCGGCCAGCCGGAGCTCGCTCAGCATCGCCCGCCAGAACTCGGGGCCATGGCCGTAGCCGACCGTCCGGAAGATCCAGGAGCGGTTCTTCTCATCGGTGTAGGGCTTGGTGTCGAGGACACCGTTGCGGCGGATGTTCGGCATGTCCAGCCAGGTGTCCTTAGCGTGGACGTGGAAGATGGCGTCGCCGAGCTCACGGATGCAGACGAGCGGGTCCATCTGCTGCCAGAACAGGTGGGACGGGTCGAAGTTGACACCGATCGCGTCGCCACCGATCTCGCGCAGGCGCCAGAAACTCTCGGTGTGGTAGGCGACGAAGCCGGGGTGCAGCTCGATCGCGACTCGTACGCCGTTGTCCTTCGCGAACCGGCCGGCCTCGCTCCAGTACGGCTGGACCTTCTGAGACCACTGCCAGTCGAGGATCTCGAGGAAGTCGGTTGGCCAAGGGCAGGTGACCCAGTTCGGGTACTTCGCGCCGTCGTGATCGCCGGGACATCCGGAGAAGGTGATGACGTTCTGGACGCCGAGCTTCGCGGCCAGCCGGACGGTATCGCGGAAGACCGTGTCATCAGCCTTTGCCTTGGCCGCGTCCGGGTGAAGCGGGTTGCCGTGGCAGGACAGGGCGCTGATCTCGAGGCCCCGGCTGTCGACGGCCCGGCGGAAGGCCGCCAGCTTGCCGTCATCGGCCAGCAACTCGGACGGCACGCAGTGGCCGCTGCCGGGGAAGCCGCCGCAGCCGATCTCGACGGCCTCGCAGCCGGTCTCCTTGATGTAGTCGAGGGCCTCTTCGAACGGGCGCTGGGCGAAGAGAACGGCGAACACTCCGACTTTCACGGGCTTTCCTCCATCGGTTGGCAGGGACGATCGTTCAACCAGCCGGGCATCGGGCTGGTCCGGGTTCCCGGACCCAGTGACCTTGCCGCGGACGATACGGTGACGATCATACCAAGCAATCGCCGACCGGTTGAGCCTTCGAGACCTGTCCGATTGCTCATCGACCCGATCGTTGTCCGACCGACCCGGCCACGAGAAGTGGCCGATCCCAGTCAGGCGATCCCTAGCCACGAGGTCCTTCACAGGCGCCAATGACGTGACCACTAAAAGGCCGCGAGAGTCACGTTTTACTGGCGTAACACGTACGGATGTTCTATACTTGTTATGTCAGAAGCCGGTCCTTCCGCCGCCGGTCTCACCGCCCAGGAGCCCACTATGGAAGCTGCCTTCTCCCCGGTCTCCCGCGACCGGAACGATCCGACCATCACCCCATTGACCCTGCCGAACCGCCGGCCGACTCCCTCCGCCGCGACGGCTCGCGATGCCGCCCGGATGCTGCGGACGATCGCGACCCTGATCGAGCAGACCTCGAACAATCCCTATCGCGTCGCCGCCTACCGCCGGGCCGCGTCCCTGCTGTCCGAGAGCGACCGCGACCTGCACGCCCTGCTGGTCCAGACCCGGCACGGTGCCGAGCTGGATCTTCCCGGCATCGGTGAGCGGATGCGGCGCAAGCTCGGCGATCTGCTCACGACCGGCCGGATGGGCTTCACCGTCGAGCTTCAGCCGACCCTGCCGCCGGTCGCCCGGTCGCTGCTGGCGATCCGCTCGGTCGGTCCCCGCACGGCCCTCCGGCTCAGCAACGAGCTCGGTGTCTCGTCAGTCCCCGACGTCGCGGTAGCCGCCCGGCTCGGCCACATCCGCCGCCTGCCCGGCTTCGGGGTGCGGCGCGAGCGCCAGATCCTGCTGGCCGCTCTCCAGCTCCTGCCCGAGGAGTTCGCGACCGCCAGCACGGCCAGCCTTCTCCAGCAG
>JAABUR0100003892.1_pt1 | contig 20440 bp, 21 predicted proteins | sample 5560091 | NCBI WGS metagenome assembly JAABUR01 (sample SAMN10711879, study PRJNA513375) | rock metagenome | isolation source: Antarctica rocks | place: Antarctica: Victoria Land, University Valley sud
GTTCGACCACGTCGACCTCCTCGCCGAGGTGCTCCTTCAGCCCTGACACGATCGCTCGTTCCACCGTCGAGCCCACGAACGGGGCGCGAACCTTGACCTCGCCGGTGGCGAAGCGGTCCGTCGCGGTGACTTCGCCGGGCGCGTCGGCGAACCGGTAGCGACCGTGGCTGGCGAAGCGGTCGGCGTAGTGGTCGGGGTGCAGGGTGAACGTCACGTTCCGGGCGGCCAGGTCGTGCGTCGCCTCCTCGACCCACGTGAGCTTGGCCGGGTCGAGCACGGCGCGGGCGGCCGGGGAGAGGTCGCCGGCGAAGCGGTAGCGGACCCGCATCACCACCCGGTCCTCCTCCGCCTCGCGGCTGAGCACCTCCGGCCGGCCCAACCGGGGCAGCTCGGCCAGGGCCTCGTAGAAACCGGGGTCGCAGAAGGCGTGGGCCACATCGTCCACGGGAGCGGCGAACCGCTGGGTGAGCTCGAAGTGCATGGTGCCCTCCGGGTCGGCGGCCGCGGTCAGTCCGGGCGGTGCCCGGCCACGAGGGCCAGCAGGGTATCGCCGTACTCGCCCGCCTTCACGGGGCCGAGACCGCGGACGTCGGCCAGCTCGGCGGTGGTCTCCGGGCGCTGCTCGGCCACCTCGGTGAGGATCACGTCGGAGAGCACCACATCGGGCGACGTCCCGGCGGCCCGGGCCACGCCCGCCCGCCACTCCCGCAGGGCGTGGACGAGCTCGGCGTGGTCGTCGGGGCGGTGGACGACGTCGAGCTGGGCCCGAGCGCGGGCGAGGCCGCGGTCGTGGTCCACCGCCGCGGCGTCGGCCCGGAGGGCGTCCGCCGCCCGGCCGAGCGGACCGAGGTAGGGCGATGGCCGCCGGCCGACGGTGTGGGAGCCGAACGTGCGTCGTTCGGCCCAGGTGCCCCGCAGCACCTCCCCGGCCCGAGTGACGGCGACGTACAGCAGACGTTGCTCCTCGGCCGCCGCCTCGGGGGTGCGGGCGTGGCTGATCGGCACGAGCCCGTCCTCCAGGCCGGCCAGGTGGACCACCGGCCACTCCAGGCCCTTGGCGGCGTGGAAGGTCACCACGTCCACGGCGTCGGCACCCGGCCCCGGGTCATCGGACCGCACGGTCGCAGTGAGCCACCAGCGCAGCTCTCGGGCGGTGCCGTCGGGTTCGAGCCCCAGGAACTCGTGGCCGAGGCGAACGAGGGTGGCGAGGCTCGCCCTCTCCTCCCGCTCGCGGTCGGGAAGCTCGGCATCGTCGCCGGCGACCGGGTCGAGATCGGCCAGCGCCGCCCGCAGGCGGGGTGCCCGGTCGAGGGTGGCCAGCGCCCGTTGCACCTCGGGGCGGGCCAGGAAGGGCGTGGCCCCCTTCACGCGGAACGGGATGCGGGCCGAGCGCAGGGCCTGTTCCACGAGCGCGGTCTGGCCGTTCGTGCGCATGAGCACGGCCTGGCGGGACCAACCCCCGCCGGCGCCGTGGTTGTCGCGCACCGCCCTGGCGATGCCGCGGGCCTCGTCGTCGTCGGTCGGGTAGGCCACGATCGCCGGCACCGGTCCGTCGGGCCGGGAGGCCCGCAGGCGCGAGCCCGAGGGGTTCGTGCCGCCGTCGAGGACGGCCGCCGCCACCGCGAGGATCTGGGGGGATGACCGGTGGTTGCCCATCAGCTCCACCACCCGCGCGCCGGGGTAGTGGACGGCGAAGTCGACGAGGAAGGAGGCGTCGGCGCCGTTCCAGCGGTAGATGGCCTGGTTGGGATCGCCGACGACGCAGAGGTCGAAGCGACCACCCAACCAGGCGCTGAGCAGCCGGTGCTGGAGCGGGTTGACGTCCTGGAACTCGTCGACGAACAGGTGACGGAACCGCCAGCGCTGCGCCTCGGCGAAGATCGGATCGGCGTCGAGGGCGTCGGCGCAGCGCTCGAGCAGGTCATCGAAGTCGAGCACCCGGCGAGTGCGCTTCTCGTGCTCGTAGGCGGCGTACAGCCCCGCCACCCGGTCGGCGGGGAGCCCGGTCCGCCGGTCGGCCCGGGCGGCGGCCGTCGGATAGCGGTCCGGGTCGACGAGCCGAGCCTTGGCCCACTCGATCTCGGTGGCCAGCTCACCGACGTTCATGCGGGTGGTCCGCCCCAGCAGCCGACCGAGCAGGCGGCCCTTGCGGTCGAGCAGCTCCGGCGTCGCCTGGTCCCGGCCCTTCCACCAGGTGTGGAGCTGGGCCCAGGCCACGGCGTGGAAGGTGCCCGTGGTCGGCAGGTCCCGCAGGCCCAGCCGACCGAGCCGGCCGCCCAGCTCACCGGCCGCCTTGCGGGTGAACGTGAGGGCCAGCACGTGGCGGGGGTCGATCTGCTCGGCGAGGGCACGGTGGGCGATGCGCCGCGTCAGGACCCGGGTCTTGCCCGAGCCGGCACCGGCGAGGATGCAGAGCGGGTGCTCGGGAGCGGTGACCGCACGGAGCTGGCTCTCGTCCAGTCCCGAGAGCAACGCCACCGGATCCACGGTGGCAGGGTAGATGCCCCGTGTGACAGCCCCGTCGCTACCGTGCCGTCGTGATCGAGGTGTCCGAAGCCCGGTTCGAGGAGCTGGTGGCCACCGCGCTCGACCAGCTCCCGCCCGAGATCGGCGCCTTGATGGACAACGTGGTGGTGCTGGTGGACGAAGGCCGCCAGGGCAGCCTCCTCGGCCTCTACGAAGGGGTGCCGCTCACCGAGCGGGGTTCGGGGTACGAGCTCATGTCCATGCCCGACCGGATCACCATCTTCCGCCGCCCCCTGGTCGCGGCGTGCGGCAGCGAGGAGGAGCTCGTCGAGGAGGTGCGCACGACCGTCCTCCACGAGGTGGGCCACCACTTCGGGATCGACGACGAACGCCTGCACGAGTGGGGCTGGGGGTAGCGCCCGGCCATCGCTACGCTGCCGCCGTGGCGTTCCCCCGCAAGCTGCTAAACGACGGCGAGGAGCTCGTCCTCGACCTGCGTCCGCACTGGCTCTACCTGGCGCCGTCGGTGGCGCTGCTGGCCGTCGCCGTGGCCGCCGGCATCGCGGTCGCCGTGGTCGACGTGGAGGGCACCACGCGGACCGCCCTCCAGATCGCCGCCATCGCTCTCCTCGTGGTGGCCCTGGTGGTGTTCGCCCTGCGCTACGCCGGGTGGGCGACAACGAACTTCGTGCTCACCAGCGACCGCCTCCTCACCCGTCGGGGCGTCCTGTCCAAGCAGGGGGTGGAGATCCCCCTCGAGCGGATCAACACCGTGTTCTTCCACCAGTCGCTGTTCGAGCGCATGTTGGGCGCCGGCGACCTCGTGATCGAGTCGGCCGGCGAACGGGGGAGCGAATCCTTCACCGACATCCGCAAGCCATCGGTGGTGCAGCGCGAGATCTACGTGCAGATGGAGGACAACGAGAACCGCAAGTTCGACCGCGGCCGTGGCGGCGGCGCCACCCTGTCGGTGGCCGAGCAGCTCGAGAAGCTCGACGAGCTGGTGCAGCGGGGAGCGCTCACCCCTGCGCAGTTCGAGGCCCAGAAGGCCAAGTTGCTGAGCTCGTGATCTCCCGGCCGGCGCCGATCCAGCACCCGGTGAGGGTGGTCAGCCTGGTCCCGTCGGTGACCGAGACGCTCCTGGCCTGGGGCATCACCCCGGCGGCGTGCACCCGGTTCTGCGAGCAGCCTGCGCTGCGGCACGTGGGGGGCACGAAGGACCCTGATGTCGCGGCGGTGGTGGAGCTCGAACCAGACCTCGTGGTGATGTGCGACGAGGAGAACCGCCGGGAGGACGCCGACGCGCTGACCCACGCCGGCGTGGACGTCCACTCGTGCTCCCCTCGGTCCGTGCGCGAGGTCGGCCCGGCGCTGGAGGCGCTGGCTGCTGCCGTCGGCTCGGGCCCCCGAACACCACCGGTGGCGTTCCCGCCGCAGCCCGACCTCGGGTTGCAGGCGTTCGTGCCGGTGTGGCGGCGACCCTGGATGACGCTGAACGGCGACACATACGGGTCGTCGGCGCTGGCCGCCATCGGCGTCGAGAACGTGTACGCACGGGAGGGTGACCGGTACCCGCCGACCGACCTGGCGACGGCGGCGGCGCTAACGCCGGACCTGGTGGTGGCCCCTTCGGAGCCGTACCCGTTCGGTCCGCGCCACGTGGCCGAGCTCGAGGCGGTGGCCCCGGTCGTCCTGGTCGACGGCCGGGACCTCTTCTGGTGGGGCGTCCGCACCCCGTCGGCGCTCGAACGGCTGCGGGAGCAGCTCAGCGCCGGTCGCGACCGGGCTCAGACCCGGTCGTCGTAGACCTGGCGTTCGACCACCCGGCCACCCACGGCCCGGTTGCGCCGGGTGCCTTCGAGGATCAGCGAGGCCAGGAGGCCGATGGCCCCGCAGACCATGAGGATCACGCCGATCACCCCCAGGTCGACGCCGTCGAACTGGTCGGCGACCGCGAACTTCAAGATGGCCCCGACGGCGATCAGGAAGATGCTCGCTCCGATGGTCATTTCGTCCCCCTCTGTGTCGGAGTGCTGACGGTGCGTGATGTACCCCGTCACCGGGGGGAGAGAACCCTCGCACCTCCCGCCGGGCGCACGACCAGCCCCTCGGCCAGCACGCCGGGCTCGGTCATCGCCACCACGCAGCCTCCGAAGCCGCCCCCGGTCATGCGGGCGCCGTGGACGCCGGGCGTCGCCGTGAGGCGCTCCACGAGCGCGTCGACCGTGGGCGTCGACACCTCGAAGTCGTCGCGGAGGCTGGCGTGGCTCTCGACCATGGCCGCGCCGACGGCGGCGAGGTCTCCCTGGGCGAGGGCGGTCACCACTGCGCTGACGCGGGCGTTCTCGGTCAGGACGTGGCGGGCACGACGGCGCAGAACCGGGTCCGCCAACGCCGCCTCGGAACCGGGACGGGCCGACCGCAGGGGGCCGATCACCGTCTCGGCCGCCTCGCACTGCGCGCGGCGCTCGGCGTAGGCGGAGCCAGCGAGGGTGCGAGCCACGCCGGAGTGGACGACGACCACGTCGACGCCCTCGGGCAACGGCACCGGTGCGACGCTCAGGAGGTGGCAGTCGATTCGCAGGGCCGCGCCCGCCACCCCGGCGGCCGACGCCAACTGGTCCATGATCCCGCAGGGCACGCCCGACGCTCGCTGCTCGGCCCGCTGGCAGCGGCGGGCGAGCGTGACCGGGTCGTCGGTGGCGCCGAGGGCGAGGGCCAGCGCTACCTCGAGGGCGGCGCTGGAGGAGAGCCCGGCCCCGATAGGAAGCGTCGTGCTGACCGTGCCCGAGAAACCGGCGGCCGGTCCGATCTCGGCCACCACGCCGGCCACGTAGCGGGCCCACGGGGGCGTGGCCTTCGCCGGGTCGGCCCCACCGAGCCGAACCCGGGCGGGCTCGTCCTCGTTCGCGGAGCGGAGCTCCACCGAGTCGCCGCCGCGGCGTCCCGTGACCGTCGTTCCCCGGTCGATCGCCATGGGCAGCACCAGGCCACCGGTGGTGTCGGTGTGGTCCCCCATGAGGTTGACCCGGCCGGGGGCCCAGGCCGTGATCGTGGCGGTCACACCGTGGCGCGGGGCGGCGCCGCGCCGCGCAGGGCGGCGGCCGCCTCCTCGGGGGCGACCGGGTTGATGAAGGTGCCGCTCCCCAGTTCGCCGCCGGCCACGAAGCGCATCACCCCCTCGGCCCGCCACGGGCCGGCGATCTCGAGGTGGAGCCAGGCCGAGGGCCACTCGCCGCCGTCGGTCGGGCGCTGGTGCCACCACATCATGTACGGCATGGGCGAGGGGTAGCGGTGGTCGAGGCGGCCGAGGACGTCGACCAGCATGGCGGCCAGGCCGTTCCGCTCGCGGTCGTCGAGGGAGGCCAGGTCGGGGCGTCGCACCAGCGGCGCCACCCGCACGCCGTGGGGGTAGGCCGACGCGTACGGGACCCACGCCCGCCAGCCACCGTGCTCGGCCACGACCCGCTCCCCGGCGGGGTCGTCCTCGAGGAGGGAGTGCCCCTCGGCCAGGCGGGCCAGCTCCCGGGCCGGCAGCTCCGGCACCTCCTCGAACGCGAACACCTGGCCGTGGGGGTGGTCGATGGTGGCCCCGACGTCGGCTCCGTGGTTCTCGAACACGAGGACGTACGCGACGTCCTCACGCCAGCCGAGAGCGGTGGTGCGCTCGGCCCACAGGTCCACCACCTTGCGGACCTGTTCCGTCCCGAGGGACCACAGGGACGCACCGTGGTCCGGCCCGTAGAGGACGACCTCGCACCGGTCGTCGGGGAACGACGGCCACCGGTTCGGAAAGGCGAACGTGTCGTAGCGGTCGGGTGCCTCGATGCCGCCGACGCAGAACGGGCACCCGCCCGACGGCAGGTTCGGCCGACCCTGTCGCGCCCCGACCACCTGCACCCGGAACCCCGTCAACGGATCTGTCCTCATCGGCCCACCACCGACCGGTCGCCGGCACGAAGGCCCTCGATGAGGTGGCGGTAGCTGCCGGCGGCGTCGTGTCCCATGGAGTCGGTGTCGAGCCAGCGGACGCCGCGCTCGCGGTCGACGCCGTAGAGGCCGAAGCGCGGCTCGTAGGAGCCCCACTCGTAGTTGTCGACCAGCGACCAGTGGAAGTACCCCCCGACGGGCACGCCGGCGTCGAGCAGGTCCACCAGCGCGCCGAGGTGGGCCTGCAGGTACCGGGGCCGGGTCCACCCGTCGAGGCGGGGGTGCGAGCGTCCGTTGCGCACCCGGTTGCACAGCCCGTTCTCGACGATCCACAGGTCCCGCCCGGGGGCGACCGCGGCCTCGGCGAAGGAGCGGAACCCGTCGGGGTCGGGGCGGTCGTCCCACAGCATCGTGGCGGGGAGCCAGTTGCGGCCGCCGGCGGTGCGGTGGCCAGGGAGGCGGAGGTGGGCGGCGACCCGCGGCTCGTAGTGGTCGAGCTGGGTGACGTCGAGCGTGCAGGGGTGGGGGCTGTCGTAGACGGCGGCGACGGCCCGGGGTAGGGCCTGCTCGAGGGGGATCACCCGCTTGGCCCACGTCCGCAGAGCGGTCTGGCGGCCCGATCGGGGCTGCACCCTGGCGTGGTGGTCGGCCCGGCGCTCGGCCAGCCAGGCGCCGAGGTCGGCCCGGGTGATGTCGTGGAGGCGGGCCAGCAGCACGTCGGTGATGAGGCGGTCGAGCTCGTAGATCGAGAACGAGTAGGTGTTGGTCGCGACCACCGAGCCGGGCCGGCGACGGTGGATCTCGCCGTAGGCGAGGACGTGGGCGGCCACGAGGTGGTCGAGGGTGCGGACCACCTCGCCTCCCCGCATCCGCCGTCCCGGCGGGAAGGCCCCCGTCAGGTGGCTCATCAGGGCGAGGACGTTGACCTCGTTGAGGGTGACCCAGTGCTCCACCCGGTCGCCGAGGCGGTCGACCGCCTCGGCCGCCCAGCCGGCGAAGCGCTCGGGCGCGTCGAGGTCCAGCCACTGCTCCTCGCCCAGCCACCAGGGCGAGGTGAAGTGGTGGAGGGTGACGAGCGGCTCGAGGCCCCGCTCGTGGCAGGCGTCGAGGATGGCGGCGTAGCGGGCGAACGCGGTGTCGTCCCACTCGCCCTCGGCCGGCTGGCAGCGGGCCCACTCCACCGAGAGCCGGAAGGCGTTGCAACCGGCGGCGACGGCACGGTCGAGGTGGATCTCGGGGTGGTCCCAGAAGTCGAGGGCGAGCCCCGAGGGCTCCACCCGGCCGTCGCGCTCCCAGCCGTACCAGTTGTTGCGGGGCTCGCCGGGGCCGTTGTAGTGGCCCTCGACCTGGAACCCGGCGGTGGCCACGCCGAAGCGGAAGCCCTCGGGCAGGACGGCGGCGGCGGTGCGGGCGGTCACCGGTCGGTCCGATCGGCGTGCACGGCGGCACGGTAGACCAGCCCCCGGTGCACACGGCCGGGCGGGGGAGGGCCGCTTGACCGGCCGGTCAAGGGGGCGGGAGGATTGGCCCCATGCCCACCGCCCCCGCCAACCCCGCCGGCATCGAGCTCTTCTACGAGACCTTCGGCGAGCCGTCCGACGTCCCCCTCCTGCTGATCATGGGCCTCGGTGCCCAGGCCCACGTGTGGGACGAGGAGCTCGTGGAGGGGCTCGTCGACCGGGGCTTCCACGTGATCCGTTTCGACAACCGCGACGTCGGCCTGTCGACCAAGCCCGACGTCGGCCGGGTGAACGTGATGGAGCGGGTCCTGGCCGCCTCCACCGGCCAGGCCGTCGAGGCGCCCTACGTGCTGAGCGACATGGCGGCCGACGCCGTGAGCCTGCTCGACCACCTCGGGGTGCAGGCCGCCCACATCGTGGGTGCCTCGATGGGCGGCATGATCGCCCAGACCGTGGCCATCGAGCACCCCGAGCGGGTGCTGACGCTCACGTCGATCATGTCCACCACCGGCGACCGCGATGTCGGCCAGCCGGATCCGTCGGTCATGGGCGTCCTGCTCGCGGCGCCGCCGAGCGACCGCGCTGGGGCCGTCGCCAACAGCATCGCCGCCAGCCGGGCCATCGGCAGCCCCGAGCACTTCGACGAGGACCGGGCCCGCACCCGGGCGGAGACGTCGTTCGACCGCTGCTTCTACCCGCCCGGCGTCGGCAACCAGCTCCTCGCCATCGTCGCCTCCGGGTCCCGCACCGAGGCCCTGCGCCGCCTGAACGTGCCCGCCCTCGTCATCCACGGCGACGCCGACCCGCTCGTGACGCCCAGCGGCGGGCGGCGCACGGCCGAGGCCATCCCCGGCGCCGAGCTGCTCGAGATCGAGGGGATGGGCCACGACCTGCCGCAGGTGTTCTGGCCCCGGATCATCGAGGCCATCACCTCTCTCGCCGCCCGCGCTTCGACCCCGGCCTGATCAGCGGTGGGACCGCTCGCCGGGGTCAAGGTGGTGGAGGTGGCCGGCATCGGGCCGGGACCGTTCTGCGCCATGATGCTGGCCGACCTCGGGGCCGACGTGGTCCGGGTCGACCGGGCCAGCGGGTCGATGGTTGGCAACCCGGCCACCCCGCCGGCCGACCTGCTCAACCGCGGTCGCCGCTCGGTGGCCGTCGACCTGAAGCACCCCGACGGCGTGGCCACCGTGCTCGACCTGGTCGAGCGGGCCGACGCCCTCATCGAGGGCTTCCGGCCCGGGGTGATGGAGCGCCTCGGCCTCGGGCCCGACGTCTGCACGGAGCGCAACGCCCGGCTGGTCTACGGGCGCATGACCGGATGGGGCCAGGACGGCCCGTACGCGTCGGCCGCCGGGCACGACATCAACTACATCGCCCTCGCCGGTGCCCTCGACCCCATCGGCCGGAGGGGCGGGCCCCCCGTCCCGCCGCTCAACCTGGTGGGCGACTTCGGCGGCGGCGGGATGCTGCTCGCCCTCGGCGTCTGCGCCGCTCTAGTCGAAGCGGGCCGCTCCGGCCAGGGTCAGGTGATCGACGCCGCCATGGTCGACGGCTCCGCCGTGCTGACCACCATGTTCCACTCGCTCCGGGCCATGGGCATCTGGGACGACGAACGGGGCACGAACCTGCTCGACTCGGGGGCCCACTTCTACGACGCCTACGAGACCGCCGACGGTCGCTACGTGTCCATCGGTTCGATCGAGCCCCAGTTCTACGCCGAGCTCCTCCGCCTCACCGGGCTCGAGGGCCAGGACCTGCCCTGGCAGCACGACAAGGCCAGGTGGCCCGAGCTGAAGGAGCGCCTGGCCGCCATCTTCGCCACCAAGACGCGCGACGAGTGGTGCGAGCTGATGGAGGGCACCGACGTGTGCTTCGCGCCGGTGCTGTCGCTGGCCGAGGCCCCCGAGCATCCCCACAACGTGGCCCGGGGCACGTTCTGCGAGGTGGCCGGCATCGTTCAGCCCGCGCCCGCCCCCCGGTTCAGCCGCACCCCCGCCGAGGTGGCCGGCCCGCCCCCCCACGCCGGCCAGCACACCGACGAGGTGCTGGCCGAGTGGGGCGTTCCCGCCGAGCGGGTGGCCGAGCGTCGCGCCTCGGGCGCACTGGCCTGACGCGGGCGATGGGCACCCTCGTGAGCTTCCACGCCGTCTTGTCGGGCGATCGCCTCCGGCGCTCGCGTCGCGGCTGCTCGCATGGCGCTCGCCACGCCGTCGTCTGATGGGAACCCTCGTGAGCTTCCACGCCCACCCTGACGACGAGTCGATCGCCACGGCGGGCACCATGGCCAAGGCGGCGGCCGCCGGGCACCGGGTGGTGCTGGTGGTGGCCACGCGGGGCGAGCACGGCGAGCCCGTGCCCGGCGTCCTCGGCGACGACGAGCAACTGGGCGTGCGCCGTACGGCGGAGACGTGGGCGTCGGCCGAGGTGTTGGGCGCGGACCGGGTCGAGTTCCTCGGCTACGTCGACTCGGGCATGGTCGGTACTGCGACGAGCGAGCAGCCGTGGTGCTTCGCGCGGGCCGACGTCGACCATGCCGCCGCCCGGTTGGCGGCGATCCTCGAGGAGGAGGAGGCCGACGTCCTCACGACCTACGACGACAACGGCGGCTACGGCCATCCCGACCACATCCAGGTCCACCGGGTCGGCCGCCGGGCGGCCGAGCGGGCCGGTGTGGACCAGGTGTACGAGTCGACCATCAACCGCACCCACCTCGTCCGCAGCATGGCCGCCGCCCGCGAGGCCGGCGCCGAGATGCCCGAGGGCCTCGAGCCACCCGACTTCGAAGCCGAACCGGACTTCGGCAAGCCCGAGGAGTTCATCACCCACCAGGTCGACGTCCGTCCGTGGATGGATCAGAAGCGATCGGCGATGCTGGCCCACCGCAGCCAGATGGCCGACGACCACTTCCTGCTGGCCATGCCGCCCCCCATGTTCGAGGTGGGCATGGGCACCGAGTGGTACATCGCCGAGGGCCCACCGCCCCCGCCAGGATCGCTGGCGGCCGAGCTGTTCGAGCCGTTCCGGGCGCCGGCGGGGTGACCCCGGGCCGCTGGACCCATACCGGCTTCACCCAGCAACTCGTGTTCGGGGCCGGTGCCGTGAGCGAGCTGCGGGCCCTGCTGCGCACCCTCGGCGCCCGGCGGGTGCTGCTCGTGACCACCGCCGGGCGTCACGGCTCCGACGACGGCCAGCGGGTGGTGGCGGGGCTGGGTCGCACCCTGGAATCGACCTTCGCCGAGGTGCGCTCCCACGTGCCGGTGCCCGTCGCCCAGCAGGCCCTGCAACAGGCGCGGCGCGACGGCATCGACGCCGTGGTGAGCTTCGGCGGCGGCTCCTGCGCCGACCTCGGCAAGGCCGTGTGCTTCTTCACCGAGCAGGAGCAGGGCACCCCAGGCGCGTCCTTCGCCGACCGGCCGGCGCTGCCCCACGTGGCCATCCCCACCACCTACTCGGGAGCCGAGCTCACCCCATTCTTCGGGATGACCGACCCGGCCACCCGCCAGAAGAGCGGGGGCGGTGGGCCGACCATCGCGCCGGTCGCCGCCATCTACGACCCCGAGCTCACACTGTCGACCCCCGCGCGTGTCAGTGCCGAGACGGGGATGAACGCGCTGGCCCACTGCGTGGAGGCGGCGTGGTCACCCAGCCGCAGCGCTGAGGCCGAGGCGGTGGCCCTCGCCGGTGCCGCCGCCGTCGTCGACGCCCTCCCCCGGGTGGTCGACGACGGGACCGACCTCGACGCCCGCGCCGACATGCTGGCCGCCGCCGCGCTGGCCGGCCGTGCCCTCCAGAACGCCTCCATGGGTGTGCACCACGGCCTGGCCCAGCTGGTCGGGGGCCGCACCGGCATCGCCCACGGGCTGGCCAACGCCGTGATCCTCCCCCATGCCATGGCCTTCAACGCCGACGCCGTGCCCGACGAGATGGCCCGCATCGGACGGGCCATCGGCGACGAGGCGGACCCGGTCGGCGCGGTGGCGGCGTTGGTGGCGCGGCTGGGGCTGCCGTCGCGCCTCTCGGACTGCGGCGTCGACGACGAGGACGTGGACGCCGTTGCCCGCCTGGCCGCCGGCAACCGCAACGTGGCCGCCAACCCGAAGCCGGTCTCCGAGGCCGACGCCCGGGCCATCCTCGCCGCGGCCGGCTGACCGACGCCGTCCCCGCGCTACGGTCCGCCCAACCCTCGCCGACCGGGAGCAGCGCCCATGCCGTCCGGTACCAGCTCGGCCCCACCCGTTCGCCGATCCGTGGCTGCGGTCGCCTTCGTCGTGGCCGTGGTCGCCTCCCTCACGGCACTGCAGGCACCGGCCCCGGTCGGCAGTGCTCCCCGAGCGCCGGGGGCCGACGGCATCGACGACACCGTGCACCTCAACGAGGTCCAGGTGGTCGGCTCGCACAACAGCTACCACCTGGTGGCACCGAAGGCCGAGAGCGACCTGCGCCGCCAGTTCGTCGGCGCCGAGGAGGACAAGCTCCAGTACTCCCACGTGCCCCTCGACCAGCAGTTCGCCCACCAGAAGGTGCGCCAGATCGAGCTCGACGTGTTCAACGACGCCAAAGGAGGGCGCTACGCCACGCCCTTGATCCGCGCCGCCACGAACGGGGGGCCCTACGACCCGGCCATGCGCCGCCCTGGGATCAAGGTCCTGCACATCCAGGACGTCGACTACCACTCGAACTGCCTCAGCCTGATCGCCTGCCTCACCACCGTGAAGGCTTGGAGTGACGCCAACCCGTCACACCTCCCCCTCGCCATCCTCGTGGAGCTGAAGGACACGCCGGTCGACATCGGCGGGTTCGACTTCGTCATTCCCGAACCCTTCGACACCGCCGCCCTGGACGCGCTCGACGCCGAGATCCGCAGCGTGTTCCCCGAGGACCGCACCATCACCCCGGATGACATCCGCGGCAGCCACGGCACCCTCGAGGAAGCGGTGCTGAGCGACGGGTGGCCCACCCTGGCCGAGTCCCGGGGCAAGGTGCTCTTCTTGATGGACAACGGCGGGCTCTACCGGGACCGCTACCGCCAGGGGCACCCGAGCCTCGAGGGACGCCCCATCTTCACCAACTCCGCACCGGGCCAGCCCGACGCCGCGTTCGTGAAGATGAACGAGCCGATCGGCAAGGAGGCCGCCATCGCCGCGCTGGTGAGCGACGGCTACCTCGTGCGCACGCGAGCCGACGCCGACACCCAGCAGGCCCGATCGGGCGACACCACCATGCGCGACGCCGCCTTCCGCAGCGGCGCCCAGTGGGTGAGCTCGGACTATCCCGTCCCCGAGTACGCACGACCGTTCGGCACGAACTACGTCGTGCAGGTTCCGGGCGGGACCGTGGCCCGCTGCAACCCGGTCAACGCCCCGGCCGAGTGCCGAGACGCACCGCTCGACACCATCTACACGCCGGCCCCGGCCCCCCCGCCCACCGTGGCCCCACCGACGTCACCGCCCCCGCCCCCGCCGCCGGCCCCCTCGCCGACGTCACCGCCCCCGCCCCCGCCGCCGGCCCCCTCGCCGCCGGCACCGGTCGCCCCGGGGCCGACCCCGCCGGCGGCCGTGCCCCCCGCCGGTCCGGCCCGGCCCGTGGCCGGCGTGGCCGACTTCACCGGTTGATGCTCGGGGCGATCCGGAGCCGGGCCGTCACCGTGCTCTTCGCCCTCGCCACGGTGGCGGCGTGCAGCACCGGCGGGACCGTCCAGAACGCCTCGCCGACCGAACGATCGACTTCGCCGATCACGGCATCCCCCCTCGAAGACGGCCTGCGGCTGGACCAGATCCAGACCATCGGCACCCACAACAGCTTCCACGTCGCTGCCGACCCGGCCGAACGCCGCCTGCTCGCCGCCATCGACCCCGACGAGGCGGCCAAGCGTGAGTACGGCCACCGCCGCATCGAGGAGCAGCTCCAGGACGAGCGGGTGCGCCAGCTCGAGCTCGACGTCTTCGTCGACACCAAGGGCGGGCTCTACGCCGACCCCGCCCTGCGCCGCCAGGCCGGGTTGGGGCCCTACGACGTGGCGGCCATGGCCCGTCCCGGCATCAAGGTCCTCCACGAACAGGACATCGACTACCACTCGGTGTGCCCCACGCTCATCCTCTGCCTCACCGAGCTGGAGCGGTGGTCCGGCCAACACCGCCGGCACGTGCCCGTCGCCGTGCACATCCAGCTCAAGGACGGGCCGTTGATCTTCCCGATCGAGGGCCAGGCGGTGCCGGAGAAGTGGGACGCGGACCAGATGGACGCCCTCGACGCCGAGATCCGCTCGATCTTCCCCGGCGAACGGCTGATCACCCCCGATGACGTGCGGGGCGGGATGCCCACGCTCAACCAGGCGGTGCGGGCCAAGGCCTGGCCGACACTGGGGGAGTCGAGGGGCAAGGTCATGTTCTTCATGGTCAACGCCGACGACTACCGCACCACCTACCTCGCCGGGCACCCCGGCCTCGAGGGACGGGTGCTCTTCACCAACGCCCCCCCGGGCGAGCCCGACGCCGCCTATGTCGGCACCGACGACCCGATCGACGAGGGGGACCGCATCCGGGCGCTGGCCGCCCAGGGCTACATGGTCCGCACCCGGGCCGACGAGCCCGGCGTCGAGGCCAAGGCCGGTGACTCCCGACGGTTGGAGGCGGCGTTGGCCAGCGGGGCCCAGTGGGTGGCCACCGACCACCCCGGTCCCGATGGTGCCCGCCCCCAGTACGGAACGGACTACGTGGCCGAGCTGCCCGGGTTCCGATCCGCCCGCTGCAACCCGGTGACGGCGCCGCCCGACTGTCGGGACGTCGGGGTCGAACCGCCGTGACCGCGCCTCGTGCCTACCCCGCGCAGTAGGGTTGACCCCACGGTCAAGTCACAAAGGCAGGTGCGCACATGAAGCGGATCCTCCCCGTCGAGGAGCTGGCCCGGGACGAGCGGTTCCAACGGGTCCAGATCGAGCAAGCGGTGTTCGACCCACGGAACCTGGTGCGCCAACAGAAGCGCCGCAACGCGTTCGACCCCGGCGCCTACGAGGCGCCCGACGCCGCCCGCACCCTCATGCACGGCATCTTCGTCGGCGAGATCCAGGCCCTCGAGGGCGCCGGCCGCACGTGCTGGGACTTCGACACCGGCACCGGGAGGGACGAAGCCCCCTTCGAGCTCAAGCTAGACATGGCCCGCCAATGCTGGGACGAAGCCCGCCACGTGGAGATCTCCTGCAAGCTCGGCGAGCACATGGGATCGGAGATCGGTGAGTTCTCCGAGCAGACCATGCTGTACGAGGCAGCCTGCAACGCCGATCCCGTGCTGCGCCTGACCGGCGTGAACCGTGCCCTCGAGGGCCTGGCCATCGACGTCTTCAACACCATGCGCAACTTCGGCGAGGCCACCTCGGACCCGATCCTGTACTTCTGCGAGGACTGGATGCTGGCCGACGAGGTCACCCACGTGAAGATGGGATCGGACTGGCTGCGCCGCCTCACCGCCACGGACCCCGAGCGCCAGAAGGCCGCCCTCGACTTCCAGAAGACGGTCGACAAGCTGTTCAGCTTCGGTGGGTTCCGCGGCGAGGAGGAGGAGAACCCGGTGCACCTCGCCCGGCGCTTCCGCACCCTCGCCGGCTTCAGCGACGACGAGATCACCGAGCTGGTCGACATCGCCGCCGAGGCCTTCCAGGAGGCCCAGGCTCGGTCGGCCGCAGCGACCGAAGCGGCGACGGCGACGGCGACGGCCTGAGGCTGGTCGCGCTGGCCGCGCTGGCGCTGCGCGACCTCCACGCCGGGTGGGCGTGGTTCGTCATCATCGGCAACGGCCTGGCCGGAGTGTGGGCGTTGGCCGCGCACCGGGTGGAGTCGCTGCGCACCAGGGCCCTGTGGTGGTTCACGGTGGCCGCCGAGGTGGCCATCTTCGTCCAGGTCGCCCTGGGCGTGGCCATGGTGAGCAAGGAGAAGATCGATCCCCCGCAGTTCCACATGTTCTACGGGTTCGTCGCCCTCATCACGGTGGCGCTCATCTACGCCTACCGGGCCCAGATGCTGGCCCGCCGCTACCTGCTCTACGGCTTCGGGGGCCTCTTCCTCATGGGCCTGGCCATCCGCGCCCTCCTCGTCGGGTCGGGACGGTAGAGGCTCACCAACAGGTTCTGGCATGCAGGACCGGGGTCAGGGCCCCGGCGGAGCATGCCAGAACCGGGCTACAAGTGGACGACCGGACAGGTGAGCGTGCGGGTGATCCCGTCGATCATCTGGACGCGGCTTACAACCATCTTGCCCAGCTCGTCGACGGTGTCGGCCTCGGACCGGGCGATGACGTCATAGGGGCCGGTGACGTCCTCGGCCGACACCACGCCCGAGATGCCCGCCACCTCCGAGGCCACCTGCGCCGCCTTTCCCACCTCGGTCTGGATCAGGATGTACGCGGTGACGGCCACGGGAGCCTCCTCGGCGGGCGGTGGACCGCCGCATGGTAGCGGGGGCGCCGCCACGCCGAGGTGGGACCGGCCGGTCCCGGACCGGCCCGCCGCCGAACGGTCAGCTCTGTTCGGATCCGTTCGACGCGGACACCGTGGCGGCCTCGATGGCCTCGGAGCGGCCGTCGCCGGCGCTCACCGACACCTTGCGGGGCTTGGCCGCGGCGGCCACCGGGATGCGCACGGTGAGCACGCCCCGGTCGTAGCCGGCCTCGACGCCGGCACCGTCGAGGGTGTCGCCGAGCATGAGCTGGCGGGTGATCGTGCCGTGGCGGCGCTCGCTGGCCAGGACCTCGTCACCCTCGGTCGCCTCGGGGTGGCGCTCGGCCCGGACGCTGAGCACGTTGCGCTCGACGGTGAGGTCGATCGATTCGGGATCGACGCCAGGCAGGTCGAAGCTGACGACCACGCGGTCGCCCCGGTGGACGGCGTCCATGGGCATCAGCGCCTCAGGGGTGGGGCGAGCGCGACGCACTCACCTTTTACGGATCCCGCTGGTACCTAGCCGGCGAGGCGCTTCTCCAGTTCCCGGAGCTCGTCTCGGAGCTCGTCGGGGAGGCGCTCGCCGAGGGACGCGAAGTGCTCCTCGATGAGGCGCACCTCGGTGCGCCACGCATCGACGTCGACGGTCAGCAGCTTGTCCAGCGTGCCCGGCGCGAGGTCGAGGCCGGTGGTGTCGACGGCGTCGGGAGCGGGCACCCGGCCGATGGCCGTGTCCACCGCCTCGCCTTCACCGTTGACCCGCTCGAGCACCCACTTCAGCACCCGGCTGTTCTCGCCGAAGCCGGGCCACAGGAACGACCCGTCGGTGTCCTTGCGGAACCAGTTCACCCAGAACAGCTTGGGCAGGAGGTCAGGGGCGGAGGCCCGGCCGATCTCGAGCCAGTGGGCGAAGTAGTCGCCGGCGTTGTAGCCGATGAACGGCAGCATGGCGAAGGGGTCGAAGCGCACCTCGCCCACCGTCCCGGCGGCCGCCGCCGTCTTCTCCGAGGACATCACCGAACCGAGGAACACACCGTGCTCCCAGTCGAAGGACTCGGTGACGAGGGGCACGTTGGTGGCCCGGCGGCCGCCGAAGAGGATGGCCGAGATCGGCACGCCCGCCGGGTCCTGCCACTCGGGAGCCATCGAGGGGCACTGGCCGGCCGGTGCGGTGAACCGGGAGTTGGGATGGGCCGCCGGGCGACCGTCGTTCGGGGACCAGTCCTGGCCCTTCCAGTCCACGAGGTGGGCCGGGGGCTCCTCGGTGAGGCCCTCCCACCAGACGTCGCCGTCGTCGGTGCGGGCCACGTTGGTGAAGATGCAGTTGGCGTCGAGGGTGCGGATGGCATTCAGGTTGGTCTGCTCGGAGGTGCCCGGCGCCACCCCGAAGAACCCGAACTCGGGGTTGATGGCGTGGAGGCGGCCGTCTTCGCTGAACTTCATCCAGGCGATGTCGTCGCCGACGGTCTCGACCTTCCAGCCCGGAAGGGTGGGGACGAGCATGGCCATGTTCGTCTTGCCGCAGGCCGACGGGAAGGCGGCGGCCACGTAGCGCTTCTCGCCGTCGGGCGGGGTGACTCCCAGCACGAGCATGTGCTCGGCCAGCCAGCCGTCGTCGCGGGCCATGGTGGAGGCGATGCGCAGGGCGAAGCACTTCTTGCCCAGGAGGGCGTTCCCCCCGTAGCCCGAGCCGTAGGACCAGATCTCACGGGTCTCGGGGAAGTGGACGATGTACTTGTTCTCCGAGTCGCACGGCCAGGCCACGTCGGCCTCACCCTCGGCGAGGGGGTGGCCCACCGAGTGCACGCAGGGGACGAACTCCCCCTCGTCGCCCAGCACGTCGAGGGCGACCTGGCCCATGCGGGTCATGATCTTCATGTTGACGGCGACGTAGGCGGAGTCGCTCAGCTCGACGCCGATGTGGGCGATGGGGGAGCCGAGGGGCCCCATGCTGAAGGGGATGACGTACAGCGTGCGGCCCCGCATCGCCCCCCGGAAGAGCCCGAGCAGCTCCTCCTTCATGACCGCCGGCTCCCGCCAGTTGTTCGTGGGGCCGGCGTCGATCTCGCGCTCGGAGCAGATGAAGGTGCGGTCCTCGACCCGGGCCACGTCGCCCGGGTCCGACAGGGCGAGGTAGCTGTTCGGGCGGAGCTGGTCGTCGAGGCGCTGGAACGTGCCGCCGTCCACGAGCTCGCCGCAGAGGCGGTCGTACTCCTGGTCGGACCCGTCGCACCAGTGCACGGAGTCGGGCTGGAGGATCTCGGCCCATCCGTCCACCCAGGCTCGGAGCCGGTCGTTGCTGGTGGTGGCGGTCATGGCGTCTCAGCGTCCTCCTCGAAGCCGGGGGTGCCCATGTCGACCTCCGAGCCGAGGCGCAGCCGGGTCGCACGGCCGGCCTCGTCGAGGTCGAAGATCACTCGCTGGCCCTGGCGGACCATGCGGAACAGCGAGCCGACCAGGGCGTCGCCCGCGAGCTCGTGCTCGGACCGGTCCGTGTCGCTGACCACCACGCCGTCGGCGGTGCCGGGGTCGTAGGACTTGATCACGCCTTGCACCGAGCTCGTGGCTCCTCGTCGTGGCCCGCCATTGGTGGGACTCAGACCCTAGGACATGAGCGGACAGGTGAGCCTCTCGTCCGGCGGGCGGCTGTCCGGCTTCGCCGGAACAAGCGCTGTGCTCACGGGTCGCTCGCCTGGCGGCTCGGCTCCTTGGGGGTCAGCGCACGACCTTGTCGATCTTGCCGGCCTTGAGGCAGGACGTGCACACGTCGATCCGCTTGGGGGACCCGTTCACGAGGGCCCGGACGCGCTGGATGTTCGGGTTCCAGCGCCGCTTGGTGCGCCGGTGGGAGTGGCTGATGTTGTGACCGAACGACGGGTGCTTGCCGCACACCGTGCACACCGCTGCCATGGGGAACCTCGAGGTCGTGGGAACCGGTCCGGGACCGGCGGACGATCCTACCAACGGCCCGGCGGCGTCCTCCAAGGTGGACCGTCGTCCCCGCGATGCCCTCGTCGGTACGATCCTCGCCCATGGCCAGCCTGGAGCGCCTCGGCGCCGAAGACCTCCGCCGGGTCGTGGCCGCCTTCCGTGACGGGCTGCGCTCCCACCAGGCCGTCATCAACCGCCTGAACGTCTACCCGGTGCCCGACGGCGACACGGGCACGAACATGGCCCTCACCCTCGAGTCGGTCGTGGCCGAGCTGGACGGTGCCGGCCCCGACGCCGACCTGACCGCCACCTGCAAGGCCATCAGCCACGGCTCGCTCATGGGCGCCCGGGGCAACTCGGGGGTGATCCTGTCCCAGATCCTGCGGGGTGCGGCCACCGTGGTCGAGGGCGCAGGAGGCCTCGACGGGGCGTCCCTCGCGATCGCCCTGGCCGCCGCCTCCGAGGCCGCCTACCAGGCGGTCATGAAGCCGGTGGAGGGCACCATCCTCACCGTGGTGCGCGCCGCGGCCGAAGCTGCCGGCGAGCGAGCCGGGGCCGATGGGCCCGCCCTGGTGGCGGTGGCCGAGGCGGCGCTGGCGGCGGGGCACGACGCGCTCGACCGCACCCCGGAGCTGCTGCCGGTGCTGGCCGAGGCGGGGGTGGTCGACGCCGGCGGGGCCGGCTTCCTGCTCCTGCTCGACGCCCTGCTCCACGTGGTCGACGGCCGCCCGCTGCCCGAGCCGATCGACGCCGAGGCCATCGAAGTCGACCTCGACGCCGCCCGCGCCGCACCCGGGTCGGGGGAGGGCCACGACGTCGGCGACCTCCGCTACGAGGTCATGTACCTGCTCGAGGCGCGCGACGAGGCCATCGCTGCGTTCAAGCACGTGTGGGCCGGCATCGGCGACTCCATCGTCGTGGTCGGCGGCGACGGCATCTGGAACTGCCACATCCACACCGACGACATCGGCGCGTCGATCGAGGCCGCCCTCGACTGCGGCCGGCCCCGTTCCATCCGCGTCACCGACCTGATGGAGCAGGTGGAGGAGGAGCGGTGGGTGCGGGAGGGGGCCGACGCCGGACCGCAACCGGAGCCGCCGCTCGAACCGGTCTGCACCGCGGTGGTCGCGGTGGCCACCGGCGACGGCATCCGCCGGATCTTCGGATCGCTGGGCGTGCAGCGCATCGTGGCCGGTGGCCAGTCGATGAACCCGTCCACCGC
>JAABUR0100003893.1_pt1 | contig 20437 bp, 16 predicted proteins | sample 5560091 | NCBI WGS metagenome assembly JAABUR01 (sample SAMN10711879, study PRJNA513375) | rock metagenome | isolation source: Antarctica rocks | place: Antarctica: Victoria Land, University Valley sud
ACCGCAGAGTCGCCCGCGGCTTCAAAAACCGTGACAACTACCGACTCCGGATGCTGCTCATCGGGGGAGGCTTCACCGACCCCCGGCTGGGCTGACCTCCCACCGCAGGTCCCAAGAGCCACTAAGGCGACGTACTCGAACTCCACGCCGTGAGCGGTGACGCACTCCTCCCAGGCCCTGAACTCGTGCTCGCGCCATCCGACGAAGTTGAAATACTCGTCGAACTCGATGATCGGGCCGACGTGGAGACGCGGGCCCACCTGATCCAGGACCGTCACGGCCGAGCCGTAGAGATCACAGTCGACATGCAGGAAATCGACCGGACCGGGATGGGCGTTCAGGAAGTCCGGCAGCGTGTCGGCGACGAGACCTTGGACGACCTCCGCGCCCGGCACGTCCGGCAGGTCGTCCAGCCCGAACGTCCCCGCATCGAGTCCCAGCCACTCCACCGGCAAGCCGGTGAAGGTGTCGAAGCCATAGACCTCCTTGCGCCTCGGGCGTCCGAGATGACCCGGAGGGTTCCTCCCATCCAGACGCCGAACTCGAGCGCCATGCCGCCGACCGGGCGAGCGTCAGTGCGTGTCGGAGCGTGTCGTGCGGCGTCGGGAGCGCTCCGGTCCCCCGAAGTTCGACGCGGCGAAGGCAGCGGACTCCAGCATTGCCACGCGCTCGTTCGCCACCAGGACGTCGCGACGGCCGCGGATCTCCACCTGGGTGATGTGGTCCAACACCCGTTGGGTCTCGCCTCGCTGCACCTCTGTCAGCTGCTGGCGCAGCTGACGCATCCCCTGACGCATCTCCTCGACGATGTGTTCAGTCTGCCTCGCGAGCAGCTTCTCGACGGTCCCCCCGGCATTGACGGCGGTTGACCGGACGCGATGGGAATCGAACGCTGCGGCAGTTTAGTGCACCGCCTCACCGATTTGCCCGCGGCAGCGCGGGCCGAGGATGCTCAACGCCCAGCACAGCTCCAGCGCAGGTCGGCGACCTCCCCGCCTCGGTAACGTATGCGCTCGCGATGGTCACGACGGTCGTTCGCCGGCCGAGAACGCGGTGTTGGACGCCTGATGGACGATGACGAGAGGCAGGGATGCAGGTGAAGGACGGGCAGGATGCCGTCGGAGCGTCAGGCTCCGCGTCGCCTGACCGACTGGAGCGTTCGGGTCTGGCAACCGCAGCTGGCGTTCGGCCCGCGCTGCGGGTCTGGCGCCCTGAGCTGCGGGGGTGGCAGCCCTTTCGGTCGTCCTCGCGGTCGTCTATCACGTTTGCGTTGCCGGGGTCTCAGGCGGCACCGGCCGACGATCCGACACCCGGCTCCACCACAGGAACTCGGCCGCGACGTGTGGCAACCCGCTCAGGTCAGTCGCTCCCCCGGCATACGAGGCGCGGATCACCTCGATGGTCTTGGCGTCAATTCCCGCTCGGCTCATTCCCACGGCGTTGACTCCCCGGAGCCGGGGCGGCACGCCGTAGACCGTCGCGAACGGCGGGACGTCGCGCGCGACAGGGGTGCCCATCCCGATCATCGACACTGCCCCGATGCTTCGGCGTTGGTGCACAACGGCGTTCATCCCCAGGTTGACACGGTCGCGGATCGTGCAGTGGCCGCCGATGCTGACTCCCCCTGACACCGTGACCCGCTCACCGATGACCACGTCGTGGGCGACGTAGGCCCGGTTGAGCAGCCACGAGCCAGCGCCCACCTCGGTGCGGCGCACGCTGCCTTGGTGAATCACGACGTGCTCCCGGATGACGACGCCGTCCGCGAGGAGCACGCCCGCGTGCTCCAAGTCGCCGTCCCAGGCGACGTTCTGTCGAGCCGACGAGATCTCGGGCGGCGCGCCGATCGTCGTCCCGGCCCCGATCCACACCTCGTCACCGATGACGAGCGGGCCCATCAGCACGACATGGGGCCCGATCACCACGTCGGAACCCAGGACGACGCCCTCCCCCACGACGGCGCTCGGGTGGATCCTGTTCATCCGGTGGCTACAGCCGTTCGGACCGTCACCGTGTCACCCGACCTCGCCGACGCGATGATGGCCTCCGCGACCGCCACCGCGGCAAGGCCGCCGTCGAGGGGCACGATCGGCGCCTTCGGGTCGCCGAGCACGGCATCCCGGAAGGCCTCGTGCTCCACCCGAAGTGGCTCCGGCTTCGCGAGCGCGTAACGGATCACGTCGCCCTCGGAGACGCCACGGAAGTGGGCGACGTCATCCCAGACTGACTCCACCGTCCCGTTGGCCGCGAAGGTCAGGTCGCCGGTCAGGGTGCTGGCGGTGAAGGTTCCCCGCTCACCCGTCACGATGGTCACGCGCTCCTTCTGTGGGGACAACCAGTTGACGAGGTGGTTCGCCACGGTGCCCCTGCTCAGCGTGCCCGTCGCGGCGATGAGGTCCTCGTGGGCTCGTCCGCTCTTGTATGCCGTGCGTGCGCTGATGGAGACATAACGCTCACCGGTGACGAACGCGGTCAGGTCGAGGTCGTGCGTGGCCAGGTCGAGAGCGACGCCGACGTCCGCGATCCGTGCCGGGAACGGTCCCTGGCGACGGGTGGCGATCTGGTAGATCTCACCGAGGTCCCCCGACTCGAGGCGCGCCTTGAGGCTCTGCAGGGCCGGGTTGTAGCGCTCGATGTGTCCGACTGCGCCGACCAGGCCGGCTCGGGCGAAGGCCTCGACGAGACGGCCGGCCGCCGCTGAGTCGCCGGCGACGGGCTTCTCGACGAGCATGTGGACGCCGGCATCGGCCAGCTGGAGCCCGATCGCCTCGTGCAGTCCCGTGGGCGCGGCGACGACGCAGTAGTCGAGGCCGGCCCGGACGAGGTCCTCGACAGAGCCGACCACGCTCCTCCCCAGCGCCGCACCGGCAGCGTCTCTCGCCGGGTCGCAGACGGCGACGAAGTTGACCCCCGGGAGGGACGCGAGGGTGCGGGCATGGTTGCGGCCCATGGAACCCAGCCCGATCAGACCGGCTCTCAACGCTCTGGTGGGCGTGGTGGAAGCGGTCGTGGTCACCGCGGTGAGCCCCTTTCCGGAGCCAACGGTCGTTGGCGCTGAACGTCCATGGTGGGTCAGGTCCTCGAACCCGAAGTCGTCAGGCCGACGTCCTAAAGATGGTGACCAGGGCGTGAGATCTCAGGATCGGGACCGCATTGAGGAGATTGTAGAGCGGGGTCATGCGAGCGACCCGTCGCGCAAGCGGTGGGGCGAGAGTGACCTTGGTCGCCGACAGCCTCCCCTGCGGGAAAAGCTCACGAAGGCGTTCGACCGTGACCTTTCGAACGTCCGGGTTGCGGGGATTGTCGAACGCGAATCGTAGGAGACCACTGCCCCGCTGGGCGCGACCAGCTGCCACATGCGACGTGCAACCGCGGTCTGCAGGTCATCGGCGAGTATCGAGGACAGCACCGTGGACTGGTAGACGATGTCGAAGCGTCTGGTCAGTGCAAGTGAGCTCGCGTCGCCATCGAACACCGTGATCCCCGATGGCAGGACCGTGCGTGCCTGACCGGCCCGCTCGGCAAGGAGCTCGTGCCCATGAGGTTCTCCGCCTCGAAGCCCCACCTCAGGAACTGCAGCAAGTTGCCCCGCCACCGCAACCGATCTCCAGGAGGCTGAGGTCAGCGAGGCGACGTCCCGCAGCGACCGCTCTCAGCGCCGTCCGTCGTCGCCCGGTCGACGTGAAACCCGTTCGACATGATCTCGGGGGTTCTCGTAGGTGTACCTAGCGGCAGGGGCTCGGCCTCGCGGAGCGACGTCGAGTGCGCTGGTCGCCACGACACCGACGACGCCACCTCGGCGATCAACCCGTCGCAAGTGGCACGGGCTGAGAGCCGCCAGAACCACAGCGTGTCGTCGGTTCACGTCTGATCGGTGATCTGGTCGCTCAGTTCTATGAAAGGCCCCTTCCCTCCTACGCCACGGGCGCCCTCGACCTCGGTTGTGGCGGAGTTCCGTTGTATGGGGCCTACGGCCCTATGCCGCCGAGATCACCTGCGTGGACGGGCCCGTGCGTTACCACGTCGACCACGAGTGCGATCTCACCACTCTCCTTCCCTGCGAGGACTCGACCTTCGACGCGATCCTGTCGGACGTCCTCGAGCACATCCCGATGCCTGACCATCTGTGGAAACAGTTGGCCAGAGTTCTGCGTCCTGGTGGCACGGTCCTGATGAATGTCCCTTTCAGGTACGGGATCCACGCCCATCCCCACGACTTTCGTCGATACACGGAGTTCGCCCTGAGGCGACTGGTGGAGTCGAGCGGCCTCCAGATCATGGACATCAAGCCCATCGGCGGCCTCGTCGAGGTCACGGCCGACATCGCCGGAAAGGCCGTGGCGAAACTTCCGGTGGCCGGACGAGGGATGTCCGCAGTCATCCAGGCCGCGGGCTCCGCGTTCGGCCGGGGCAAGACGAGGCGCGTCCTCCAGAAGTCAGCGCACCACTTTCCTCTGGGCTTACTCCATGGTTGCGGTCAGACCCGAACGAGCGGACACGTAGGCCTCCGTCATTCGCGTCACGCAGTCGGCCCAGTCATACGTCGAGACAACGTGGCTCCTGCCCTGGGCTGCGAGGCGCGCGCGCAGCCCGGGATCGACCACCAGTGACCTGATGCTATCGGTGAGGGCATCGATGTTCTCCCTCTCCACCACGAGACCCGTCTGTCCATGGAGAACGACCTCGGCCAGACCGGCGACATCGCTGACGACAACCGGGAGCCCGCATGCGCTGGCTTCCACGACGGCTACTCCGAAGCTCTCAAACCGGCTTGCGGCGACGTAGATGTCCAGACGGCGCAACTCCCTGGGCACCGTCGAGTGGCTGACGGCTCCGATGAACTGAGTGCGATGAGCAACCCGCTCTGAGATCGCCAAGGCTTCCAGAGCGGGCCTCTCCGGGCCATCTCCCACGATGCGGAGGGTCAGGCTGTCGGACAGGGCGGCCTCCATTACCTCGGGATCGGCCAGCAGACGGGCAAAGGACTTCACCAGGAGGTCGACGCCGTATTTCCTGTCCAAGGTCTTGACCGTGCCGATGACCACGTTGCCGTCGCGAGAGACGGCCTCGGCAAGCGGAGAGAACATCTTAGTGTCGACACCGAACGGCGTGACGGAAACCGATGAGATGGACTTCTCAAGGCGCTTTACGTGAGCAGCCATTGCCTCGCTTGTGGAGGCAATGGCGGATGCTCTCCGGAGGTTCCACCGGACGAGCGACCTGTGTAGTGGTGACGTGGTCGGGAAGTCGTACACGTCACTCCCCCACACAGACAACAGGGTCGGAGTGTAGTGAATGAGCGCCGACAGAGTTCCGTATCCGCTCGCGTAGTGGGTGTTGACGATATCGGGCCGAAAGCCGTGGACGAAACGTCGCAGACTGAGGGCATTGGCGACGTAACCCAAGGCGCTCGAGACCGGGAGCACACGGTAGGTCAGGGAGCGAGGGAAAGCCCAGGTCTCGTCATGATGTTGCGTCGCCAGGGCGACGGTATGGCCGAGGGCACACATCGCCTCCACCCACCGCTGGGTGTGGATGGAAATGGCCGGTGCGATGAACAAGATTCTCATCCGCGCCACGTTTGCACCTCTCCCGAGAGCCGGATCGTCACAGGATCGGAGCGTATCCCTGCCAACCCGATGGGGACGGACGTTCAGTTCAGCTGAGCCGGGTCAGTGGCCCCTCGACGTGGGGTTGGCGTGGCCGGCCCCGGCCGTCACCTGCAGGCCACTTGCCGGCACGATCCCGATGTAGCTGCCGGTGTCCGAGGTGACGTTGACGCGGACCGTCGGGTTGCCCCACGACGTCCTCGAGGTGCTGGGGTAGTAGAAGTCGACGATCTGCTGCCAGTGGGGTTGGCCTTCGCCGCGCCGTAGGCGCCCCACTGGGACATGCCGCGCCCGTGGCCGTAGCCATGGCCGGAGATGGTCAGGCTGCCGGTGGACGAGACCGGATACACCTCCGAGGCACTGGCCCCGCCCGCTGGGATGCTCATCCCCGCGGCCGTCAAAGCCAGGATGCCGAGGGCCGCCATCCCCAGACGATGACGTGCTGGTCGGTTGCCTGTATCAACGTGTCGCCATGACGGCGAGGATGACACACCGACCACATGAACACCATCAATAACGAGAATCCGCGGGGTCAGCGCCCGGCGGCGACCGAGGCGTTGAGCGCCGTGACGACCCGCTCCAGGTCGCCCTCCGTCAGCGAGGGATGAACCGGCAGCGAGATGACCTCGGCCGCGGCCCGCTCGGTCTCGGGGAGATCGAGGTCGGGCGCAAACCCCCTGAGGCTCTCCAGCCGGTGGTTGGGGATGGGGTAGTAGACCCCGCAGCCGACGCCGTGCTCCTCGCGCATGGCCTGCACGATGCGGTCCCGCTCGGCTGCGCCGCCACTCACCCGGACCGTGTACTGGTGGTAGACGTGGGTCGCCTCAGGGGCGACCGGGGGCACCACCACCCCATGCATGTGGTCGTCGAGGACGGCGGCGTTGGCGCGCCGCACCTTTGTCCAGGCGTCCAGTTTCGACAGCTGGACGCGCCCGATGGCCGCGTGGATGTCGGTCATCCTCGCGTTGAAGCCGATCAGCTCGTTGGCGTACTGACGTTCCATTCCCTGGTTGCGCAGCAGCCGGACGGTCCGCGCGATGTCGTCGTTGGCGCACCCGACCATTCCGCCTTCGCCCGAGGTCATGTTCTTCGTGGGGTACAGGCTGAACATCGAGAAGTCGCCGAACGCCCCGACGGGTGTGCCGTTCCAGGTTGCTCCGTGCGCCTGCGCGGCGTCCTCGAAGAGCTGCAGGTCTCGCTCGCGGCACAGTGCCTGCAACGCGTCGATGTTCGCCGGGTGTCCGTAGAGATGGACCGGCATGACGCCCCTGGTCCGTTCCGTCACCTTGGATCGCACACTGTCCACGTCGAGGCAGAAGTAGTCCTCCTCGATGTCGGCGAAGACGGGCGTCGCGCCGGTCAGCGCCACCGAGTTCGCCGTGGCCGCGAACGTGAACGACGGCACGATGACCTCGTCCCCCGGACCGATCCCGGCCGCGACGAGGCCGAGGTGCAGGCCGGCCGTCCCGGAGTTCACCGCGACACACGTGCGGCCGGCGACGAGCCGCGCACCGAACTCTCTCTCGAATGCTGCCACCTCCGGACCCTGTGCGATCATCCCGCTGCGCAGGACACGGTCGACCGCCTCACGCTCCTCGTCCCCGATGATGGGGCGTGCTGCCGGGATCAACGGCTGGTTCATTTGCGGGGGAGCCTTTCGCCGGGCGCACCCCCGTCCGTCACGAGGGGCGGCATCAGGCTATCCCAGGGCACGAGCGCCGACGCGGCCACAGCAACGCGTCCCCAGCTCGGTCGCGCGATAACATGCCGAGGTCCGAGCGCACTGGTATGGGAGCACTGATGGCGTCAACCGAGGCAAACCTCCTTCGCCCGAAGATGAGCGAACGATGGGTGTGGGTCGTGGTCGACGCCGGAATGTGGATGCTCGCGATCTACCTCGCCACGTGGCTGCGTCTGGACCTCAGCTGGGCACAGACGGCCGTGAGCAGCACTGCGCTCGTCGCGGTTGGCGTCGCTGCGACCCACGTCGTCGTCGGCAGCGTCTGGGGACCGTATGCCGTGGGACACCTGCGCGGCTCCTACGAGGAGATCCTCGACCTGGCCCGCACCGGGGTCATTGCCGGCGCGGTGATCCTCGTCGTCGGCTTCTGGATCCCCCGAAGCCTCATGCCGCGCAGCGTTCCGATCACCGGCACCGCCTTGGCGCTGGTGGCGATGCTGGCGCTGCGGTTCATCGTCCGAGCGTGGCGCTCCCGGATCTCGGAGGTGCCGGAGTTTCACCGGCGGGTGGTCGTCTTCGGCGCCGGAGAGGGCGGCAGGCAGCTGCTGCGGACCATGGTGCGGGCCCAGTCCATGGGTCTGGCCCCCGTCGCCATGCTTGACGACGACCCGCTCAAGGCGCGCCTCCGGGTGGAGGGTGTGCGGGTCCGTGGCACGCGGGACGACCTCGAGGCGGTCACGAAGAAGTACGACGCCGACACGCTAGCCATCGCCGTCCCCTCCGCGGACTCCCTGCTGGTCCGCGACCTCAGCGACCGCGCCTCGCGCATCGGCCTCAGCGTGCTGATCCTGCCTCCCGCCAAGGAGATCGTCGGTGGGCTGACGCCCCAGCACCTGCGCGACGTCAACCTGGCCGACCTGCTCGGCCGCCGGCCTGTCCGGATCGACCTGTCCGAGATCCTCGCGCTGCTGGGCGGTCGCTCGGTCCTGGTGACCGGCGCGGGCGGCTCGATCGGTTCGGAGCTGTGCCGACAGATCGCCAAGTTCAACCCGGCCAAGCTCTACCTGCTCGACCGCGACGAGTCCGGGCTGCACGAGACCCAGCTCTCGCTCAGCGGGCTGGGTCTCCTCGACTCGGATGACATCATCCTCGCGGACATCCGCGACGAGGCAGCGGTCCACCGGGCGTTCAAGGCGTCCCGTCCGGACGTCGTCTTCCATGCCGCAGCGCTCAAGCACCTGCCGCTGCTGGAGCGCTTCCCCCTCGAAGCCTGGAACGCCAACGTGCTCGGCACCCGCAACGTCCTTCGAGCCGCCGCGGACCAAGGCGTCGGGATCTTCGTCAACATCTCGACCGACAAGGCCGCGGACCCCACCTGCGTCCTCGGCCACAGCAAGCGGGTCGCCGAACGTCTCACGGCCTACTTCGCCGCGTCCCACCCGGGCCGCTACGTCAGCGTGCGCTTCGGCAACGTGCTCGGCTCGCGCGGCTCCGTCGTCCACGCCTTCAACGCCCAGATCCGGCGGGGGGGACCGGTCACCGTGACGCACCCGGACGTCGAACGTTTCTTCATGCTCATCCCCGAGGCCTGCCAGCTCGTCCTCGAGGCGGCCAGCATCGGTCGGGACGGCGAGGTGATGGTGCTCGACATGGGTCGGCCGGTGAAGATCGCCCAGGTTGCCGACTCCCTGATCCGGATGTCCGGACGCGATGATATCGAGGTGACCTACACGGGACTCAGGCCCGGGGAGAAGCTCGGCGAGGATCTTTTCTCGCATGGGGAGGTTCGACGGGCCACAGGCAACGCCCTGATCTCCGCGGTAGAGGTTCCGCGGCTTTCAGACGACGACGTCCCCGAGTCCCTTGCCGATCCAGCAGAGGCCTACGCCTGGATGCGCAACATCGCACTTGTCGGCCAGAACGAGCAGCCGACGGCCACGGCCAACACCCGCTCACAACCGGCCGAACCGGCCTCGGCCTGACATCCAGGCTCAGGAGCGCGTCACCGACACGACCGTGCGTCCGATGATCCGCAGGTCCTCGACGAAGCTCCGGTTGCGCACGTAGTCGACGTAGATCGCCGTCTTCCGAGGCAGGATTTGCGACACGTATGCCACGTGCGGGTCCGCTTCGGCGGCGAGGAGCTTTCCCTCGTGCCGGAAGGCGATGCTGGCGGGATCGGTGATCCCGGGTCGAACGGACAAGATCACGTCGCGCTCATTAGCAGGCCACAGATCCACGTAGCGCGGCACCTCCGGGCGGGGCCCGACGAGGCTCATGTCACCGCGGAGGACGTCGACCAGCTGCGGCAGCTCGTCGAGCTTGTACTGGCGCAGGATCCGCCCGACCCGGGTCACCCGCACATCGTCACTCGTCGAGACCAACAAGCCGTTCTGCCCCGGAGCCATGGTGCGGAACTTGTGGATCCGGAAGATCTTGCCGTGCCGGCCCACTCGCTCCTGGCGGAACAACACCGGCCTGCGCCCATCCAGCACGACTGCCACCGAGATCACCGCAAGCGCTGGAGAGAGGACCACCAGTCCGACCGCCGCGACGACGACGTCGAAGGCTCGCTTCATCCGGCGAGGACCTCGGCCACGGCAGCGCAAACCCGCTCGACCTGGCCCTCGGTCATGCTCGAGAAGATCGGGAGGCTCAGCGCCCTCGGGAACTCAATCGAGGCGACCGGAAAGTCGGCGCCCGACAGGGAGCAGCCCTCGCGCCAGACCGGGTGCATGTGCAACGGGATGAAGTGGACACTGCACCCGATGCCACGATCGGCCAGGCCGGCGATGACACCGTCGCGGGTGGTCGGAGCGTCTTCGCGCACCCGGACGACAAAGAGGTGCCAGGCATGGGTGTCCCCGTCCGCTGCTGCTTCAGGAAGGTCGACGGGCAGCCCGGCAAAGCGTTCCCGATAGATGTCGGCGATGTGCTCGCGCGCCGTGCGCATCTGCTCGGCGCGCTGCAGCTGCACCCGCCCGATCGCTGCGGCCGTGTCGGTGAGGTTGTACTTGAACCCGGCCGCGATGACCTCGTACTCCCAGGAAGGACGGTTCGACCGGTAGCGGTCGAAGACGTCGCGGCTGATGCCGTGCAGCCGCATGACGCGGGCCCGTCGGGCGACGTCCTCGGACGGCGTCACGAGCATGCCGCCCTCGCCCGTCGTGATGGTCTTCGTCGCGTAGAACGAGAACACCACCGCGTCACTGTCACCGGTGCCGATCGGCCGTCCGGAGCTGATGACGGGGAAGGAGTGGGCGGCGTCCTCGACCACGGCCAAGCCGTGGGCCAAGGCGAAGTCGGACAACAGGGTCCGGTCCACGGCCAGGCCGGCGAAGTGCACCGGTATGACGGCTCGTGTCCTCGGCGTCACGGCCATCGCTGCTGCCTCGAGGTCGATGTTGAGGGTCCGGCTGTCGACGTCGACGATGACCGGATGGGCGCCGAGGTAGCGCACCACCTCCGCCGTCGCCGTGAAGGTCCATGTCGGCACGATCACCTCGTCGCCGGGCCCGACTCCGACGGCCTCGAGGGCGAGGTGCAGGCCAGCGGTAGCGGAGCTGACCGCCACGGCGTGGACTCCGCCACCGAGGGCCTCGGCGAACTCCTTCTCGAACTCCACGACTCGCGGGCCCGTCGTCAGCCAGCCGGAGCGCATCGTCTCGACGACCGCGTCGATCTCCGCCTGACCGATGTCCGGAAGAGCGAACGGCAGAAACTCGGCTGACACGGAGCACCTCCTCTGGGGTTGCGGCTCGCCATACTACGATGTCGCCCGACCTGAAGCCCCTCACCACAGAAACGATGGACCCTGTGCCCGCTGAGACCGCCGGACCCTCGGGGGCTGCTTCCGGACATCGGGAAACGCTCAACCTCTGGATCATCAACGAGTACGCCTCACCGGCCAACGCTGCGGGGATCACCCGCCACGCCACGCTGGCCATGCTCATGGCCCGTCACGGGATCAGGACACGCATCTTCGCCTCGCCGGGGCACTACTGGACGGCGGAGAACCTGATCGATGACTCGACGGACACTGACGACGTGCGGTTCGTGCCCATCCCGGTGCCGACCGCGACGACGAACGGGCTGGCCCGGGCGTTCATCATGCTGCGGTTCTCGCTCGGTGTCCTGGTGAAAGGGCTCGGGTCGGCGTGCCGTCCTCGCCCCGACGTCATCATCGGCTCGTCCCCGCACCCGGTCGGTGCCCTCGCCGGGCTCGCGCTGGCGCGGCGATACGGTGTCCCGTTCGTCCTCGAGATCCGGGACCTGTGGCCGGCCTCGCTCGTGGAGCTGCTCCACCTCTCGGCCACTCATCCGTTCGTCCGTGCGCTGGCGCTCGTGGAACACGTGCTCTACCACCAGGCCGATCTCATCGTGGCCCTCCTTCCTGGCGCCGAGCAGCACATCCGGACGGTCTGCTCCCGTGCCACTCCGGTGATGTGGGTGCCGAACGGCGTCGACGTCAGCAGCCTTCCCGCCGTCGTTGAACCATCCCCCGAGCGGCGGGGTTTCACGATCCTGTATGCCGGGGCGCACGGCATACCCAACAGCCTCGGCACCGTCCTCGACGCCGCGGCGAGCCTCCAGGAGCTCGAGCGTGACCTGCTCGACGAGGACCGCACGCGCTTCATCCTCGTCGGGGAAGGAAAGGAGAAGACACGCCTGCAAGCGCACGCCGACTCCCTCGGGCTCCGAAACGTCGAGTTCCGTCCAGCGGTGGCAAAGTCGCAGGTGCCCCGACTCTTGGCCCTGGGCGATGCCCTCGTGATCACCGCGGTGGACACGCCGCTGTACCGGTTCGGCATCAGCCCCAACAAGCTCTTCGACTACCTCGCCAGCGGTCGCCCGGTCCTCATGGGATTCGACACGCCATGGGACCCGGTGCGCGACTCCCGCAGCGGCATCACCTTCCGCCCTGAGGACCCGACGGCCCTCGTCCAGGCGGCGCAGGCGCTACGCGGCACGCCGGTGACCGAGCGACGCGAGATGGGTCGTCGTGGTCGGGCTCACGTCGAGTCCGAGTTCAACCTCGTCGACCAGGCTGCCCGGCTGGCCACCGCGCTGCGCGACCGCGCGAGCCGTGGCCGCTGACAGGCGACCGCGTTGATCTCCAGGAAGTCGATCCGCGCCGCCTCGTCGGCGATCCTCGGCCAGGGCGTGGCCCAGGGGGTAAACGCCCTGGGGGCCATCATCCGCATCCCCGTTCTCGTGGTGGCGCTCTCTGCCGCGGGCTACGGTACGTTCAGCCTCGTCATGGCGCTCGCTCCCTGGCTGCTGCTGCCGCACACTGCGCTGCGCTACAGCGTGCGGGTCCTCGGGGCGGACGCCCTGCACTCCGGGAGTCCTGAGCACCTGTCCGCGGTGATCCACGAGCACCGAAGCCAGGCACGACGCTTCGCGCTCTGGTTCGTGGCCGCCGCGCCCGTCTTGGGCGCAGCCATCGCGCTCTCCTGGCCGGCTCTCTCATCGCCCTCTGCGGACCGGGTGGAGGCCTTCTGGGTGGTCGTGCTGTCGGTGACCGCCTGCGCCACCGGACTCAGCGGTTCGGTCTACACCGGATGGCTGGAGGCCAACGACAAGCTGGCGGCGACCAATCTCCTCGGCTCGCTGGTGGGCATCATCGGCCTCGGCCTCGCCGTCGCGCTCGCGTGGCTGCACGGGCCGTTCATCCTCTTCGTGGCAGCCGGAATGACCTCTTCGGTGGCTCAGATGTGGGGTGGGTGGCTGGTGGGCCGTCGAAGCGCTCCGCCAGGCGCCGGCGACCCCGAGCTCGTGCCGACGATCCGGCGCAACGTCAGGGCCTTCACCGTGAACCAGTTCTCCGCCCTGATCGCGAACGGTCTGAGCCCCTTTGTCGTCGGTGCGGCCGTCGGTGCCGTCGCCGTCGGCTCGTACACGATCGCCGCCCGACTGGCCATCCTCATCACCATCGTTCCCTCCGCACTCATACCCCTGTTCTGGAACCAGCATGCCCGACTGCGTCGTGCGTCGAGCGAGGTGGCGGACGGCCCGGTCTGGACGCCGGCGCACGAGCGCATGCTGCTCCTGCAGCTGATGGCGGGGGTCGGGCTGGCGGGGGTCTTCTGGTTCGTCGGGCCGCGGATCGGTCATCTCCTCGGCAAGGGTGACGTCCCCGCGGCGCCCCTGCTCTACGGGGCATTCGCGGTGTTCGGGATCATCGGCTTCCTGCAGGCGCCGCTGTCGGCATGGTTCGTCAGTCCGGACTCGGTCAGCTACCTCGCCCGAAGCACGGCGAGCGCCGCCGTGGCCGGCCTCCTCCTCGGGACCAGCCTGGCATTGCTCATCGGCGAGTCGGGGCCCATCTGGGGGATCGACGCGACCTACGCAGTCCTCACCATGGCCTGGTACCGACGCGTGCGCAGCACCCGGACCGATGGCCCGGCTACTGCAGCCTATGGTGAGTCAGACCGACCGCACCCGTGGGATCTGAAATGATTGCCGCGCCGAGCTGCCGGTGCTGGCTGCCGCCTGTGCCACCGCCCTGAATGAGAGTTGGGTTCGTGAAGACCGTTGTCGTTGGCCTGGGCAAGATCGGGCTCCCGTTGGCTGTGCAGTTCGCGACTAACGGTCAGTCCGTCATCGGCGTGGACATCGACACCGCCGTCGTCGACGCGGTCAACGCCGCTCAGGTGCTGTTCCCGGGCGAGGAAGGGCTCGCGGAGAAGCTCGCCACGGTCGTCACCAACGGCTCCCTCAGCGCGACGGCGGACTACGGGCAGGCCGTTCCGGGCGCCGACGTGGTCGTCGTCGTCGTCCCCCTCGTGGTCGACGAGGACAAGAACCCCGACTACGACATCCTCGACCGGGCCACCGCCTCCATCGGAGAGCACATCAGCACGGGGACGCTGGTCGCCTACGAGACGACCCTCCCCGTCGGCACGACCCGCACGAGGTGGAAGCCCGCGCTCGAGGCAGCCTCTGGCCTGACCGAGGGCACCGACTTCCACACCGTCTTCAGTCCCGAGCGCGTCTCGACCGGTCGGACCTTTGCGGACCTCAGGCGGTATCCGAAGCTGCTCGGCGCCCTCGACGCCGTCGGCGCACAGCGGGCCCAGGAGTTCTACGAATCCGTCCTGACCTTCGACGACCGCCCTGACCTCGGTCGCCCGAACGGCGTCTGGGACCTCGGTTCCGCGGAAGCGGCCGAGCTCGCCAAGCTCATGGAGACGACGTACCGGGACGTCAACATCGGGCTGGCCAACCAGTTCGCCATGTTCGCGGGGGGTCATGGGATCGACGTTCACGAGGTGATTGCGGCGTGCAACTCGCAGCCGTTCAGCCACATCCACAGCCCCGGCGTCGGGGTCGGTGGTCACTGCATCCCTGTATACCCGCACCTGTATCTGGTCGGCGACCCGGGCGCCGACATCGTGTCGGCCGCGCGCCGGGTCAACGTCTCGATGCCTCGCCACGCCGTGAGTCTGCTCGCCAAGGATCTCGGCGACCTTGCCGGCCGCCGGGTGGTGGTCCTGGGGGCCGCCTATCGGGCCGGAGTGAAGGAGACCGCCTTCTCCGGCGTCTTCCCGCTGGTCGACGAGCTCGCCGGCCGCGGAGCGAGCCCCCTGGTGCACGACCCCCTCTACAGTGACGACGAGCTCGTCGGGCTGGGTTTCACCCCGTGGAACCCCGGCGATCCCGCCGAGGGCGCGATCCTCCACACCTCCCACCCGCAGTACGCCACCTTGACCGAGCGGGACGTTCCCGGTCTGCTGGCGGTGGTGGACGGCCGTCACACGATGACGCCCCGCCAGTTCTCCAACGTTGCCCTCCGTACCATCGGCGTCGGGAGTCCGGTAAAGGCGAGGCCGGTGGGCCGGTGACACCGTTCGCCGGGTTCGCGCTCATTCTGCTGGCGTGGGCGCTGATGTTCGGTCTCGGCGCGCTCATGTCCCTCTCGTGGGGACTGAGACGGACGACGGCGGTCGCTTCGGCGCTGCCCTTCAGCTGCGGGCTCCTCGCCGTCATCTCGGCCGCGTCGATGGTGCGCCGGGTTCCCTTCCACCCGGTGACGGTCCTCTTCTGTGCGGCCCTCGTGGTCGTGCTGGGCGTGGGCTTTCGCGCGGCAGGGCGCCGGACGCCACTCGCCGCGTGGTGGGACCGGGGCCGGGCGAGGCAGAGTCCGGTCAACACGCGGATGCTGCTCGTCGCACTGCTGGCCGCACTCGCCCTCACCGCCGTCCCACTGGTGCTCGCGGCCGGTGGTGACCTGAACATGTCCTCCCAGACGTGGGACGCGCTGTACCACGAGAACGCGACGCGGTACCTCGTCGAAACGGCCAACGCGTCACCCGTGAGCACTCACTACGTGCCGCAGATCTCCTCCCTGGTCTTCTTCTATCCCAGTGGTTTCGACACCATCGCCGCCCTGTTCATGCAGACGTTCGGGGTCAACTCCGTTGTCGCCTGTAACCTTGCCGCCGTTGTTGTCGGCGGGGGCCTCTGGCCCAGCGGGATGGTGCTGCTCGCGCACCGGGTCTTCGGCGCACGGGCGAGCATCGGCCCCGTGGTTGCCGTCCTCTCGACCTGTCTCTTCGGCCTTCCGTGGGCCGCGATGGGGTACGGCGTGCTGTGGCCCACCCTGGCGGCCTCTGCGTGGACCCCGGTCGTCCTGACGGGGTTCCTGGCGTTCGGCATGAACGTCCTGGGTCGCGTCCAGCGCCTCCCCCAAGCCCTGGTCGGCCTATGCGTCGGCATCGGGGGTCTCCTCATCGGTCTCAACTTCCACCCTCGTGCCCTGCTCCTTCTCCTACCGGTGCTCATCCTGGCGGCGGCCTCCCTCCTGGCCCAGTTCATCGCCCACGGGATGGGCCGTCGCTCCGTGGCTCCCGTCGTCCTCGGTGCGTCGCTACTGGTCCTGCTCGTCGTCGGCTCCTGGGTCGGCCTCGAGAAACTGCTCGGCGCGAACCTGCCCGGGCGCAGCCTGGACTGGGGCATCACCACGAGTCCGGGCCGCGCGCTGCTCGACTACCTCGTCGCGGGACCGCATGACACCGGGCCGAACTATCTCGTGGGCGGCCTGCTCATTCTCGGCGCTCTCGCCTGCGCGACCCAGCTGCGGACGCTGTGGATCTCCGTCGCCTACCTCCTGCTCGCGACCCTCGACGTGCTCACCGCAACAACCCACATCGAGGGCTTCCAGGCATTCTCGTACTACTGGTACAACGACCCGTACCGGGTGGCCACGCTGGTTCCGATCGTCGGAGTCCTGATGCTCGCCGCGGGTGCCGTGAACCTGTCGAGCGGCCTTTCTCGCCTGCCGCAGCTGCCACGACGGATGACGACCGGCTCCCCCTCTACCGCTCTGCTGGCGGCGCTGGTTGCCGTGACCGCGCTCTCGACGGTGGCCGCTCACACCTCCTGGCTGGCCCGCACGTACACGGACGGCGCCAACGGTGCCATCCTGAGCATGGTCAGCCCACGCGAAGTCGCGTTCTTTGGTCGGGTTCGCACGTTGGTCCCGAAGGGAGCTCGCGTTCTGAACAACCCCACCGACGGCTCGGCCCTGCTCTACGCGTACGAAGGCATCGACCCGCTGTTCTTCCACGCCCGCACCGACCTGGCGACGGAAGAGGCGCGGGCGCTCCGCCACGACTTCGGCACGACGCCGGACTTTGCCGCCACGTGCCAGCGCGTCAGGGCCACGGGCGCCTCCTGGGTCATCTCCCTCGGTCGGACTTTGCACGAGAGTCCGGACGAGATTGGCCCCGGTCTGGCCATCCCCCGCAACTTTCCGCTCGCCACGCTCGAGGCCCAGGACGGCGACCTGCGGCTGTGGCAGATCACCGGGTGCTCGAACCAATGAGCGGGCCGTGGCCCCACGCTCGGCGCCGACAATTACACGAGGGTAGTTTGCGCAACGCTCTTGTGAAGAGTGTGACGAAAGTGGCTGAATGGGCAAGCCGTCCGTTTCCGGACCCATCAGCCTCATCTCTGCCGAGAGCTCACCATGCCGCGCTTTGCCACCGTTCTCCACCGTGCCCTCCCAGCGTGTGCCCTCACCGTTGCCCTGATCGCCCTGCCGACGACGACCGTGCCCAACCTGCTCTCCGGCGCGGTCGAGAAGTCCATGGAGACCCGGATCGAGCTGGGAACGGCGAGCAAGGTGGGCGTCGCCCAGTCGGGTCCGCCGACCAAGGTGAACCGCGCTCCTCACCACGAGGCCACGAAGGCGGCCCCTTCGCCGGACCCGGGAGGAGCGCAAGACGTCGTGGCCGACGTACCCCTGCCGGACGGCGGCGGCCTGATGGCGCTCACCTGGGCCGCCGACTCTGCGCCACCGGCGGATGCCGAGCTGCTCCTGCGGACCAGGGACGGGGACGGATGGTCGGACTGGGAGAGCATCGGACCCAACGGCGACGTGGACCCGCAAGCCCTCGGACAGACCCGGGCAGGAAGCGACCCAGCCTGGCTGCCCTCTGCCGAACGGGTCCAGGTTCGCGCCAGCAAGGGCTTGGCAGCCGCCCTGGACACGGCACGCCTCGTCGTCATCCGACCGGGGACCGGGCCGTCGAGCGACCAGCCTCCGTCGAGCGCGTCAGCGGTGTCGAACGGGCTCCCCATCATCACGCGCGCTCGCTGGGGCGCTGACGAAAGCCTTCGAGGTGGGTGTGTCCCACAACTTGCCGACACGACCAAGGCCGTCGTCGTGCACCACACCGCAGACACCAACTCGTACACCGCCAGCGAGTCCGCAGGCATCGTTCGCAGCATCCTCCGCTACCACACTCAGTCTCTCGGCTGGTGCGACGTGGGCTACAACGCCCTGGTCGACAAGTACGGCCAGATCTTCGAGGGCCGGTTCGGTGGTTTGCACAACTCGGTCATCGGGGCGCACGCCCTCGGGTTCAACTACGGGACCTTCGGTGTGTCCGTGCTGGGCAACTACGAGACCGCGACCCTGCCCACCGTCGCTCGCACCGCCCTGGCCTCGGTCATCGCCATGCGGGTGGCCGACTACCGCCTCGATGCCACGGGGACGACCCAGCTGACCAGCGCGGACAGCGGCAGCCGCTACCCGGCGGGCAGCACGGTGACGCTTCCGGTCATCAATGGACACCGGGACACCTTCGCCACCGCCTGTCCGGGCGCCAACATCTACTCGCTTCTCGGGCAGCTGCGCAGCGAGGTCAAGGCCCGGGCGGGAACAAGTGACGGTCGTCCGCGCCTGTTCGCCGTACGGTCCAACGGCGACCTGCTGCGGTATGCCGGTGACGGCCGGGGCGCCTTCGTCGCCAGCGCCCAGATCGGCAGCGGGTGGTCAGGACTGCGACTCACCGCCAGCACGTGGGACAACGACCTGGTGCCGGATCTGTTGGCCGTCCGCCCGGACGGTGGCATGGACCTGTGGCGCGGCACCTCATCGGGCGTCAGCGGTCCGACGAGGATCGGCTCGGGCTGGTCAAGGACGGACCTCGTCCTCTCGCCCGGCGACTTCAGTGGGGACCGGCGTCCCGACGTGATCGGCCGTCGCAGCGATGGAACGCTCTGGCTGTACGGGTCGGACGGGATGGGCGGCTTTGTCGGCGATCCGCGACTGATCGGTTCCGACTGGCAGGGGTTCCTGAAGATCCTCGCGCCAGGAGACTTCGATGGGGACGGGCGCCCCGACCTCATCGCCGAAACCGCTGTCGGGGACCTGATTCTCTATCCCGGTAACGGTTCCGGTGGGTTCTTGGCCAGCCGGAAGATCGGAAACGGGTGGAGGTCGGCGGTTGATCTGGTCGCCCCCGGTGACTTCGATGGGGACCTCCGTCCGGACCTCGTCATGACGCGGTCCGACGGGAGCATGTGGCTCTACCCGGGGAACGGCGCCGGGGGCTTCGAGGACCCGCGCCGAGTCGGCAGCGACTGGCAGGGGCTCACCCTGGTCCCGTGAGTGGCAGGGTGGACCCCGCGCCAGCCGTCCAGACCTGACTCCACCGGTCCGGCGAGCTCAACGACGCGGCGGCCGACCGATAGGTCCGCCGGGACCGGGGCCAGTGGACCAGGACTCTCCAGGACATGACGACCGTCCGTCCCGCCGCAGGCGAGCCACGCGTCTCGCTGCCGGAGCGTGCCGGTCTCCCGGTTCTCGCTGAGGATGACCACGGAGTCGAGTCTGCCAACCGTCGGCCAGCTGGCCTCCCCCGCTCGCAGGTGAGGCACACTCTCGGCCGGCCCCGCGACAGTGGTGAAGGCACGAAGGACGACCTGCCCCAGCAGCGTTGCCGCTCTGGCCCGAGAAGGGCCAGGCGCAACCGTGAGTCGAGCACCGTCGTCGTGCGGAAGCGCGTCGAGTGGTTGCGGAGTCCCGTCCACGAACCTTCGTCGACGGCTGTTGACGGGGTCCAGCCCGAGGCCTTGGAAGTCGTGGAGACGCTCGGGCCCCTTCAGGAACTCCTCGATCGCCCAGAGCTGGAGGTCCGCGGAGCTGTACGACATCCTGACGATGTGCGCCGCGATGTGGGTCGCGATGTGCATGATCAGGACGATCGGCGATCGAGGACCATGCAGGGCCGCCGTGACGAGTCGGTTGCTCACGAGGAAGAACGCCCGCCAATCGCTCGCGGTGGCCTTGGCGGTCCAGGGCATGTGCCAGATCCCCAGACCGGGCAGCATCATGGTCGGATATCCCGCGGTGCGGCCACGCAGGCAGAACTCGACGTCGTCCCACTTGATGAAGAACGGCATTGCCAGCCCAGCCCGGGCGACCCCCGAGCCTCGCGGCACCTAGTGCCTCACGAAGAAGTGCTCGCGAACCGGGGTCCTGCCTCGGGCACTGCACTGCGCTAGCTGATATGGAGGGGTCTCTTGTCAAGGGGCATGGTGAGGCGCCGACCGGACTGGTTGTCTGGTCGGCGCCTCGTGCTTCCTCAGTCGGGGCTGCTGGCGTGCGTGTCATGGCGACGCGCGGTCTGACTGATATACGCGGATTGGCTACCGCGGAACGGTGCTCTACGGCTGGGGCGGGTCCGCCGGTCTAGGATCGAGCGTCACGTGACGGATGCGACCGTGTCGCGAATTCCGTTGTGGCTCATAGCTAGTTCGCGGATCACCCCACGCGCTGCCGCCAGCAGCCCGGGGACGGGGAAGCAGTTCTGGGGGGCCTATCTCATGACGGTGGCGGTCCGGCGCGGGCCGT
>JAABUR0100003894.1_pt1 | contig 20433 bp, 18 predicted proteins | sample 5560091 | NCBI WGS metagenome assembly JAABUR01 (sample SAMN10711879, study PRJNA513375) | rock metagenome | isolation source: Antarctica rocks | place: Antarctica: Victoria Land, University Valley sud
TCTGATCGTTGGTGGGCCTATAACCATCTGCCGGTCAAGCGACGACAGGTCTGCTGGTCACATCTACAGCGCGACTTCGCGTTTCACGCCGAAGGCCGCGGCATCGAGAAACAGATGGGCGAGGCCGGCCTGGGGGTCTGCGACGAGCTGTTCTGGGCCTGGGAGATCTTCCAGCACACCGGCGACCGCCGCGAACTGCGCCGCCGGGTGCGGTTGCTCCAGCGTGAACTGAAGGCTGTTCTGCGCGAACACGCCGGCACCAAGGCCCGCTACCGCCAAGGCCGGCGGTTCGCGCGGGCCCTGATGAAGCTCTGGCCCGCCCTTTGGACGTTCGCCAACCAGCCCGGGGTGCAGCCAACCAACAACCACGCCGAACGCGCACTACGCGGCGCGGTCATCTACCGCAAGCTCAGCCTCGGAAGTCAATCCGAACAAGGCGAAGCACGCATCGCAAGACTGCTCTCCGCCCACACCACCTGCAGACTCCAACGCCGCAGCCTGCACGCCTACCTCATCGACGTTCTCGCGGCCAACGCCGCCGGCCAGCCCACTCCGCTGCTGGCCTGACTCGACCAGCCAGGCACTGAACGCTTACCTATTTTCCATTCGACCAGTTTGCGTCCATTTACGCTGGGTCTGGGCCAAGAAGGCGGCTTTGGCCCGATCTCCGACGTGAACGTCGCTGGTTGCGGCCGTCGCTGAACAAGCACCGGGAGACTGCTCCTGCTGCCTTGAAACGAATGAGCCATGTCTGCCTCAAGCGCCCTCCGAGAGGTCACTGCCTGGCCTCAAAGCGACCCTTAGATTCTCTCCCCTCTCGACATCGATAGGAACGTCTCAGCATCGCTCCGGACCGTGTCGTGCCGGCTTGCAACTCGATGGCCTACTTCATTGCTGCGCTACTTGCGCATGTACTCCTCGGCGACAGCCAAAGCCGTCTCGACGTTTGCGGGAGTCCGCTCGGCTTGAGTCAACAGGGCGTCGGGCAGCTCGATGATGTTGGGGTGGTCAGCCGCGAGCTGGAAGCCGGCCTGTCCAGCAGGGCTGTGTCCCTCACGGCGTAGGTGTGAGACGAGCTGACCTACGTCGTCGTGGCCCGGTGCCTTCAGGCGCTTAGCGATCGCCCGTGCGGCCTTGTCCTGCCCATCCTTGACCGCCTCGTCCTTGTTGGCCTCCCCCTTCGTCTTGCCTGACTCCTCGCCGGTGGACTTTCCCGCGTCATAGGCGAGCTTGACGCCGAAGACGGCAGCACCCAAGCTCACAAAGGACGGTAGGACCGCGCCGACAATGCCGGTCACGGTGTCGTTGTTCCCCTTGGCGATGAAGGCGGCAACGAGCACGATCACTAGGACGACAAGTACCGCCAGCAGCGACATGAACTGCCACTTGTTGACGGTGACCGGGACGGCTCTGTCGCCGTTGGCTCCGCCTCCCGCGTTCCCCTTAGCAGCGGCAGAGGGCTCACCGGTGTCGTCACGTGCTCCGGGCGACCCACCCGGTTCGGGCGCCTGCGTTTCGCCAATTGGGGTCTGAATGTCGCCAGCTTCGCCTACACGGTCAGCGTTTTCGATAGGCACTCCTCGCTCCTCTCGTGATTGTGCGGGCGACCTAAGCTGATTACACCAGACGCAAGCCGATACCTACCAAGACCTGAGGAAGGCTGAGGCAGTGTGTGCCCCGGCTTACACGCAGGAGGTCGCCCGTTCGAGCCGGGTACCGCCCACCTCTCCTGTGCAAACGGGGAACGCATTGCAGGAAGCGGCCACCGGGTCGAGAAAGGGTCTTCACACACGAAGGTGTCGCGTCCGCTCTGTTGCGACCTCCCCCCGTGGCCGGCGTCGACCTACGGCCAGATTGTCGGCAGCTTGCACTCAAACACGCACTCGAGGGCCGGGGCCGGCACTACAGGATCACGCCGACGGTGCATCATCGTCTCGCGGGTTAGCCCACGCTAACGAGCGCGACTTCTGCACGTAGGAGGCTCTTCACATGCCCGATTCGGTCGTCGCAGTGGCTTTGCTCGTCGTGCTGTTTTTGCCGGGCTTCCTCTTCCAGAACGGGGTCAAGGAGTACGTCAGTCTGCTGCGACCTGAGCGCGAAATTCAGGCGGTCGCCCAAGCCGTGGGATTAACGGCCGCAGGTGTAGTCGTCGTGTCGTTCGTCCTCAGTTTCTGGCCGGAAGCCACCAAGCAGCTCCTGCACAATCCGACGAGCGATAAGGGCGCAGGGTTAAATATCTGGCAGGCCTCAACCCTATTGTTCCTCTTGGGGTTCTCGAATCTGATCGGAAAAGGTGTGGGCAAAGCCCTAAGCGAGAGTCGGAAAGCCCGCCTCGCCCAGCCGAGACCAAAACGCGGTATCAACGGGAAAAGAAAGCCAGTGAGTAATCAAGGAGGACGGAGAACCGAGCGCGCGGAACCGACAGGCGGGCGGGGTAAACGGCGCGGGCGCTTCTGGAAAATTCTCGGCTGGCCGCTCAAGCCTTTCTTTTGGCCGGGGCCGATCGATCGACGGATCGACGACGTGATCAAGGAGGCCAATAGCGCAGACACATACGTCCGTGTCATAAGGCAGGGCCAAGACGACATCAGCGGCTTGATGGATAAGCAAGCAGCAGAGGTCTCCGCCTCTCCTCTGGGCTCCGGACTAAACCTCACGGTTAGGTGGACCTGCGACGCCGAGGGGGTGTGGCGACGCGGCGGGCCGACACACGTGAGCAGGTCAGACATCATCGAGATCCTCACTTGGAGGCCGGATTCAGACGATGATCGACCTGTTTGGCTACCCGACATCCCTCCTCTGGCTGCGCAGAGCAGCGCAAGGACGCAATGGCGAGGGGACCTTGCGCACGGGGCGGGGACGACGACGCACGAGGGCCGGGCGAGGACTCGTGCAACTCCGCGTCAAGCGGCCCGCTGCGGCCAAGCGCCGATGGACATCCCGCCGCGCACGCGACAGAATGCGCTCGTGCGCCTCCCGAGGTTCCTGCTCCAATTCAGCCAGACGGGATACGACGCGGCGGTGTCAAGTGGCCTGAACAAGGCATTCGACCAGATCGAGAAGGTGGAGGAGCTCGAGATCGACTCTGGGCCGCCGATCATCATCTTCTCCGACCTTCACAAGGGCGCACGCAACGGCGCTGACGATTACTGGCGTTGCGAGCGTGCCTACCGCGCTGCACTCGCATATTACTATGAGCTGAAGTACCAGCTTTACGTGCTAGGTGACGCAGAGGAGCTCTGGGAGAACAGACCCGATAACGTGCTCGCTAAGCACGCCCCGACCCTCGAAGCCGAGGCGCTGTTTCACGCCCAGGGTCGCTACATCCGGTTCTGGGGCAACCACGACGTGATGTGGAGCGACCCCGCCGAGGTCCGCAGTCGCCTAGATCCGCTTTTCACCTCCGCTGGCGGTAGGCCTTTGCAGGTTCGAGAGGCTCAGAAGCTCCGCTTGACGTTGGGAGGCAAGCCGCTCGGCCTTGTCTTTCTGGTCCACGGACATCAGGGCACCTTCACGAGCGACAAAGCCAGTTTGATTTCGGAGCTCTTCGTCCGCTACATCTGGAGTAACGTCCAGCGGCTGACCCGCATCCCTTCCACGACACCCGCGACCAGTTGGCGGTTGCGGGAGAAGCACGACCGTGCGATGGCAGCCTGGGTTAACAAGCGCGGAGCGACACTGGGTGAGCCGCTAGTGCTGATTGCTGGTCACACCCACAGGCCCGTCTTCGGCAGCGAGCTGCTGAAGGTAATAGTGGAGAAGGAGCTCGCCACCGAGCGCAGCAGGCCCGACTCAGACCGGAGGAAAGTCGGCGATCTCAGCGCGAAGCTCGCGTGGTTCCAGGCGTGGAGGGACTGGCGCGATCCACACAAAGTCGGCCAGGCGCCCGCTTACTTCAACAGCGGATGCTGCGCGTTCCCCGACGGCGATGTGACCGGACTCGAGCTGGCCGACGGAGAGATACGGCTGATCCGCTGGCCCGAGCATGCACCGACCCGGAAGGTGCTGGCCCAGGCGAAACTGGCGGATGTTTTCGAGAGCGTGACCGCGGGGAGCGCGTGACCGTGGGGAGCGCTCGGCGCGGACCTGTGGGCGCCGCACCAGTGACGCCTAGAGGACGGGCCTCCTTTCATCCACGAGCGACACTCTCCGCGGATGGCGGATGGCGGTTGGCGTACGGTGTTGTGCCCCTACACGCGGGAGCGCGCCCATGACGGCCGGGTCTTTATGGAGACCAGTCAGCCGGTGAAAGCTTCCATTGATACGCCGACAACGTGGGGCCGCTCCTTCACTGCCAAGAAGTAGTCCCCCAGTTGCATCCGCCCTTGGACATGACGTACGGACCACGGGTAGGCGGCTTCGGCGCGGTGGAAGAGCGCCAGTTGCAGTAACCCGGCTCGGCTGGGCGTGTGCGGCGATTCGCCGCCCGGACTCGAACCGGGGACACCACGATTTTCAGGCGTGGACCAGAAAGGCTCCAACTGGTGCGAAAACCCTGCTAACACTGGGAACCCGTGGAACCCGCGATCGGCGCTTCCGAGGGCGAAACGTCGCAGATTGCATTCTTTTCCCGCGGATTCAGGCACCGGTATGCTCTTGGGTGCCCAATGGCGGTCAACTTTGCCCGAGCTTGTCAGAGGGGAGCGATCTCGGCAAAGCTACCGGGCCCGCTGCCCGAAAGCGGCGGCCGGCGTCGCGCCTGACCGAGAAGAACACCCCGGCCGCGTTGTCGGCGAGGTTGAGCGCGGGCTGGAGATCATCGATTACGAACCGCTCCGTGTTCCACGGGTTCCCGGCTACGCACCGCTGGATTCGAAGATTCGCCTGTTGCCAGATGGTTAGGGCGGTATTGTCCTCGCCCGACAGCACTACTTTTTGCCGCGTCGCAGCGGCGTCCACCCTCTTTCCTCGAACAAGAGCGACGCGAGCGAGAAGCGAAATGTCGAAGAGCCGGGGTTTCCCCGACATGCTGACCAAGTACCCGGGAGCGGATCGTGGCAGCGGAGGTTGGCCCACTCGGAGCTATGCCAATGTAGAGGAGCGCGAGCGGCTTACCCGTGTGGGGTGCGGTAGGGACCGCGGGAAGCTCGCCGTGCTTTACCCACCAGGCGTAGAGCCCGGGTTTCGCCGGGAGCAGCGGGGCGGCCTCGTCGATGCTCAGAGGGTCCTCGGTCAGCTTCTCAGTGACGGACGCATCCATTGCTCCCAATTCTCTCGACGTGCGATCCGCGCGTTCCGGGGAAGGCCCCGGAGCGCGACGGCTCGGACCATGTGCGGCTGCGGGTGAGGACTTGTGTCGGAGTTCGTTCCGTCGCCCTCCTTCCCAAACGGGATGGTCGCGCTCGACCACCTACTTGGAAACGCCACGTCCGTAAGCGCGGCCGTCGCGTTCGTTAGCCCGAGCGGCGTCGACAGCCTCGCAGAGCTATTGAGCCGACACCCCGGGATCCATCTTGAGCTGGTCGCGCGTGGCGCACCTATCACGAGCCCGGACGCGATCCTGCGGTTGAGAGACGATCTGGGAGCGGAGGTGTCCGTTGTCATGGGTCGTCACGCTCCTGGCTTCCATCCCAAGCTTTGGCTCGTCCGTGGAAATGAGCATCTCTCAGTCCTCTCGGGCTCGGGAAATTTGACCCGGGGCGGTTTGGTGGACAACCAGGAGCAGTTCGAGATCAGCCGCGTCGCGGCCGGTACGGAGGCCGCCGAGGCCCACGAGCAACGCTTCCTAGACCTCACTGCTCAGAGCATTTCTCTTGATGAGCTCGAAGGCGGTGCCGCCTGGCGAGAGTGGGAGAGTCAGCTCCGACGCCGACGACAACTTGCAGACGAAATCAGGAGGATGGATGAGCGACTCGCCTCGCGAGAGGTCATTACAAGTCGTACGGCGGACAAGCTCCAACTTTCGGATGACCTCGATGACCTATACGAGCGGACTGTCGCCGCAGGGCTTCCCCGCCGGGACGGTCAGCGATACGTGCCGAACCGCTTCAAACAGGCGATAGATCGTGCACGAGCGGCAGGTAATCCGGTGCCGACGGTAGCCAACATCTGCCGCCGGCGAACGGAAGGTTTCGACGTGATCCTTCTAGCGGATCGACCAGACCTCACTGCTGAGTCGCTTGTTGTCGATGAGGAGAAGCCGTATCACGACTTGTTTCTCGCAGAGACTCGGCGCCTATCGGCCGAGCGACTTGAGCTGTTCCCTTCATGGTCGTCACACCCCTGATTGCTTAGCCGCAAGAGAGCCGCTGATGGCTGGCGATGTGTCGCGCGTGCCGCCTTGCCAGCCGCGCTGGGGTAACAAACGGTAGCGAGGGCTCCGCGAGCCATTCTGAGGTCAACGCCTGGTCAGGAAAGGCGGCGGCTGCGAGTCGCCGGCCCCGATCCGCGTTCGGCAGCGGCAGGTCGGAAGGGGCTCGGTTGGATGGGTTTCTGCGGCGTCGCCCATGAGGCCGTCAACCCAATACCCCGCGGGGCAGACGTCGCCCTCGCTGGAGAGAAGGGCTAGGAGCGCACAGGTGGCCAGGCCCGCGCCGAGCGCGGTGAGCGCCATCACGCTGGGTGCCGGCTCCCCGACGCCGCCCACCAGGTAGCCCTCGCGAACAAGACGCTCGCGCTGGTCGGCGGGCAGGTTCTCCGCGCGGATGACCTCCGCCGAGATTCGCTGGCGACACCATAGACATGGGGTGACCGGCGTCAGCACGGCGATCTCCGCTACCAGGGCGGCGAGGTCCGCGTTCTTCCGCGCGCCGGCCTGGACGCCCACATCAATCACGGGCAGGAGGTAGGCCGCGGCGAGGTCGTTGAGAACCGCGCGACTTCCATGGGTGTCGGTGGCGCAGATCACGACGTCGGTGTCGAGGAGCGTCCGGAACGTCTGCTCTTCGCGGACGTCGCCCTTGACCCGGTGGATGGGAACACCGAGCCCGAACTGCTCCAGGTGACGCCCCACGACGTCCACCTTGGCGGGCGGCGTGGTGGCGTGAAGATCGGCAGCCGTTGAGCCGACCACGCGACGCACGTTCGATGGCGTGTCGAGCTTGTCGTCGTCGATGATTGTCACCGAGCCGGCGCCCATGCGGACAAGCTGCTCGGCGACGGGCGATCCGAGCCCGCCGACGCCGACGATGGCGACGTCGAGGTGGCGCAGGAGATCGTGGACCGTCCCGAGGGCGTCGCGTTGACGATCGTCGATTCCGGGAACATCGGCGGCGGGACGTGCGGGCAGCTTGTCGAGCGGGCTGAGAACTCGAAGCGCGCGGCCTACCGAAACGATGTGCGGGACCGGCACGAGCGCGCCGTCCTCCACGACTCCGGCTGCCCATCCCTCTGGGTGGACCACAGCGGCGGCAAACGGCCCGTCCAGGATGGGTCCGATGGTCTCGGCAAGCGAGGCGATCGCGCTTCGGTCCACGGCGCTGAACCCAATCGGGTAGCCGGGATTCGGATGTGAGTGGACGAACAGCAGGCCGGCGTTATTCGCCACGGCTTTGCTGATCGCCGCCGAGACCCAGCGGGCGCTCGGGCGAAGCTGACCTTCGTGCTGGCGGTCCCAGGCGTCATCGGGCGGAAAGATCGGGTCGGCGGCGAGGAGCCGGCGCCCGGCGATTCCGCGCCCCTCGTGCAGGAGGAGGAAGGCACCGCTTTCGAACGGTTCCGCGGCGCGGAGGATGTCCACCAGATCGTCGACGTCGACTTGGAGAAGGGCAAGGCGGTTCATGACGTCGCGTCCTTCCTGAATCGGTCCTGCATGAACTCGTAGTGGTCGAGCAGGGGGTTGCCCGTCGGGTTCCAGGCGCCGTTCCGATGCCAGGAGAACCGGCGCCACTGGACTCCGCGGTAGGTCTCGATGCTCTCGGCTCCCGCGGGGACCGAGCCGTCGGCAAGGACCACCGGCACCTCAGTCCAGAACATGTCCATCGCTGAGACCGGATACTGCGAGTCGGTCATGTACAGGACATCGGTGATCGCCACTTGGTACGTGCCCGACGGCAGGTCGACCTTGCGCAGGAGGACGAACACCTGCGCGCCCTCCTGCTCGATGTCCACCTGGCTTCCAGCCAGCTTCGCCAGCTCGTCTGCGTCTCGCCGGAGCTGGTCGTCCCCCGGCATCAGCGCCCTCCGAAGGTGCGATTCCCGGGGATCACGCGGAACCGCTCGCCGTTCTTGAGGTGGAGGTCCTGGTCTGCCTGGACGAGCTGGCCACCCGTGGGGTCGCCCTCACCCTGAAGCTCGAACAGGTCCCACTCGGCTCCGTCGAAGCCGGCTGCCTGGAGCAGCTCGGCGCCGGTCATCTCGGCCTGGTGCAGTTCCAGCTTCCGTCGGTTGACGAACACCTCGATCTTCTTCTGTGTCTTCTCTGCCTGGGTCATTGCCTTCCTCCTGGCGGCCTGGCCGCCGGTCGTGGCTTCCCGGTCGCCTCTTCCCCTGGTAGGGTTGAGGTTGGGTTGCCGACTACAACTTGATGTTGGGAAGACTACTACAACCTTTCGGACGCTGCAAGAGGTGAGCATGGGAACTGATGGTGATGCGCCCGCTGAGACGTTTGGGAAGCGGATTCAGCGCAAGCGGCGGGAGAAGGAACTGACGCAGCGAGACGTCGCGGGCCAGCTCGGGATCGACTTCACGTATCTGTCCAAGCTGGAGAACGATCGAGGAGAAGCGCCCGGTGAGGACACCGTGCGCAACTTGGCGACCGTGCTCGACGACGACGAGGAAGAACTGATGGCGCTCGCCGGCAAGGTCCCGGGCAGTCTCCGAGTGCGTGCCCAGGACGATGTCGAGTTCGCTCGGTTCCTACGCCGCCTGCCGAATCTCCCTGACAAGGACTTGCAGGACATCTACAAGAAGCTGAAGATGAGCCCGCCGAAGCAATGACCTTCATCCCCGAGGCGCAGATCGAGGCCCGTACCGCGGAACTCTGGAGCCGCCATGCGCTGGAGCCCGGCTTCGACGTCGAGTGGCTGCTCGACAAGCTCGGGCTCGGACTCGTATGGGAGACCGTTGATGACGAGGGGGACGCGGCTGTCCTCGGGCAACTGATCCCAGAGAAGCAGCTCGTCGTTCTGAACGAGCGCCACATCGACCGCTTGGAGGAGAGAGACGGGCGGCAGCGGCGCTACACGATCGGCCATGAGATTGGCCACTGGACACTGCACGCGGACGCCGTGAGGTCGGGAACGCTCAGCCTGTTCGATGGGGAAAGGATCTGGTGCCGGGATGGGTCAGCCGACCCGGTGGAGCGCCAGGCCGAGATGTTCTCGGCCGCCCTGCTGGTCCCGAAGCATCACCTGCTGTCGGCGCTTCCCAAGACGCCGTGGAAGGGATGGCCGGTTGTCTACCGGTTGGCGGATGCCTTCCTCGTGAACGTCACCCCCATGACCATCAGACTTGAGAAGCTGGGCTGGATGCATCGCGGCGAAGACGGCACCCCGGCGTCGGGACCGAAGCAGGCGCCGGGACAGGCGACGTTGTTCGGGGCGGTCTGATGCCTCGACCTGACGAGGTGGTTTGGTCCGTGGACCCCGACACGCGGGAGGCCACGCCCCTGCGCGAGTCCGACCTGGAGTCGTTCGGAATCTGGGAGCGCCGCGACCTGCAGCGCTGGATCGTTGAACGACCGGAGATCATCGAACCGGATCTGCTCGTTGTCACCAGCGAGTTAGACCGCTGGCAAGGCGGCGACCGAAAGGTGCTCGACCGCCTCGATGTCCTGTTCCTCGATAGTGACGGCGCTCCACTGATCGCCGAGCTAAAGCGCGGCGAGGCGCCGGACACCACTGATTTGCAGGCGATCAAGTACGCGTCGTACTGCGCGCAGATGACCGTCGAGGAGGTCGTGGAGGAGTACGGCCGGACCGCGGGTGTCACGCTCGATGAAGCGCGCGCCGCCGTCCTCGACCACGCGCCGGCACTGGCGACTCGCGAACTCGGACGCATCCGTATCCGTCTTGTGGCCGAGCGGTTTGGGCCATCGGTGACCAACACGGTCATGTGGCTACGCGACTACGGCATCGAGATCGGCTGCATCGAGGTCCGCGCACGCCAGGGCATCAACGGCCACGCGATCATCTCGTCGCGTCAGCTTCTGCCGCCGCCGGCCGCGGAGGACTACCTGGTCAAGCGCCGCCGTCGCGAGGTCGAGGAGGAGACGCGAGAAGCGACGACCCGCCGCCGCAACACGGTGACGATCCTGCTCGAAGCCGACGCGCTGGACGCAGGCCACGCGCTCTCCCTGCGAACGAGCTACTTCAGCGAGGCGATGCGCGAAAAGATCGAGGCAGCGCTCCGCGAGGACCCCACCATTGGGGAGGCGGAGTGGACAGGGATCAGTCTGCGCCAGGCCATCCGCTGGAAGCGAGACGGTCACGTGTACTCATGCAGCGGGCTCATCGAGAAGCTCCTAACGGAGCTGGGTTTCCCGGGCGTGAGTGTCGCGGGACCGGAGTACTGGATGATCGACGCCGAGACGACGCTGTTCGACAAGTCGGTAGAGGTCGAGCCCGAACGCAGCGCGTCGGCGGAGATTGCGGGGCCGCGCCCCGAAGCACCGTAGGGCTGCATAGTAGATCACTATTGATCTAGTCCGCAGCATCACCGTCCATGTGCATCTGCGCTATAGCTCATTTTTGAGCTATAATGCAGCATATGCCGCAGACATCGACGATTTCGAAGCTGGGCCAGGTCGCGGAGGACCAGTGGGGCCTCGTGACTCGTCGACAGGCCGAGCAGGCCGGTGTCTCCCCCGCCACTCTGCAACGCCTCAGCGCAGACGGCTCGGTCCTTGAGCGAGTCGGCCACGGCGTGTACCACCTCGCCGGCGCGCCAACGCCGGACCATGTCCCGCTGCGCGCGGCATGGCTCCAGCTCGCGCCCGAGACACTCGCGTGGCAGCGCAAGCCAGACCAGGGAGTCGTCTCCCATCGGTCGGGCGCCGCTCTCTATGGCCTCGGCCATCTGCCCGCGGATATCCACGAGTTCACCCTCCCGAAGCGTCGCCAGGTCCGCCGTCCTGACGTGCGGATTCATCAGCGGAAGCTCGGGGATGACGAGTGGATCATCCTGCGCGGGCTCCCGGTCACGCGTCCGTCGCGGATTGCCGCGGACCTCCTTGCGGACCGGGAGGACCCGGAAGCAGTCGGCCAGGTCATCGCCGACGCCCTCCGCGGCGTCAACGATTACGCGGGGACGTTCGTGGAAACGCTCGGGCCGCATGCCGCGCAGCTCGGCCTGCGTCGCGGCGATGGCGTCGCGGTGCTGCGCTGGCTCCTCGATCTCGTCGGGGATCCGGAGACCTCGCGCTGGATGGAGGAAGCACGCGCCGGGTGGACCGACATCACGCCTCCGCACCTCCAGCAGGCACCAAAGCAGGACGAGTCCGATGGCTGACGAGCGCGGGTACGACAGTCCCGCCGCGTTTCGCCGTGCGCTGACGGACAAGCTCAAGAACGCGGCCGAGGAGAGCCGATGGACGCTGCAGCAGCTCCAGCGCCAGATGGCGTACGACCGCTTGCTCGAACGCCTCTACCTAGTCGACGAGGGTTGGATCGTGAAGGGTGCCGCGGCACTTCTCGCCCGAGACCTCGGGGTCCGAGCAACGATCGACATTGACGTCTTCCGCAACCTCGCGCGCGAGACGGCGGAGCGCGAGCTGCGCGATGCGGCGGGCAAGGACATCGGCGATTGGTTCCGCTTCGAGGTTGGTCCGCCGCAGGCCATCAGAGATGGCGCCTCCGGGACGCGCCTGCCCGTCAAGGCATACATCGGCACGACGGTATGGGCGGCGTTCCACGTCGACCTCGTCGGGTCCGAGGTCACGATGACGGGCGAGCCCGAGAAGGTGCCGGCGCTCGCGCGTGTCGTCATGCCCGATGTCGAGCAGCACGGGTACCGGGCATATCCGCTGGTCGACCACATCGCGGACAAGGTTGCCGCGACGTTCGACCGATACGGGGATAGCGAGGCTCCGTCGACTCGGTACAAGGATCTCGTCGACCTGGTGGCGATCGTGACCGAGGCGTCGGTGAAGGCGCAGCCGCAGATGGCGGCGCTGGCCTCGGAGGCCAAGCGGCGCCGAATCACCCTGCCGCCGCGGTTCGACGTCCCGGACCGAAGCTTGTGGGAGCGCGGCTACGCGGCGGAGGCTGCCCGATCGCTCCTGCCCGTCGCCGGCACGCTGGACGAGGCGCTGGCGATCGTCCGTCCATTCCTCGATCCCCTCCTTGATGGCACGGCTGTCGGCCGGTGGGATCCCAAGCAAGCGCGCTGGGTGTCCTAGCCGCCCGGGACGAAACAGCCGCGTCACAAAGCGCCGAATGAGTCGGCGGCAGCGCCGTCAGGCGCGATGCTCGAAGTGCGACGGGTCGTCGGAGGAGACCCCATGCGCAGCGGGCACGGGACGGAGGCGGGGCGGTGGGGATAGCCGTTCGCCGAGAAGTCCTGGAGCGGGAGATCGCGCGCCGGGGCTGGACTCACGCAGACCTTGCGAGGGCCGCCGGTGTAAGCGCCGCGACGGTGACGTCCGCCACGGCCGGACGCCGCGTCTCGCCGAGGACGCTGCAACTAATCGTCAAAGCCCTGCTGGACGCTCGTCCATTGGAGGGCGTCGACTCGTTGCTGCTCTAAGAGTCGCGCTCGGGCGCCAGCATTCGCATCATCGCGTCGTAGGCGTCCGTGACGGTGAGGTGGGAATAGACCGAGTCGATCATCCGCAGGCCACTGTGGCCGAGAATCTGCGCCAACTGCACGGGGTTCATCCCCGCGGCGCAGGGCCTCCGTGGCGAAGCTGTGCCGGAGTAGGTGCGGGTGAACGCGGTGGGTGATGCCGGCGCGGTGCGCCAGGCCACGAAGGAGTTGCCCGACACCGGACGGCGTGAGGGGTTCGTAGAAGCCATTGCGGCCGCGTCGAAGCCCAACGAAGAGTCGAACGTCGTGCGCATCCGGGGATCGCTGGCGCGCAAAGCGTTCGATGCGTCGAGCCAGCTCGGGTCGAAGCGGAACGAACCGCTCCTTGTCGCCCTTGCCTCGGACTTTGAGAAGGGCTCCGCGCTCGTGCTTCGTCATGTCGTTCACGCCAAGCCCACACAGCTCGCCAACGCGGATTCCAGTGTCCGCAAGGAGCCGGACGATGAGGCGGTCGCGGTCCGTGTGCGCCGCGGCTTCGAGCTGCTCGATCTCCCTGCGCGAGAGAACGTCGAGGACCCGACGAGGCAGTCGCGGAAGCTGCGGCTTGGCGAGGCTGTCTGTCTCCCCTTCTTTCTGCGCCCAGCTCAGGAACTGCCGGACGTGCCGGATGTACGTGTGGCTGGTGTGCTTGGAGAGCGGGGTTCCTCGCCGGCCCCCGGTCTCCAGCAGGTTCGACGTGAAGCGGTCGAGGGTCCGCTGGTTCAGCTCGGCGACGTCTGTGACGTCTGCGGATCGGCACCATGGAAGGAAGATCTCGTTGAGGTTGAACGAGTACGCCTGCTTGATCGTGGAGTGGGACAAGCCGCGCGCGCGGCACGAGGCAAGGTAGTCGGCGACGAGCACCTCCAGAGGGCTCTGGGACGCAGCGACGGCGAGGGCCTTAGGCACGACTCGATCATGCGGTAGAGCGGTTCCCTACTGCAAGCGTTTTGTGTAACGACCTGGTGCGTAGCAGCGGTTCCCTGTCGCATTTGAGCACTCCTCGTCCACTTCTTATCCACAGGCCGAAGGAACCGACATCCCTTCTACAGGCCGATCTCGTCGACCGCGGCCTGGATCCCGAGCAGGCGATCCTGTTCGTCATTGACGGTGGCAAGGCGCTGCGCAAGGCGATCAAGGACGTGTTCGGCACCAGCGCGCTGGTGCATCGTTGCCATCGCCATAAGGAGCGCAACGTCACCGATCTGCTGCCCGAGCGCGACCGCGGCAGCGTCCTCGCGCGGGTGCGGGCGGCGTGGTCGCTGACCGATCCGCAGCTCGCCAAGCAGCGCCTGGAGCTGCTCGCCAGCGAGCTTGACCGCTCATGGCCCGACGCCGCCGGCTCGCTGCGCGAAGGCATGGACGACACGCTGACCCTGATGCGCCTGGGGATCGGCGGGCAGCTCGCCAAGACGCTGTCCTCGACGAACCCGTGCGAGAGCATGATCGAGATCGTCCGCTACACCCAGCGCAACGTGAAGCGCTGGCAGGACGGCGACATGCGCAAGCGCTGGACCGCCGCCGGCATGCTCGTCGCCGAGCAACAGTTCCGACGCATCACCGGCTACCGCGACCTCGCCAAGCTCGTCATCGCGATCGAGCGTCACCACACACGCACGATCGACACCGCTGCCGAGACCATCAAGACCACGGCGCCGGAGGCCGCCGCTACCGCCGTCTGAGATAATTCACTCAGGATCGCCGTCGAAGTTCCACGACGAACCGGACAACCTCCGCGGAATCATCGAGCCGGCGAAACGCTAAAGCGCGATCGAGAACTCCGCGGAAGAAACGACGAGTGCCCCGTTGGACGAAACGGGGCAGCGCGCAAGCGCCGGCTCAAAGCGATGGCGACGCTCTGGCGTCCCGCTGATGGATCCCCCTACGCGACGACCCCGACGGCGCGTCGGGCGGCGGCGGCGTCAGTCGTCGGAGGCGTCGGGGTCGCGTAGCGCCCGCCGCGCGCCGCCGAGGTTCGTGGCGGCGAAGGAGTAGTGGGCCGTGGAAGTTGATGTGGCGGCGCATGTACGGCGACAGCCGCGCGATGTCGGCGTCGAGCACGGGGTAGCCGGTCGCCCGTAGCTGGTCCAGGGCGTGGTCGAGGTAGACGGTGTTCCACAACGTGATGGTGTTGAGGATCAGACCGCGCCGGCACGCCGGCACGCCGGCGAACCGGCCGTACGCGCCGGCCTGGGCATCGGTGAGGAACTCGACCGGCACGCCGGCTCAACGTACCGATCGGCCTCCCCAAGCGCTTAGCGCCGGATCCCGTTCCATTGTTCCTCACGGGCCGGCTCGGCGACGTAGGCTCAGAAAGAGCAGGCGGGGCCGCTTTACCGGCGGCGGTGGGTCACCAGCTACGCGGAGCAGGTGACGGTCGGGCCGGCTGTGCGTGGACGCAACCGCTTCGACCCCCGACCGCGTGACGATCGAATGGAGGCAGACATGAGGGTCTACATCTGGTGCGACGGCTCTGCCATGCCGAACGGCGGTCCCGCCGGGGCAGGGTACGTCGTCGTGGGCGCCGGCGTGCACCTGCTCGGCTCGGAAGCGCTCGGCGACGCGACGAACAACGTTGCCGAGTACACGGCGGTTCGGAACGCGCTGCGGGCCGCGGCCGACGCGGGCGCGACGTCGGCTCACGTGCGGATGGACTCGCCGGTGGTCTTCGGCCACCTCTCTGGGGCATCGCGTGCGCGGGCCGAGCACCTGATCCAGCTCAAGGAGGAGGTCGAAGCGCAGAAGGCCCGGTATCCGGGGCGGGTCACGTTCGCTCGGATTCCCAGGGAGCGGAACGGAGTTGCCGACGAGCTCGCGAAGGACGGTGCCCGGGCCTCGAAGGCGCTGAGCGCCGATCGCCGGCGATAGGTTCCGCGTCAAGTGCACGACCGTCGGCGCGGTCTGGGCGCGGATCGACACGTGCGGTGACGCCGCCGCCCCAGCCATCATCGGGGAGGCGACGTCAATGACGGCGTTAACGAGGTTGCTAGTCCAGATGCACAAGCCGACTGGCGCGGAGCTTGATGAGGCGGCCGAGCACGTCGGGCTATGAGCTGCAGATGGCGGTCGCCGGTGCGTTGCTGTTCCGGCGTCGCGGTAGGAACGGAACAGGAACGCACGCTAAGCGGATCTACGCGCGAAGTATCGCGGCATGCGTGCCGGAGCGGTGCCGGAGCAGAAGAGATCCAGCAGCGGATGCCGAGCGGCCGGCCGCTGCTCTTCGCGCATTGCGACAGCGGTCGACCGACGTTCGCCAGCTCCGACGACGAGCCATTTCTGATTGTGTCCCGCTGAGGGATCCGCTTACGGCACCCGGGGTTCAGGCCGCCGCGGGCGCTCGCTCGCTCTGCCATTCACGTGCGCGAGCCCTGCCATTTCACCTGCCCGACAGGCCCCGGCCAGAGCGGCGCCCACAAGTGAGCGCGCGTACAACCCCTGTTGGCCGTGCGCTCGTCGTCTGGGCGAAGGGCACCATGCGGGGGCGAACTGCCGAGGAGCTCGTCGTCGCCTTTCGGTCGCTGCCGCGTGCAATGCCTGCGCGGTCGCTGCCCATGACATGAGGCTGCGCAGGGCGGTCCGTGTGGTTGAGGAGCTGGCCGGAGGCGCCGCGCATCGGGGGGGCGTCCGGTTTCGCCTTCCGGCGTTGGTAGGCGGCTGTCATTCGCCGCGGTCGCTGAACTCGTGGGCTACGGACGGGAGCTGGCGCTGTCCAGGGCTTCGCGTTGCCGGCCGGCTGGATCGCCGTGTGGGCGGGGTTGAGGAGCCAGCTGGACGGCGCGCAGCGCCGTGGTGAGGCCGGCCGGCTGGTGCGTCGCGGTCTCGGTTCCTGCTGACGGGCGAGCGCAACGGTTGACGAGCCTATGGAGGCCGACCGGTCGCGGAGGCCGGTGACGAGCGGTGAGACGTTCCGGGGGGCACGATGGTCCGGGCTGGTCCTCGCCTTTGGGGGACGGCGGTTGGTTGCCGAGCCGGACTGTGCCGGCGGCCCGGGCGCGCTTCAACCCCCAATAGGGGGTTCCCCTCGCCTGCGGCTCGGTTCCGCGGCCCGGGTCTCCCCGGCTGGTTCCTGTCTCGTCCACCACCACCACCCACACAAGGGAGGACCCAGATGAACCGCGTATGCTTCACCGGCCGACTGACCCGCGACCCCGAGCTCCGTGAGCTCGCCAGCGGCCAGGACGTCGTCAAGATCCGCATCGCCGTCGACAACGGCCGCGACCGCGAGCCGACCTTCGTCGACTTCGCCCAGTTCGGCAAGGGCGCTACCCCCGTCGCCCGGCACCTGTCCAAGGGGCGCTACGTCGAGGTCGACGGTCGGCTGAACTACAGCGAGTGGGAGACCGAAGGCGGCGGCAAGCGCTCCCGGCACGAGGTGATCGGTTCGATCACCTTTGGCCCCGACCGCCCCCGCGATGCCGATAACGGCGAGCCGGGCTCCTAGCCCGCGGCCCAACGCCGCCGGCTCATCCGAGAGGGCCGCCCCCAACGTTGGGGGCGGCCCTCTCTCTTTGGGTCAGCTGGCCACGGCCAGAGTTCGGGATCTCCGCGTTGGCCCCAGCGAACTGGTGACTCTGCAGCCCTGGCATGAGGGACGTCAGGCAGAACGGCGAGACGTCCATGCGGTGGATGTGCTTGCTCGCGAGGTGCGTGCTGTCGACGATGCCGGCGGCGCGGCGCTCACCGAACCTCCGCGAGCCGACGGGGTCGCCGCGGGCTCCCTGTCCCAGCGTCGTTTGAACTTGGGGAACGCCTTCGGCCGAACTGCAACGCCGCCTTCCGGAGCGGCGGCTTGCAGTCACCGCGGCGCTGCCAGGCCGGGCGCGAAGGGTCAGGCTGTCTCTGGGGTGCCCCACGATCTGCGGCGAGGTGGCGCTTGGTCGCTCGGGGTCTTCGACCCGTCGGGCGTCGCGACCCCGAGGGCACCGGTTGGCGTCGGACAGCATTCGGGAGGATCTTCGCGCTATGCGCCCGAGGGTCGACCCGAAGCGTCGTAGCCTTCATGTACGAGAGGGTCGACGACCCGCCGCCGCCGCCGCCGCCGCCGACGACGACGACGACGACCGCTCGCGCCGTGCCGAGCAGCACCAGTTTCTCCGCAGCGCGGCCAGCCAGGTGCGTCGCGCGACCGACGTCTCTTCACTGGCGAAGCTTCCGCGCGCGCTGCCGCGCTCCCCACCCCGCTCGTCTGCCGGCTCGCGGCGACCACCCATCGGCTAGCGAAACCTCCGGCCGCGTTCCGCCGCGAAGCGCCGTCAAAGAGCAGCTCACACACTCGCACTCTTCGAGTTCCAGGGAAAAACGGCGACGGCTTCTCCCCGAACGGCGGGCATGCTTCTTCCCGGCTCGCTCGGGCCCCTCGGTTCTCCCCATTCACGCCGGGGTGGCGCGTGAATCGTCGGGGGGGGGGGGCAGTTAGACCGCCTGGTGGCCTCTATGGGGGTAGATGGTCACGTTTCTCCGTATCTGCGGCTGGCCGGCGGGCGGGCTCAACGTGTTCGAAGCGGCGCGTGCGGGTCGAGAAATTCGGCGGTTGGGGGGTCCAAATTGGGGGGTCGCTGTCCTCCAAGCATGTAGAGGATGTTTTCGTTGCCCCGCATTGATGGTGGCCGCCCGGCGGGCAGCGTGGGCGCGTGGGCAGCGCGGGAAGTTGCTGCAAATTTCGGGCGCCGGGGGGGAAATCCGGCGGTCTGGTGGCCACTAACCCGGTAGGGATGTTCACGTTGCCGCGCATCGATGCTGGTCGGGTCGCCTATTACGAGGGTCGCGCCCGCGACCCCGTCCAACTCCAGCTCTTCGACGACACCGGCGCCGAACACGACGCCGATTCGGCGGCGGTGGCGGCGGGCGGCTATGAGGGCTATGTCGCGGGCCGTCATGACAGCGAGGGCACGGGCCGGGAGACCGACGTGCGCGCCGGTCGGTGGGTCGGGGATCTCGCCGGGCGGCTGGGCCTTTCGGGTGAGGTTGAGCACGGCGAGCTCTCGGCCTTGCTTGAGCAGCGCGATCCCCGCAGCGGCGTGCCGTTGGGGCGGCGGGTTTCCGATCGGCGGCGGCGGGGGCCTGATGGGCGCGAGCAGTCGTTGTCGGCGCGGGCGGGGTGGGATGCGCAGTTCGCGCCGCCCAAGAGCGTGTCGGTGCTCTGGGCGGTCGGCGACCCCAAGGTCAGTGGCGAAGTCGAAAAGGCGATCGACGAGGGAGTGGGCGCGGCGTTTCGCTATCTCCAAGACCACGCCGTCTACACGCGCCTGGGGGCTGGTGGCGCGCAGCGGGTGCGGGGGGAGGGGCTGGTCGCGGCGACCTACCGTCATGACACGTCACGGTCGGGCGATCCGCAGTACCACGTCCACGGCGTCATCGCCAACCTCACCCACGCGCAGGGCCGCTGGCTGCGCCTCGACGAGCACGCGCTCAACATGCATCGCGGGGCCGCCGACCGCGTCTTCCAGGCGCAGCTGCGCGCTGAGCTGACCGAGCGACTCGGCCTGGCCTGGGTTGCGGGCCGGACGGAGGGGACCTTCGAGGTGGCTGGTGTCTCGCGGGCGGTGATCGATGAGCACTCCCAGCGCCGCGCGCAGATCCTCGACCGCGTCGGACTCGACGCGTCGCCGGGCGCGAAGGCGGCCGCCGCGCTGGACACGCGCTTGGCGAAGGCGGCGCCGCAGGATCTCGAGGAGTTGCGGGCGGGGTGGCGCGCGCGGGCGGCCGAACACGGCCTCGGACACTCAGAGATCGCCGGGCTGGTCGACCGGGCCGACCGCGCCGTCCCCGCACCTGCCGCCGAGCTCGGGGATCGTCTGGCGGGGCGTGAAGGGCTGACGAGGGGTCGCTCGATCTTCGAGCACCGCCACGTCGTCGCGGACCTGGCCGCCGGTTCCCCCGCGGGAGCGCGCTACCGCGATCTCGAGGCGGCGGCCGGCGCGTTCCTCGACCGGGCCGATGTCGAGCTCGTCGAGCCCGCGGAGCAGACGGGCCGGCGGGCGCTCGCGGTCGGCGATCGCTACAGCACCCGTGAGCTGCTCGACCTCGAGCGCTCGATGATCGAACGAGCGCAGCGCGGCGTCCACGCCGACGTCGCGCGCCTCAACCGCGAGACTGTCGACCAGCTCCTCGCGTCGCGGCCCGAGTTGGTGGGCGAGCAGGCCGACATGGTCCGCTGGCTGACGACCTCAGGCCGCCGTATCGACGTCGTCCGCGCCGGCCCCGGTACCGGAAAGACCTACGCATTGGACGCCGCCCGCGAGGCGTGGCAGAGCGCCGGCCTGCAAGTGCTCGGGACCGCGCTCTCGGCACGCGCGGCGGGCGAGCTCGAAGCCCAGTCAGGGATCCCCAGCGCGACGATCGCCCAGCTACGCGCCGACGCCCAACGTGGCCACGGCCTACCTCGCGGGTGCGTGCTGGTCGTCGATGAGGCGGGCATGGTCGGCACCCGCGACCTCGCAGCGCTCGTCCGCGGCGCCGAGCGCGGCCAGTCCAAGCTCGTCTTGGTAGGCGATACGCGTCAGCTGCCCGAGATCGAAGCCGGCGGCACGCTGCGCTCGCTCGCCGAAAGGCTCGGCGCCGCCGAGCTCCAGCACATCCGCCGCCAGCAAGAACCCTGGGACCGCGAAGCCATCGAAGCGTTTCACCGCGGCGACCACGACCGCTGGCTGGGCGCCCAAATCGAACACGGCCGCGTCACCGTCAGCGCCACCGCCCCCCAAGCCCAACACGCCGTGGTCGCCGGCTGGCTCGCCGACGCGAAAGAGCGGGGGACGGAGGCCACGATCATGC
>JAABUR0100003895.1_pt1 | contig 20433 bp, 12 predicted proteins | sample 5560091 | NCBI WGS metagenome assembly JAABUR01 (sample SAMN10711879, study PRJNA513375) | rock metagenome | isolation source: Antarctica rocks | place: Antarctica: Victoria Land, University Valley sud
ACTTACGGATCACGAAGTTAGGCACACCCGTCGCAAACGACGGACCCGGCAAAGCATCCACAAACCCCGGATTCGAAGGCACCGGCGAACCATCCGCACGACGCAGCTCCGGATCGGGACGGCGAGGCTCGGGCCGCGCTGAGCGCGGCTCGCACGCGCGGCGAGTCCGTCGTGCGGGCTCGTCCACCGCGCCGCCGGGTGGGAGGATCTCCGCGCGCAACTCGGTCTTGCACTCCGGGGCGGGCGCGCGTTCGGGCCCGCCCCGGACCCGGTCGCGCGCCGGATCCCGCGGTTGCTGGGCCGGACGGCGAGGCGGGCGCCTGGCCGGAGGGCGAGGGGGCGGGGCCTCCTCGGGCAACTCGACCACGGGCGGGCGCTCGTGCTCGGGCGCCTCCACGGTCGGGCCCCAGTAGACGCCGCCGTCGTCGGGCGGCGGCGGCGCAGGCGGGGTCTGTGCCTGAGGCGTAGTCTCAGGGGGAGCCTGAGCGCCCACGGGCACCGCTCCCACGGCCAGAAGCAGTCCGGCCAGGGTCGCCCCCGCCGCGACGGCCGAGTCCAATCGAAACCGCAGGCTCATGGGGCGAGGACGGTGTCCACCAGCTCGAAGCCGCAAGTCGAGCAGAAGGCCGCGCCACGCCCGTAGGGCGTCGAGCACTCCGGGCAGGTGCCGGCTGCGCCGGCCTCCTCCAGCAGCATCAGGCGCTCGAGCTGGGAGAGCTCGGCGTCGAGCTCCTGGACCCGAGCCGCCTGGCGCTGGAGCACGTCGAGGCGGAAGTGATCACGCACCGCCATCTCGTAGGCGATCCCCCCGAGATCCCAGTGGGCCTCGGCGAACCGCCGTGCGGCGTCGGCACGGCGGCGGTCGAGCTCGCCGGTGGGGATGGCCGACGGGCGGTCGCCCGGCGCGGGAGCGCCGGGTTGCAGCGAAGCGCCAGATCCACGGCCGTTGAGGCGCTTGAAGCGCCCCATGGTGCTCACTCGATCACCGTCCCGCCACCGCCGCCGCCGCCCGGCTTGGCGTTGTCCTTGGGCGGGGGCGCGCCCGGCAGCTTGAGCGTGTCGGGCAGCCTGGCCGACTTCTTCTGCTGCTCCTCCCCGGTGGAGTTCTCGAGATCCTCGAGGGTGCTGCGGTCCACCTCCTGGACCTTCTCCTCCGGCTTCTCGTCGGTCACTCCGAACTCCTTGTCGCCCGATGAGACCTTCACGACCTTGGCCTCGGGGAACTTCTTCTCGAGCTTCTTGAGAGCCGCCTCGGCCTTCTTCTCGCCGCCCTTGCCGGTGAAGACGCCCGAGTAGACCACGTAGTTGCCGGGGTCCAGCGACGTGTACTCGTCGGAGTTGAGCGCACCGACGTCAGTGGCCCCCTGGGACTCGGCATCGGTCTTGGCCGTCTCCACGTCGGTCGGCAGTCCGGTGTTGGGCAGAGTGTCGAGCTGAACTGTGTACCCGCTCTCGCCCTCGGGCCAGTCGCTCACGAACTCGGCGCCCGTGACTGGGCCCGCCGCCCCGGCCGTGGTGACATTGACAATAGGGGGCTTCTGGATCACCGGCGCCGCCGCCACCGGCGGCGGCTCGTCCTGCCCGTTTACGAGCAGCCCGAGCCCCATCCCCAGGGCGAACACCACCACCCCGGCGAGGGCGGCGAGCCCACCCATGAGGCTCGGGGTCAGGCGCCGCGCCGGCGGTTCCGCGGCCTCGGGCGCCTCGCCGGGCAGCACCGCGCCGGCCTCCCGGCCGGCCAGCAGCTCCGCATAGGGCACGCGCTCGCCGGCGCGGCGGCGCCCGCAGTTGAGGCAGTAGCGCTGATCGTCCGCCAGCGGGGCGCGGCAGCCCGCGCACGGCTCACCGTGCTCGCCGAAGCCTTCGTGGGGGATCATCTCCTGGGTCGCCAATGCGGGCCTCCTACTCGAGTGCTGTGGGGGGAGCGGCCAGCTCGATGCGAGCGCCGCGGGGATCGCCGATGAAGAAGATCTGGTAAGTGGCGTCCTTGCCCGGGGCGAGCTTCTCGATCTGGCTGCGGCCGGCCGCGACCACCTCGTCGCCCTTGCGCGCCACACCGAAGATCACGAGCTCGCGCTGCAGGAGGTCCGAGCGGTTGATGATCTTGCCCTCGGCCTCGACGCCGCTGGTGGGGTCGGTCACGAGCTTGGCCGGACCCACTTCGATCTTGGGCAGCTGCTCGGGCGCCCCGCCCTTGTCCTTGCCTACCTTGGCCGCGACGGACGAGACCTTGCCCGTGGCCAGCACCTGATCGTGGACCCAGAAGATCGACTCGCCCGCGGGCAGCAGGGGGACACCGGCGAGCGAAGGCTCGATTCCGGGGTCGTCGTTCTTGAACACGGACTTCTTGCCGTCGCTCACGTTGATCGCGACCGGCACCTTCACGAGCGTGCGATCGCTCGTGTTCTTCAGCTCGACCACGACCGCCGCGCCGTTCTTGTCGGAGAGCACGGTCTTCGACTCGATCTTCACGTCCTTGCTCGCAACCTTGACCTTGAGGCCCTTCTCCTTGAAGGCCTCGCCGCCCTTGGCCTCCAGCTCGGCGCTCTTGTCCTGGGTGGACTGGCAGCCGCCGGCCAGCAGCGCCGCCGAGAGGGCGAGCAGGACGGTGGCGGCGGCGATCGGGGTCATCCGAACGCCCCTCCCACGTAGTCCTGGGTGCGCGGCTCGCGTGGCGAGCCGAACACCTGCTCGGCGTGGCCGTACTCCACCAGCTCGCCGAGGAACATGAAGCCAACGTGGTCGGCGATGCGCAGCGCCTGCTGCATGTTGTGGGTCACGATCACGACCGCCACCTCGTCGCGCAAACGCAGGATCAGCTCCTCGATCACCTGTGTCGAGCGGGGATCGAGCGCCGAGCACGGCTCGTCGAGCAGCAGCACCTCGGGCTGGGCCGCCAGCGCCCGCGCGATGCACAGGCGCTGCTGCTGGCCGCCCGACAGGCGCAGGGCCGGGTGGTCGAGGGTGTCGCTGACCTCGTCCCACAGGCCCGCCCGTTGCAGGGCGTCGCTCACGGCGGGCATGAGCTCCTCAGCTCCCGGGCGCCCCGAGCCCTGCTCGCGCAGAGCGTAGGCCACGTTGTCGAACACGCTCATCGGGAACGGGTTGGGCTGCTGGAAGACCATGCTCACGCTGCGCCGCAGCCCCGTGACCTCCATCGTGTCGATGTCTTGGCCGTCGAGTGAGATCACCCCCGTGCGCGATGCGGTGGGCGTGAGCTCGACGAGCCGGTTGAAGGAGCGCAGCATCGTGGTCTTGCCACAGCCCGAGGGCCCGATCAGCGCCAGCACCTCGCCCTGGCGCACGGGCATCGAGACGGCGCGCACGGCGGGCTTGTCCGAGTAGGAGATCGTCACGCCCTCGGCGCGCATGCGCTCGATCTTGGGAGCGCTGCTGGGCTCCGGGCGCCGGATCGGGGAGCCGAAGCCGGTGGCCTGCATGCGCCCCTCGGCGGGCGGCGCCCCGTTGGTCGAGGGCGGCTCCACCACCGTGGGCTCGCGCTCGATCACGATCCGCCGAACGGGCGGAGGGGTCGCGTACTCGGTGCCGTCGTCGGTGCCCACCGGCTGCGTGCCCGCATCCGGTGTCATACGCTCCATGCTGGCCTCCTCCCGCGAGCGATGCGGTCGATCGAGAAGTTGAGGGCGATCACGATCATGAGCAGCACGAAGGCGGCCGCGTAGGCCTTCTCCGGCGCGTTGCCCTCGCCCGCGGGCGAGTTGACGTAGACGTAGCTCGTGAGCGTGCTGCCGGTGCCCTTGAGGTCGCCGATCAGCGGCACCGAGTTGGCCTCCTCGAGCTGCAGGGTGTTGCCGAGCAGGATCAGCACGATGGCGGTGTCTCCCGCGATCCGGCCCATGCCGAGCGCCGCGCCGGTGCCGATTCCCGGCCGCGCGGCGGGCAGCAGCACACGGCGGATCGTGGCCGCCTTGGTCTTGCCCAGCGCGTAGGAGGCCTCGCGCACGTGGCCGGGGATCGACTGCAGCGCCTCGCGAGTGGCGCCCACCACCAGCGGCAGGGCGATCAGGGACATCATCGTGGCGGCCACCAGGAACGAGCGCCCGAGCACGGCGTCACCCTCGGCGGTCAGCGACAGGAAGCCGAAGAACTGCTGCTGGAAGACCAGCAGCCCGAAGATCGCCATCACGATCGTCGGGGTGCCGGCCACCACCTCGACGCCCGACTCCACCAGCCGGGCCAGGCCGGCCGGGCGCCCGTACTCGCTGAGCCAGATCGCGGTGGCCACCCCCAGCGGAGCGGCGAAGAGCGTTCCGAGGATCGTGAGCAGGACGGTGCCGAGGAGGGGATCGAAGAAGCCGCCGCTCTTGGACTGATCGATGTCGGCCGTGGGGTGCTGGGTGAGCTGGGCCAGATCCAGGTACTGGAGCCCGCGCACGGCCATGTAGAGCACTATCGCCCCGGCCACCAGGCACAGCGCGCCGCCGGCCGCCCACGCCAGTCGGTAGCCGATCCGGTCCACCAGCGGCCAGCTCTCGAGCGAGTCGGCGGCCGACGTGGGGCGCCAGGACGGGGCGGCCATCAGGGCCGGACCCCGTACTTGCGCAGCGGGCGCTTGGCGATGTAGCCGCCCACCGACAGCGCGACGCTCGAGACCAGCAGCACCGCCGCGAAGGCGTAGAGCGTCTGGCCGAAGGGCTCGACCGACAGGCCCTCGGCGTTGTCGACGATCGCGGCGCCCAGCGGCCGCGTGGGCTCCAGGAAGAACGTGAGTCCGTCGATCGGATTCGGGGCGAAGTACGTCGACCCCGAGACCATCGACAGCATGATCGCCTCGCCGAGAGCGCGCGCGCTGGCGAGCACGGCGGCGGCGATGATGGCCGGGCGGGCGGTGCGCACCGCGATCGTCCACATCACGCGCCAGCGGTTGACGCCGAGGGCGGCGGCGCCCTCCATCCACGACCGTGGCACAGCGCGCAGCGCGTCGACCACGATCGCGATCATGATCGGCGTGATCATCACGGTAAGGATCACCACGGCCACGAGCACGCTGCCGCCGGAGAGCTGCACCACGAAGGCCACGGACTCCTTGCGCTCCGGGCTGATGAAGTGCTTGGCCACGAAGGGCACGAGCACGAGCACGCCGATCAGGCCGTAGACCACCGAGGGCACGGCGGCCAGAAAGCGCACCACCGGCTCGAGCACCCGGTTCACGCGCGCGGGAGCGAACTCGACGATGAAGATGGCCGCGAACAGGCTGAAGACGAGCCCGATGCCGACCGCCCCGAGGGTGATCACAGCCGTGCCCCAGAGCAGTGGCCAGGCGCTCAGCTCGTACTCGTAGGCGTCGGGGTTGGCCGGCGAGTTGAAGATGTCCTCCATCTGCCGCGCCGTGTCGCCGCCTGCGTCGAACCAGCCGAAGAAGCCGTTGCCCGCGAACGAGGGCCACGCCTTGCCGAACACGAAGATCACCATCCCCGCGATCAGCGCCAGCACGAGGCATGCGACCGCGCCGAGCAGCCGCTCGACGCGGGCGTCGGACCAACCGCCCTCAGTCTCCTGTCCGCCCGCGCGCGGACGTCCCGCCGAGCCCGGCAGGCGCCCGCCCGCACGGGCTAGTGCTCGACCGGCCGCGCCCATGTTGCTAGTGACTGGTCCTGGAAGTACCGGCCACTAGCCACGCAGCGCGACCCAGTTGGTGTTCGTGATGTTCTTGGCCTTGGAGCTGCGGCGGATGAAGCGGATGAACGCCTTGGTGGCGCCGGTGGCCTTGCCACGGGTGACCATGAAGAAGTTGCGCACTCCTCCGTAGGTGCCGGCCTTGGCGTTACGCAGGTTGCACTGGTTGCCGGCGTAGGGCACGTCGTAGAGCCCGTCGGTGAAGTTGAACGAGGCGTACCCGATCGCGTTCGGGTTGGACTTGATCGCCTGTGCCTGGAGGCCGTTGGAGGACTTGGTCGTCGCGCTCCCGGCCACCCGCAGGGTCTGGCCCATGAAGATGTTCTGGAACGCGTCCTGAGTACCGGAGGCGGGCGTCCTGACCACGAGGTCGATCGTGCCGCTGACCCCGGCGCCCGGCACCTTGCTCCAGGTGCGGATCTTGCCCGAGAATATGTCCTGGATCTGATTCTGGGAGAGGTTGCTGATCGGGTTCTCGCGGTTGGTGACCACGCACACCGCGTCCTTCGCGATCTTGTTGAAGACGATCCCGGACGGATCCGCCGGCTTCGGATCACGCGAGGAGTTGCCGATCGAGACGCGGCCGCGCGAGACATCGGTGATGCCGACGTCGGAGCCGCCCTGGAAGATCCGGAAGCCGACCTTGCCCCTGTACGCGGGCTCCTTGACGAAAGCTTGCGCCAGCTGGGTGGCCAGCGGGGCGATCGAGGTGGATCCGCTCATGCTGATCGTCGTCTTGGCCGACGCGGCGGAGGCGCTGACCATCGAGAGCGGGACGGCCGACAGAGCGACAAGGATGACGAGGCGGGTTCGGCTCATGCCGAGGCGGGTTCGGTTCATGCGCGCAGTCTGCGGGCGATCAGGCCGGGCAGAGTGAACGCCGCGTGATCGATTGGATAAGAGCTGGATATGAAGTGGTGAACGCCTGACGCGTTCTTCACCAAACGGTCGCACCATCGTCACAAGCGGGGGCCCGTGCGCCGCGAGTGTGGAGTGTTCATGTCCTCTGGCTCGGTCCTCGCACTCGCGGGCGTGCTCCTGCTCACGCTCCTTCCCGCGCCCGCCCGCGCGGTGATCTCCGACGTGCAGCCCATCGACGGACCCGGCGCTGACATCGTCGAGATCGGCGGTACGGCGATGTCCGAGGACGGCAGCGGGGGCGTGGTGTACCTCAAACGGGTGGGCGGCCGTGCGCACGTGTTCGCCGCGCAGTTCGTCGAGGGGGAGTGGCGCGCGGCCCAGCGCGTCGACAACGGCCAGAACTTCGACTCGTCGTGGCCGCGCATCGGCGCGGGCGACCGCGGGCGCCTGGTGGTCACCTGGGTCCAGGAGTTCGGTCCGGACTCCGACCGGATGTTCTCCGCCGCGCTCGATCCCGGCGCGGCTCGCTTCCAGGCGCCGGTGCCGATCGACTTCAACGTGGGCGAGGCCACCTCCACCTTTCCGTCGCTCGCCATGGCTCGCGGCGGGCAGGCATACCTGACCTACCGCGTGATCACCGACACCGGCCCGCAGAACCCACCGGGCTACGTCGGCGCGGATACCCGCATCGCGCGCTACGGGGGTTCCCTGTGGTCGGTGCTCGGGTCGCCGATCGACCGCAACTCGACCGTCCCCGTGCGCCTGCCCACGCGGGACAACTCGGCCAAGGTGGGAATAGACATCCAGGGCCAGGGGATCGTCGCGTTCCAAGAGCCCGACGACGAGTTCATCGACCGCATCTACGCGCGCAGGGTGTTCGGATCGAGCACGGGCGTGCCCCTGGCCGTCAGCCCCTCCGCCTACGAGGGCGCGCCGCTGAGGGGGCCCGCGGACGCCTTTTCGCTCGACGTTTCCGGCTTCGGGCAGGGGGCCGTAGCGTTCCGTCAGCAGCCCGGGCAATCCAGCAAGCTGCCCGGTACCCGCATCTTCGTGAATGAGATCCCCGACGTGTTCGCGGAGACCTCGGGGCAGTTCGCCGGCGCCCGGATCGTGGATGGTGAGCCCCGTGCGGCGCCCGGTGCACCGAGCGTCGCCGTCACGCCGCGTACCGACTTCCTGACCGGTTTCGGCTCTGATACCGCCATCTTCGCGGGCACCGGCAACGACGAGACGGTCGATCCGGTGGAGCGGCTGGATGCCGGCGGCTCGGAGGTGCCCGGGGAGCCGCTGGTGGACCTGGCCGAGACGGGCGCCGCGGTGGCGGCCTGGAAGGACCAGCGCGGGGGACGGGGGACGGTGCTGGTGCAGGAGCGCCGGGCCGACGGGGTGCCCGAGCTGGCGCCGGTGAGCGCCGCGCGCGGTGGAGCGATCAACCGCCTTCTGCTCGGGGGCTCGAGCCTGGGCGACGCGATCGTGGCCTTCCACCAGGGCGGCGCCAGCTTCGGACAGATCGCGGCCGTGGTCGTGGACGCCCCCCCGAGCGAGTTCTTCATCCTCCTGCCCGACGGCTGGCAGCGTAAGCGCCAGGTGTCGATCTCGTGGGACCCGTCGCTGAACTCGGTGAGCGGAGTGACCTACTCGGTCTCCGTCGACGACGAGCCGGTCGAGGACGGGCTCCGGCAGCGCAAGACCCGGCTCGGGCCCTCCGAGCTTCCGGACGGCATCCACGAGGTGCAGATCTTCGCCATCGACGCCGCCGGGCAGGAGACGGGCAGCCAGACCGGCGATGTGCTCGTGGACCGCCGGCGGCCGCGGGTGCGGCTGAAGCGGCAAGGCCGAGCGCTAACCGTCCGGATCAGCGACGGGCGCAAGGGGCGCGGCTCGGGGTTGCGGCGATCGGCCATCCGGGTCAGCTTCGGGGACGGCAGCCGCGCGGCCAAGCGCAAGCCCGTCGCGCGGCACCGCTACGCGCGCCGCGGCACCTACAGGTTGGTCGTCCAAGCCCGCGACAAGGCCGGCAACCGGGTAACTCTCAGGCGCAAGTTGAGGATTAGGTGAGGGTTCGGCCGGCTGTAGCCGCGGCGGTCGGGGTGGCGGCGCTGGCCGCCCCGGGTCCCGCGGCCGCCTACTACACCGACGGTGCGCAGATCGTGTCCGCCGACTTCGGCCGCCTCGAACAGGGCGACGACAGCTCGCTCTTCGCTGCGGTGTCGGGAAACGGCCGCTACGTGGCCCTGCAGACGCGCGCGCGGAACTTCTTCGCCGACGACGACCCCGACCCGCCGGGGCAGTTCCGCGCCGGCGGGATCTTCCGCTTCGATCTGGAAACCCGGGCTCTCGCACTCGTGGCCGACGGCGACTTTCGCGACGAGGGCTCGGGCGACCTGTTGATGCGAGGCGCCCAGAACCCGTCCGTCAGCTCGGACGGCCGGTACGTGGCTTTCTCCACCGCCCAGTCACTCGTGCCGGCGGACACCAACGGCAACGTCGACGTCTACGTGCGTGACATGCTCGTACCCACGCGCGCCCCGGGGGCGTACGACCTGGTGTCCGCTCGCGACGGCAGCGACGCGCCGGCTTCCTATGCCCCCCGCCCATCACCGGCCCCGGGCCTCGATCCCGGCAGCGATGTCACGCGTGGAGCCGCCATCAGCGCCGACGGGAGCCGCGTGGTGTTCCGGGTCACCGAGCCCGCGTCGAACCTCCCCGCCCGACCGACGACCGACACGCCTCCGAATCAGGTCTTCGTGCGCGATCGGACCGCGAACACGACCACCTTGGTCACCCGCCAGATGGCGGGCGCGGCGCCGGCCGGCGGAGCGCTCGGCCCGGCGGGGATCAGCGCTGACGGCTCGACCGCTGTCTGGACAGGGACGAACGCGCCTGCGCAGACGCGCTTCATCGACGGTGAGAACACCGATCCCGGCGCCTTCTACTACCTGTGGCGGCGCGTTGCCGACGGTCCCGCCGCGCCGACCCGGCGGATCACGGGAATCGCCGACCCCGACGACCCCGCCTGCCCCCCCGGCGCCACCGTGGCCTTCGACCAGACCTCCACGGGCCCGTGCTTTGGCCCCCTGGCCGAGCAGGAGTCGATACGGGCCAACATCTCCGGGCAGCTCCCGGGTCTCAGTGGCGACGGGTTCAGAGTGGCCTTCCTCACGGGCACCGGGCCGCGCCCGAACGCAAGCACCGGACCAGGGCTCGACCTGTACCTGACCGACATGTCACCGGGCGTGAGTCGCAAGGCCGGAACCGTGGAGCTGACGCGGGAGGGGTCGGTAGGAGATACGGCCACGGGCTCTCCCATCAGCAGCCTGACTATGTCCAGCGACGGCCGCTTCGTGGCGCTCACTACCGTACGCACGCGCTTCGTGCTGCCGGCGCTCGCGTATCAGGGCAGCGGGCGGGCGGTCGCCGGGATCCGGGAGCTGTACGTCGTCGACCTCGCGGCGCGCACGATCGAGCGAGCTACGCGTGCCCTTGATGGCGGCGACATCGACTCGGACGTGTCCAACGGCGTGACCCTCTCGGCGGACGGCGCGCGGATTGGCTTCACCTCGCTCGCGGGCAACCACTTCTTCGGCGATGCCAACCAGCGCGCAGACGCCTTCGTGGTCACCCGTGGCACCCAACCCGGGGAGGCGTCCCCGCCCCCGCCCCTCGACGAGGGCGGCAGCAGCCTGGTGGAGGACCGCGACGACAGTGGAGGGGGACCGAGGATCTCGGCCCGGGCGCGCAGCCTGGCCGGCGGCCGGGTCGAGCTGTCGGTCCGGGTGCCCGCGGCCGGGGGCCTGCGCGCCGACGCCAAGGCCCGCGCGGGCAAGCCCGCGCGACGGCGAACCATCGCCACCGGGGACGGGCGCCCCAGAGCGGCCGGACGCTTCCGGATCGTGCTGCGCCCTGTCAAGCGCTACCGCGGCGAGCTCAAGCGGCGCAAGGCAATCCGTGCCCGAGTCGGAGTCGACTACGTGCCCGCTAAAGGCGGCCGACGGCTGCGAACCACGATCCGGGTCACTTTTCGCCAGAAAGTCCCGCGCAGGCGGGGAAAGCGGTGAACGGATGGAGAACCTCTGGAGAACATCCGGCAACCGCCGCGTAACCGGACGGTTGGAGTTCGGTGAACGGTCCTTGACGGCCCGGCGAACCGCCACCACGCTCGCCGAGTCTCAGCTCCGTCAAACGAAAGGAAGCTCTTCTTCATGACTCGCACACTCCGCGCCCCCGGAGGGGCCTGGCGCGCCGCTGCACTGGCAGCTCTCGCGCTTGCAGCGGCCGTACTGGCCGCGCTTACGATCTCGCCACGCGCCGATGCGGCGTTCAGCTCGGCACAGTGCCAGGGCGCCGACATCACGGGCCGAGGGGCGTCCTTCGCCCGCGACGCCAACGGCGCCTTCAGGCTTCATTTCGAGAACTTCTTCTGCCCGGGTGCCCCCGTCGCCGTGGATTACGAGGCCCTGGGCAGCGGTGCCGGCCGCCGAGTGGTGGGCGAGCGAACGGGCTCGAACACCGACGGCAGCCAGAGCCGCAATCAGGTGCCGCGCTTCGGCATGACCGACGAGGCGCCGACCGTTCCCCAGACGAACCAGATCAACATGGGCACGGACGCGGTCGGAGACGAGGACAAGATCCACGTGATCCCGGCCGCGGTTGGGGCGGTAGCGCCCCTGGTGAACTTCCCGAACGGCTGTGATGTGAACCGTCTCTTGCCCGCGAACAAGACCGACGAGCAGGGCACCGCGGATGGGATTCCGGACGGGACCGTGCGCGTGAGGTTCACGAAGGCCAAGTTCGAGGCCGCATGGGCCAAGGACAGCACGTCCGACAACTGGATCGAACTGTTTCCGGAGTTGAGGGACACGACGATTACCGACCCGACCATGGATCCCTGCAACAAGCCCATCATCCGCGTGGTGCGCTTCGACGAATCCGGCACCACCTTCGCCATGAAGGACTACCTCGACACCATCAAACCCGACCGCGGCTGGCTCACCATGTACGCGACCGGGCCCAACAAGACGCTGGAATGGCCCGCGGCCACGGTGGGGGTGCGCGCCGATTGCACCGGCGCCAGCGGGCCCGGCTCGGAGGCCGACGCCACCGATCAGCTGACCAGCGGCTGTTCGAACGGCAACGGCTCACTGGTGAGCAGGTTGATCTCGACCGACGGATCGATTGGGTACTCGGACATCTCGACCGCTCGCACCGCGAGCCCGAGCCTGGCGATCACCCCGCGGTCCTTGGCGACGAGCACGTACGACAACGACACCTACTGGACGCAGCTGCCCAACGGCGCCGGCTGCACCAGCAGGCGCTCGTGCACGACACCCGCAGGGAACACGTTCACGGAGCCCACGGCCTCGGCCAACGGCTTCAGGACCGATGGGCCGAAGGGCGCCAACTGCCAAGCCACCACGTTCACCGGCGTTCCGGCGTCGACACTGGGTGACTGGTCGGCGACCAGCGGCGTCAACGCCCCGTCGGGCTACGGCATCTGCACGCTGACCTACGGACTGCTGTTCGACGATTACAAGAAGGCCTACGCGCTCCAGCCAAACCAGGCCGCGGAACAGCAGAAGGCCCGCACCGTCAAGGACTACTGGACCGACATCGTCTCGCCAGGAGGCCAGGGCGTTCTGTTCCCCGCGGACTACGCACCGCTTCCGTCCTCGATCCTCACGATCGCGGCGGCCGGAGTGAACGCCGTGGGCTACGACAAGGACGCCACCGGCGGTGGCGGCGGAACGGGAACCGGGACGGGAACGGGAACCGGAACGGGCACCGGCGGGGGAGGCGGCGGTGGAACCGCAGCTCCGAGCAACGTGTTCTCGGTGCCCCGGACGGTGATCAACAAGAAGAGGGGGACCGCCACACTCTCGGTGCGTCTCCCCGGCGCCGGGACCGTAATCCTCAACGCCACGGCCAAGCGCGGCACGAAACGGTTCAAGGTGGGCGGGCTCAAGCTCACGGTCACGAAGGCGGGCACCTACAAGCTCACCCTCAAGCCGGGCAGGGCCGCCAAGAGGGTCCTGAAGAAGAAGGGCCGTTTGAAGACCAGCATCAAGCTGACCTTCACCCCCAAGGGCGGTACGGCCCGCAGCGCCACCAAGCCGGTGACCCTGAAGAAGACGCTCAGGAAGAAGCGGAAGCGCGGTTAGGTAGCCGTTCGAAGCATCAACCGCAGTACCCGAAGGGGTAGACGGCGCCGGACCCAGGACGGGTCCGGCGCCGTTCGCCGCTGACAAACCGACCAGCGAAGCGGGGGATCTACGAGATGACGGACAAGAGCGGGGGCAGGGGAGGATCGCCGGGCGCGGGGCTGGTGACCGGGCGCGAGGTGATAGGCGCCTTTGCGGGAGCGCTCGGAGCGATCTTCAAGTGGCTGCGCAAGGACCTGCTCTCCACGTTGCTCCTGGTGTCGGCGATCGTGCTGGCGATCATCTTCTTCAACCTGCTCGGCTCGATCCAGCCGTCCTCGGGCGGCGAGCGCGTGCCGATCTCAGAGATCAACGCACAGGCGAGGGCCGGCGACATCGTGACCGCCACGCTGCTCGACAACGACAGCCGCGTGGTGGTGAAGACCACCGACGGCCGCGAGCTGTACGCCGCCTACCCGGGCTCGGACGCCCAGACGGCGGTCCTGCTCAAGATGCTCACGGACTCCGGCGCCTCGGTGCAGGTCGACCAGCAGGCCGGCAAGCCCACCCGCCAGATCCTCGTCCAGTTCCTGCTGCCGATCCTGCTGCTGGTCTGCCTGTTCGCCTTCTTCACCCGCATCGGCCAGGACGGTGGGGCGTCGGCCTTCGCGGGCTTCTCCAAGTTCACGGGCAAGGGCCGCAAGCGGGGCGCCGCTGCTCCCGGCCAGACGACCTTCGCCGACGTGGCGGGGGCCGGGGAGGCGGTGGCAGAGCTGCGCGAGATCCGCGACTACCTGGCCGATCCGTCGAAGTACTCCCACGTGGGCGCACACGCGCCGCGAGGGGTTCTGCTGGTGGGACCCCCCGGCACGGGCAAGACCCTGCTGGCGCGCGCTACGGCCGGCGAGGCCGACGCCACCTTCTTCTCCCTGTCGGGGTCGGACTTCGTCGAGTCGCTGGTGGGCGTGGGCGCCGCCCGCGTGCGCGACCTCTTCGCCAAGGCGCGCAAGATGGCCCCGGCGCTGATCTTCATCGACGAGCTGGACGCCGCCGGCCGGCGGCGCGGCGCCGGGGTCGGGCAGGGCAACGACGAGCGCGAGCAGACGCTGAACGCGCTGCTGGTGGAGATGGACGGCTTCTCAGGAGAATCGGGGATCGTGGTGCTGGGAGCGAGCAACCGGCCCGACATCCTCGACCCTGCCCTCCTTCGTCCCGGCCGCTTCGACCGCCAGGTGACCATCGACGTTCCCGACGTGCACGGGCGGGTGGAGATCCTGCGCCTGCACACCGGCGACCGCCCGCTGGCGCCCGACACGTCGCTCGAGGAGATCGCCAAGCTCACCTCGGGATTCAACGGCGCCGAGCTGGCCAACGTGATCAACGAGGCGGCGCTGCTCACCGTGCGCGAGGGCCGCGAGGAGATGGACCAGAAGACCCTCGAGGAGGCGATCGACCGGGTGGTCTCGGGACCCGCGCGAAAGAGCCACGCGCTGTCCGAGCACGAGCGCTGGGTGATCGCCGTGCACGAGGCGTCACACGCGGTGGTCACGCGTTCGATCGGCCAGAGCGTGTCCGCCCAGAAGCTCTCCATCGTCGCCCGCGGCCGGCAGCTGGGCACCGCGGCCAACATGCTCACCGATCGCGACCAGGTGGTGATGCAGGAGCCCGACGTGCAGCGGCACCTGATCGCCATCGTCGCCGGCTTTGCCGGAGAGCGGCTGGAGTTCGGCTTCGTGTCCACGGGTGTGCACGACGACCTTCACGCGGCTACGGGGCTCGCGCGCCAGATGGTCACCTCCTACGGGATGTCCGAGGAGCTCGGCCCGGTGACGATCGGCGAGAAGGCCGGCGAGGTCTTCCTCGGCGCCTCGCTCCAGGACCTGGGTTCGGTAGGCCCCTCGACGCTCGACCTGATCGACCGCGAGGTGGAGCGGATCGTGCGCGAGGCGCGCGAGAAGGCGGAGACCGTGCTGCAGCGAAACTGGGGCGCGGTGGAGGAGACGGCCGGCGCGCTCGTCGAGCAGGAGACGCTCTCCGGCGTCGCGCTCGATGCGGTGCTGTCGACGGTGAAGCCCACTCCCATCACCTTCATCGAGGGCGACGTGTCTCATCCCGCAGGGACGCGGGACGAGAGTCCGAGCCCTCGCGACCGGGAGCCCCAGCAGGGTGAGTAGCCGCCGCATCAGCCCCGGGCGCGGCCGGATCGCCGCGGCGCTGCTGGCCTCGCTGGCCGTGGCCGGTGCGTGCGCCCCCGCCGCGGGCGCGCAGGCCACCTGGCGCCTCGAACAGCCCGCCCCGCCACCGGGCGCGCCCTTCAAGGTCCCGCTCGGCGCCCCGGGTGATCTGCAGTTCTATGCCCCCAACCGCGGCCTGCTCGGCATCGAGGGCAACGACACGATCCCCCGCGGCATCTACACCTGGGACGGCGTGGAATGGCGCCAGCTGGCCACCGTGTGCGGCGGCTCGGGCGACACGATGCGGATCGCCTTCGCCGGACCGAGCGAGTTCTGGACGGTGAGCGAGCCCAGCAGGCCGCGGTTCGGCTCGGGCCTGGCGCTGTGCCGCTTCAAGGACGGCCAGGTGGTGAACTCCTACAGCACGGCGCCCGAGGCGCCCGACCCCTTCCGCCAGATGTCCTCAGCCACCTGCAACGGCCCCAACGACTGCTGGTTCGGCGGCGTGGGCTCCCAGGACGCCGCCGGCGAGCGCGTGGGTGCCTTCCATCTGCACTGGAACGGCTCCGTCCTGGAAACGGTCTACGGCCCCCAGGGCCGCGGAGTGAGCGACGTGGAGGCCCACGGGGGCAAGATCTACGAGACCACGTACGTGGGTCGCGGGCCCGAGAACCGCACCGATCCGGTCGACTTGGCCCAGCCGGAGACGCCCAAGCCGCGCCTCATCCATACGATCACCGGCGGAGCGTTCGCCAACGACCCGTTCGAGCCCGCCGACCGGGCGGGGGTGCCCGCCGACGGCACCGAGCTGCTGGGCCTCGACAGCGACGGCGCGCAGCTGTGGGCGGTGGGCGGTGGCGCGGCCTCGGGTCCCTCCGCCCCACCGGACGCCACCGTGGCTCGCCCGCCACTGGTGGCGCGGCTGTCGGGCGGCGCTTTTTCCGAGCTGACGCTCACCGGCGCCACCTTCACGAACTCCCAGCGCTTCGCCGACGTCGCCGCCGTGCCGGGGACCAATAGCGCCATGGCGGCGGTGGTCAACTATCCCGAGCGGCGCAGCGTGAACGCCAAGGCCACCGTGGCCAGCATCGGGCCGGGGGGAGTGACCACGACCACGCGGCTGCCCGTGAGCGGCGCCGGTCGTGGCAGCGCGGCCAAGATCGCGTGCACCGCGCCCAACGACTGCTGGATGGCCACCTACGCGGGGTGGCTCTTTCACTACACCGACGGCACCCCGCAGCCGCGGGACACCAACCCGGCCTACGCGGGCACGATCACCTTCCGCCCCAACGAGGCGGCTGAGCAGTTCGTGCCCGACCGCCCGCCGGTCGACGACTCCCAGCTCTTCGCCCCTCCACCACTAGAGCTCGAGCCCGACGCCGACCCGCCCAGGCGCCGGGTCAGGCGGTTGCCGCCCCTGCTCAAGAAGATCAAGACCAGGGTGCGCGGGCTGACGCTGATCGTGTCCTTCACGGTGACCCGCCGCGCGCGGGTCGCCCTGATCGCCAAGCGCGGCGGTCGCACCGTCGCGCGCACCCGGCCGCGGGTGTTCCGGCCCGGGCGCCATTCGCTGCGCCTGCGGCTGAGCCGTGAGCGCTATCCCACCCGTCTGGCGTTCTCGACCAAAGCTCTACCCGGGGCCCAGCGGGGCCAGGCTCGATGAGGCTCGGCACACGGGCGCGAGTCCGCCACGGCGGGCTCGCCGTCGCGCTGCTCGGAGCGGCGGTGGCCGCGGCGCTGCTGCCCGCCGCGGGGGAGACCCAGACGGCTGAGTCGGCGGGCCCGCTGCCGACGCTCGGTACGGCGGACTCCGAGATGGTGATCATGGGGGCGGCGCCCATGGGCCTGCCGGGAGAGACGTGGGGCTACCGCCGGCTGCCGCTGTCGGTGGGCTCGATCGTCGCAGACGGCAGGCCGTTGGCGTTCGGCCCCGCGGGCGCCGCCGCCAGCCCCGAGCCCCAGCTCGCCTTCCTGCGCCACACGGCGGGCACCGGATGGCAGGTGGTGCAGACACCGCTCGACGAGAACGGCGATCCCTACCGAGGGCCGGTGCCCAACCGGCTGTCCGCGCGAACCACGCCTAAGGGCGGCGGGGTCCTGTTGGGCCGTGACACCGCCCGCCCGCCGGACTCGCAGGTCGTGGTGCTGCATCGCGATCCGGGCGGGCGTTACCGCGCGCTCGGCGCGCCGCCTGACTCCGTGCTCCTGCCGGCCGGGGGCGGGCAGCCCGCCGAGGCGCTCGCAGAGGATCGCGGCAGCGGCGCCGTAGCGGTGGCCGCCGTTGACGAGGGGTCCAGCACCGGGCTGTTCGTCGCCCCCACCGGACGTGCCGTCGAGGACGCCATCCTCCACTACGACGGGCAGGACTGGACCCGCGAGCCCGTCGAGGTGCCGGCGGGGTCCGAGAACGACTTCGGGATCGTCGCCCTGGGCGCGAGCAGCGCGGGCAACGCCTGGGCGCTGGCGCGCACCGACCCCGCCCTGGGTCGCGGCATCACGCTGTTCGAGCGCACCACCGGCCAGGGCGGACCGCGGTGGGTGCAGCGCAGCCTGGGATCGTCCGTGTTCGCAGACCGCGAGAGTCCCGGGAAGGGGGTCTCGGAGGTGGGTCCGCTCGCAGGAGGCGCCCAGCCCCTCACCGTGACCTCGGACGGGATCTGGATCGACGGCACCCTCACCTCGGGCGGAGTCGCGCGAGAGTTCACGCTCTACTACGACCCCGACGGCGGCGGGGCCGTGACGGGCTCTTGGTGCGACGTCGACGGGGCGTGCGACTTTCCGCTCGGCGCCAGGCTGTCGCGCGGGATCGGCTACCGCAGCTTTGCCTGGGCGGGGGGCGGGTTCGGCACGCGGGTGATCACCAATCCGCTGGATCTCGACGGGGACGAGCGCACCAACCGCGGCACCTACCTGCGTTTCGCAGGGCAGACCTTCGTGCGCCGAGCAGGGGGCGGCGGCAACTTCCGCCCGAGCGGTGGCTTCGCCGACGCCGACGCCGGCTGGATCGAGGGACCCGTGCAGATCTCGTCCGAGCCGGCGCCGGACCGGTTGCGCTCGTGGCCGGTGGCTCTGCGCGCGCCCCTGGCCGACGTCACGCCCGAGCCCGGAGCGCCGGTCGCGAGCTTGGGGTCGAAGGCGCTGGCGGCCGGTATCGACGGCAGCATCGCGCGCTACAAGCCCGGCCGTGGCTGGCAGCGAGAGTTCCTGTTCAGCTCGAGCGGCACCGTGAGCAAGGCGGCTCTACGAGGCGTGGCCTGGCCGGAGCCGGCCCGCGCCCACGCCGTCGGCGATCTCGGCGCGATGTGGCAGTGGAATGCCGACAACGACCTCTGGGAGCCCGACCCCGGCGCACCGGTGGGCTTCGAGGGCAACCTTATGGACGTGGCCTTCGAGCCCGGAGACCCCGAGCGCGGGTACGCGGTGGGCAAGGGGGGCGTGCTGCTTCGGTATGACAAGAGCTGGCAGCAGGAGACCCTGCCCGCGGGTTTCGAATCTCGCGATCTGACCCAGGTCACCTTCGCCGGCGGGCAAGCCATAGTGGCGGCCGGCGGTGACCTGCTGGTCAACGACGGCGGCGGGTGGCGGGTCGACGGATCCGCTCGTCAGCTGCTCGACCGCGTGCGCGTCGGACGGCCCGAGCTGTTCGCCGTGACCGGTCTGCCCGACGGCGGGGCGGTGGCGGCGGGACGCGACATCGTGATCGAGCGCGACGGCGCCGGCGGGCCGTGGCGGTTCTCCGACCAGCCGCTGCCCGGATCGACCGTCGTTGCCGCCGCGGCGGTCCGGGAGGGCGGCCGGGTACGCGCGGTCGTCTCCGTGGTGCCCCAGCTCAACTATCCCCCGGCCGACGAGATCCCTGAGCCCGATCCCAACGTGCCGCCGCCGATCATCGCGCCCTTCCAGCTGCCCGGCGACGGCTACGTGCTGCGCGAGACGGCATCCGGCTGGACAGACGACCAGCGCACGTCCTTTAGCGGGTCGGATGCGGACCGGCCGCTGAAGTCCGACCCGATTCTCTCCTTCGTGCTCGATGGCGCGGGCAACGGCTGGGCGGTCGGTGGCTGGAGCGGCGACGCCGACGCGGCCGGCAGGGGGTCCTCGGCCCGTAACGCGACCGGCCGGGCGATCCGGACGCGGGTGCGCACCTCGGGCATCTACCGCTACGGGGCCGACGCCGGCATCCCACCGCCGACCAACGGCAGGGAACCAGTGGCGCTGCCGGCCGGGCCGGTGCGCTTCGCCGTCGGCGGCCACGCTCAGTGCGAGCTGGCGTGCGCCGACCTGGCGCCACAGGCCATCGGCCCGGATCGCACGCTCACCGCCGCCCTCGGCCAGGCGGCCCGCCTCGGCGGCGGTCCCGGACCCCGCGCGTTCCTCTATACCGGCGGGCGGTCGAAGACCGGGCTCACCGACAAGGAGGCCGGACGCTACGCAGCGCTGCTCGGCTCCCAACCCGGCTTGGCCGTCTACCCGGCGCTCGGGCCGGGCGACTCCGCGGCGAGCGCCGGGCCCTTCAGGAACGCTCTGTCGGGGTTCCCCGGCCCCATCGGCGGCGGACCCGCCCCCTCCGGCATATCGTCGGCCGGGATACCCGGCGCGGCCGCCGGTCCCGGCGCGCGCACGCACTACGCCTTCGACACCAGCGGGGCGGGCGGGGTGGTGCGGGTGATCGTGATCGACAACTCGCTCGGCTCGCTGGCAGCGAGCGACCCTCATCAGAACCCGGCCGAGGCCCAGCGGCCCTGGCTCGCCTCGGTGCTGGCCGACGCCAAGGCCGAGAGCGTGCCCGCCATCGTGATGGGCAGCCGCGAGCTGAACACCCGCTTCACGCCCGCGCTGAACACCGCGAGCGACGGCGAGGACGTGGCGCGCCTGCTCGTCGAGGGTGGGGCATCGGCGTACATCTTCGACCGCCCCGAGGAGAACCGCACATCGCGCATTCCCTCCGGCGCCAGCGACACCATCCCCGCCTTCGCCAGCGGCACCCTCGGCTACCGCTCGCCGATCAGCGGCGCCGTCGGACTCAACGTGCCCGACTCGCTGTTCGGCGACAGCGGGTTCATGCTGCTCGAGGTCGACGCGGCCAGTCGGGCGCCGGCCACCAACCGCGCGCCGGTGAGCGCACGGTTGATCCCGGTGATCGAGGACCTGTCGCTCGAGGCCACCGACGGCACGCTGCTCAGGAGGTCTCGGCCCTCGCTCTTCCGTGGCCTCGGCCGGCGTCCACGCTCGGGCGACCGCTGGGGCCGGGCGGCCGCCGGGGACGGCAACCCCAACCCTCCCGGCGGGGACCCCTACACGCCGTTCCCCCCCGACCAGTGCCTGATCGCCGGATGCGGGGCGCGGATCACGCCGGAGTACAAGTTCACATCGACCGACCCTGACATCGCCGACTTCGTGCGCCAGGACCCGGCGTCCAGCAACCTGCGCAAGCCGTTCCTCGACGCCGGCGACAAAGTGGTCAGCGACGCCCGCTCGGGACTGCTGTGTCCGTTCAACGCGGGCACCACCACGGTCACCGTGAGCGCGGGAGGGTTTTCCTTCTCCGAGACGCTGCGGGTGCTCAACGGCAGCGTGCAGCGGCCCTGCGGTACGCGGCCCCTACGCGAGGACCGCTTCAAGCG
>JAABUR0100003899.1_pt1 | contig 20427 bp, 25 predicted proteins | sample 5560091 | NCBI WGS metagenome assembly JAABUR01 (sample SAMN10711879, study PRJNA513375) | rock metagenome | isolation source: Antarctica rocks | place: Antarctica: Victoria Land, University Valley sud
CAGGGCAGTCACGCTGCAGGTGCCTGAACCAGATTATCTCCTAGCCGCGCACCTGTGCTTGCGCACAGCCGCTGGCAAGCACGCATGCTGTGAGCAGAGCGGCCCAGGCCCGCTCCGCACGCATGGTCTGCCTGCCCCTACTTGCGGCACATAGAGCGGCTCGGTGTTGCGTAAGACGTTGCTGTGCTTACCACTGCTCACCGCATAGCGTTGCAGACGCCTGGCTGGCGCTGTCGAAAGTGAACTCACGCGTGTGTCAAGGGTGTATGCAGGTTACAGCATAGGCTTCTTTCTGTGTTCACCAGATTTAGTTCTTGTCATGCCCAAGTGTCCCAAATGTCCCTTGACCTGTGGGTCGGGGGATGCCTTGCTTGCTCGCTTGACACCTGTTGCCTAAACAGCCCTAGTTAGCTAGAACAGGCTGTAACCAGATACGCCCTGGGTGCGCCGAAAGGCGCGCGCACCCAAAGGGCCTTTCATTCATTCATTCATGCGTGAAATCAAGTTTTCTATCACACTTTGCTGGGATGCAGCCTGCTGGTTGGCTACAGACGTCTTGCTCACCAATCACTGTATCTGCTGTTGCGGTGGGTGTGTAAATGTGTGCATGTGCATGCCAATGAAGTCCAGTGTGCCATTGCCCACTGAATCAAGCACACACCTTTTCCAGCCCTTTGTTTACAGTCAACACCACTACATCTGCAATACAACTTATCCCCCCTCAACTGCCACCATTGACCATTCGGTGTCGCTCGCTCCGGTGTCGCTTGCACCCTGCAGGCCCCTGTTATACAGGACAGTGCTCCAGGACCTTCCCCAAAATTCTGGCTGTCGCTGACTCAGAGCACTGTGGGCCCCTGTTATACACCCAGGTAACCAGCATCTGCTGGACAATTCCCACATCTAAAGCGTCTGCTGCCGTTCATACACCCGCAGCATTAGTGGCTCCCGCTATGGCGCACATGGCAGCTGCACAGCGCACTCCTCCGCTCCTGCTCTGCCCTCAGCATAGCTCACAGCATTTGCACCACCAGGCATGTCCCGGTCTGCGCACCCGGTGCTTGCACTGCCTGATGGCAGGCTCGGCCACCCCTGTCACACACCTCCGCCACAGCCCGAGCATACAGGGAAGGACTTTCCATGTGTCCACCTACGTCTGTGCTCATCCTACGTGCGCGCCTACAGACCCGCTTGCGCACGCCCACAGCCCCGAGGCCTCCCCAACTGTGGACAGCGTGCAACCGTGTCCCTTTCTCGACGCTGCCCAGGCCTCTGCGCAACGCCACTGGCCATGTGCCGCCTGCAGCTGCATGTCCGGAGCAGGCCGCACTGCTGCACGCACCCCATGCCTCCGCAGCAGCACAACGCCGGCAGCAGCCGGCCCAAGCAACTTCCGCGTCTGCCGCAGACCGCAGCGCACATCGTGGGACAGCCCAGCATATGGCACACCTAGCAGGGTGGATACATTTGCTTGCGGACACACAGAGCAACATCTAGTACACTGGGTCCAATACTGACCGCCGCACGCCTCACTCCCTGCTGATCTAAGGCTGCGGCCTGTGTTGCCCCCATCCTCCCTATAAAGCCACTGGGCGGCGCAGCACACACCAGCTTTAGGCTGCTGCGCCCCGCACTCATGACCGCAGCTTCAATGCAGCTTCAACGCAGGGCCCACTGCGCTCAAACTTCTGCATCGGCTATACCGCAGGCTGGGCAGAAGGAGCAGCAATATGAGTGCACGCGCGCCGAGAACGCTCAAGTCAGCCCGCAGCAAGCCTGCCAGTGGCAGCCGTGACGGGCTGGAACCTTTAGCGCTGCCGCAAGCTGCCAGAAGAGGCTCAGCCTTGCAAGCGACCCTTCCCCATGCTATGACGCATGGCAGGACAAATGTTGACCCATTCGGGCGGTGGAGGCAGCGCGCTGCACATGCCCTGCAGTGCGCACTTAGCCTATCCCTGCCGCGCACCCTCCGTGCCAAGTCACGGAGAGGCGAGCCCGCCGCGCGCGTCCATGGCGGCTCGCTGCGCGTTGCGGCGCGCGCGGCGGCCCTGGTTCTTGCCGGCGCTGCCCGCCCCGCCACCGCCGCCGGCCACGAAATCGTCATCGTCGTCCCAGCCGCCGCCGCCGCCGCGGCCGCCGCTGCCGCGGCCGCCGCTGGGCCCCTTGCGCGCGGGCGCGCCGCCGCTGTTGCGGCGCACAGTGGTGTCACCCGGGCCGCGCGGGCGCGGCGGGGGAGTCGAGGCGGGATCGTCGGCCGGGCTCCGCGTGCCTGCTGTGCTGGGCGTGCCTGCCGCGCGGGGGCCGCCGCGCGCTGCGGGCGTTGCTGGCGGCGCCGGAGGCGACCGGGATGCTGGCGACGCGGCCGGCGGCGAGCGGCCGGCCGTGCCGCTGGGACCCGCGCCCGCGCCAGACGACTCGCCCTTTGCGCTGGCCGCAGCCTTGCCCTTGACGGGGCGCGCAGGCGGAGCCGGGCGCGCCTGCGCAGCACAAACCTTGCTCAGCCACCTGACTTTACATGCTAAGTGCTGTACCTGTGCCAGGGACGACGCACACGCGTACCAGAGGCACCCTGCCAGACCTTGCGAAGTGCTGTGCTCAGCAGGCAACAGAAATATTGCAAGCTAGGAAGGAGCAATGACAACGTGGACAAGTTGACACGTGGCAGCGGCCGTGCCTGCATGCGCCCTGCAGCAATGTAGCCGTTGTTGCCAAAGCGGCGGTTGCCGAGCGTGATGCGCGCGCGCCCGGCGGCCGCGGAAAAATAAAACGCTTCCACCTCCTCGTCATCATCGTACTCCTCGTAGTAGCGCCCATAGTCGCTGCGCTCTGTCGCCGCCTCGGCGATCGCCGCCGCATCCGCCGCGTCCACCAGCAGCGCGCTCGGCACCGCCGCCGCTACCTTCTCTGCCTCCTGCCCGCGGGCAGTGAGCTGCCCTCAGTGGAGAGCTGGGCAGGCATGTCACTAAGTTGTTTGTCGCCTGCGGAACAGAGGTTTCAGACAGCCCCAGCATGGTTGCAACTTTCAGCACAAACTGTACACGCGGGGCTGCCGCTGACTCGTTCTGAGCACCTGGGCACGTCCGCCTGCAACCTAACAACTGCGCGTGCTGTTGTCCATGTCAGCCTGTTTGTGAAGGCGGCCTCAACAAGGAGCAGCACCTCACACCTACCGCGCTATTAGGCAGACGCACAGCCGGGAGCACCCATAATACCATGACCAGACCTAGACAGACAACATATGCCGCGCTTCACCCCTTTGACATGGTAGGGCAGCAGCGCGCCGCGCACCCGCAGGTGCGCCTGGAACCAGCACGCGCGCTTGAGCAGGCAGACGCTCTCCTCGGCCGGGAAGTCTGACAGCGTGCCGTCCAGCGCGCGGTATGTCACTAGGCGCGTAAACGGCGCCTTGCACTGCGGGCACCAGGCCGGGTCCTTGTGCATGGCCCACGACAGGATGCACTTGCCTGCGTAGCACGCACACAGCACCAGTCAGCGTACAGCTTAAACGTTCGTGCAGTGCAGCTTGCTCACACCCCAGTTAGTGCAGGTTCACAAGTTCTGGGCGCCATCTTGAGGTCCTGCTGGGACAGGCGCAGCCTCCTGCGCCGCAAAGTGATGCCAGGGCAGCTGGTTGGACTATTGTCATGGTGCTTCGCAACACCTCGCACGACAGCCTCTGACAGTCCAGGGCAAAAGTAGCCTATATGTCACAGTCAGCGCACACGCCAGCCACATTCGCAGCAGGAAGCTGCCTCACGGCGCACAGCGTAAGCAAGTCAGGCTGGGAGCGCAGGGACAAGGCCACACCGCAGTATGCGTGCTCGCAGCCCTTGATGACGCTGAGATCCGCCAGCGCAATCGTCTCCAGGCATATCGCGCATGTCGGGTCGTGCGCCTCTGTGTCCACGCCCAGCTTCGCGCTTGCACCTAGGGTGTGCGGCGCGGCAGGTTGCGCATCAGCGCACGCACCAGTGCACGCGGACTCCATGACCTGCCGCGTGCGCGCGACCCTCTCAGCCCGCGCGCAGGGCAGCGGTGACAGTCGTCGCGAGACCGCGCTTGCGCTCGCGCTCGGCCGCGCGCGCCGCAGCGCCTTCACAACAATATGCCTGGTCCCAGCTTTTTTGTCCAGAATCTGAGGCCCCAGGTCCTGGACTCCCAGCAAGCCGGGAGTGCACGCACCTGGCGTGTACAAAAACGGTCGAGGCTGCTGGGACAAACGATCCCTTCGACGACGGTCCACCCCCGGGCTTAGAAGGAACGTGCTGAACCCGGCCCGCAGGCCACTGCCGTGCCTTCAGTCCATTACGCGGTGTCCATACTCCCGTAGCCCTGTGCAGCCCGCACAGAGCCCAGGAAGAGCGCTGGGTGTCACCCCAACGACTCTCGGATGTCCCCTCTCCAGGGACCTGGCCCAGACAGGGCCTCGCTCGTTCCTAGACTCTCCTTTCGCTCGGCTGAAGGCTCGTGATGCTCGCTTGACTGCCGACGAGCCCGTGGAGTGCCGATCCTGCACTAAAACAGGGTTTTCTGACCTAACAGCTCCGGCCTCAGCAAACTGTGAGCAGAGGTGCCTCAGGGCGCCAGACAGAGTCTCCGAACCCACAGGAGTAGGCCAGTTGACTGTTGCTTCGCAACAAAGGCGCGCGTGTTGTGCGGTGTCGGCAAACGCAGTGTGCAGGCTGCCTACTTAGACAGCGCTACGGCTGTGTCATCAAGCAGCGGCGCTGTTTGAAGGAGAAGTAGCTGAGAAAGCAGCTGAGTGCATAGCAAGCAATAGAGCGCGCTGCATACACCCTTCGCACTGGTGAGTGCTGTGTCGACTCGCTTGCCCTCATCCTGCACCAGCGCGCGCCCTTGTATACACAGGGCTGACCGTGGCCCGCGCAAGGGCGTGCATCAGGGCGGCCGCGCCCGCCGCGGCGCCCCCCGTGAGCGCGGCGCGCGGCGCGCGGGCTGCGCAGATCGCCCGCGCTGGCGCCTAGGACGCCGTAGGGCGCGATGGACGTGGAGCGCGGCGTGCCGGCGCAGCCAGAGGGCGCCGCACGCGCGCCGCGCCGGCGGGGGCACAATGCCGGGATGCACTACTCCTTCTGCGGCGGCCGCGTGGCAGTGGGTGCGCCGCCTGCTTGGATTGCAGCTTCAGCGCCCAAGCGGTGGGCTGCGCGCAGCAGCAGATCCGCCCTGATGCCGGGCTAACTCTGGTGGCCCTGTGCCGCGCAGGTCCCGACTGGAAGAACAGCATCTTCTCCTTTGTGCTGATCATCGTGCCGTCGGGTGCGTGCATCCCCCCCACTCCCCCCCCTCTTGCCCCAGCAAGGCAGCGTCGGCGAAGGAGTAGCAGAGCCGCTGCGGCTTCTAGGCAGCTGCAGCTGCAGCAAGAGCTGCTACAGGAGCTGATGCAAGGCGCACGCGCATGCCCATGTGCGCGGCGGCGCTCAGCGTGCTCGGGGGCCGCGCAGTGGTCTTCTTCGTCTGGCTGGCGCCGGCGGTCGGGCGGGACTTTTCGTGGGCGGTCGTCGCCGTGGCCGCGCTGCTCTTCGCCGCCTCGCTGGCCTTCCTGCTGGCGACCGCGCTGTCGGACCCAGGCTTTGTGCCGCGCGACCCGCCCGACGAGGCGGAGATGGGGTGCGCGCCCGTTCCCCTGGCCGTCAAGTGCGCAGGCCGGCTCTCTTGCGTTACTTGCGCTCCCGCGTTGACGAGAGAAAACATTGAGTGCTGGTTACCGTTGTCAAACACGGCTCGGAGACGCCTGGTGAGGCAGCGGTGTGGTGCGCTTGCCGTGGGCCCGACGGGACGCGCTTGTGGGGGGGCCGGCCGCCCTCGCGCACCCAGCGCAAGGGCAGGACGTGCCGGGGCAGCGCGCGTGCAGCGTCTCGACTCCGAGCGTTCATGCGCCCTGCTGGAGCCCGCTTCGCCGAGCGGGCCGGTGGGGTGGCGCAGGCAGCGCGCGCCGACCAAGGAGTACCAGGTGAACGGCTTCACGGTCAACACCAAGTGGTGCACCACCTGCCACCACTACCGGCCGCCGCGCTGCAGCCACTGCGCGGTGTGCGACAACTGCGTGCGCAAGTTTGACCACCACTGCCCCTGGGTGGGCCAGTGCATCGGCGAGGTGCGCGCCCGCCCGCCCCGCCCGCCCGCCCAGCGGCTGCCAGCGCTCGCCTGTAGGTAGGCCACGTGCTGCCGCTGCACGGCGGCATGTCTGGTGTGGGCATGCTGCCCTGCTGTCGGTGCCCGCCCGCATGCACCCAGCGTGTCCACTCTTGCAGCTGGCGAGGCGGCAGACGGCGGCCCGGGCACGCGCTCGCCCGCTTGCAGTCCAGCCACGGGTGGCCACCAGCCTGTCACCTGCCAGGCAACATCCCTGGCAACCCTACCCTACCCAGGCAGTTACACTGCGTGACCGGCGCGCTAACCGTACCCTAATCCGTGCAGCGCAACTACCGCTTCTTCCTCATGTTCGTCTTCACGACCACCGCGCTGGACGTGCTCGTCTTCGTGTTCGCGTGGCTGCGCCTGGTCTGGCGCGTGCAGCACGACGCCGACCAGCCGTCGCTGGGCGACGCCATCACGCGCGAGCCGGCCGCCATGTTCCTCATCTGCTTCTGCTTCCTCGCCTTCTGGCGCGCCCCTCGCCCCAGAGCCTGCAGCGGCCCGTAGGAGATGGTCTTGTCGCGCGCTGCTTGCTCAGAAGCTCGCAGCGGCTCGTTTGATATGGCTCTGTGTGGTCCTTGCGGCGCGTCCCTCGCCCAGCAGCTTGCAGCGGCCCGGCAGTGTGTGATTCTCGGGGCGCCGCTGCACCTCAACCGCCTCCTAGCTCGGCAGCGCTGCGCGCCAATGCGCCACAGGCCTGAGTGCCCCCTGCATGCGCCTCAGGTTTTCAGGTCCCGCGCCACCGTTAGTTCTCGGGCGCTCGCGCACATGTGGCTGGACCCGGCTCAGCTGCGCCAGGTTTGCCGGGCCCATGCGCGCATGCGGCTGACCCGGGCGCGGCCGCGCCAGGTTTGTCGGCGGCCTGAGCGGACTGCACGCCTACTTCACCTCCAACAACACGACCACGTACGAGCACTTCCGCGCGCGCTACTCCTCGCACGGCAACCCCTACGACCTTGGCTTCCTGCGCAACTGGCGCTCGGTCCGCCGCCACTTGCTTTGTGGGTGTGGGTTGGGGTGCTAGCTGAAGCAGGATGTTTGCCTGATACGCCTGGATGCGCCGATGGACGCGCGCGCACTCAGAGCCTTTCCTTTCCATTGCTGCAATGCCCTGTCAGCAGCCCTGTTACATGGGACGTTGGAAGAGGGCTTCAACAAGCGTGGGCCCGAGCGTGCGCTGCCTGTGCATGGCCTCAGTGGAGCTCGCCTCTGCGCTCCCTGCAAGCATGGTGGGCAGAGCGTGCAGCGGCATCCCGCCCATGCCGGCGTCAAGCTGTGTATGGAGCGCGGGCGGGCGCGCAGGTGTTCTGCGTGCCAGTGGCGCCCAGGCTCCCGGAGCCACTGCTCATGCCGCCCAAGGTGTGGCGCGCCCTTTCCCTAGCGCGTCTCTGTGCAGCAGTCGTCTTCGCTGTTGGCATGTGCCTGGTCTCGTTACTTTCGTCAGGTGACTGCGAGTCTGTCACCTGATTGACAAGGCACACAAGAGCTTGACTCAACTTGGATGCATTTGGGCAGGCCCCGTACTGCATGCATGCCATGCGCTGCCCTGTGCTGGCAGCACCCGCAGCGACACCGGTGGAGAGGTGGCCAGGCAGGCAGCGCTGTGGGCTCGTTCCTGCAGGCCCTGCAACGCGTGGCTGCAGTGCCAAACCCTGGCTGTGGCGCGCGCGCTCAGGAGATGGCGCTGGCGGCACCCGTGCAGCAGCCGCCGCCGCCGCCGGTCAACGGGGCCGAGCCGCCGCCGTCGGCGCCGCCGCCGGCCGCGCCGCTGGCGGTTGAAGCAGCCGACCCGGCCGCAGCAGACGCGCCGCCGCGGCCCGCCACGCCGCCGCTGCAGGCGCGCAGGCCCATTTGTGGAGTGGGGTGCATCAGGGCCTGGCGTGCTCAGCCCACCATGCCGCGGAACGGGTACGCCGGGGCATGGCAGGCCTGTCCGGGAGGCTGCTGGACTTGCCCGAGACATGGAGCGGGCGGCGCGGTGAGCAGGCGAGAGCGGTGGTGTCCAACAGAGCTGCTTTGAGGAGAACAATGCGCATGCAGACGCCCGGGCGCTGCATGAGCTGCCGCCCACGCCGCGCGCCTGCCCGGACGCAGGCGCTGCAAGGCCCGGCGCGGCCAGCGCCATCGCACGCGGCGCCTGCAGCAGCGCCCGCGGCGGCGCCCGCGGCCGCGCCCGCGGCGGCGCCTGCAGCGGCGCCCGCGGCGGCGCCGGCGGCCGCGGCGCCCTCGGCGCTGGACTGGGACGATGGCGAGGAGGAGGTCGCGCGCGTCGGCCCGGACACCGTGCCGCGCGGCGCGCGGCGCTTCTCCGAGAAGTACTCGCCGGAGGTGTGCTGCACATGGTAGGGTTAGGGTAGGTTAGGCGCGCCCGCGGCTTGCTGTTGTGATTACACTGGCGATGCCTGTCCTGTCCCGCATGTCTACGAATATATGACGTGGCACCACTGTTTGCTGCTGCATGGCGTGCTGGAGGTGATCGGCTGCGCCCGCGCTCCAGGCCCCGGCATGCTGTTCTATCACTGGCACTGCATGTCCACCGCATGTGCACTATACGTGACGTGGCACTCCCGTGTGCTGCTGCACGGCATGCCAGAGGGTGCTGCTGCATGGCAGTGCACCACAGCCAAGTGGCATGACACTGCCTGCACGTTCGGCGCGAAGCATAGATGTTGCATACTTTGGTCGTTGCTCACGTCCCGCAGCAAATTTGCGCCTGAGGCAGGGCATTGGCGTCTGCAATTCCGTCATTGGCGTCCGTAATTCCGTGTGAACACTGTGTAGGGTCCGTCGGCACTGAAGGCGCCGCCCGCGCCCGCGGGCGTGCCAGCGGTGCCGCCGGCGAGGTTTGCGCTGCGGTACGGGGCGCCGGACGGCGCGGGTGCTGCGGAGCCTGATCAAGCGCACCTCGCGCAGCCGCCCGCAGCCGCTGCCAGCGCCTCTGCAGGTGTGCAAGCATCCAAGACAAGTCACGGTTCTTCTGTGTAGTAGCCAGGATGGTATGGGAGCCTTCCATGCTGCGAGTCTTGCCACACAAGCAGGGAGTCTCGGATTTTTTACCATATGCACCAAATGCTGCTGCTGGATATTACCATATGCACCAAATGCTGCTGTAGCACACAAGGCATCTGCGTGGCTTCACACGCAGACCCCGGCTAACAAAGTGTGAGTTCGCCCAGGTGCACCCAGTGGCGGCGCGTTTGCAGTCAGTGGCGAGGGCCATGCGCGCTCCGCCGCGCCAGCGGGCGCCGGCGCCAGCAGCGGCAGCGCGGCGGGCAGCGGTGCGGCGCGCCAGGCGGCAGGGCTGGACAGCGCGGGGTGGGCTGCCGGCGCGGCCGGCGCGAGCGCGCGCTTAGACCCCGGGGCGGTGCCGGGCCCAAGCGCAAACGGTGGCCATCTGGGCGGCGGCCATTGCTCGCCGCTGCCGCTGCCGCTCTCGCAGGCGCGCCCCCGGTTGGCCGGCCGCCCGCTTCTCTGGGCAGGGCAGTCCCGCGCAGTCCCACCCGGCTGCAGCTCCGCGCCACCGTCCTCCGTGTGCCAGCAGCACCAGCGCGGCACGCGCCTTCGGAGGCTGCAGCAGCATCCGCCCACACTAGTTCTTGCGCCTGTCATGCATGTGCTGGACTCACTTGGATGTCAGGCGCAGGGACCATCGGGGCCGCGCGCGTTCCCCATCCCGCTCGCGTCCAGCCCCGCGCCATCCTCCACGCGGAGCAGCAGCCCGGACGCGGCGTCGGCGGAGCCTGAGTCTCGCGGGATGACCGCGCGATCGCCGCGCGGCGCGTCGCGCCTCGCGAGCGCCGCCGGCGGCAGCTTGGAGCGCGGCAGCGGCAGCGGCGGCGACCCGCGCCGCGGCGCGGCGTGGCTGAGCAGCGGCCGCGCCGGCGACGTGCGCCGGAACGTGCGCGCCTGCAGCGACCTGCATGCGAGTTCAGACGCTGGCCCTGGCAGCCAAGGCGGGCACCACGCCGTGTCTGGTACAGCGCTGGCAGCGCCTGCTCGCGCAGGCCTGCAGTGCCGGAAACGCGGCGCTGCACGGCGGGGCCGCCATGCGCCGTGCCAGAGGCGCCCGAGCAGCTGCCTGCGCCTGCCGCTGTGTGTTTGTCGCACCATTTGCCGATGTGTGCCGGTTGCTCCAGACGCGAGGCATCGCCGCAAGCCAGGGTGTGCGGCGTGACCCTGATTAGGGTCCGTTGTTGGGCAGGCGCAGCTGGCGGAGGACGGCCCGCGCGGCAGCGGCTGCCTGCCGCCGGGCGGCGCGGCGGGCAGCGTGGCGCTGATGGCGGACTCCATTGACGTCAAGGGCGGGCCCGAGATCGCGCGCGCCAGCGGGCCCGGCGCCGACCGCGCATCGCCCGGCCCGCATGTGCGCCACGTTGACGTAAGCATGAGAGTGCGTGCACTTCTCGGCCATCTGACAGACGCAAATCTTGGGGCTGAAGAATATGCAGGGTGTGTGCAGCAGTGTTAGCTCATCGAAATCTCCCTGAGACTCCCAGGGGCGTAGATGTTGGTGGCGGCACCTGGCAGCTGCTGACAGACGCTGCATGCGCAGCGCGCCTCGGGCGACCCGGCGGCTTCGGGGGAGGCCGGCGGGACGCTGGCGCAGCCAAGCGCCAGCGATGCGCCCGACCGGCGGTGGCGGGCCTAGCGTCGCAGGCCCCGCGGCCGATAGCTGAGGGTGTGTAGTGTGTAGCAAAGCCCCCATGCTGTTGGGCCTGGTCCGTCAGCTGGCATGGCGCCAGCGGGCGTGCGCCTGGCCCCGCACAGCGCACCTCACCCATGTGGAGATGGTTCTGTGCCTGCAGCTGGTACCCAGCGATGCAGCCCGCTGGCCGGAGCGTGGCTCTGCGGCGCACGCGGCGCCAAAGTCTGGTTCACGTCAGCATCTTCGCCATAGCCAGCCGTGTGCGGCCGCCGCGTGAGGTTCACCTACCGGCATGCCTGGCATGCGGCGCCCGCGCGCGCGGTGCTCGGCAGGGCCACGACGGTGTCTGGCCTCGCTTGGCAATGGAGGCCGGTGCTTGATGGGCTGGTGGGATGTCTTGCTCGGGACAAAGTCGCCATGCGCATCCGTCAGTGTGTGTGCAGCGCCCACTGCTGAGCGCTCAGAGGATGGGGGTTGCAGCCTTCTTTGGCGCACCCTAGACCTCGCTCTTTGCGCTGGCTCAAAAGCACGGCAGCTGCGGCTGTAATGCTTGGCCAGCAACGAGCGCTCATGGGCATGGGGCATCGAGCCCGGTGGGGGTGTTGTGCGTGTCTGCGCAAGGGGGCTGCATGGCCTTGTTTCGCACCCAGCCATGTTGCCGGTTTGTGTTTGCCAGTCCCAATATGCGGTGCTGCAGGATGGGTGGGCAGGAGTATTTGGGGGGTGCACCCCTGAGGCGGCAAAGCCTGCCTCTGCATAAAATTGAAGCACAGCAAGGACAGCTTTGCCACGATTGTTCCGCACCGCTGCACCAGTCACACTCTTGTCTTCATTGAGTCTGCTTCTGTTGACCAACAAACAGGGCTGATAAAACCACTGACTCTGGTAAGCTGGCAGTGGTAGCGCGCTTGCGCGCGACCGCGCTTGCTGCGGCCATGCAGAGCACCTCAGGCCGCGCCGCGCAGCCACACGTAGGGCGCGCTCTCCAGCACCGCCGCCGCGCTCTCAGCCAGGAACTTGCGAGCGAACAGCGGGCAGGCGTAGCCGCCGAGCGCGCTCGCGTTGAAGCGCAGCGCGCCCCCGCGCATGCAGACCGGCGGCTGCCCTACCTCGGCCATCGCCTCATGCGGCTGCTGCAGGTCCTCCGCGGCCGCGAACACGCCCTCCGCCGACCTGCCGTGCAGCCGCACGCCTGCCCAGGGCTGAAAGGGCACGCACGGGCCGTCTGCATGCGGAACATGCTAAAGCAAGGCTTGGCACGCATGGGGCTGCACGGTACGCGCATCGGTGAGTGCATCACAGATGATCATGGGCAGGTCCCCAATGCACCTGTGAAAGCGCAAACATGCAAGCAGTGCGCTACCGGTGCGCCACTGACAGGGCGCATGCGCGCGGAGAATGCTAGGTGAAGTCCATGCCTGATGAGGGCCTCTGGGTCGCACTCGCTCGCCGGCCTGCGCAGCGCCTGAAACCTACACACGCGGCACGTAAGCGTCTTTAGTGGCACAACTTTGGCGGCAAGCAGTCTGTCACATCGGCAGTGCGTCAGCCCAGCTCCTCACGGTCAGGCCTATACATGTGAGCCACTAAAGTGCTCAGCGCATTTAGCGCCGCGCCCCGCTGGCATTCCGCGGCGGCGGCGCCATGAGCAAAGCGCTGCAGCGGCCCCGCCGAGCCGCGTTGCAGCGCTCCCGCGGCGGGGCGCACAGCTCGGGGCTCAGCTCCCCGCTGGCATACGCGCGCGGGTGCGCGCCGCCGCGCAGCCAGTTGACGCTGACCAGGCTGCCAACGCAGGCGGTCTCGTGGCCCAGCTGTAGCGCAGAGAGGAGCGTGGGGATGTAGTGCTCGTCGCTGTAGCAGTCGCGCCACCTGCGCCCGGCCTCCCTGTCTGGCCATCCCCCGGGACGCGCGACGGGCAGCCTCCGCGTGGGCTAGCAGCGCGTGGTGCTGCTAGGCACGCCCTCTCAGCATGTCGGCAGCATGCCCCGCCGCTATAGACTGCCATGCACACTGCAACAGGCCTTGCTTTGAACGTCACAGAGCCACTCTGTTTGCATTTGAGGTGCTCTGAAGAGGTGTGAGGCAGCCCTATGCTGACAATGCATGCCTACACTTCGTCTGCAATGTTGCAACACAGCCGCCATGGTGTGCAGTGTCTTTTTCGTGAGCGCCACTGGTCTTCACCCAGGCTGCATCAAATGCTCCTACTGCACCCACCTCTGCGCATCGGCGTCCCAGGCATTTCGGCAGAAGGCCGCAAAGGTGGCCAGCACGCTTGCATCAGCCAGCACATGGGTGGCATGCTCCCGCGTCAGCGAGAACCACTGGGAGCTCTTGCGCCAGTGCGGCAGCAGCTCCGGCCCCATGCTGGCAGAGTAGCGGTGCACATCCTGCTCCTGCGCGCTCTCCCCAGCACCGAGGTGTAAGTTGCCCTGCGCTTTGCGCTGCAAACCAGGTTGCATGCCCTGCATGCTCATAGCTTATCCTGGTACACTCCAATTGCATCCAGTACTGTCGTGCTCCACAGTGGCGCCAACTGCTGCCATAGGAGCTGTGCATGCAACTGACAACAGCCGTCGTTGCACACTGTATGCAAACGCGTGACCTGAACACGGCGCATGCCAGATCTGTGTGAGCATGTAGGTCAGCTTGGCAGATACGCGCACCCCGGTGCCGCATGCGTTGACGCGCGAGCGCTCCTCAGCGAGCAGCTGCTGGTGCACAGCCGCAGGCGCGTAGAGGGGCAGTGCGCTCTCGCTCAGCAGCACGAAGCGGAGGTTATTGACATCTTGCAGCGCGGCGGCGAGCAGCAACCGCGCGGCCACCACCAGCGCATGCGAGCCCCACTCGACCTGCGTGTCGTGAGAACAGCTTGCAGGAGACAAAGCGTGCAGTGAGCAAGCGCCGGGAGGCTGAAGGCCTGGCAATGTGGGGAAACACCTGCGCCTGCATGCATGTCAACCGCCTCGCCAGAATGGCCTGGGTCAAAGATGCCTGATGGCACGGACCATGCAGAAGTGCCCGTAATCTGCCACTCGTGTATACGTGCAGGTAAGTACATGCAAGCACGTAAAGGATGCGTGCACATACGGGCAGCATGCCTGGATGCGGTCTTCGATCTCCCTTGCATGGAAAATGCTTTCAGGAGGGAAGCCTGCACACCGCACGACAGCCACAGTGGATGCATTGCATGCTCTTCCACAGACTGTGGGTTCACAGCATCCACCTGATACGCAGCAACGTTGGCAAGCACGGCGCGGCTCACGCACCGTCGGACGCCGGCGGCGGGTGCACATAGACGGTGAAGAGGTGCTGGCGCTGGATGACGCCCTGGCCGGGCGCCGGCTGGCAGAGCGCCTGCGCCAGGCGCAGCGGGCCCGCGCTGCATGCAGCTGGCTGCCCCGCCCCTGTGCCACACATCAGCCAGCACGTTGCTCTGTCAGCATGCTTGATCGCCGCATGGTGCACTCATAGCTTCAGCTGCACTGCACATTATTCTGTGCGAGCGCTCGTTTGGGAGCATGTAGAAGAGATACCAAGTGGAGTGACACGGCTGCGGCGAGCAAGTGCTCAGCAAGCCATGCGTATGATTGTGCAAACTTACGCCCGCTCCATCTGCACGGCCGTTAAGGTAACCTCCACAAGCGGCATGCGGTTACTGCTCAAAGTTGCCTTGCTACAACCATGCAGCTGCGCTGCAGCTTGCGGCCGAGGCTAGCCCCGCCGCGGGCTTCCTGACATGGGCCCGGCTGGTCGGATCAGGCAGTGCCGGTGCGGCCCGTTGCCGCACCTCCGGGACTGTCCAGCAGGGACCGCAGCGGCAGCAGGCCGGCCGCGTGGCTGAACCAGAGGGCCCAGCTGCGCTCATGGTAGAGCGCGCCCGTGGTCAGGAACAGCAGCGCGACCTGCGCGCGGTGCCCTGTCCAAGCTCGTCTGGAGGCAGAGGTTGTGACCCAGCAGGGACAAGCCATCCAATGCATGTGACCCCCGGTTGTACCTGGGGTGCGCATCAGCAGGCCCGCCTCTGCTGTTGCTCGCGGCGCCCTGTCAGCGCCGCCCCCATGTGACTGCCAGCGCGCGAGGCAGCCTCACTGCGTGCGGTGACTTGCAGCGTGTGTGGCTGCTGCGCTGCGTGTCACTCCAGGTGCCAAACCCTAGCACTGCAAGCTCACTCCAGCACGCTCCGCAGGGAGAGCCACCAAGGGCAACAGGTCGCGCGCAGCGGTCTGCCACAGGAGCCACCCCAGGCCCGGCGTGAAAGCACCGGCCACGGAGCTGCGCTGCTCGTAGGGCATGCCCTGTTCCAGGCAGTAGGGTATGCCCTGGCCCGTGCAGTAGGACACAGGCTGGCGCGCGCCTTCGGGATGCGCAGGGCGGTTGCGCAGGCATCATGTGCGGCGCGCGCGGACAGGCCCGCGCTGGCTGCAGCTGCGTGCATGCCGTGCGCAGCGCCATTTTGCGCCTCCCCGTCAGCCGCACGGCCTGCATGCATCCGGAGGGTGCTTCTGCAAGCTTGGGTGGTGGGCAGACAGGCACGACACTACCCTTTTCCATGTCATGCATACACCTTGCTCAGCGGTTGCGTGCATTGTGCGATCACCTTAAATACATGTCCCAATGAGATGCAACTGAAGCCTTCCCACCACGGCCATGCTGCAAAGACGGGCGCAGGGAGTGCAAACACACTAAGCCTTCCCGGTTCGCCTGCAGACGGGTCTGATGAGCGCGCAGCGGCGGTGCCAGCGGCCGCCGACGCTGCAGCTGCCGCCTGCGCCTGCCCGTCCAGCAGCCGCTGGTCGCCGGCACGGGCTACCACTGCATGCGCGGCCCCTGCAGCGGACGTGTCCTGCAGCGCGTCGGGCTGCAAGGCCGCGCCGGCGCCGAGCGCAGCGGCTGCCCCCGCACCCTGCGCGCCGCCCGCCTCCTTGGGCAGCACGGCGATACTGCTCGCAGCATCTTCAGCCGCGGAAATGGCATGCTTGTCGGGCTTCAGCACCTGCTCGCTGAAAGGCTCCGCGGCTGCGCCTGCAGCGAGCGCAGCGGCAGCCAGTGCGTCCTCCTGCGGGCGCAGCCGGACCTCGCTGCCGGCCACGCGCGCAGCCGTGGTTGCAGCCCGCGTGGCCGCTGCCGCTGGCGGCGGCCCAGGCTGCTGGTCCGCATCGCTGCCGCGCCCGGCAGCCGCCGCAGCTATGGAGTGGAGCGCAGATGGGGCGGCCCGGGCGTGCTGCCGCCCCAGCCACGCGCGCCATGCGGCGGCTAGGGTCTGCTGCTCCAACCCTAAGTCCAACCCCAACCCTCCTGCCGGGTGGACCCCTGGCATGCGGCTGGCCAGCCCAGGGAATGCATCCGCGGCCGCGCTGGCCGGGCCGGCGTCGCGCCCGCGCGCGGCCGTGGCCGCGCGCTCGCCGCGCGCGAGCAGGCAGACCAGGAGCAGGTTGGCCGATGCGATGCCCAGCAGCGCGGCGCCCGCCCAGCAGGGCCGCCTGAACAGGCGCATCGCGGCGCGGCGCGGAGTTGCGCGGCGCGGCGCGTTGGAGCGCCTGCCCGCTGCCGGCGCGCCGGGCGACGGCTGCAGGGCCCTGTCAGGTTTCAAGGGTGGTCGGCTGTGCACACGCCCGCCGGGCCCACATGCAGTATGGCGCAAGCAGCCAAAACTGGCAACAGCACTGCGCACTCTGACGAGCTTGTTAAGAGAAGACGTGGTCAGCACGCGCGCTCACGAAGCCGTCATAATGGCGGCACTCCACCAGACCATGGTTTGGTGTGTGGGGCTGTTGAGCACATGTGAGCTCGATGCGCAGCTGGGACTGACGTGTTGTGCTCCAAGAACTGTCTGTTATGGTGTGCGTAAACAAGCACTTGTTGCTAGAGCTCGTGCGGCTGGTGGAAATGCCGCCAGGGCATGCAACGGTGCAGGTGACCCGGCAGTTGCAAAAACCTTGAACGCCGCATGACATTCTGGCAAGTGCATGCATGCATGCAGGTCCCTCTGCACCCCCCTGCTGCCGTGCTGGTCGAGAGCGGCTCATGCGGGGCAGAGGGCGAGCATGTGGACTGCGGCTGTGTGACACGGCGAGGAGGCTCCAACACCTCGGATGCTGGCACATGCTTGGGACTGCATTGCATGCAGGCTCCTGGCGAGCGCGTTCGTTGCGGCGACGCTGCTCTACAGCGCTGCGGCTGCTATTATTACACGCGAGACGAGGCGCGGAAAAGTGAAGGCAGCAAACCACCTGCAGAAGCACGCCGGAGCGCTCCGCTCTGCGGAGCACACGCGGGCTACCCAAAACTTGCGCAGGCTGCGCGAGGACATCCACGCATCGCAAACCACACCAGGCGGACAAGTGCTCAGTGATCCAGCACACGGGAAAATTAGTCGGCGCCTAGGCGCGGCGCGCCTGCCCGCGCCCCGGCAGGTGAGACCGGGCGGGGCATGTCGCCGCCCACTGCAGCCGCCGCTTCGTATCACTTCGCAGCCGCAATGTCGGCCAACAGAGCCGACCCGAGCACACAAGGACGCAGCTGGAGGCCGACAAAACTCGCCCTGACAGGCACACAGGTGTGGCAACCCTATAACCCTTGACACCCTCGACGCAGCTCGTCTGCATGCATCTCCGATTTGCAAGCACAAGCGCTCGTCTCTGACTGGCGCCCACAGGCACCACAACTGCTGTCTAGCCAGCGTTAATAGAAGACCCGCAACCTAGAAGAGCACACCCAAAGCGGAGCAAGTCACCCCGTACCGCGCGCAGCTGGCAGGAAAGGCGCCAACCCTGCACACACACTCAGCAGCCCAGCGGGCCAGCTGCTAAAGAATCATCATAGTGCCATGTCTGAGCATGGCAGTCCGGCACACATCCAGAGCACGCGTCCTGAGGAGCACAATGAAGACCTAGCCATGCACAGCGGCCTGCCCTTGGCTCAAGCAGGGCTGCCGCTGGTGGCCTCAGCAGCCGTCGCTGGCAATCCGCAGCCCGTTGGCGCAGTCAGCAAACGCCGCAAACACTGCGGGCGCGGTGTGGGGCCCAAATTTGCGCGCGAACAGCGGGCACTGCGGCCCGAGCGCCCAGGCCGCGTATGGCGGCGGCGGCGCGCCGTCGCACACCTGCACCCCATCGCTGCAGTTGGCAAGCAGATGTCTTGGCAGCATGGATTTCAAGCAGCTACCAGAGCGTCCTGCAGTCACTCGCGGGCTTGATGCAGATGGTGCTCAGGACAGACACATTGGCGAGGGTCTGCGGGTGTGCATGCACACGCTGTCCCGTTGGCATCGCCCACCCTCAACTGGCCGGCTACCTTTGGACCGCTGCCAAAGCCAGATGCCCCATGCAGACTGGGCAGGCCAGCGATTGAGGCAGCTGGCGGCGCGCGCGCCTGCGGGCCCACCGCGTCGACAGGCACGAGCTGCGCGGCGGCGCTCGCGATCGCGGCCGGGTAGCGGCAGCCCTCGGTCGGCCCACGCAGCTGCCGCAGCCTGCGGGGGAGGGCAATCAGCATGCTCAGCGGGGCTGCCTCTATGATACTCGGCGAAGCGCTCGGCCGGGCGCCTGGCCAAGGCGACCTGGCACAGCTGCGCGGCCGCCGGCCCTGTCGGTGCGCGCGGGTGCGCTGCGCAGCCAGGGCTTGCTGCTCTAAGACCAAGCACGGGGGAAGAATGACCGCAGTCCGCCTTGCGCTTCGCGCCTGGAGCCCATGATCTTGCCTGCAAAGCATGACCCGACCGAAGCCCCGGAAAGGTTAGGGTAGGGCAGGGGAAAGGCGCGCCTGGAGGACGTGATCTCGCGCGGCTCGTACGCGCGCGGGTGCTCGCCCATGCGGCTCCAGTCCACATGCACCGCGTAGCCCCAGCAGTCGGTCTCCGCGTCGCGGCCCTCAGCCGCCAGCAGCGTCGCAAAGTAGTGCTCATCGCTGTAGCAGTCGCGCCACCTGGCGCGCGCCGCACGGGCGCTCAGTCCCGGCCTGCCAGCTCAGCGCCCCGCCGCAGTCACTTCCCGCAAAACGCAGCTCTCAGGAGGCATTCCGAGGGCTGGGCGTGCCGCGAGCGCGCAGAGCGGCTCAAACGCAGCGCAGGGGCAGGCGCTCAATGATGTCGACATCGCCGCCGCGGGCAGAGCGTGTGCCAGGCGCGCAGGGCCGCGCAGGGCGCACCAGCCCTCCCGGAATGTTGGCAGGCAGTACTGCCGGAAGCGCTCGGCGACCTCGGTCTCGTTGGCCGCCAGCGCCGCGTGCGCGCGCGTGAGCACCATCCTGCGCGCGCGCGGAACCCATCAGGCTGCGGCGTGCCTTGAACAAGCAGTGCGCGCATGCCATGCGCACCCGCGGGCAGGACCACATCGGAGGGCTCTGCAGGGTCGCAATGCGAGGACGGCCAATGCAAGGACGGCTGAGAACAAAAGGCAACTTCACACCACACTGACCAAGGTACCATACACTCTTGAGCGCTCAGCGCACTGGTGGATGCCCAGCCGTGGCTTGTGCGCGTCTGGCAGGGCCCGCTGCCAGGCGCACCACTGGCTGCTCTTGCGCCAGTGCTCCCGCTTGAGCTTGTCTGACTCCATCTTGCCCAGCCAGCGGTGCAGGTTGCGCTCGTCCTGCCGCGCCCAGCAAGGGTTCCAGATTAGGTTCCACCCCTCCTGCTGCGGGCCCAGGGTCAGGAAGCAGGCTGCATGCGGTGCAGGCTATGCCCGTCCTGCCGCACCCGGCCATGTGGCGAGTGCAATCGCTTTCCAGGACATTGGTGGTGCTGCCCAGCCCGCCGTGTTTGAGCAGGAGCTGCGCGCATGCTGTCAACGCTGCTTGCGTGCGCGCCGGCAGAGCCCAGGGCGCCGCGCAGCGGCTCTGCCTCGCCAGCAGCTGCTGGGCATAGGGCGGCAGGCAGGCACAGCCAGATGCCTCATAATAAAAGCAACGTTGGATCTCCCACACGCCCGTGAGCGCAGCACGAGGGCAGGAGATGCCGCCGAGCGCGGCGTGTGAGACAAGGAGGCGGAGAGGAGAGCGCGCGCCGCGCACCCCGGGCACGGCGCAGGCGTTGATGCGGCTGCGACGCTCGGCGGTCAGCTGCTGGTGCAGCGCGGCGGGCGGGTACAGCGGGATGCCGCTCTCGCTCAGCAGCACAAAGCGCGCGTTGGCGCGGTCGGCGAGCGCGGCGCGCAGCAGCGCGCGTGTCGCGTCGACCAGCGCGAACGTGCCCCAGCGCACGTGCACGCGCTCGGCGATGTCGGTGCCGTGGAACAGGCTGTCCGCCGGGAAGCCTGCCGCGGCGCAAAAGGCAGGGTTGATCAGGGTAGGGTAGGGAAAGTGGGTAGGATAGGGTAGGGTGGGAAGTGGGTAGGATAGGATAAAATAGCCGTGCTCATGTGCACCCATCCCTGGCGTGGGCGCTCGCGGGGCGCCGCCAAGGACCCCGTGCAGCAACGAGCACCGCCTGCACGGGCCCAGCCCGGCGAGTATGCGCATGCCCGAGTGCCGTCTGTGCGCGTGGCAACGCGCTGCCCTCCGCGGACACTGCCACTCCGCTGCAGACGCAGCATTCCGTTGGCCTGCCTGCACAGCGTGCTAAAAGGCAACCGTGACCCACGCTGGTAATACGCTGTGGAAGAGATGAGCGTGCAGAGTTGGCCCAA
>JAABUR0100003886.1_pt1 | contig 20416 bp, 13 predicted proteins | sample 5560091 | NCBI WGS metagenome assembly JAABUR01 (sample SAMN10711879, study PRJNA513375) | rock metagenome | isolation source: Antarctica rocks | place: Antarctica: Victoria Land, University Valley sud
TCTAGAGGAAATTAGAATAAAATAAGGATAGCCCCTTGTACGAAAGGAGTTGGGTATATTAACCTATGGTTTACCTGCTGTTTATCTTCCTATATTAATATAGTTGACGGGGACGTAATCTCTCTGTTACTATTAGCTAGTGAGTTTATATCTAAGAGCGCAATCCTCTTAGGGCGATGGCTTACACTGGGACTTTACTTTTCACTAAAGTATGGTTTGGGTAGGAACAAACTGAAACAGATGATATACCTATAAAAGATAGGCACGGCAGGAAAGCTACGTTAGTTAATGATAAGTGCTGAATGCATATAGGCACGAAACATACCTTAAGATATTCTTAAACATATGTAGTTTAATACTACGATTTTAGGTCTTTTCGTAAATTTAACTGTAGTGTACTATTGAGGAGAGTTGGTTTAATACTATGACCTTTATATGACATTGCTTTTGAAGATATGAAGGATATGATCCTGATTAATAGGCTTAAGTTTAAAGAATTGTGAGGTTCTTAGGCATTAAGTACTAATTTTATAATTTACTAATTAATACGCTTATCTATGCGCATGATATAACGCCAAACAGCTTAAATATACATTACAAAATTTAAGCCAAAACACAAGCCTGGTTAGCATAAAAGTAATGCAACCGTTTTGTAATCGGTAGAAGTAGGTGCGATACTTACACTGGGCTCATTTTATATAAAAAATATTTAAATAACCTAAAGATAGGCCCAGTTGTCTAATGGTTAGGACATATTGTTTTCACCAATATAGCATGGGTTCGAATCCCGTCTGGGCTATCCTTTATTTTAAAACAATAAAATACATGCGGATTGATGTAATAGCAACATAACTGGCTCATGACCAGGATACAAGGGTGCAAATCCTTTATCCGCATCTTGTTTACGGCTATAATGCTATAAACCAAAAGGCCATAGCTTAATTGGTAAAGCAAGCTGCTCATGACGGTTTAGATGAGTGTTCAAATCATTCTGGCCTTAACATCATATTTACATACCCTTTATCTATATCAGTCCGAGTGCTGGAATTGGTAGACAGTGCAAATTTAAGCTTTGTTGACATCAGTCGTGAACGTTCAAGTCGTTTTTCGGACAAGACCTTATGGGTCCTCTTAATATTGCATTAAGTATAATAAAACCATGAAGAAAAAAGAAATGAATATTATGAACAAAAAAGAAATATTGGCAACTATTGTTGCCTCCTATGAAAATGCTGATATACAAAAACAGCAAATATGTACACATAATAAAAATAAAACAGGTATTTACAGATGAACCCACGTTATTTCAGGTAAAAGTTATGTGGGCTCTTCTTTGGATATATCCATTAGATTTAAGAATTATTTCAATATTTCTTATCTTGAAAGGGAGTCAAAAACTAACAACAGCCTTATATATAGGGCATTGCTAAAATACGCTTACTCTAGTTTCAAAGTTGATATCTTGGAATATTGTGACCCGTCCATTCTTGTCCAAAGGGAGCAATATTACTTGCATAACTTAGAATTACAATATAACACTTTAAAAGTTGCCAGATCTTTAGCAAGGTTTAAGCACAGTGCCGCCTCTATTGAACGTATAAGTCTGGCTTTTCCAAAAATAGGAAATCCTCGCACTGAAGCTACTAAGCTATCCGCTAATACACAGGCGCATGCTATAATTGTAACACAAATTAGCACAGGAGAAAAAAAAAGTCTTTACATCCATTAGAAAGGCTGCTAAATTTATAGGTATACATTTTTCTTACCTTGCTAAATGTCTAAATGTAAAGAATATTTATACGGGTCACGGCTATACTATTATGAAAAATAATTAAGATTTATTGATTACCATCCTGAACGTTCAAGTCGTTTTTGGGATATACGTTTTAATAGCATAATTATAGAGATAAATGTTTTAGCTAGTAGCATTATATTAGCCATAGGGGATATAGTTTAACTGGTAAAACGTCTATCTTGCACATAGTTATCTTGGGTTCGACCCCTGATATCTCCAATGCTATATTTTATAATATGTAAAACATATTATGATCTATTTCAAAAGAAGAAAAATTTTACATAGTTTTAATACTCCTATTTAGTGATATAACACATTTGTAACAGTTATTGCTTAATGTGTACTAATTATTACTTTTATTTGATATAGTCGCTATTATCTGTTTATATTATTAGTTTTTAATTATTATCTAGACATATAATTATTAGTTTTTAATTATTATCTAGACATATAATTATTAGTTTTTAATTAATATCTAGATATATTATACAGCCTAAGAAGCTCAATTGGTGGAGCGGAACTCTGAAGATGTTTAGGCTATAAGTTCGAATCTTATCTTGGGCATTTCCACACTTATATTTGTAAAAAGTTAAACTTTGTATCATTAAGCATATAATATTAAACACAGTAATAAAACAGACATGGTTTAGCTTATATCTTCTGCACGTGTTTGCCTGCCTTTATAATAAGATATAACCATAACAAACAAAAAAAGGTAGTGATGGAACTGGTAGACATGAATAGCTTAGGACTATTTGATTCTCAAATCTTATCCGTTCAAGTCGGATTTACCTTACAGGTTAGGCTATGTAAAGCACTAATGCAAACTGCAATTAAATATGTTTTACTTACTTAATATCCTGCTTTTTTACATTTTTATATGTTGTAGACTAATAGGCAAGTCATAAATTTTTGGTATTTACTATTGGGTGTTCGAATCACCCCAACATAACATTAGACTATATATAGGTGGTTATAGTTCAATGGCAGAGCAACTGTACGTGGAACAGTGAGTTCCCTGTTCAAGTCAGGGTATCCACCCTTCAGTTAAAATAGCTAAGTGCGATAACAAAAGTAAATGTATCTTGGATTAAGCCAGGATAGTTCAACTGGTTAGAACGTTAATTTCATGCATTAAGAATGAGAATTCGAGTTTCTCTCCCGGCTAGCGTCTAATGCTATAATAATACCTTTAGATTATACATAATCTAAAGGTATTATTATTTTTTTTTTCTGTTTTTTTAGTAATTTCTTCCTTTATATATAATTAAATTGAACAAAATAATAGGTCTTATTCTTGCTTTTTATGTAGAAATGTACACACTTCGTGTAGAGGGAGGAATTGAACAAAAAATAGGTAGGTTTGAATCCTACAAAAACAATGACTATATTTTCTTTATTATTTTTATTATTATCTAATGCCGTCACTTTTAGACGAGAAAAATCCATCCTTTATTCTAGAGAGACCATAATAATCTTGTTATGTTCCTCTTTTTTGGCATTAAAAAATCTAAACATATCATTTTTAGGCGGAGGTATAGGTTTGTATGGTGGTCTTTTCCACGCAACACCTATAACACAAGTGTTTCATGTTTTTATTTTTTTTATAAGCGCAATTATACTTCAATTAACCGCTTTTTATCCTAGAAAAGTTTGAGTTAGAGAGCACGCTAACTTATATACCTTATTTTTTTCTAAATTTTCATATGATACAAATCTAATAAATAAAATGGGACAACAGTTCAGGATAATAGAATACCCTCTAATTATATTATTCATAATAATAGGAGGTACTTTTCTAGTGTCTGCTAGTGACATAGTTTCGATCTTTTTGTCTATAGAATTACAAAGTTATGGTTTATATTTACTTTCTACGCTTTACAGAAACTCTGAACTGTCTACTTCAGCGGGTCTTACATATTTTTTATTAGGTGGCTTATCATCATGTTTTATACTTTTGGGTACAAGTTTGCTATATGCAAATTCTGGTACAACAAATTTAGATGGTTATTATGTCATCACCGGCTTGTCTAGTATAGCTAACGAACATACAGGTAATATGTTAGATTGGTATAAACCTTTTTATATAAATATTTCCCTTTTAATAATGTCAGTAGGATTTTTATTTAAAATATCCGCTGCACCTTTTCATTTTTGAAGTCCTGATGTGTACGATGCTATTCCCACTATAGTTACAACCTTTGTGGCAATAATAGCTAAAATATCTATCTTGGTGTTTTTATTAGAATTAATACATTACACTAGTAACTTTTATTTTGCCTTCAATTATACCTGAACATCCGGCTTACTCTTTAGTTCCTTTTTATCCTTCATAGTAGGTACTGTATTGGGTTTAACACAATCGAGAATAAAAAGATTGTTTGCATATAGTACTATATCACATCTTGGTTTTATATTATTGGCCCTAAGTATAAACAGTTTAGAATCTATTCAAGCTTTTATGTTTTATTTAATGCAATACTCCATTTCGAACTTAAACGCTTTTATATTATTAGTTACTATAGGATTTTCTCTATACCCATACGTAAGTAAAGGCTCTTTAAAAAAACAGTGCAATAACTTATTGGATAGAAATAACTCGCCCATACAACTAGTTAGTCAATTAAAAGGTTACTTTAACATTAACCCTATGCTAGCATTAAGTTTAACTATAACGTTATTTTCTTTTGTAGGTATACCACCTCTTATAGGATTTTTTGCAAAACAAATGGTTTTGTCTGCTGCTCTGGATAGTGGTTATGTTTTTTTAACATTAATTGCTATATTAACAAGCGTTATAAGTGCCGTCTACTACCTAGGAATAGTAAAACAAATATTTTTTGACAAACACGAATATGAGTATAATCAAGACCTTCAGGGTACAAAATTGAGCGGTACCATTATACCACTTATAAACAACAATAACGGGATTAACACAGAAAAAACAGAATTTAACATTAATAATGTTGGGTTATCGTCTTCTTCAACCGTTACAATTTCCCTCTTAACTTTAATCCTGTTATTATTTATATTTTTACCTCAAAAATCTTTAAGCATGACTAATATATTAGCACTTATAATGTTTAATCCTTAGATGTCTAGTACAATATTTTTCTTTTTATTTGTACCTTTATTAGCCTTCATATTATTGGCTATTAACCTGATATTTGCTCCACATAATCCATATCAGGAAAAAGATAGCGCATTTGAGTGTGGATTTAGTTCATTTTTGGGACAAAATAGAACACAGTTTAGCATATCTTTCTTTATCTTTGCTTTACTGTTTTTACTATTCGACCTGGAAATACTACTAGTTTATCCTTATCTTGTTAGTGCTTATACAAATGGTATATATGGACTGTCAATTATGCTGATTTTTCTTTTAGCTTTAACCTTAGGTTTTGCCTTTGAGTTGGGTAAAAAGGCATTATCTATTGATAGTAGACAGACGGCTAGTGTGAAAACAAAAGTACCTAACAATAATATTAGTAAATTAGATATTAGTTCCAGAACGTTTAACCATACAGGAAAAAGGAATTACTCTACTTATACTAGAAAATACAGTTTAACCTTTGTATTCTTTTATGACATATATTTATCTATTTGCGATATCATTTCCACCTTTGTATTCTCTTATGACATATATTTATCTATTTGCGATATCATTTCCACCTTTGAATTCTTTTATGACATATATTTATCTATTTGCGATATCATTTCCACCTTTAAATTTATTTTTACGCCTATATCTATAAGTAGTATGCTATATTCACGGTTATATGATCACGTTTATAGTTTTGCTGTTTCTGTGTCTACTCCCTTGTTTATAGATTTAAGAACTAGGTATAACCGGAGAAGTGCTTACTTTTTAGTTGAACTGTTATCTAGATGGTTATATAAAAATTTTACTCTTAGTTTTACATATAGTTACTTACCCAGCATAATTACTATCTACATATTTTTTTATATAAACTTTTCAGATATAATTATTGAAAATGGTTTTACTTTATCTTTATATATTGTACCCGTCATTTTTTTGTTGATTGCGTCAATGCTCTTAAAAGGATGACTAATCGATATTTCAGCGCAAAATAAAAAGCCATGTTATAAGCTTTTACTAATTTTTGCTGAGATACTTTGTGATATCGTTATTATGTTATTATTATGTGTACTAGTTATTGTGTTGTTAGATACATTGAATAGTTTAGCTAATTTTGATTTTATTAGAGGAAACGCAAATAATAATAAAAAAAGCACTGGTAATTACGGTGATGGTAATAGCGGTGATTATGGTGGTAACGATAACAATGGTGGTGGAGGAGGGCCACAAGAGCCTCATGATCCCGAGTCAGCTGCAATTTGGGCAGCCATAAACCGTGAGTGTGATGAAGAAAAAGAAAGACAAAGAGAAACATCACCTCATGGGCAACAAAGGCGCAGACGTAATCCCGACGCGCCTATTCAAATTTATCCCCCAGGTATGGGTCCTATACATGGTAGGCAAGGTAGACAAACTAGGCAGACAGAACCAGTATGAGGAGAACCCATAATTAGTGATCCAGTATGAGGAGAACCTATAATTGGTAATATAGAGCCTGCTTTGGATACACAGTATGATTCTAAAGTATACCCTCCTTATAATACACAGTATGATTCTAATATAGAGCCCCCTTATAATACACAGTATGATTCTAATATAGAGCCTGCTTTGGATACACAGTATCCTCATGACCCATATCTTCCTTATAATTCAGAGGTTACTGATATTCCATACACTGCAGATGCAGATGCAGATACAGGTGCACCTGAATTAACACCAACAGATCCAGATCCCCAGTCATCAAGATATGCTCGTAATCTTGAACTAATATCTGCAACACGTAATAAAAATCCAGTTAGCCCAGTTCCTGATAAGATAAAGGGTAATAAAAGCGCAAAGTACAGGGGAAGGGCTGATAGAACGGAAGCTGAGATAGAGCGGGATAGGCTAAGAGAGAGGCTTATCTATCAGAAACGCAAAGCCAGGGGAAGGCCTGATAGAACGGAAGCTGAGGCAGAGGGGGATAGGCTAAGAAAGAGGCTTAACTATGAGAAACGCAGAGCCAAGAGAACAGAAGCTATGGTAGAGAGCGATAGGGCAAATAGTAAGGCAAAATCGGCGATACACAGGGCAAAAAAAAGAGGATCTCCTCATTTTGTAACTCCTCCAGCTCCAATTCGTCCTGCTTTACCTAGAAATTCTAGGTCTGCAAGTCCTCGAAAATAAAAATCACCTAGTTCCTAAAAATAAAAAAAAATTATTGCTAGGTTGTGGATACTACATTATTACTTGTATATAACTTACAATATATTTTTAGTATCTCATCTGGACATAGTGATGGCTAGCTATTTTACCTATACTCTTGTTCACCTTAAGCTTATGTGTTGCTTTTAGTCCTGGTTTAGGCATGGTTCTGGTCTTGGTTTAAGGGGCCTCTGTATGGTTTAGTATATACTATTATAACCCAGCAGTGGTTATTTGTTGCCGCTACAGTTATTTTGTCATGTAAATACATCAAACTTAACTAGTTTGTTAGCCTAATATTTGTATTTTATCCTTTTTACTCAAAAGGATGCCATTTGGTGTTGTATTATTTGTATATGTTTTCACCCTATATACACAAAACATATACAAAGCCACATTTTTATAGAAAGTTTAATAAAACAATGAATTTATCCCTTATATTATTTTTAATAGGTATCTTAGGCTTTGTTTTAAATAGGAAAAATATAATTTTAATGCTTATTTCCATAGAAATAATGCTTTTAGCTATTACATTTTTAATATTGGTAAGTTCACTTAGCTTTGATGATATATTAGGCCAAACATACGCTATATATGTAATAGCAATAGCTGGTGCAGAATCAGCCATTGGCTTAGGTATACTTGTAGCTTTTTATAGATTAAGAGGAAGCATAGCAATAGAGTATAAATAATGTATTTAGCCATAATAGTTTTACCAATATTAGGTTCAATAGTTTCCGGGTTTTTCGGTAGAAAAGTTGGAGTTAGCGGAGCACAATTAATTACATGTATATGTGTAATAGTAACAACAATTTTAGCAATATTTGGTTTTTTTGAAGTAGGTTTAAATAACATATCTGTTTCTATCTTGTTATTTAAATGAGTTGATTCAGAGTCACTTAACGTCTTGTGAGGATTTAACTTTGATACCTTAACAGTTTCTATGCTAATACCTGTATTAATAGTTTCTTCATTAGTGCACGTTTACTCAATAGGTTACATGAGTCATGATCCACATAATCAAAGATTTTTTAGTTATCTAAGTTTATTCACTTTTATGATGATTGTATTAGTTACAGCGAACAATTTCTTATTGATGTTTGTAGGTTGAGAAGGTGTTGGAGTTTGTTCCTATCTATTAGTAAGTTTCTGATTTACTAGAATAGCAGCTAACCAAAGTTCCATGTCTGCCTTTTTAACAAACAGAGTAGGTGATTGTTTTTTAACCTTGGGCATGTTTGCTATGATATGAACATTCGGTAATTTAGATTACTCTACCGTATTTTCATTAGCTCCCTATATAAATGGAAATGTTGTTACTATTATTGGAGTTTGCTTATTGATTGGAGCTATGGCTAAAAGTTCTCAACTTGGTCTTCATGTTTGGTTACCTCTTGCTATGGAAGGTGAAAAAATATTTTTCATATCAATAATATTTTCTTATTTATATACCACAGGTTTGATACCGGCTACTTATAACCTAGTTCCTATTACAACAAAAAGATCCTTACGTACACCTAGTCCTGATAAACCTTTGATATGGGTATATGATATAATAAACTCATCATCATTAATAGCAGGGTCTCCTTTCATAACCAAAACTGATTGTGCTAATAAATTGGGTATTAATCGTGCTACTGTACGATCTTATTTAGATGGTGATAAGCTATATCACAACAAATGATTATTTAGTTCTACTAGCTTAACTGAAGAGGAATTATCCAAATGAGTTATTCCAGACAGTGTTTGGGAGATTGTTACAGGAGAAATGTTAGGAGATGGTTACATAAAGTACGACCCTTTCACTCCTGGGACAAAAGGTAGATTGCAGTTTACATTTTCATCTGAGATACTACATTATGTTAAATATCTGAAACATGTTGCTTTAGCACCTGTTTGTACTGAATTTGAAGCTACGCCTTGACCTATTCCTGAAACAACTGGTAAAAAAGCTACACAATATTCAATTTCTACTAAATCTTTAGAAAGTATTAGCAAACTACATAGTTCATGATACAAAAAAGAGGATGGTAAAAATATAAAATTTGTACCTTGTAATATAGAAGAGTTACTAACCCCTCTTGGTTTAGCTCATTGGATTATGGGTGATGGTTACTTTTCGGAGAATTGTACATTTATATGTACGGATAGCTTTACTAAACAAGACGTCGAAAGACTAATCAAAGTTTTAGGTAATAAATTCGGAATAAAAGCTACACTTAAGAAACGTAAAAAGGAGGATGGGGTTGAGGTTTGAAGAATTAGAACAAGTAGACTAAGTATGGAAATACTAAAAATATTAGTAGTTCCGTACTTAATACCTGAAATGTTATATAAAGTAGGCATAAAATAAAAGCATGTTATGGGGGCCTTCCTTAAATTTCACTATATGCTGGAAACTCTTTATAACTAAATTACTCGAATCGTAAAATTTAAGTTTAGTTTAAGACAATTAGCAGAAAACCAACGGATAACTTATAATTCTTATCCTAGTAGGATTCTCAGAGACTACACGTGAAACTTCATTATATGGTTTATAATGAATGAAGATATAGTCCGAACAAATATGAGAGTATTTGCGTATATTTATTTATATAAATATCAACATTTACGCCCACACCTGTTTCTGCACTAATACATGCAGCAACTATGGTGACTGCAGGGGTTTACTTATTAATGCGAGCATCTCCTTTAATTGAGTATAGCTCAACAGTGCTGATACTTTGTTTATGAATAGGAAGTATTACTACTGTATTTAGTTCCTTAATAGGTCTATTCCAGCAAGACATCAAAAAAGTTATAGCTTATTCCACAATGAGTCAATTGGCTCGAGAATTTTTTGCTACGCAGAAATTCAGGCATCAAACTATATGCGTAGAAGTTATATATAAAATAACCAATTCGCAGATAACCAAAGCTCGTGACGGCACTAGGGCCGAGCACATTAATTTTTATCTTTTTAATTCGTTTACCACTACGTGGCTTCATAATATTATGTTTGAAAAACGAAAGGTTAAAATTATCAGCAAGTTAGTAGGAATCTCAGAGGCCATACGTTTGATATTAACCTCTTTAAATTATCTCGGTCAATCTTTATATTTATTTTATGTTTTATTTTATTTCAGTATATACTTGTCTCTTGATTACATTGTTAAAAACTTTTTTTTATTTAACAATAAAAATGTATCAGACAAATTTTTAAAATCGTCACCATATTCTACACAAGTAGAAAATAATATGCTTATTGGTTCAAGCGACCATGATTCTTTAAAATTTAATGAATGGTTAGCTGGTTTAATAGATGGTGATGGTTATTTTTTGTTAACAAAAAAAGGATATGTTAGTTGTGAAATATGTATGGACGTTCGAGACAAAAAAGCACTCTATCTTATTTTACATAAATACGGAGGATCTATAAAGCCTGTTTCAGGAGCTAAAGCTTTAAAATATAAGTTACGAAATAAGAAAGGTTTACTTTACTTAATAAACGATATTAATGGCTTAATCAGAAATCCTATTCGTTTATTGCAAATAAATAAGTTATGTAATATATACGAAATAGAATTAAAGTATCCTAAGCCTTTAACGTATAACAACGGATGGTTAAGTGGCTTTATTGACAGTGATGGTTCTATATATCTTAATGAAAAATCGGGGCAAATATTTATAAGTGTAACTCAAAAAAATAGATTTTTATTAGAGCCTCTAATAGATCTGTATGGAGGTAGAATTGACATACTTAGTCCAAAAATAGAAGCATTTAAGTATGTAATTTATAGAAAAAACCAACATTATGATTTAATAGATAACTATTTTTCTATATATCCTTTAAAAACAGAAAAATCTAAAAGACTATATATTATAAAAGATTTTTATGATTTGCGAAGGTATGGCAACAAGAAAAATAAAGATGACATAAATAAATTAAATAAGTGAATTTTATATAAAGATAAATGAGATAAATATGGCGTTTAGCCTGAGAGAAATAAAGAAATGGTCCACATACAAATTTGTATTTGCAAAGCTTACATATGTTTTTTGATACATATAGTAATAAACCTATATTTTTTTTTATTTGACCTATTTGGTTTTTACACTATAATAGGCTTATTCATTATAAGGTATTTAGATATGGATTATACATATCTTATACACTATTATGCTTTTTTTTTTATTAAGCTCCTTATTTATATTTCATGTATTATTAGTATACAAAAACAAATAATTCAGTAATTTGTGTTGTAGAGTCTAAAGCTCAAGACAGTAAATATAGTTACACTGAATTATATGGGCAAGCCACAGAATATTGTAATACCAACCATAGCAATCTTGATTCTTTTATTATTGTAAATAAAGGGCCTTATATATCATTTGGTGTATTTATCCAAGACTTCCATACAGTTAATAAATTTGATAGAAAATTTTTACCATATGATGGATATATAGGGCTCCAGGTGAATGCCAATTTGGAGGTCAAACCAGTACCTCAACAAAACACATTTGAACCTCAACATAAATTATATAAAGCTGACCATACTTATGAACAAAATCAATGTATATATCAAAGCTTAAATTTCATTATAAGTCATAGTGCAAAAGGACAAGTAGATATTAGATCATTAGATTTTGGCCATAGATATACCATAGACTCCAGCGGATCTTTAAACAAAGTATTAACACCTAGAGAAATATCTAGACGAATATCAAGTGATATATTGTTCGCACACAATTTTAGATCTAGACAAATATCAAGGGATATTATGAACATGGCTAATTTTAGGAGAGTAGATATTGCTAGCAAGGCTAGATTTATCGGAATGAGTGACGGTACTACTATTGATACTTCTTTATTAAAAAGAAATGAAATATAAATAAACTTATAAATAAAAATTAAAAAATTATAAACGCAAGCATATTGTATAGCAATTGGGAATGATGGTTATAGCAGTTGGTTTATCTTCATATAACGTAGCTTTATTTCATTTAGTTAATCATGCTTTTTATAAAGCACTTTTATTCTTAGGAGCAGGGTCAGTTATTCATGCAGTAGCAGATAATCAAGATTTTAGGAAATATGGTGGTTTAATAGCATTTCTACCTTTAACATACTCAGTAATGCTAATAGCTTCTCTTAGTTTAGTGGCCTTTCCTTTTATGACTGGTTTCTATTCTAAGGACTTTATACTTGAATCAGCTTTTGGGCAATTTCAATTATCTAGTATTGTTGTTTATTTCATAGCAACCATTGGTGCCATGTTTACTACTTTGTATTCAGTTAAAGTTTTATATTTAACATTTTTAACTAATGCTAACGGACCTATAGTTAACTATAGAAAGGCAGATGAGGGTGATATATTTATGAGTTTACCTTTAATAATATTGGCCATTTTCTCTATATTTTTTGGTTATATAACTAAGGATATTTTTATAGGGCTAGCCTCAGGCTTTTTTGCAGATAATAGTTTATTTATACATCCTTCACATGAAATAATGTTGGATACTGAATTTGCTGTACTTACACTATTCAAATTATTGCCTTTATTTTTAACCATTTCATTAAGTGTTTTATCTATAGTTACCTGTGAATATTTACCTAAGCTACTTATTAGTTTTAAGTTTACTAGATTAGGTTATAATATCTTTAGCTTTTTCAACCAACGTTTTTTTATTGAACTTTTATATAATAAATTTATTACTCGTTTTATTCTTAATTTAGGAGGACAAACTACTAAAGTTTTAGATAAAGGTTCAGTAGAATTATTAGGACCATATGGTTTAGAAAAAGGTTTACTTAAACTGAGCAAAAGTTTAAGCAGTTTAGACACAGGTGTTATTACATCTTATGCCTTATATATCTTAATTGGTTCAATCTTATATATATTAATGCCATACATATCTTTTATAGACATTAGCTTATTGTTATTGATGTTATATGCATTGCTTACAATAAACATTAATACAGCTTGAACTTATGTAAAATATCATTTGTTGGTTGTTCAACTTATCCATTCTCAAAAAGTAAGGGTATTGATATATATAATATCTTTTATAGTTATTAATGTCGTATATGTGATGACATCTGAACCGATATACTGTACGCCTGTAGCTAATGAGTTTGATACTTATGCGCAATTGGCAGACCATATAGAGTGGAATTATCATAACCTTAAATCTAGTAATAGTGTGTCTGGCCCCCCTAGTCTTAAGCATGCTAATTTTCATTTAGAATCTGCTAATACTAAATGTATGTTTCTAGATTATATAGACCATGATGAAGGGGGTAAACAGTTACCAGTTTTAAATAAATTTAGGTCAGGTTTAAAGAGAGTGGTAGAATCGGGTGAACCTTCCTGGCATAGGGTAAAAATCACCAAGGCTTTGATAAAATCCGTGCGTGATTTTGAGAATGTATAATAGTTAATATTAAATTAGTTCTTATTTACAATTTCGTTTTTAAGTACATCTATTTAAGGTAACGCCTTACATTGGAATATTTCTACCTATTACCTAGCTTCATAAGTTAAATCTGCACTTTTTAGTAAGAAAAGGTAGAGGTTTATTGTTAAGTAAGTTTGTAAAAGCCTTAAGGTTTGGAGGCAAAATATTTGCTTTATTGCCACGGATATTCGTGGGACAGAACTTAATACTGTTAACTAACATTTGTGTATGGATATATATACACAAGTGTTTATCCCATCACGGAAAAGAATCCGAGGTGGAAAAACAGGGTTTTATATTTAATTATATATAAAACACGTAGGGAGAAGGATGTATAATACTTTTATTGTAAAAGATGTAGATCTAAAGCCCACTTAACACCTCGTTAAGTTAAATCGTAAACTTTATGATTTAACCATATCATTAACCTGACTACATTTAATGATATTGTGTAACCTTTACCTTTACCTTTTTCTAATATATCATAGTGACGCAGACATATATATATATATTTGTGGCCGCCCATTTTATAACTAATAGGCTATGAATAGTTTTTTTACCTATATCACACATAGACCTCTTCTTTTCAGTAGCCCATTCCTACTAATTGGCCCACTGAACCCGTTAAGCAGACCTTAACAAATGGTTCAAGCTTATCTATTAAAGATATTAAAAGCTCTTATGAGATGCTTAAAGAAAACACAAAGAATAATATACACCTAAGTAAAAGCGACATATCTTTATGATTAGAAAGATGATTTTTATCATCAAATGCAAAAGATATAGGAACTTTATATCTTATGTTTGCCCTATTAGCAGGTTTAGTAGGAACAGCATTTTCTGTATTAATAAGATTAGAGCTATCTGGACCTGGAGTTCAATTTATAGCAGACAATCAATTATATAACAGTATAATAACTGCTCATGCTATAGTTATGATATTTTTCATGGTCAAAATAAATGCAAATATGTTAAACACAAAACCAAGCATGTTTTCAACTTTCCTATATCATGCCAAAATCGAAGAAAACTATGATGTAACAGTTGAAAAGGATAATAACACAGATAATAAAGATTTTAAGCCTAAAAAGAAATATGTTAAATTATTAGTAGAGGACCCTTATAATAATAGAGATATAATACTTCAAGTAACCAAAAAACAAAAGGGTATTTATGTTTGATAAACTATACATGGTAATAATATATATGTTGGCCATTCTATTAATTTATACAATCGTATAAGTTCTTATTTTATGCCTTCAATACTTAAAACTAAAGCACGTAAAGTTCTTATATATTTAAACAAACATGGTTTTAGTAATCTAAAACTAACTATATATATTATGGATATTGAATCTAATTTGGATCAAGTGGTAGCCTTAGAACAACATTTTATAGATACCTTAAATCCAAACCTTAACCTGGACCTAGTAGCTAGTAGTTCTGGTTACCATGAGCCAATGTCTCAAGATATACGGGATAAACTCCGTAAAGAAAGAGGTATCCCTATATATATATATGATAGTGAAACTCTTAATCTCTTGTACATATATATATCAAAACAACATATGTATGATACAATAAATATTCATCATAAAACTTTAAATGATTGTTTGGACTTAGGTACTTTATATATAGGTAACTTCTTTTTGTCTCTAGACTTACTTTAAACTAAAGGTACTGATTTATTAACTTTAGATGAAATAAAATATCTAATTATAAATAAGCGGAATTTATATAGAATTAAACATCCTGCGCAGGGGAAAAGGGCCAAAGCTATACTTGCAGAGTTTAAAAATGATGCAAGTAAAAACTTAGAATTTGGTTCATTAAATAGTTTAGCTATATATCTTATAGGTGACCGTCAAGTAATTAGAGATTATTTAAAAGGAAATAAACCTGGTTATTATCGAGGTAAATGAAGATTTACTTATAAAAGTTTGGACATTTAACATAAAAAAATATAGAGTTATTCTATGAGGCATGGCCGGGTAAGGTAGAAATGCTTTACTTTTTTTCACTATATGCTGGAATCCCTTTAGAGCTATTAGAACTAGTAATACAGACTTTCTTTTTGAAAAGCGGTATGATACAGTAACATTTTAATAGATTAGGCAATCAGCAGGAAACCAAATATATATAGGCTTAAAAAGCATTAAACAATTATAAGTAGTAGGATCCTCAGAGACTACACGTGAAATACCTTAATAAATAATATATTTAAAGGTAAAGATATAGTCCGGCCGTTAGTGAAAATTAACGCATCGCATGCCTGCAATGATAGGAGGATTTGGTAACTTTCTACTACCATTATTAGTAGGAGGTCCAGATATGGCATTTCCAAGACTTAATAATATTAGTTTCTGATTATTAGTTCCTAGTATAATATTATTTTTATTTGCTAGTGGTATTGAAAACGGTGCTGGTACTGGGTGAACATTATACCCACCTTTATCTGGAATACAAAGTCATAGTGGTCCTAGTGTAGATCTAGCAATATTCGCCTTACACCTATCAGGTATAAGTAGTTTATTAGGTGCTATGAACTTAAACCGACACGTATTTGTTTTTACGAGTTGAAAAAACTCAATAAGCTTTAAATCAACCTATAAATGTCATATGAGCTCCAAGAATAAAATTAAAAAGGAATTAAATAATAACTATATAAAGGATAATAATAATGAAAAAAAGGGTAGCCCTAAAAAAAATAAACCTAAATTTGATAATAAATGAAAAGAGATTTTAGGTAAAAGTGGTCCTAATAAACATAGTCACGTCTTAGCTTTTGAGCAACTTGATAGTAGTAAAGCCGTAACTGCTAAGATAATTAATGAAATTTTAGCTTATTGTAAGATTAAAACTACTGAAGAAAAGTTAAAAGATTTACTTAATACTCCTAGTTTTGTTTTATATAATTTGGATAGAAAGAGTGAAACAATAGAAATTCTTAGAAAAAAAATTGCTTCACCTTCTAGTAAAAAAAGGATACCTGGTATATATTTTTTTACACACATCTCTACAGGTAGTAAGTATGTGGGTTCATCTATAGAGTTAGTTCATAGACTATGTGGTTATATTACAAGTACACATAAAGAAACAGGTCTCTTAATACCTCTTTTAAAAAAGGAATCTTTAAAAAATTTTTCCTTAGAGGTATTTCCTTTTTATGATAGTTACATAAAAGGTTCAGAAATTGTATTAGAACAATATTATTTATTAGATCCTCGTTTTACCTTAAATACTATTAGAGTTGCAAATAACCCTAGTGGGTCAAATGCTAAAACTTTATATATGTACAACAGGGATAAGACCTTATTATATTATTATACAACGCAACAAATAGATTTTATTAGAAAATTTAATCTTCATCATACTACAATGACTAAACATTTAAACAATGGTACTTATTATTTAGGTAAATATCTTTTTTTAAGACAACCAGAGTTTACTGCTAGAGTTGAAAATATATCTGATACAGATCTAGCTTTTATGCTAGAAAAAGATAGAGTAAAATTTAATAAAAATAAGCCTTTAGGTAGTTTAACTAAACAGGTTTTACTTCTGGATGTAAACAATAGTAATAATACTGAGTTGTTACCTAGTTTAGGTAAATGTGTAGAATATAAAAAAAAAAGCTTTACCCGCTCATGAAACAACATTGGTTAAACGTATTAAATTAGGTGGAGCTTATAACGGACGTATATGTAAATTCGTGTAAAAACAAATATTTTATAAATGGGGTTCATATAAAAATTCTAACTATATGCTGGAACAGCTTAGTGTCTATAGGTACTTTTAATAGTGAAAATCTTATAGGCTATGCTCAATCAGCAGGAAACCAAACATATATTTTATAGAGTAGGATCCTCAGAGACTACACGTTAGACACCGTATCTAAAAAATTGATACGCTGAAGATATAGTCCACTCTAATGATTATAATATTAAAAATATTTAACTTTAGGTGTCATTACAACTATTTTGAACATGAGAAGTCCGGGTATTAGATTACACAAGTTAGCCTTATTTGGCTGAGCTGTTGTTATAACAGCAGTTTTACTTTTATTATCTTTACCTGTTCTTGCTGGTGGAATTACTATGATACTAACCGATAGAAACTTTAACACCTCATTTTTTGAAGCTGCTGGGGGAGGTGACCCTATATTGTACCAACATCTTTTCTCAATATACATATTTAAAGCTTTATTTATTTACCTTATAGCTTTTTCAACATCATTTTTAATCATAAAAACAAGTGCTTTAGTAATTAGTAACTTAAAGTCTTACAGTACTATAGCAAAAGGAAAAGAAACAAACGAAACACTATGTGGCTTATTAAAAAAGGATTTCGATTTTTCGACTTATTATGTAAAATCTAAAACTTACTTACCTAACTATTCGTTACCTTCGTATAATTTTTTAACTTGATTCATAGGCTTTAGTGAAGGTGAATCTTCCTTTGTTGTAAACAATAGAGGAGATCTTGCTTTTATAATAACGCAATCCACCACTGACCTTAAAGTATTATACTTCATACAAGAGACATTAGGTTTTGGTAAGGTTATTTCACAATCAGTAAAAACTAGTAGATATGTTACACAAAGTAAAACAGAAATAGAAATAATTATTAGTATCTTTAATGGTAACACCCTGTTACCAACTAGACAAGATAAACTGGAAAAATTTATTACAGCTTTTAACATTTGAGTCGGGAAAGGAACTATTAGATTAGAGCCTATAACACTCATTAAAAATTGTATTAAACCTAGTCTGTATAACAGTTGATTGGCAGGGTTCACAGACGCAGAAGGATGCTTTACATGTTCTATCCGTGATAAGAAAGGATTTAGTTTTAATTATAGTGTAGCCCAAAAGGGTGAGAGCAATATCGTTATATTGAGACAACTGGTTATTTTATTTAAAGCAGGCATAGTGAGTAACCACTTTGTGAAAGATGTCTATGAATATCGTATCGCTGGCGTAAAAGCTTGTCCAAATATATTTCCTTACTTTGATAAACATAATTTACTAACTAAAAAGTCTTTATCCTACATATTATGAAAACAATTATATGTAGACTTAGTAAAAAAAAATCACCTCTCAAATGAAAAAAGGCTACTTATGATTGAAAAAGCTAGAATGATAAATAAATCAAATATTCTTTAAATTAGGTCCTTTCCAGGAAAAGGGAAAACAAGTCATGGTTTAACGTATAAAATAAATAAGTTATGAAGCTATAAAGACAGATGTAAAAAGATATAAGATCTGAAATAGCAATATACCATAGACTTAGTTAATATTTTAATATTACTGCTTGCAACTCTTAAGTTAAACAGCTAGATTATATATTCTGGGATGTTTAGCATAAATAATAAACTATAATATAGAATATTGTCTATAAGGAAAAGTTAGTATATATATTAGCGATACTAGTGTTAACGGTTAATAAATTTCTCCTTTAAAGACCGTCGGTTATTTAAGTGACCGCTACAGACTGGTTCACTAGTAGGTGTCTGAAATGATGCTTAATGTACAGTCGGTTTCTTCCTAAATATGGTTTAATCTGTATTTTGCACAAGCCCGCAATTATACAAATTAGCGGTACCTGGGTTCAACATGAGAGCATCTATGAAATAGGCAGATGGTAAGTTAAACTTGAAGAAATGGATTTTTTGGTTGAATTTGGCCCTTAGATGGAGTAATCTATTTAATGAAATGGACTATATGCTGGAACTCTGAGCAATCATTGATTAATACTTTATTAGTAAGTGGTATTATATTGAAAAAAAACAACATAGATAGATCATACCCCAAGAAAGTTAAAATTTATTCAATGTCTGACGACAATCAGCAGGTAACCAATAAGTATAACACTTTAGTAGGAACCTCAGAGGCTATACGTCCATTACCCTCTAAAACTTTACCCGATGAAAGTTGAAATCAATGATTAGCTGGGCTTATTGACGGTGGTGGATCACTACTTATCAATAAGAATTCAAAACGTGCTAGCTGTGAAATAACATTATCTTTAAAAGATGAGCATGCTTTAGCTATTATCAAACAAAAATTAGGCGGATCTATAAAACCTAGATCAGGAGCAAATTCTATCAGATATAGATTGCACAACAATGAAGGCATGATAGATCTAATTAATAGAATAAATGGTAAAATTAGACATACATCTAGGTTAAAACAGTTAGGTAAGGTTTGTTCATTATTAAACGTTATTATTAAGTATCCTTATGATCAGGTTCCCATTACAAAAAACAATGGATGATTTTCAGGTTTCTTTGATGCTGTAGGTGCTATTAACTATACTATTAAAGATCAATATCCTCAATTAACCATAAGTGTTACTAACCATCTTTTAGTTGATGTTCTTGATTTTAGAAATATATTTAATGGTGACATTCGTTTTGATATAGGTCGAAACGGTTACTATAGATGGTCCATACAGGTAAAAGATGATATATATTTATTTAAAGCCTATCTTTCGAAGTACCCATGTAAATCTAACAAAAAGCAGAGGCTTTTTTTAATAGATAAATATTATTATTTAACAGACCATAAAGCATACAATAGTACTAGTAATATGCCATCACATAAAGCATGGTGTATATTTAATGATGAGTGAATTAAGAGAGGGTAAAGATATAGTCCGAAGGTAAAATAAATGTTCGCAAATTATAAATAGTGTTATATATATAAAAGATATTGACACTTTAAGAAAGGAATACGAAAAAGCGCAAAAAATGGCAAAGGAGTTGAAAAAAGATTATGATAACCTTAACGAACATCATGGTCAACGTCAAGACGACTCAGATCAATCCTCTGGGTCAGACGAAGAAAATGAAAAAGCTTTAGATGAAGCTCTTATAGATCTAGATCACTTTAAAGAAA
>JAABUR0100003902.1_pt1 | contig 20402 bp, 13 predicted proteins | sample 5560091 | NCBI WGS metagenome assembly JAABUR01 (sample SAMN10711879, study PRJNA513375) | rock metagenome | isolation source: Antarctica rocks | place: Antarctica: Victoria Land, University Valley sud
TTTAATAGAATCTATATCAATAATGAGCTGCATAATTTTTTCCCGAAGTTAACAATTTAGACAAGAATTGTAGAATTTAGATGGAAATTAGAGAATTTAATACGGGAATTGTTGAATTCTAAAATTAAACCTGCAAGGAGCGGTCCTATGGAAATTTTTACTGCCAATGTACAAGTAAAAACAATTTGGAAGGACCCTGAATTTTACCCGACACAGTCCTGCTGCCATTTTACATTTAAGTATCCTGTGGAACACTTAAACCAGCGAGGGTATTGACTGTCGCCAAACCGATAACGGGCCTTGAAATTTTTACTGCCAATTTACAAGTAAAAACAATTTGCAAGCACCCTAAATTTTACCGCACGCAGTCCTGCTGCCATTTTAGATTTAAGTGTCCTGTGGAACACTTAGACCAGCGAGGGCTACAGAAGTTAATAGATTTTGTGTTTGCAGGATATTGCAGAATGAAGATGAAGAACGGCTGCAGAGACGAAAGACGAAGCATGTGCAACTGCCCTAAATTTTACCGGACACAGTCCTGCTAACATTTTTGATTTAAGTGCTCCTGCGGAACACTTAAACCGGTGAGGGATTTTAAAATATAGTTCGTTTATTTGTAACGAACGAAAATTGCTAAAGCATGTATTATTCAAAAATAATTGTTGAAAACTTTAAGGGAATAAAAAAAGTTGAAATAGATTTTGTAAACAATCGAATTATAACATTAGTTGGCTTAAATGAAAGTGGAAAAACAACAATACTTGAAGCAATTAATCTTTTTTATCAACTCATTAAAGATAAAACTTTAAGCACAAAAGAAATAAATAGTTTAAGACCTAAAGGAATAGATTTTACAGGAGCAGTGAAGATAGATGGGGAATTAATGTTTGAGGAGAAAGATTACAAACAGATTAAGACATATCTGAATAAAAGCAATTATCTTGCGCCTGTTGAAATACCACCAGTTTTTGGTTATACATATAATTTTAACTTTAAGCTCCACTCGTATCAAAATTTAAGTAGAACTTCAAACTTCTTAGCTAAAAATAAAGGGAAAAAGAATTTGCTTCATAAGTCAAATAATAAACTTTGGCTTGACTTGATTAATTATATAAGAGAAGATATAGTTCCTGAAATACTTCTATATGAAGATTTTGTTTTTGACATTCCTAACGACATAGTTTTTAAAATCGGCGATACAGAAACATCAGATGTACCATCTGGTGCAGAAGAAATTAAAAATTTCCAATGGCAACAAGTAATAAATGACATTATAAAAACGGTAAATTCTCAATTTACTTCTTTTCAGGAATATGTTGTAAACATTTGGGAAAAGGATAATGATACTGCAAGACAGAGGGTTAATGCAATGGAAAAACTTTTGGATAAGAAAATAACTGTTGCATGGAAAGAACTTTTTAATGAAGACGAAAAGGGCAAAACGTAACAAAGTTGAACTTTAAAGAAATAAAATTATTATGTAATAACACTTCTCAAACATTATCTGTTTCTTTTAAAGTTAAAACTGAATCTGGAAAAGATTTTTCTATCAATGAAAGGAGTAAGGGTTGCAAATGGTTTTTTTCTTTCTTAATTTTCACTGAATTTCGAAAACAAAGAACAGATAATATTCTTTTTCTCTTAGATGAACCTGCTTCCAATCTTCATTCTTCAGCACAAATAAAAATTTTAGATGCAATACAAGAGTTAAGTGACAAATCAATGGTTGTATATTCAACTCATAGTCATCATCTAATAAATCCTAAATGGCTAAAGGGAGCATATGTAGTTGTCAATGAAGGTATTTCGAACGAACAACTTTCAGGAGCATTAACAGACAATGATGCAAAAATACATTCCGAAAAATATTTTAACTATGTCGCGAAGAATGAACAGAAAAATAATACTTTATTCTTTCAACCGATACTTGACAGATTAGATTATAAGCCAAGCTATATTGAACCTGTTCCAAATATAGTTATTTGTGAAGGCAAATATGATTGGTACACTTTCTTATACTTCAAAGAGATAATTTTTAAAGGTAATTATAATTTAAATTTTTATCCTGGAAATGGTAGAGACACTCACTATGACATTATACGTTTGTATCTTTCCTGGGGTAGCAATTTTATCCTAATTCTTGACGGTGATAAGCCCGGTCAAAAATCTAAGGAAGATTATGAAAAGGAGTTCGGTACTTTTGTAGATAAAAAAATTTTTACATATTTCGACATTCTAAATGAAGAATCTTCAACTGAAGATTTATTTACCGAAACAGACATTGAATTGTTTTCCGAATCTGCCTTTGGAGTTGGAACTTCTAAAGGTTTAAGTAAATCTAAGCAAACAGTAAAGAGTAAATTCAATTTTTCAATACTACAACTGCTAAATAGTAAAAAGGAAATAGATATTCACGACGCTACAAAACAAAAATTCAAAACAATATTTGAATTTATTATTAGAAAACAGAACCAATTGTAGAAAAAAGATTATAACCTAAATCAATAAATGTTTGTCATCAAGAGTGTATCATCTGCAACAGTAAATTTTGCAAAAAACTATATAGAAATACTTGAAAAGTACTCTATAAAAGTAACCCTTACAACTTCTTACAGACGATAGCTTGTGTTTAACAAGTTATAATTTTAGATTTTATTAGTAACTATGTAAATTGTTATTAACCTCTCCCTCACATCCTCTTTTATCCACACCTGTGCAATACTCCCCCGTCTTGCCAGACCGAATATTACCTTTAGCCAATTTTTTAATCAGTGTTTAAAGGCGTTGTTCAAATAAAATGTGAGAAAAGCTGAATAGAGAATCCAAAAGTACAAGAGTGCGACGCAACAATGTCGAAAAATGTTTCTCTGCTCGTTCCCGAAAAAATCTCATTCTTATAACAACTCTTTAGCGCCGGATTAAAAGGTTTTTGCTTTTTATTAAGATTAGTAATTGTAATATTTATAAAAATATTCAATGTTAACCCTTAGAGCTATGATCGCAGTATTGAAAAGATGGTTGAGCACCGCGGCGCTTGTTTTGGCGATACAAGGCCATCCTTTTGCACAGGCTACGTTGGCTAATATGGATCCCGATGCGGACTTTAAACTGGCTAAGGAGCTATACCAGAAAGAACAATTCAGTCTTGCCTATCCCCTATTTAAAAATATAGCTGATGGTAATTATCCTAACAGCAAGCTGCCGGTAAGTACCCAACTTGAGGCGAAGTATTATACCATTGTTGCAGGCCTTAAAATGAATGAATCAACGGCTGCGGCTGCTGCCCGCACTTTTATACATGAAGAGCATAATGAGCCTCGCATACAAATGCTGAGCTACCAGTTGGGTGAATACTATTACCGGAACCAGAAGTTTGAAGATGCACTGACCTATTACGAAAAAGCAGGTATAGAAAACCTCAGCAACCGGGAGATAGCAGAGATGAAGTTTCACCAGGGGTATGGCTATTTTACCATGAAGCAATTTGAACAGGCGAAGCCTTTGTTTAATTCTATAAGACAGATACCATCTGACCCTAATTATTTTGATGCCAATTATTATTTTGGTTTTATTTCTTTTTATGAGAAAGACTATAAGCTGGCTATGGAGTCTTTTCGTAAAGTGGAAAACCAGCCAACTTACCAGAAGATTGTTCCATACTACATAGCTGAAATTTTATACTTCGAAGGCGATAAGGATAAAGCCATAGAATACGGTGAAGCCAAACTAAACAATGGCGGACAGTATTACAACCTGCAATTGCAGCAGTTGATTGGTCATGCTTATTTTGAAAAAAAGAACTATAAAAAAGCACTGCCATACCTGGAAGAATATGTGAGTAAAACCGATAAAGTAAGGCGTGAAGATTTATATGAATTATCATACACTTATTATCAATCGAACCAGTTAGCAAAAGCCATTTCAGGTTTTAAAGAGCTTGGCGGAAAGGAAGATTCTCTTGCGCAAAACAGCATGTATTTGTTAGCTGATTCGTATTTAAAAACAAGACAAAAGGTAAATGCAAGAAGCGCTTTTTTGTTTTGTGCATCCAACAGCAGTAATCCGGTTCAAAAAAAAATTTCCGTTTTTAACTATGCAAAGCTTTCTTTCGATTTGGGTTACCAGGATGTGGCATCAAGTGAACTGCAAAGTTTTATCAGCACATACCCCAACTCAACTTATGCACCTGAAGCAAAAGAATTGCTTGTGAATGTACTTGCCAACACAAATAACTACAAAGATGCTTTGGTGCTTTATGAAAGCCTGCAAGGCAAGAGTGAAAGTGTAAAAAGAGTGTATCCGAAAATTTTATATGGAAGAGCGGTTGAGTACATCAATGAACAACAATTAGTAAAAGCAGACAGTTTGCTTAGTGATGTTTTACAAATGCCATACAACACTGCGCAATTGCCTTATACTTACTTCTGGAAAGGAGAGATAGCTTACAGGCTCAATCATCCCGACCTTGCTATCGAACATTTGACCAACTATTTAAAAAATCCTGCAACAAGCGGTGAAGTCAACATAACGAATGCAAAGTATGATTTGGGTCATGCTTCTATGCAAAAAGAAAATTACCGGCAGGCACTTGGTTACTTTGAGCAAATAACAAAAAGAATTAACAGCAGTTCTTCTGCTGTCGAGCAGGATGCTTACTTAAGAAGTGCAGATGCTTATTTTATGTACCGTAATTATAAGCAGGCTCAGGATATGTATGATGCGGTTTTAAACATCAATTCATCTTCTGCTGATTATGCGTTGTATCAGAAAGCGATCATTGCAGGCGCTGCAAACCGCAATACAGAAAAGATAAACCTGCTGCAATCTTTGGAACAGCGTTTTCCTTCTTCATCTTTAGTGCCTGATGCAAATCTTGAGATTGCAAATACTTATCTCGCCCAGGAAAATTACAGAGCAGCTATTACTCCTCTAAATAAAATAATAAAAACGCCAAATGCTTCTGCGCTTCATCCCGAGGGATATTTGAAATTAGGAGTAGCGTATTTTAATTTAGAAAATAGTAGCGTAGCTCTGACAAGTTTTAAAACATTGATTTCTTCTTATCCGAACTCTGCGGAAAGTGACGCTGCAGTAGAGTATGTGCGCGACATATTTGTAGAACAGCAAAAGCCATCGGAGTTTGCCGCTTTTATGAGGGAAAATGGAAAGAGCATAAGTTACAGTGAAGAAGACTCTATAACGTATGTTTCAGCCCACAACCGTTACACTAATAACGATCAGCAAAATGCTTTAACGGGTTTTAAAGATTATCTGAATAAATTTCCAAACGGTCGCTATGCAATTGATGCGAATTATAACATTGCCGAAATGTATAACGGTAAGAAAGATTACCAGAATGCGTTGACGGGGTATGCTTATGTTGCTTCAAAAGCGCCTAATAAATATGCAGAGAAAAGTTTGTTGCAGGCTGCACGTATTAGCTTTTTTGAATTGAAGAATTATACAGATGCAGAATTATATTTCATGCAATTAAAAGACCTGGCATCACAACCTGATATCCAACTGGAGGCAATGCGTGGATTGCTCCGTTCGCAATATCGCCTGAACCAATGGAAAGATGCAGTGCCAAATGCAAAGGAATTACTAAGTAAAAAAGGTATTGCCACAGATGATAAAATGATGGCGAATATGGTGATTGCAAAGAATTACCAGTTGAACAATGAAACTGATCTGGCAACATCAACATATAAATCAGTGATTGCTTTGGGTAAATCTGAGTTTGCTGCTGAAGCCCGTTACCAGTTAGCTAACATATTATTCCAGCAAAATAAATTATCCGAAGCCGAGAAAGCAGCTTTTGAAGTGGTAAACAAAGCGGGCTCTTATGAATATTGGACAACAAAGGCATACATACTTTTAGGAGAAGTATACCTGAAACAGAAAGATTATTTTAATGCAGAGGCAACTTTAAAAAGCGTTTCAGAAAATGCAACAATACCTGAACTGAAAGAGGAAGCTAAGAAGAAGCTTGAGGAAGTAGTAAGTGAAAAGAACATAAATAGCAAAGTTTCTTAGAAGAGGTAATGTAGCCATGTTCTCTCTGCGGCACTCTGCGAAAACTCTTGTATTTACTCTGCGGTTAAGTTTTTTTACCGCAGAGAGCGCAGAGAAAAGACATCGCAGAGAAGCGCAGAGTAAAAAAGCCATAAGACAGATTCTTAGGGTTTAATTATTTTAAACAGAACCAATGAAAAAAATCATTTTAATAGCATTATCCATTTCTGCATTATCTTCTTTGCAGGCGCAGAAAAAAGGTACGCAGGCTTTTGATACAACAAAAAAAACTGTAACCATTACCTCTGCATACAAGCCTGCTTTAAAACCTGCTGCAAAAATAAATTTCAGTGCAGCCTCTCCTGCAGCGGATACTTCCAGACCGACTCTTTTGTATAATGTACCTGCACAAAACCTTTTCTTCACTTATGAGCCTGCAGCGCTAAAGCCGCTTGCACTTTCAATTGATACGGCGAGCCTTTGGGATAATTCAAATTATATAAAACTTGGGGTTGGTAATTACCGTACCCCTTATGCCCAGGCTGGTTTTTCTTTTGGTGATGGAAAAAATTCTATAGTCAATATTCATGCAAAACATATTTCACAAAAAGGCAACCTTCCCTTTCAGCAATACAGTCACTCCAATGCTGACGCACTTGGTATTTTCAGCACGCAAAATAATATAGAATGGCGCGGTAAACTAGGTTTTGATAACAGCACACAATACTTTTACGGAACGCAGGATGCAGTAAAGTATACAAAAGACAGCCTGCGTCAAAGCTTCAATACTTTAAGCAGCATGGTTGGTTTCAGAAATAAGGAAGTCAACAGCTATGGCATTACTTATGACCCGACAGTGTCCCTAAACTTTTTTACGGATAACAGGAAAGGCAGGGAAACTAATTTTGTTTTGAATGCACCGCTCACTAAAACATTTACTGAAAATTTTGCTTTCAATGTTGGCCTTACTGCTGACCTTACAAACTATAAAACTTATAACAGTGAAAAATCTATAAAAAATAATCTCTACTATATAAGCCCTTCCATAACAGCAAAAAGAGAGAACTTCAGTTTAAATGCAGGCATAACTCCTTCATGGGATAATAAGGCATTTAGTCTTCTTCCAAACTTCACTGCATTAATTAAAGTGAAAGATGAGCAGTTTGTGCTGCAGGCAGGATGGATTGGTTATTATCAGAAAAATACTTACCAAACACTGGCTTCATTCAATCCCTGGATAGCACAGCCTGCAGCTTTAAAGAATACAAAAACAAAAGAAGTATATTTTGGCTTTAAAGGCTCTGCCGGCAGTCATTTTTCTTACAATGCAAAACTTTCTGTTTTCAGTTATAAAAATATGGCTTTATTTTTAAATGATACTGCGGATGGAAAAACATTCAGAACAATCTATGAGCCTTCGATGCGGGCATTAAAAATCCATGGTGAAATTAGCTATACTTTCCAGGAAAGATTTAGCCTGCTTGCAGGGGCAAGCATTAACCGCTATGCAGGGCTAAAGCTAAATGACAAAGCCTGGGGATTATTACCTGTTGAGATAAACGGTGCGTTGCGTTGGAGGGTTTTAAAAGACCTGCAGTTTAAGGCAGATGCGTTCATGTGGGATGGCCCACGCTATCTTACGAAAGCAGGAGAAAGTAAAAGACTGAAAGGAGCTTTTGATCTCAGCTCAGGAGTTGAATTTACAGTAATGCCAAAGCTGAATCTGTGGCTGCAGTTTAATAACATTCTTAATAATAAATACCAGCGCTGGAACCAATACGAGGTATTAGGCTTTAATGTTTTGGGGGGAATTGTATATTCGTTCTCCCAAACACCTAAATAAAGTATGTTTAAGCTACTATACAAGTATCTTATTTTAAATAAAAAATTAATTGTTCCGGGTATCGGAGTTTTCTATATAGAACGCGAACCTGCTAAACTCGATTTTGCCGATAAGGTATTTCTTTCACCTGCTTTTCAAGTTGGTTTTAACGCCCGGCCATCCCTTAATGATAACCGGATGTACGCTTTCATTTCCCGGGAACAAAAAATTGACGAATCCGAGGCTGTTAGACGTTTCTATAATTTTTCAAATAACCTAAAAGAAGACCTCGCTAAACACAAGACTGCAGAGTTACCGGGTATGGGAGTGTTGTCGCAAAACGCGGAAGGTATATTGTATTTTAAGGCAACAGCACAGATAGATGATTATTTTCCTCCTGCCGCCGCCGAAAGGGTGCTTAGAGAAGATACTCAACATCATATATTAGTTGGAGATATTAACCGAACCAATAATGAAATGAAAGAGATGCTCGTTGACGGGCAGAGAGCGGCGCCTCACACTAAAGATAAAGATTACTGGTGGATATTTGCTATTGCACTTGGTATTATCGGCATTGCAACTATTGTTTATTATTATTTGAATAATGGAAACTTATAATAAATTCGTTTTAAAGCAGCATAGAACAGGTTTTCGTATCGTCGTTGGAAGATGTTTTTTAAATCGTTTCATTCAAGGGAATAAAGCATAGCACACTTCTCTGTGCTGCTTCATGGCTACTGCAACAAGTAGTTTTTTCTGCCTTTCTCCGGCTCAGAACTTTTTATTTCTGGAAACCTTTTTATTTGCTATGATTTCATAAAAATTATTTTTACTTTCATCATAAAATCAATTAGTAATACTTCATACCAAAATTATGTCACAACAAAATTTACGTTTTGAAACGTTGCAGGTACATGCCGGACAGGTGCCGGATCCTGTTACCAAATCGCGGGCAGTTCCTATTTATGCAACAACTTCTTATGTTTTTGACAGCGCCGAACATGCTGCAAATTTATTTGGACTGCGGGAGTTCGGCAATATCTATACACGCATAATGAATCCTACTACGGATGTGTTTGAAAAACGTGTTGCTGCACTTGAGGGCGGCGTAGGAGCTTTGGCCATGGCTTCAGGTCAATCGTCACAGTTTATTGCACTGCAGAATATTCTTCAGGTGGGAGATAATATTGTTTCCTCTTCCTATCTGTATGGGGGCACGTATAACCAGTTTAAAGTAACATTTAAGCGTTTAGGCTTTGAAGTAAGATTTGCCGATCTCGATAATCCTGCTGATTATGAAAGTAAAATCAATGACAGAACCCGTGCCATTTATACCGAAACAATTGGTAATCCGGGTTTTAGTATTCCTGATTTTGAAAGACTGGCTGAATGTGCTCAAAAATACCAGATACCTCTCATAATTGATAATACTTTTGGCGCTTGCGGCTATTTGTGCAGACCTATAGATTTTGGCGCAAACGTGATCGTAGAAGCTGCCACAAAATGGATAGGCGGCCATGGAACCAGCATAGGCGGAGTGATTGTAGATGCAGGTAATTTTAACTGGGGCAATGGTAAATTCGCTTATTTTACCGAACCTGACGAAGCATATCACAATATGAAGTTTTGGGACGCCTTTGGAAGTCAAAGTCAATTTGGTAATATTGCATTTATCATTCGGGCCAGGGTAACGGGCCTGCGAAGTTTAGGCCCCGCTCTTAGTCCGTTTAATTCGTTCCTCTTCCTTCAGGGACTAGAAACACTTAGCTTACGGGTACAACGTACGGTAGATAATGCAATGGAACTGGCTGAATGGTTACAGGCACATCCGCAGGTGGAGTACGTAAATTATCCCGGATTAAAAGGTAATAAGTACCATGAGCTGGGTAAAAAATACCTGCGAAACGGATTTGGCGGAGTATTATCTTTTAAAGTAAAAGCCGGAAAAGAAGCGGCAGATACATTTGTTAATAACCTGAAGCTTATCAGTCACCTTGCCAATGTTGGAGATGCCAAAACATTGATTATTCATCCTGCCACTACTACTCACCAGCAACTCACAGAAGCCGAACAGCTCTCTGCCGGTGTCGAGCCCGGGCTTTTGCGTATCTCTCTTGGAATAGAACATATTGAAGACATCAAAGACGATATTGAAGCGGCATTTAAAGCAGCAGTGCAATAAGTTTGAAAAAGACTTTATAAATATTGCCTGGAAAATAATATTTGGCTATACTTGTCCCTTACTAAAAATACAAGGCATAAAAAAACCATCCCAAAAGATGGTTTTTTTATGAGTAAACTAAATAACTATAGATTTTTAATCAGTATTATATTTACTTACTTTCTTCAGATTGTTTTTTCATTTGATCTGCCAGCATTGTATCAGGCATTACATTACCCATTGCTACCTGCACTTTGTTTTTAAAGCCAGACACCACTTTGTCATCTCCTTTCATAAGCGCTTTATAAGCATCTTTAGCTACATCGGCAGGGTCCGACATTTTCGACTTATCCTCCGCAAGCTTTGAATTTTGTGCTCCGGCTTTATTAAAGAAATCTGTATCGGTAACGCCAGGCTGAAGGACAGTAAGGGTAACATCGGTGTCTTTTACCTCACTTATTAATGCTTCAGTAAAGGACAGAATATAGGCTTTGGTACCACCATAAACAGATTGCAATGTCGCTGGCAATTCAGAAACTACCGAGCCTAACTGCAATATTTTTCCTTCGTTGCGTGCTACCATGTCTTTTAAGAAAAGATATGTTAGGGCAGTAAGCGAAACTACATTTAACTGGATGATCTGAAGCTGCCGCTGCAGGTCTGTTTCAATAAAAGGTCCGTATACGCCTTGTCCTGCATCGTTAACTAAAACATTTACTTCGATACCTTTTGCTTTTACCTCTTCATACAATTCAGAAGCGGCATTCGCATTGAATAAGTCTTTCGCAATTGGTATTACTTCCACACTATTTTGGGAAGAAATTTCTTCGGATTTACTCTGCAACTCGTCAGATGAGCGTGCCACAGTAATAAGGTTATAGCCATTTTGAGCGAAAACTTTGGCAAGTTCGTAACCTATGCCCCTTGTAGCGCCGGTAATTAATGCATAGCCTTTCTGATTGTTATTTTGTGTTGCCATAAAATTTGTTTTTTAAATTATAGAATGAATGAAAGTTAATTTCCATACTAAATAACAATTATTGTTCCCTGCAATTTTTAATAGCTAAAGTGTTGCAGTTAATATAAGTCCTGCTGTTTATTGCTGTACATCCCAGCTCAAATCAATTTTTTTATTTTTTTGTTAGAAACTTTGAGATTAATAAATTAATTTGAATGTTAAATACTATTGCTATGCTAACTCTTATCACTATCCTTAATTTATTCCTTCATTTCGGGCAAACTCCCCAGCCTCAATTTAAGGCTCAGACTATAGACAGCAATATTGCAATTGGCTACGGAATAGCCCTTGGAGATGTAGATGGAGACGGAAAGCCGGATATATTGCTTGCCGATAAAAAACAGTTCGTATGGTATAGAAACGGGGACTGGAAGAAGTTTGTAATGATTGAAAATCTTACCGGGCATGATAATGTGTGTATAGCAGCCCGCGATATAAATGGAGATGGTAAAGTGGAAGTGGCAGCAGGTGCACAATGGAACCCTTCTGAAACCGCTGATGCTGAGCAGTCAGGTTCTGTACATTATTTGATTCGTCCTGATGATCCTACCGGTCCATGGAAAGCGGTGGAACTGCATCATGAACCGACTGTGCATAGAATGAAGTGGCTAAAATCATCAGATGGCAAAATTTATCTGGTAGTAGCTCCGCTTCATGGCCGTGGCAATGTAAACGGTGAGGGTGAAGGAGCAAAAGTTATCGCATACGAATATCCAAAAGATGTAAACGGACAATGGATAATGCATACATTAACAAATGATATGCACCTCACTCATAATTTTCATCTTGCCGAATCAAATGATAAAAAAAAGAATGGTTTTTACCTGGCAGGAAAAGAAGGTGTCAGATTTATACATGAAAATTTTAATAAAAGTTTTGAAGGAAAATCTGAGCTATTAGCAGGTTTAGTTTACGGCGCAGGAGAAGTGAGAATTGGTAAAGTAGTAGTTTATCCGCTGGACGATGCAACAAAGAGGATAGTTATAGATGATAATGTAAAGGAAGGTCATGCGCTTGCTGCTGCAGATTTTTTAAATGCAGGAAGCGACCAGATAGTGGCAGGATGGAGAATCCCTAACAAGGATAACATGGTAGGCATAAAGCTATACACTAAGAAAGACGCTTCAGGCATACAATGGGAGTCCCAATGGATAGATCAAAATGAAATGGCATGTGAAGACATTCAGGTAATGGACATGAACAAGGATGGAAAACCTGATATAGTTGCTTCCGGCAGATCAACGCACAACCTTAAGATTTATTGGAATACGTCAGGGAAATAGGAGATTTAATTATGTAATAACAAAACAAGTAAAAGTTTTTTCAATTTATTCCGAGTATTAAAATTCATCATTGAAGTCATTAAAAAAAAGGGGCAGTAGGCGACTTTCAATATTCAACTGTCAAGAAAATTGAATAGTAAAGTACGATGTTTGAATTAACTTAAGTTAATGGCATTAGATCCATTTTATTAAAGAATTAAGCAGGAATAAATTCCTCTCTGATTGAGACTTGTATTTTACTATATCATAGCCTGGAAGTCAATGAAATTATTAGATTTGCATACCAAAATGAGAGGCTTATACATCATAATAATACTTCTGTTTCTTGTATGTAAACCTTCTAAGGGTCAGCAAGGATTTGCATTCACTCATATAACCACCGACGATGGCATTGGCCTTGCCAGCAACCTGGTTACCAGCCTATGCCAGGATGAGAAGGGATACATCTGGGCAGGAACAGGAAATGGGTTGCAACGTTTTGATGGAAGTAAGTTTATCGGGGTCAGCTCTTATAAAGCCGGAAACAATAATTTGCTGCATGCCAGATTATCACAAATAGTCTCTGCTGACAGCGGCAAACTTATACTAGCAAGTTTTACTTTACGCCAATTTGGTTTATTTGATCCGGCAACGTTTATCTACAAAAAAGTTGTTCTTAAACCTTCAAAAAAGATTCCTCAAAGATCGGAGTATCGTTTATGGAAAGACTCAAAAGGAGAGATATACCTTAATGTACAGAATTACGGAATTTTGCATTATAACAAGAAGGAAAACACTTTTGATGATGACAATCCTTTTCCAATTCCTACAGGATGGATTGTAAGTTTAACGGGTGTTTACGAAAGTATAGCAAAACAACAATATTGGTTTGCCTGTGATAGCGGCTTATGTATTTATGATAAAAGCAGCCGGCAAATGTGGTATAAAAAAAACAATCCTGACAACCTGCCTGTTTTAAATAATGAACATGTACAGGAAAGGCTTGCAGAAGTATACATAGATCAGCAGAAACGCATTTGGCTATTCGGCTGGCCCTCGTGGGCTGATGGCGGACAAATTAAATACTGTCTTGATAGCACGGGCAGCAATTATTTGCCAAAAGATACTCTTGGTTTGAACTATGGGCCTAGCGATTATACAGATTATAAATTTTTTTATGAAACCAGACAAGGTGAATTATGGGTTTATGGATTCAATGTGCTCGTGAATTACGATAAAAATGCCCGCCGTTTTAATTATAATAAAAGCGGCGCAGAAAGGGATAATATTGATTATGAGTCAGTTTTTCAGCTATTGGAAGATAAAGAGGGTAATATATGGATAGCAACAAACCAGGGCATCTACTATACGGCAACCGGAACTGCCAATTCTGCAATCGTAAACTTAACTTTTAATATCAAAAACGGCCCTACTTCTATTAATGATATATTGGAGGTGCCGGGGGGTGATCTGTGGTTTGCATCATGGCATGCAGGGGTAACAACAACAGATAAATTTTTACATAAGATTAAAAACGCTGTATACCGGCAACCTCCTCCTGCTGAGTGGCCACAAACATTGAAAGCAGCATTAATACAAACGGTAAGCATGTGCAGGCAAGCCGAAACAGGAAATATCTGGATAGGTTGCAATACAGGGGTTTTGATCATACATAACCCCGATAAAAAAACAACCGGATACTTACATCCTCCCGAATTCGATAATAGCCCTATTCAGTATATAGCAGAAGATAAACAGGGTCAGATGTGGTTCGGCACAGTAGGCGGAAGATTAATTAAATGGAGCAATAACAAATTTACCGTGATTGAAGATATAGGTACTACAATTTACAAAGTCTTTGTTGATAAAGAGGGATGGTTGTGGCTGGCCACCCGCGGAAAGGGGCTGTATGCCGTAAACCCTGAAAATGGTAAAGTACTGCAACATTATACTGCCAATGGCGGCAAGAACAGTTTATATAGTAACATAGGAACAGATATTGAAGAATTAAAAAATAACAAGATAATATTTGGTGCAGGCGCTTTGCACTTTATTGATAAAAAAACCGGCACTGTCGCCATTCTTAAATACGAAGACGGCCTTCCATCTAATACGATTGCAAGATTGCGAACTGATGAAAAGGGTTTTTTATGGATCATTACAACCAGCGGTCTTTGCAGGTATAACCCAAATAACAATCACATTACTCCTTACGGCCGTAAAGATGGTGTGGTATTGGCTGAGCAGACCCTTACTGCGGATTATAAGACCAGCAAGGGTTATATTATTTTCGGGGGAAGCAATTCTGTAGTAATGTTTAACCCGGCTGTATTCTCAGTCACTCAACAACCGCCTGATGTTACTATTACTGATTTTAAAGTATTAAACCAATACTTACCTGTAGACTCGCTTATGCGTAATTCTGATATAAAGCTCAACTATAATCAAAACTCGTTAAGCATTTACTTCTCATCGCTCAGTTATAGAGAAAGAGATAAGCTTACCTATTATTATAAAATGCAAGGCATTGATAAAAGCTGGATAAAAGATGATCGTTCGTATTTTGTTAACTACTCTTTGTTGCCACCCGGCAAATACACTTTCAAAATTTATTCCGAGAATATAGAAGGATGGAAGTCAAATAAAACAACAGAATTATCTATTTATATAAAACCTCAATTTTATAGAACATGGTGGTTTGTAAGTACCTTGTTGTTTATTGTAGCATTGCTGATTTATGAAGTTCACGAGCTGAGGGTGAACAAGTTGCTGGCCGTAGAGACATTAAGACACAGGGTAGCAAGAGATCTTCACGATGATATGGGCAGTACGCTCAGCACCATTAACATTCTCAGTTCTATGGCTAAAAGCAAGATTGAGGAGGATGCTTTAAAGACAAATGAGTATTTAATTAAGATAAGTGAATATAGCGAGCGAATGATGGATGCTATGGATGACATTGTCTGGAGCATTAAGCCAAGTAACGACAGCATGCAAAAAATTACAGCACGTATGAGAGAACATGCAACTAACATGCTGGAAGCAAAAGAAATTGATTTTGACTTTATTGTAGGCGAAGATGTAAAAGATGTAAAGTTAGACATGGAAGCGCGACGAGATTTCTTTTTAGTTTTTAAAGAAGCAGTAAACAATTCGGCCAAATATTCCAACGCAAAAAAAGTGCTGATACAGCTAACTATGCAAAATAAAAAATTACTTCTGGTGGTAAAAGATGATGGTGCAGGGTTTGACCTTGCAGAAGCAGATGGCAATGGCTTAGGCAACATGAATAAAAGAGCTGATAACATGAATGGAAATGTTACTATAAAATCTGCTATAGGAGAAGGCACAATGGTAAGGCTGGCTATACCTATAATAGATTAAAAGTTTAAACCAGGATCGGATTAAAAGGACGGACAAAAACAAATCATATAAGCACTAAAGCCGGTTACATAAAAATTAAGCATGGATCGTTTTCTCAGCCAGAAATTCAGATTTTATTCTTTTGTCAGTATTGCCTTATTATTATACGTACATGGTGATAATTTGCAGGAAACTTATCTGGAACCGTTTAGCATAGTTAAAGAACCTCTTACATTTACTGCTTTCGTTGAATACTTCCTTGCTAATGGTGCACTGCGTTTTCGCATACCTCTTTTATTTATTATTTCAGGATATATATTTGCGATGCAGGATAACAAATCATACGAACAGCGAATAAAAAAACGTTTTATTACCCTCATTATTCCTTTTTTAATCTGGAGTGCAGTTGGCCTTGCTATTACCTGGCTGTGGCAACAATTTCCTGTTACTGCCCAGGCAGTGAAAGATGCTCAGGTAGATCAACTTGGCGATGGGCGGCCTTATAACGAGATTGGCTGGGCCGGCGTCTTATATCGTTGGGCAGTCAGGCCGGTATCTTTCCAGTTGTGGTTTATTCGCTCTTTATTTATTTATAACCTTCTTTACCCTTTTATAAAACGGGCTGTTATCAGATATCCGGGTATTTGGTTTAGCCTCGCTTTTCTGTTCTGGCACACCATTTTTAGTATCCTCTTTATTGAAGGGTTAGGCCTTTTCTTTTTTTCTTTTGGCATCTGGTTGTATAAATGCAGCTACCCAATACACAAAAAACCACTATGGTTTAGCCATTACCTAAGCTGGTTGTTTTACCTGGGTATCAGTGTTATCAAAACTTTTATGGCTTTCGAGCTTGAGGCAGACAATCCCCTTACACCTTACATACTTTACGCCTTACATGACATCTCCATTTTTTCAGGAATACTGGCAATTTGGTTTGGTGCAGATTCAATTGTAAGATGGTGTATGAACAAAAAATGGTTTGTGTGGGCATCAGCATTCTCCTTTATAATTTTTGCTTTACATGTTCCATTAATTAACTACACTACCAGGCTTGCATTTATTTATTGGCACAACATTGCTAATTACCGGTTACTTACTTATATTACAGTACCCATAGTTATATTGTTCTTTTGTATCGGAACCGGCGCTTTACTTAGAAGTTTATTTCCAAAAGCTTACAGGCTTGCAACCGGGGGAAGAGGCTTTTAATGCTGCTGCCAATTATTTTCTGCTGTTATTTATTGTATAGAGTCTTTATAAAATGGTATAAGAACGACTGCCAATATGTATACTTAATTGTATAAATGTTTCTGACTAACTCTTTAATTTATTTACCAAGACTATAAATTCACTCTGCGCATCTCTGACTGATTTGCCCTTTAAAGATGCCCAGGCATCAAATTCTGCTTTTGCCCCGATATCTGCGGTACTTCCAGGACCTTCAATGTCAATATCTCCTTTTGTAGCTTGTTTGTATAAAGAATAAAGACGCAATGATGTCTCATCGCTTAGTCTTACTTTTATGACATTACTTTCTGCAACAGCTTTTTCAAATAATGATTTCATTTCCATCATATTATTTTTAGCTGGCGCAAAAAGAGGGTTTTGACAGTAAAATAATTTTGGAGGTGATAATTTTATCATAGCGATTGGTTTAGGTAATCATAGAATTATTTAAAAAATTTCTTTTGCAAAACAAAAGACATATATTTTTTTATGTCTGGAAAAAAAATTAGAATAAAATAATTCTTACCAGCCAAAAGTTACATCAATTTTTTCTTTTAAAATAATTTTTAAAAAAAGAAAAATTTATTAAAGAAAAACAGTAGAATAGATAGAACAATATTTGTATATTTAAAATCAGGAGTTTTGAAAATAGATGTAGTTACAAAAAAAATTTTAGAGAAAAAGCAGCAATCAGAGACATAGCCTTGCTATTTATCTTGTCAGCAGTGTGGCATAATTGTTTTTAATTCAATTGTTTTAAAATAACTATAAAAAATACTACTATGCCAATCTCAAACGATAACCAGGATTTTGGACAAAGCGATGAAAAAAACAAATCTAATGTCAAAGAAAAGTCTTCTGGAGGTGATGAAAAAAGCTTAACAAGCGATGATTTAAAAGGGAAAAAAGTAGATGCAGATCCTGAAAAAGAAAGCGATAAACCCGCAGAACAAAAGTAATATACAGATAGGTGTAAAATAAAAAAGATGTAATATAATAAAGTAAACATCTTTTTTACTTTAGGAAATATGGAAATTTATTTTAAAGATGCATTACATCCATACTAACTTTTCCTGCAAAACCTCGCTTAATAAAAATGAAGTATTAGATCTCCTTACTAAAATAATTATGTGAGTTTTATCTTTTTAATTTTTCTCTTATCTAAGCTTTTCTTGCAGAAATAGCTGCATATCCCGGAATAGTTAAAAATGTAGTTTTCCTGTAAGGGGTAAAGCCTGCTTCTTTTTGCCATTGTTTGATCTCATGTAAACTCCATAAGCCGGATGTACTGCTTAAGGCAAAAAAGAAATCACCTAACGCACTCAGCATATCTCCATTATAAGTAATATTGTCTGATCTCAGAACTTCCATGATTATAAAAACTCCTCCGGGCTTTAATGCCCTAAAAGCCTTTTTTGCGACTAAACTATTTTCTTCATTTGTAAAATGATGTGCTACACTTGCCATTAAAATAATATCATATACTTCATCTCCCAAATTGTCTGTAAGCGCATTACCGGCTTGATGCTTAACCAGGTCTCCCATTTTAAACTTTTCTAAAATAGATTTTGCTTTTTCTACAGCGGGAGGAAGGTCAAGAATGACCGAAGAAAGTCCGGGATATTTTTTGCATAAAGCAACAGAATACAAGCCATGTGAACCACCGATATCAAGCATTGCAGATGCACTGGCCGGAACAGGAATTTTTTTTACTGCTTCTTTTGATGTCGCTGATGCTGCTGCTTCCATTGCCTTTTGATAATAAAACCATTCCTCTTCATTCAAAGTATTGTGGTATTGAAGGCCTCTGCCTGTTTCTAAAAACGTACCGACATTATCCATCCATTTCAGGCAAACACGATTATCAAACATCATTAGCCAATACAAGGTATCAGGACTATCTTTCAATATCCATTTTTTTGATTTTGGTGTCAGATAGAAAGAATTGTTTTTATGATTTATTAAACCAAGTGTTGCAAGAACACCTAATAAACTTCTCAATGCTTTTTCATTCAGATTGCACACATTAGCAATTTGGGAAAGAGAAACTTTTTTATTACCTATGGCTTCGAATATTCCTTTGTCAACTGCTTCCAGCAAAAACTTACTTATCATAAAACCGAAATGTGAATATGCCAGAGGGGTTGGCACAAGACCAATTTTTAAAGCTATCCATTCTAATGGATTCTGAGCGATGGGAGAAAGCTTCATGAAGATGTTATTTATTCATAATGCAGATTTTACATAGTTGCTGCACATTCCTAGCTGTTCAAAGGCAAAAAAGCTAAAGGTTCAATTGCCTTGTCTTAACAATGAACATCTTGAATTAAACCACATAGAAGCAAGGAACATGAATTTCACGTAGTTTTCTATGTGCTTCCTACGTTTCTATTGTGCCTATGTGGTAAAACTTCTTTCTGTTAATTTAGAATGCTTTAACCTCTTGGTCTTACCCCGGTGAGTCTTGAAGCAAAAATGTTACATAAGCATTATTATGCCTGTATATAAAAATCTTACCAGCATGAAGGTATGAGGCAAAATATTAAGAATTAATTTGTAATAGAATCAAGTTCCCATAAACTCAATATCTCATTATTAAAGACTTTAATAGAAGACGGTGGTAATAAGGTATTTCTTGCATCTATCCACTTATTTACTTTCGGGCCATACATTTTTCTAATAATTTGCCCATTCATATTGTTTAATTTACCCCAATGAAAAGTATAAGGAATACGATGCTTATCCAACTCCTGCCAGACCTTATTATAAAAGTTATTTGTTCCTGATGACAAAACTCCATCCAGTTCTACTATACATGTATGATCAAATGCAGTAAATCCCAACGTTGCTTTAGTTCCTTTTACATAACGATAGGAGAATACACCTGCAAAGGGGTCTTGATTATTTAAATCAATCAATAAGTCATTTACCTGGGAAACAAAACTAAGAGGTATGCCAACAGCAGCGCTTGCCACTTTGCCTCTTGTATCGGTATTGTAAAAAATTTCTCCGCACGTTCCCCAAACGTTTTCAAACGGGGCATATGACATTTTGAAAACCTGGTTTACTATTTTTTTTGTTAAGGAAGGAAACAGATCAGTGATTTTTCCTATAACTACAGGCGCATCATCTCCTGGTCCTGCTTTATCAGGATCATTGATACCCGGAAGATAATCGTCTTTGTAAGCGCGCTTATACATAATGGTTACATAGGCGCCTCTTTGAAGATCATTCGGATTTATAAGCCACTGAAAATGAAAAGGTCTTTCATCCCCATGAGGCATATATTGAATGTTGGAAAACTCAAGGGTGCTCATTACATCTTTCAGATCATTCAGAGGAACAACCTTTCTGTAACTTTCCAGCAGATATAGAGGTTCGGTTTCTATCATTGCACCATGAATAAAACCAAAACTTCCAAAACTTACCAGAGCACTATTAAATAAATCATCATCCCTTACTAATTCCGTACCTAAACGACTAATAAAGGTATCTGAAACAACAGGGTGAGATGCCCTTTCTAACCAAATATGA
>JAABUR0100003903.1_pt1 | contig 20396 bp, 16 predicted proteins | sample 5560091 | NCBI WGS metagenome assembly JAABUR01 (sample SAMN10711879, study PRJNA513375) | rock metagenome | isolation source: Antarctica rocks | place: Antarctica: Victoria Land, University Valley sud
GGTGTCCAGATCAGCGTCCACAAGGGCCTCCAGGCTCGTGTTGGTGTTAGCAACGCCGAGTCTGGACACCCTCAACCCCAAATCACACGCGCCACACCAGTCACACCCCTTGGAATCATTCGTCTAGAGCCTTGAGGCGGGCGCAGTGCCATCGCTGTAGCGACCATCATGATGGGCAGCCCGTTCGGAAGGATGCCGTAATACAACAGTTCCACGGTGCCAACCAGGATAATCGTGCCTGCGGCCAGGCTCATGGGATCGGTTCTCCTTCGTGTCCGGAGGAAAACCAGTATGAACCAGCCGGTGAACAAGGCGGTGGCGATGGGGCCGTGGGACACCAGCAGCATCCATAGCTGGCCTTGGGTTCCCACTGGTGGTTGCTCGACGCCCGAGCTCGGCTGAGGCCCGCCCAAGCCGAAGATGGGCGATTCAGGAACGAGTTCCAGAGACTGAAGGTAGAGCGACGAACGAGTGCTGTTACTTCCGGTGTCGCCGCCAAGGCGGTTGGCGAGGCGCTCCTGAGTGGGAAGTAGCTGGAACAACAGCAAGCCGAGCGCCGCGAGAGCTACCAGCCCCCCCACCGCACGGAATCGTCGCAATATCAACAGACGGAGTACCACGTAGGCAATCGCGATGCCAATACCGATGAACATGCCACGGTTGAGCGTGAGCGCTGCTGGCATAGCTGAGATCGGCAACATGGCAAGCAGCCAAGGAAATCGTCTCTCGCCCCTCACCTCAATCAGGTAGACCACGACGAACGGCAGCAGCAAAGAGTAGACGTTTCCCCAATTGTTGGTATAAAGAAATGGGGCGCTTGGACGTGGTTCGAGTTGGAGGGACGACTCGGAGTTGTACTGTGCCAGGCGCCGGATCACCATGTGGTTCACGAGGTCGTTCGACTGCAAGCCTGCTGGCAGCAGGTAACTCATCGGCGTCCGAATCACCGCCGCGGGAAAGAGTATGCCCAGGTAGCCCCCGATGACGGTGGTCAACCACCAGCACGTCATCATGCCGCTCACCGCGCGGGAGGTAAGCGCCTCCCTCCCGTTGTAAACGTAAATGAAGAGCGAGGTCGCGGCGATGTAGAGGAGGTACCTGTAGGTGAAGCCAAGGAGGTCGCCTGCCGAACCGAGCATGATTCCAGAGCAGCCGGCCCACAGCAAGAACAGGAGCCAGATCCCAAATCCACGGGGCGCCTGGAGAGTTCCGGCGCGGAACATCTGCATCGCCATCAGAGCGCCCACGGGAATCCAGATGACGTCGACGACCCCGACCGCCCACCAGAAGGGGTAGAAACCGAAGAGCAGTATGAGAGGCCACGCCGGCAAACGCCGGACCGTCTGACTCTGCTGGCCATCATCCGTTACTGATGCGGCGTAGCTGCCGTATGCCCTTGACGTCACGAAGGACCACCCTGGTCATCCTGAACGTAACGCAGCAACGCTCGCATCCCAGGTACTCTAGGCTACTACCGTGCACATATCAGATGAGCGCGACACATTTTTGCGCACTCCCATAGGGGTATTGTGATGGATCCGCGGGAGGGCCATTCGCTCGACCTGCGCGGGTATCTCTCGGTGCTTCGCCGCCGATGGCTGGTCGTAGCCCTGGGCACGGTGTTGGGGCTGACGTCGGGCTGCGCATTTCTCTTGCTGCGCCCGCCCCAGGTCACCGCGACGGTCTTGGTCAACGTAACGGCCATCTCATCTGAGCTCTTCAACACCGCTCGGTCGGAGTCGGAAATCATCGACCCGCAGACTGAGAAGCAGCTGGCGCGTTCCTCTCAAGTGGTCGCCGGGGTCAGCGAATCCCTGCATAACGGGACGTCTCCCGGTGAAGTCCGGGAGGCAGTGACGGCTGAGCTGCTGCCGGACGGAACGGTTCTGAGTATCCAGTACATCGACTCATCCTCGGCGAGGGCAGCTGAGGGGGCTGATGCGGTGGCGCGTGAGTACCTTGCATATCGTTCGCAGCTAGCCCAGAGCAGGGTGGAGGCGGTGGCCGGCCAGCTTTCGCGTCGTCGGGTGGATCTTGGCGCCCTACTTGTCAAGGCTAACGAGCGCCTCTCCTCTGCCGCACCGGGCAGTAGCAAGGAGGCCCAGGCGACAAGTGAGCGCCAGCAACTCTCCCTCGAGCTCGACTCGCTCTTCAGCCAACTCAATGCAGTGACGGCCATCGATACCACCAGTGGCACGATCCTCACCAGCGCTGCCGACACCATCCCCACGGTAAGTCCGAGACCGAGCTTGGTCTTGGTGAGCGGAACGCTGGCGGGATTGTTGCTCGGGCTGGTGGCCGCGTTCGCCGTCAATGCTCTCGACCGTCGGATCCGCGATCCCTACGACGTGGAGGAGACGGGCGCTGGGCCAGCACTGCTACGTGTGACCTCTCGCTCGGCGACCATACCCGCCCTCGGAGAAGACCTGGATGCGATACGGACTCTGCGTGAGCGCCTGCTTGCCACCCTGCCTGAGGGGAGGTTGATGCTCACCGTCGGGGACCTGACGACAAGTTCGGTTCCGTCGGACATCGGGCCTAACTTGGCTGTAGCCCTGGCCGGGACCGGGGCGACGGTGCAACTCGTGCTGCCGGGATGTGCCCGTGACTTCGAGCGGTACTTGGTCCACGCGCTTGAACTCCGCAAGTCGGATGACCTTGGCTCCTCAGGTCTCTATCGTTCCGTTTCCCATCCGGGATTGTCCGTGAACGTGGCAACCGGTACCACACGTTCCGACGACCCCTCGGGCTTTCTCTCAGGTTTCAAGGCGGGCGGGAACCGCGAGGTAGACGTGACGATCGTTGCGCTTCCGCCCGACGCGAGTTCCGCGCTCCGGATCGGCGTTGGTCGTCTCAGCCGATCTTGTTTGCTGGTGGCGGCGGAGCTTGGAACGAGAACCACTGAGCTGGCCAACATCGCAGCCGAACTACGCGCGGTGGGCTGCGTCATCCACGGAACCGTCGTCGTCTCGACACGACGACGGTTGGACGTGGCCAAGCCCCGCTCGCACAACGCGGCAGCAGGTCGTCAGAACCCCGCGTAAACGGTCGCCCAAAGCTAGCCACAGCCGCACGAGCAAGGGCGACTCGTCCGATGTCCATCCTTTGACGCCATGGCGAGCTCACCACCGAATTGCGCAGGTAGGCCGAATCGTCGGGGCGCGCACGTTCCATCAGGTGTGTTTGCTGGCTAACCTACTCGGATGCCCTCCATGACTCACCTGAAAGACCGATCGCCACGATGGGCGAAGAAACTCGCCAACCAGGTGACCCATGGTTTCGGCATGGCCACTGTCTGGCAGCGACCCGCGCCCGATTTTCTCATCATCGGCAGCAAGCGCGGCGGCACCACCTCACTCTTCAACCATCTGCTCATGCACCCCGGCATCCTCGGGCTGTACCCGAAGTCGCGTGGCAAGAAGAGCACAGACTTCTTCTTCAAGGAGCTGCAGCGGAGTCCGGAATGGTACCGCTCGCATTTCCACACGCTTCAGTATCGCCGCCGGAGGGCGAAGGAGCTCGGCTATACCCCCGTTGCTGGGGAGGCCTCTCCCTATTACATGTGGGACCCCCGGATCGCCCAGCGGGTCCATGCGTTGAATCCGAGCCTCAAGGCAATCGCCCTGCTCCGTGATCCGGTCGACCGCGCCTGGTCGCACTACCAGGAACGCCGGGCAAACGGTGTGGACCCGCTGAGCTTCGAAGAGGCGTTGGCGGTTGAGCCGGTTCGCACGGAGGGCGAACTCGAGAGGATGTTCGCCGACTCGAGCTATTACAGCCAGGCCCACGACTGGTACAGCTACAGGACACGCGGAATCTACCTTCCGCAGCTCAAGGGCTGGACAACTGTGTTCCCGCGCGAGCAGCTGTTGGTGTTGCGGAGCGAGGACATGTACCTCGATACCCAGGCCACCTTCGACAAGGTTTGCGACTTCCTCGGCGTCGGCCAGTTCAACCTGCCCACCACACAGGTCTTCAACGCCAGCGTCGCGGAGTCAGCACTGCCCGAGGGACCCCGCGCGGAGCTAGCTGCGTTCTTCGCGCCGCACAACCGTGCCCTAGAGGACCATCTCGGCATGACGCTGGATTGGTCTTGCTGATGCAGCGAGCGACCCGCCCTATGACACGCCGTTTAGTGCCGACTTCGCGCCCGTGGAAGCATGGTAAGCAGAACGGCGATCTGCAGCCTGTGCCGATCGAGCGCACTGTAACCGACGACGAGGATTGCGGCGAGCAGCGTCGCGATGATCAGCGAGATGATGCTGTTCCCCAAGAGCCAGAGCAGGAGCAGGGAAGGCGCGGCGGCACAGGTGGCGGCGGCGAGGCCGACAATTGCAGTCCGACCGATCAGCAGTTTGATGCCGATCAATCGATGCACTTGGAAAAAGGCGAGCGCGGTATCGAGAGCTACAGAGGCCGCCCATGTCACAGCTGCCCCGAAGAGACCGATCCGCGGAATGAGGATGACATTGGACGAGACGCTGAGCGTGAAGACAATGCACTTGTTCACTGCCGCCCATCCACTGTGTCCAGACATCAAGAGGAGGGACTGAACGTTTCCACCCGCCAGCAGGACCACCGCCCCAAGGCACAGCAAAACCATGGATGAGACCCCGGCTCCGAAGTCGGAGCCTAGCCACCCAAGCACGGTCGGTGAATAGAACGCGAGCAGCACATAGATGGGCGTGCCGAACAACAAGATCCAGCTCGCTGTGACAGCGAAGAGATGTTGCAAGTCCGAATAACGGTCTGCCGCGAGATACGCGCTGAAGCGCGGGGCCACGACGATCCGTAGGGCTGTCAGGACGATCATTCCGGCTCCGACGAAGCGCGCCGCTGCGCCGTAGACCCCTGCGGCCGCGGAGCCAGCGATAAGGCCCACGAGTACGACGTCGAACCAGATCATGGACTGCTCAAGGACCGAAGAGACGGTGCGCGGAAGGGCGAACCTCAGAGTTCGACGTTGCAGCGCCCGCGAGGGGAGGAACCGCCCAGAGGTTCCGGCTGTCGCCTCGAAGTTTGACACCTGTCGGTGTAGGAGCCACACACTCGCGAGCGCGGCAGGGACCAGTGGTGTCACCCACGCTACGGTGCTCGCGATCGCCGACCCGCCGAGCATAGTGGCACACAGCACGCCAACCGGGCGAGCGGCAGGGACCGCAACATTGCCGATCAGGTTGAAGGGGAGAACGCCGCCAAACCCGCGGGTGGCGGCCAAGGCAACCAGCAGCACCGCACCTATGGGGAGTGCCCACATCGCTGCGGAGATTGCCGCGGCAACGGCCGCCGCGTCGGTGAACCTGTCTTGCAACGCGGCACGGCCGACTGCCCACCAGACCGATGCGCCGAGCAACCCGGTCATCGCCGCCCAGCCGAGAAGCCCGACGCACGCGCCTCGAACCAGTTCCGGAGACTCCAGGCGTAGACGAGGGACGAGCCACACTGCGGTCGTGTCCATGCCGAGGCGAGCGACACTCAATCCGATCGTGAACGCAGCGATGGCCTGGAGCACGACGCCTGAGCCAACCGCGCCAAGCTGCCGCGACAGGACGAGTATGAGCACGAATCCCATCGCGGCACTGACGGACGAGGCGACCGCAGTGAGCGCTCCCCCGCGGGCTGCACTGCGAAGCTCGGAGACGACAGAGGAGCTCATGGCGTCGTCGGCCGGCTCTGCCGACATGGATCTCCCGTCCGAACTCCCCGACTGAAAACATGAACACTCGAGCCGCAGCGGACCCATACTCGCGACATTCTATGCTGACGCGAGAGTGCAGACCTGGTTGTCGGTCTGCCTCACAGCCAAGGGCTTCAGCGCATGGCCTACGATTCCGGCGTGAGCGCATCCCGGCCCCTCGAAAAGACTGCACTTCCACAGCCATTGACAATGGTGGTCGAGCAGCTGTGGCAACCGGCCATTCAAACCGGCGAGGTCCGTGTGATGCTCGGAAAACCGCTGAAGAATGACGGCTGGTACGACGCAGAGCGCTATCAGGTGCTGCCGTCGGCTGGCCGAGCCTCTCTGCTGATTCCCGCCGGTCCTCGCGCCGCAACCACCGGATCGCTGTTGAACTATCGGGGGTTGCGCAGGAATAGAACCAACGCGCAGAGGGTGGTTCTTGGCGGCCTGGCCCGGAGCGTAGCGCCCCTCCCCTTCCCACGCCTCACGGTTCAGGTGTCAGCCAGCGATCGTGGTGATGGGCCACGGCTCCCCCTCGCAGTCGTTGCGCACGACCTGGGAGTCAGCGAGGTGTTCGCCTCCATCGGCGTCCGCACGGGAGCAGACCGCAAAACTACTCTGCAGGTCGTCAGTGGCGACGGGGCGCCGGCTGGCTTCGCGAAGTTTGCCTGGAACTCGAGGAGCAGTCTCGCAGTACGTAATGAGGCAGCGGCTCTGCGAGCAACCACGCAGCAGAGTCAAGCACGCACACCAGCGTTGCTCGCTCATGGTGAGTACTACGGCTGGCCGTACATCGTCACGGCACCTTTACCGGTGAGGAGCAAAGGTCTCCGCGCAACTCTGCCTGCACCAACCCCGGCAGAGATCTTCTCGCTCCTTCCCATCGTGCGATCCGACCGGATAGCAGACACAGCGCAGTTTCGTCAGGTGCGCGAAAGGTTGGTTGCTCTCTGCGACGTTGGTGGGGAACATCGGCGAGCTGCCAGCGCAGCAGGGAGCTTGCTGGAACTGATGAACCAAGAAGACGTCGAGATTCCGGTGACAGTCCGCTGGCACGGTGACTTCACGCCCTGGAATCTTGCGCGTGACCACGAGGGCACGTTGTGGTGCTGGGACTGGGAACTGAGCCAGGAGGATGCAGCCGCCGGACTTGACAGCATTCACTGGCATGCGACCGTTGCCATAGAAGCCGGCGAGTGGCTGGACGGGACGACCCTCACACGAGCGTTGCGAGCAGCAGAATCGACGTTGGTGGCTGCCGGAGTACCACGCAGTCAGTGGGCCATGGTTGCAGGCGTCTATGCAGCAACAATGGTGGAACGAGCATGCACACTCGCGCTCGGAGCCGGAGGTTGGGATCTTGACTGGGTGACACCTGCGCACCTGAGGGATGTGCTCGCGACCGCCCACAGGCTCGTGAGAACAGCAATCGCATCATAAGCTGGGGGCTGGCGGGCTGCCCTCCTGTTCCAGCCCGTACGCCGAGGTGGACCCACCGGCGGAGAAGTTCCAGGTGTGATCCGCTATCGACCGGCTACATCAAAAGGGCAGGAGTCCTAGCCCCTCGTGAAGTTCACGTGCTCCGTTGGTGCCCTTGCCCAAGTACTTTTCAAAGTGCCCAACCCATAAGCCGCGACTTGTGATGTACAGGTCGAATCCGCCTAGCCCTCCCTCTACGCTCTTGCTTGGATTCCATGCCAGCGCCTTTCCACTCACGGGGTCAATGGCGCCTATGCCGACACGATCGACCGCTCCGGGGCCCTTGAAGTCGCGGCCTGACGGGTTGTCAAGCCAGCGGAAGTGACCAGAGGCAATAACCGCTTGGTCTGTCACGACCACCGAGTGGAAGGTGTCACCGCCCGAATAGTTGATCCACACTGGCTTCTGAGCGCCTGAGTCGACGGCGCGCCACCAGCTGACGGTGTCGCACAGCTTCACGGTGCCTGGAAATCCCGCACCGGTCGTAACGATGGCAAAATTCTGGCCGTCGGGGGCCCAGTCGACGTCCCTGGTATACCACTGCAAAGTCGAGGCGCAGTCCTCGTCCCACCTCGTCGAGTACCAGGGTGACACCGAGGCAGTAGCGCCGAGGTTGATGATCGCTGCCTGCTGCCTCGCCTGTCCTCCGATCGAGGTGAACGATCCGATGACAACCATCTTGGTGGCGTCGGGACTGACAGAGAAGCGGTAGATACGAGTGGTGTATCCGGACTCGTCGCCGGCGGCTTGCGTCTGGTCGAAGTAGTTGGTGCGAGCACCATTGACTGGGTCGACAGCGACGATGCCTCCCGGGAAATTGCCGGAGGCAAACAGGCGACCACCCACGAGCTGCAGGTCACTGACGCGTTTCGTGGATACCGGGAATCGGAAGCTCGTGTCCACTCGGCGATTGAGCAAATCATATTTCACTACGTGATTCACAGACTGGCCATCGAAGGTAGAGAAATCTCCGGAGATGTAAAGCCATTGGCCATCGGCGCTGGCTTCCATCGCGTACACAGAGCCGTCGGTGACGGGCGCCCAGGAGGTAACGGCTCCTGTAGCACTGTCGAACGAGAAGATGTTGTAACGGGTGTACGTCGACGTTCTTGTGGCGTTTTGAACGCTGCGGAAAGCGCCACCGGCGTACATGGTCGACCCGACCTGCCGAAATTCACGGACCCCCGCCTCGGCAACAACCGCGTCGTCCACCACCCGCGGCGTCGTGTCCACCGCGTTGGTCCCTGGCAACCGAGGAATAACAGTTCGCGCATGAGCTCCCACCGAGCTGGCGCCGAGCAACAGTGCCCCGACGGTACCGGCGAGCAGCAAGCGGGACACCACCGCGCCGCCAACTCTCCGGGCAGGTCCGGCGCGCCGGACACGATGAAGAGGGGACTGTTGGAATGGACGCACAAGAACCTCCGCGTAACGGTGCTTCATTGGATGGCTCAAGCATGCCTCGCGGCGGAATGAAAAACCATGGAAACTACGGCAATCGGCCCGTGTCGCTACGCACTGTGACCGCCGCGTTTCCGTTCGTTACCCCTTGGTGAAACAGTCGTCACAGTGCGTAGTAGTGCAGGGGTTGTCATGTATTACTTTCCACTTCGTTGACCAGCAGGAGTCACCTGTGCGTAGGATTCTCGGGAAGTTGTTACTACAAAATGCCGAGGAGATGCGTCATGACGTCTGCTGCGCCAGGGGTGGCACTCAAGGCCGCGGGATGGGCGGTCACGATCCTTGCCCTCGGTGGCGTGACCTTCATGCCTCCCGCAGCCACAGCTGCGTCGACGAGGCTAGGGGCTTGCTTCGAGACTGGGACTCTGGATGCGTTTGCATCAACGTCCAACGCGTCCGTGGGCGCTCCCTATGCGAAGAGCGGCTCATACGGCGCGCGCGTGGTTGCCACCTCCGAGCGAGCGGGATACCTGTCTTGGAGCAGCCGCCAGATCACCCAGGGTCAGCGTTACGGCCGCATCCGAGGTTGGGTAAAGATCGAGTCGTTCCAAGCCGGTCAGTCAGTCAGCGCCTTCACCATGAAGAATGCACATGGCTCCAACCACTTCGATCTGTGGCGTGACGCGCGTACCGGCAAGTGGAGGTACGACCTGTTGGGCGCGAACACCGCGTTCTCGACGATGTCGGCCAACCTCGGCCGGTGGTACTACCTCGAGGCGCTGGTCGACTTCGGAGGTGCCGGCGGCACAGCGTACACAGCCGAAGTCCGGATTGACGGCATCACGCAGCCCACGATCTCGTCAATCCTCCAAGTCGGCTCCACCGTCAAATCGGCGTGGTTCGGAACCTTTCCCGTCGGGCAGGTGAACGCCCGCCACTACGACGCGCTCGTCGTAGATGTCGGTAACACACCCTTCCCGTTCACCCGCTGAGCCCGCGGTGGAACAGCTATCGCGCCGCACACACCAAATGGTTCGGAACTCTCCGTTCCTCGACCAGGCGACACGCTCCGGCTGGGGTGCGGTCCAGAAGCTCCTTCAGCCGCGCAAACTCCGTACGTACCTGGCCTCGACCGACAGAATGCGCGTCATGATCGGCGCAGGCCCGTCGAAGCAGCACGGCTGGTTGCCCACCGATCTGACGCCGTCACGCCCAGACGTCATGTTTCTGGACGCTCGGAAGAAATTACCCTTCCAGGACGCATGCGTCGACTTGATTCACACCGAGCACATGATCGAACACATTGACTTCGATGACGGTCAGCGCTTCCTCGCCGAATGCGCGCGCATACTGAAGCCGGGTGGCCGCATTCGGATCTCAACCCCGGACTTCGACCGAGTCCTTGCCCTCGCACAGCACCCCGATCCCAGGGTCGGGAGTCTCATCCGTGCCGCGAACGCCCGAAATCAGGTTGACCCCGAGAAGCTGGACGATCCGATTTTCGCCGTGAATCGGTTGTTCTCCGGTCATGGACATCGTTTCCTCTATTCCGTGCGGATGCTCAAAGAGTGTCTGCTTTCGGCGGGACTACAAGACGTACGCCGCCAGGAGGTAGGCGAGAGCGAGGAGCCCGACCTTCGAGGGTTGGAACAGCACGACCAGCGCGTCGGTGCGGAGTGGAACAGCTACCACTCACTCATCGTCGAGGCCGTCAAACCTCAGACCTGAGCAAGCGAGCGGCGGGATTGCACACCAGCCGTGCCGACGGCGCTCCGCTCGCTTACAACCAAGAAGACGTCTGGCTGCCCGACCTGCTGGTCTGCCGAGGCGAGTTCGCCGAGACGGTGACGTCGTTCGTGACCGCCTACTGGGCCGAACACGGGCGCTAGTGGTCACCACTAGACTCAAGGCACCCCGCCCCGGCAACGGACGCGGGTCTGTTGCTGTGCGCCCACTTCGCCTCCCAGGAGCACCGTGTCTCTCCGCGCGCTTACGCCGCTCGTCGCTTCGGAGCCATCGCTGGCGGCTGCGCTGAAGGTGGCGCGTCAGCCTGTCGCGTCGCTGCTCGACGTGACGGCACCCGCCGCGCTGCGACCATTTCTGACCGCCGCGCTTGCCTCCGCCTCGCACGGGGAGGAGCCGGCGACCGTCCTCGTCGTCACCGCGACCGCGCGGGAGGCCGACGAGATCGTGGACTCCGTCCGGTGCCTCGTGGACGGCGACGCGGTGGCGGCGTACCCACCCTGGGAGACCCTGCCCCACGAGCGGCTGTCACCGCGGTCCGACACCGTCGGTCGCCGACTCGCCGTGCTCCGGCGGCTGGTGCATCCGCAAGGCGTCGAGGGCCCGGCGGCAGAGGTGCGCGTCATCGTCGCACCTGTGCGCTCGGTGCTGCAGCCGCAGGTGAAGGGCCTCGCCGACCTGGAGCCGGTCGCCCTGCGGCAGGGCGACGACGTCGACCTGGAGGACGTCGTACGCCGACTGTCGGCAGCGGCCTACCACCGGGTCGACATGGTCGAGCGCAGGGGAGAGTTCGCCGTCCGCGGCGGCATCATCGACGTGTTCTCGCCGACCGAGGAGCATCCCGTCCGAGTCGAGTTCTTCGGCGACGAGGTCGAGGAGGTGCGCACGTTCGCGGTTGCCGACCAGCGGTCGCGCGACGTCGTGCCCGAGGGGTTGTGGGCGCCCCCGTGCCGGGAGCTGCTCCTCACCGACGAGGTCAGGGAGCGAGCCCGGGCGCTGGCCACCGACCATCCTGAGCTCGCCGAGATGCTCGACCGGCTGGCGGAGGGGCACGCCGTCGAAGGGATGGAGGCTCTCGCCCCGGTTCTGGTCGACGAGATGGAGATGCTGGTCGACCTGTTACCGAGCGGTGCCCTCGTGCTCGTCTGCGACCCCGAGCGGGTCCGCGCCAGGGCCCATGACCTGGTGGCGACCAGCGAAGAGTTCCTGCACGCGTCGTGGGCCGCCGCGGCCGGTGGCGGCACCGCGCCGGTCGACCTGGGTGCGGCTGCCTACCGTTCGCTCGGCGACGTCCGTCAGCGGTCGCTCGCGCAGGGGCTGTCGTGGTGGTCGATCTCGCCGTTCGGCGTCGACCCGGACGCTGCCGCGCTCGCTGCCGGTGACGGCGCCCCGCTACGTACGGAGACCGGTGAGCTCGTCTCCGTGGACATTGACCTCACCGGCGGAGTCGAGACCGTTGCCTTGGCGGTGCAGCCGGTGACGGCGTACCGAGGCGACACCGTGGCTGCGGTCAGCGACATCGCGACCCATGTCAGCTCCGGTCGCAGCGTGGTCGTCGTGACCGCAGGGCACGGCCCCGGTGAGCGACTGGTCGAGGTGCTCAAGGACCACGATGTCGCCGCCCGGTTCGTCGAGGACCTGGGCGATGCCCCCACGCCGGGCGTCGTCGAGGTCGTCCAGGGCGACCTCGCGCACGGGTTCGTCGCGGAGGCGATCGGTCTCGTGGTGCTGACCGGTGACGACCTCACCAGCCAGCGCACGGTGACCCGCGAGAGCACCCGGATGCCGTCGCGCCGCAAGCAGCAGATCGACCCGCTCGAGCTGCACGCGGAGGACTACATCGTCCACGAGCAGCACGGGGTAGGCCGATACGTCGAGATGATCCAGCGCACTGTCGCCGGTGCCACCCGCGAGTACGTTGTGATCGCGTACGCCGCCTCGAAGCGCGGCCAGCCCGCCGACAAGCTCTTCGTCCCCACCGACCAGCTCGACCAGGTGACGCGCTACGTGGGTGGCGAGCAACCGTCCCTCGACCGGCTGGGCGGCTCGGACTGGAACCGGCGCAAGGGCCGGGCGCGCAAGGCGGTGCGGCAGATCGCCGCCGAGCTGATCAAGCTGTACGCCGCCCGCCAGGCCACCCGCGGTCACGCCTTCGGGCCCGACACACCTTGGCAACGGGAGCTGGAGGACGCCTTTCCTTATGTCGAGACGCCCGACCAGCTCGCCAGCGTCGACGAGGTCAAACGCGACATGGAGCTCGAGGTCCCGATGGACCGGCTCATCTGCGGGGATGTCGGGTACGGCAAGACCGAGATCGCGGTCCGGGCTGCGTTCAAGGCGGTGCAGGATGGCAAGCAGGTGGCCGTGCTCGTTCCGACGACGCTGCTGGTGCAGCAGCACTTCCAGACGTTCAGCGAACGGTTCGCCGGCTTCCCCGTCAACGTCTCGCCGCTCAGCCGGTTCCAGACGGACCGGGAGGCTCGCCAGGTCATCGACGGTCTTCGTGACGGCACGGTCGATGTCGTCATCGGCACGCACCGACTGTTCAACAACGAGATCAAGCTGAAGGACCTCGGGCTCGTCATCGTCGACGAGGAGCAGCGGTTCGGCGTCGAGCACAAGGAAGCGCTGAAGCGGATGCGCACCGCGGTCGACGTACTCGCGATGTCGGCCACACCCATCCCGCGGACGCTGGAGATGGCGATCACCGGCATCCGGGAGATGTCGACGATCACGACACCGCCAGAGGAGCGGCACCCGGTGTTGACGTTCGTCGGGGGGTACGACGACGCGCAGGTCAGCGCCGCCATCCGTCGAGAGCTGCTGCGCGAAGGACAAGTCTTCTACATCCACAACCGGGTGCAGAGCATCGACCGCGCCGTGCGTCACCTGCGGGAGCTCGTCCCCGAGGCGCGCATCACCGCCGCCCACGGCCAGATGCCCGAGCACCAGCTGGAGCAGGTGATGCTCGACTTCTGGGAGCGTCAGTTCGACGTGCTTGTGTGCACCACGATCGTCGAGTCCGGGCTCGACGTCGCCAACGCCAACACGCTCGTCATCGAGCGAGCCGACCTGCTCGGCCTTTCGCAGCTGCACCAGCTCCGCGGACGCGTGGGGAGGGGCGCCGAGCGGGCGTACGCATACTTCCTCTTCCCGCCGGAGCTGCCGCTGACCGAGACCGCACATGACAGGCTCGCCACCATCGCCCAGCATGCCGACCTGGGGGCGGGGATGGCGGTGGCGATGAAGGATCTCGAGATCCGCGGCGCCGGCAACCTGCTCGGTGGTGAGCAGAGCGGCCACATCGCTGACGTCGGGTTCGACCTCTACGTCCGGCTCGTAGGCGAGGCAGTGGCGGAGTTCCGCGGCGACGACGTCGTCGACGACCCCGACGTCAAGATCGAGCTGCCCGTCGACGCCCACCTGCCGCACGAGTACGTCCCGAGCGAGCGGCTGCGGCTGGAGATGTACAAGCGGCTTGCAGAGGTACGCCGGCCCGAGCAGGTCGACGAGGTCCGCGCGGAGCTCATCGACCGCTACGGCCCGCTTCCGACGCCGGTCGAGAACCTGCTCGCGGTCGCTCTGCTGCGGGTCAAGGCCAAGGCGGCGAAGCTCACCGACATCAACGCCCAGGGGAGCTACGTCAGGTTCGCGCCCGTCGACGTGCAGGACTCCCTGAAGGTGCGGATCGACCGGCTGTACCCCAGGACGGTGGTCAAGTCAGCGTTGCGTAGCATCTTGGTGCCGCGACCGATGACTGCACGGGTCGCCGGCACACCCGTCCGAGACGTCGCCGTACTAGATTGGGCGGGTCGCGTCATCGACGACATCGTCTCGAGGAGTGCTTCTTAGTGGTCACCACCGGAAATACGTCCAGGGTCTGCCGGGCCCAGGCGGCGCCTCGCTGCGTTGTCGTCGTCGCCGATAGGACACCGCTATCGGCCTCCTCCTCCGCCTTGCGATGCATCCACCTGGATCACCGGCACCCCCCGAACAACTTCCGGTGATGACCACTCAGTTTTTGACCCAGCGCTGGTCTCGCAGCCGTCGCCTCGTTGGCGTCGCTGCGTCTGTGGCGGCCCTTGCTGCGCTGAGCGGTTGCGGAGGCGACCTGCATCCAGGTGCTGCGGCAGCAGTCAACGGCACGACCATCACCGACGAGACGCTCGACAACCTTGCGCAGGCGTTCTGCGCCTACGTCGAGGAGGGCGAGAAGGAGCAAGGCGTCGACGACGGCCGGCCGGCGATCGCCATCAACGACCTCAAGCTGAACCTCCTGAACGGGCTCGTCGCCTTCGAGCTGACCGACACCGCCGCCCAAGAGCTCAACATCGACGTGCCGGCAGCGGAGATCGAGAAGGGCCTGAGCGACGTGAGCCTGCCCGACGCGCTCGACGCCGACGAGGTGGAACTCCTCGAGGGATTCTTCAGCAACCTCCAGGAGAACGAGCTACAGAGCACGCAGATCGAGGAGAAGGAGTCTGCCGACTACCTGCAGAAGTACTTCTCGAAGGCCGACGTCGAGATCTCGCCGAGCTACGGCCGATGGGACGACGAGAAGATAGAGACAGGGACCGGGTCCTTGTCTGACCCGGTGTCGACCACGGCATCCCCGACTCCGCCGCCCGGCCAGGACCCGGCGGCAGCCCAAGAGGCACAAGACGCTGCTCAGCAGGCGCTGGAGGCCTTGCCGCCTTCGCAGGTCTGCGGCTGATACGGCGTCCGTGGCCCGCCTCGTCGTCCTCGTCACCTCGCCGCGGTTGCCCGGCGGCCTGCTGACAGCCACCGCCTGGCGTGCACTCGACGACGCCGACGTGGTGCTTGCCGCGGCTGACTCCGCGCTAGGGCGCGCCTGGGAGGGCGCCGGTGGTGCGGTGGAGCTGGTCCCTGACCCCCGCGCGGAGGACCTGCTGGCGCGAAGTGCGAACGCCACGCTCGTCTGGCTGGCCGGTGACCTCGACGGTGACCTCGTCGAGGAGCTCGCCACCCACGTCGTACGCCGATCGGAGGACGACCAGCGCCCCCGTGCCGGCCCCGAGGTGGAGATCCTGGTGGGCTCGTTCGACCCGGTCGGTGCGCGCGTCCTCGACCTGGTTGAGGTGATGGACCGGCTGAGGACGCAATGTCCCTGGGACCAGCAGCAGACACACAAGAGCCTGGTGCGCTACCTGCTCGAGGAGACCTACGAGACGGTTGACGCGATCGAGTCCGGCGACCGCGACCACCTGCGTGAGGAGCTCGGCGACCTGTTGCTGCAGGTGGCGTTCCACGCTCGCATCGGCGCTGAGGACCCCGACGAGCCGTTCGGCATCGACGAGGTGGCCGCCGACATCGTCGAGAAGCTCATCCGCAGGCATCCGCACGTGTTCGCCGACGCGACGGTCGACGGCGCCGCCGACGTGGAGTCCAACTGGGAGACCATCAAGGCCACCGAGAAGGCGCGTGGTTCCGCCATGGACGAGATCCCGCTCGGGCTCCCCGCCCTCAGCCTCGCCGCGAAGGTGGTCTCTCGTGCACTGCGCTCAGCGGGTCAGCTGAGCGTGCCGACTCCGGACGAGTCGGCGTACGACGAGCGGTCGCTCGGCGAGGTCCTCTTCGCGGTGGCCGCCGCCGCAGCTGCCGCGGGCCTCGACCCGGAGCAGGCCTTGCGCATCAGGGTGGCCGCGGAGATGGAGCAGGTGCGCCTGCACGAACAGCGTGCCCTTCCCGACGAGGCGGCAGAGCCCAGTTAGGCTGACGCTGTCCTGTGTGCCAAGGCGAGGGAGCTGAGTAGTGGCCAACATCGAGGCTGTCGGTGCGCGCGAGATCTTGGACTCGCGTGGCAACCCCACTGTCGAGGTCGAGGTCGCGCTGGACGACCAGACCGTGGCGCGTGCCGCGGTGCCCTCCGGGGCGTCGACGGGGCAGTTCGAGGCGGTCGAGCTGCGCGACGGTGGCGACTGGTACTCCGGGAAGGGCGTCGGCAAGGCGGTCGCCACGGTCAACGGAACGATCAACGATGCCCTGCTCGGTCTCCCTGCCGACGAGCAGCGTCTCGTCGACCAGACGCTGATCGACCTCGACGCGACACCGAACAAGGCCAGGCTGGGCGCCAACGCCATCCTCGGTGTCTCGCTGGCCGTCGCCCGCGCCGCGGCCGAGTCGGCGCGGCTGCCCCTGTTTCGCTACGTTGGCGGCCCGCATGCCCACCTGCTGCCGGTGCCGATGATGAACATCCTCAACGGCGGCGCGCATGCCGACAGCAACGTCGACGTGCAGGAGTTCATGGTGGCGCCGATCGGGGCAGCCACGTTCGCCGAGGCGATGGAGCAGGGTGCCTCGGTCTACCACGCGCTCAAAGCAGTACTGAAGGGGCGCGGGCTCGCGACCGGTCTCGGTGACGAGGGCGGCTTCGCGCCGAGCCTCGGCTCCAACCGGGAGGCACTCGACCTGATCGCCGAGGCGGTCGAGAAGGCCGGGCTCCAGCTGGGTTCCGACATCGCCTTCGCCCTCGACGTTGCCGCCACCGAGTTCTACGACGCCGAACCCGCCGGCGGTGGACCGGGCGGCTACACCTTCGAGGGCAGCACGAAGTCGTCAGAGGAGATGGCGACCTACTACGAGGACCTTGTGTCGGCGTACCCGATCGTGTCCATCGAGGACCCGATGAGCGAAGAGGACTGGGGTGGCTGGAAGGCCCTCACCGAGGCCCTCGGCACGGTGGTGCAGATCGTCGGCGACGACCTCTTCGTCACGAACGTCGAGCGGCTGCAGCGTGGCATCGACGAGGCGTCCGCCAACGCGCTGCTCGTCAAGGTCAACCAGATCGGCACGCTGAGCGAGACCCTCGATGCGGTCGACCTCGCGCACCGCAGCGGCTTCCGCTGCATGATGAGCCACCGCTCTGGTGAGACCGAGGACACCACCATCGCCGACCTCGCCGTTGCCACGAACTGCGGCCAGATCAAGTCTGGCGCTCCCGCCCGGTCGGAGCGGGTCGCGAAGTACAACCAGCTGCTGCGGATCGAGGAAGAGCTGCAGGACGCGGCACGGTACGCCGGTGCCGCGGCCTTCCCGCGCTACCAGGCGGGTCGCTGAGCGCCGATGGCCTCCCGCCCCCGGTCCCCTTCGTCGCACGGCCCCGGCCGTGGCGGTGGTGACCGCTCTCGGAGCCGTTCGGTCCCGAAGACCCGTCGAACGACGCGGGCCGGTGCCGAGCTCACCGCGGCGCAGCTCGCGTCCTCGCGGGCGAAGCTGACCGGGCGGGCGGCGGTGCTGCTGCTCGTGCTGGCTGTGCTGGCGGTGTCGTACGCCTCGAGCATGCGGGCGTGGCTCGCGCAGCGCAGCGAGATCAACCTGCTCAGCGAGCAGATCGCCGACCAGCGGGCTGACGTGGCTGCCCTGAAGCAGGCAAAGCAGCGCTGGCGAGACCCGGCGTACATCCAGACCCAGGCCCGGCTGCGCTTCGGCTGGCTGATGCCGGGGGAGACCGGTTACCGCGTGCTCGGGCCCGATGGGCAGGTGCTGAGCGACGGCGGCAGTGAGCTGACCGACCCGACGACGCCGAACGCCGACGCGAGCTCGGAGTGGTGGGAGGACCAGTGGCGCAGCGTCACCGAGGCAGGCAAGGACCCTGCCGAGGCAGCCGCTGCCCCCGACAAGCCGGAGCGCACGCCGGTCGACCGCATCGGACCGCCGCGCGGCGACCGGCGGCCGCATTCGGCACCCCCGTCCGACCGGTGACCCGCCGCGACGCCGCCGGGGCGCAGCTCGACGCCACCGACCGGCGCGCGGTCGAGGTGCAGCTCGGCCGTCCACCCCGCGACGTCGTGCGGGTCGCCCACCGCTGCCCCTGCACGCTGCCCGACGTGGTCGCCACCGCGCCCCGGTTGAGTGACGGCACACCGTTTCCGACTCACTATTATTTGACCTGTCCGCGAGCTGCTTCGCTCATCGGAACGCTCGAGGCGAGCGGGTTGATGAAGGAGATGACCGAGCGGCTCGGTCGCGACAGTGTCCTGGCCGATCGCTATCGCCAGGCGCACGTGCGCTACCTGGCCGACCGCGAGGCGTGTGGCGAGGTGGAGGAGATCGCCCACGTGTCGGCGGGCGGAATGCCCGACCGCGTCAAGTGTCTGCATGTCCTGGTGGCCCACGCCCTCGCAGCAGGCGAGGGAGTGAACCCGCTCGGCGACGAGACGCTGACCCGCTTGCCGGCGTGGTGGACGGCCGGCCCGTGCGTCGAAGTCGGCCCCCGCCCGAGCGCCGAGACAGGCAGCGCGCCCAGATGAGAGTCGCGGCGATCGACTGCGGCACGAACTCGCTCCGCCTGCTGGTGGCAGATCTGGACCCCACGACAGGTGCGAGCGTCGAGGTCGCGCGGCGTTCGACGATCGTGCGGCTCGGGCAAGACATCGACCGCACGGGCGTGTTCGCCCCGGAGGCCTTGCAGCGTACGTTCGCAACGCTGAAGGACTACGCGGCCGTCATCGCCGCTATGGATGTGGAGAGTGTCCGCATGGTCGCGACCTCAGCCGCACGAGACGCCGCCAACCAGGACGAGTTCCTGGTGGGTGCTCGCGAACAGGTCGGCGTCGAGGCTGAGATCGTCAGCGGCGACGAGGAGGCCCGGTTGTCATACGACGGTGCCACCCGCGGCCTGGGCTCGGCTGATGGCCTGGCCCCGCCGCTGCTGGTCCTGGACATCGGCGGCGGCTCGACCGAGTTCGTCATGCGTCCTGACCCTGAGGCCGACGTGCTGGGGCGGTCGCTTGACATCGGTTCAGTGCGGCTGACCGAGAGGCACCTGCATGATGACCCGCCGACACGCCAGCAGGTCGATGCCATCGTCGCCGACATCGAGGCTGCTCTCGACACGCTCGACTTCCCACTCGCGCAGGTCACGACCCTGGTCGGCGTTGCGGGCACGACGCTGACGATGGCCGCGATGGTGCTCGACCTGCCGGCGTACGACCGCGACGCCGTGCACCTGACGCGCATCGATGCACGCACGCTCCTGCGCGCCGTTGACGACATCGTGGCGATGAGCGTGGCGGAGCGGCGTGCACTCCCCTTCATGCACCCGGACCGAGCTGACGTCATCGGAGCAGGTGGGCTCGTGCTCGGCTGCGTGGTGCGGCGGCTGGGCGTCGACACACTCGTTCCCTCGTCGCACGACATCCTCGACGGGATCGCCTGGTCGCTCGTGGACGCGCACCGCTCATGACCGCGCGTGAGGCAGGGTCCCCACCTCACCCGCATCCGGTCACCGGCGTGACCTTCAGCAGCCCGGTCCCGCCGGGCACCGGCTGGCCGGGAGACCCGGCCACGTCTGCCACGCCGGTGGCCACCGACGCCGAGGACGTCGTCACTCGTGCCGGCGCGCTGACCACGTTGGCCGGGCTGGACGCCGAGGTCTCGGTCTGCCGGGCCTGCCCCCGGTTGGTCCAGTGGCGGGAATCGGTGGCGGTCCAGAAGCGCAGGTCGTTCGCCGACGAGCCCTACTGGGGGCGGCCTATCTGCGGCTGGGGCAGCGAGCGGCCGGCCGTGGTCATCGTCGGACTGGCCCCGGCGGCGCACGGTGGCAACCGCACCGGACGCATCTTCACCGGTGACCGGTCGGGCGACTGGCTCTTCGCGGCCCTGCATCGGGTCGGGCTCGCGGCAGCTTCGACGAGCGTGCACGCCGGTGACGGCCAGCGGCTGATCAACACCCGGATGGTGGCCGCGGTGCGGTGTGCGCCACCGGCCAACAAACCGACGCCGGCAGAGCGCGACACCTGCGCGCCCTGGCTGGACGCCGAGCTCGCTTCGGTTCTCCCGACGGTCCGCGCCGTCGTCTGCCTGGGGGCGTTCGGCTGGGACGCGGCGCTGCGGGCGCTGGGTCGGCAGGGCTGCGCGGTCCCACGGCCACGGCCCCCTTTCGGCCACGGGGCACAGGTCGAGCTGGCCCGCCCTGCCGGAGCGGGCGGGTCCGCCTCTGCCACGGTGGTAGTGCTGGCGTCGTACCACCCCAGCCAGCAGAACACGTTCACGGGCACCTTGACCGCACCCATGCTCGACGAGGTGCTCGGGGCGGCGGCCCGTCTCGCCGCGTCGTGACGCCGGGTGGGAC
>JAABUR0100003905.1_pt1 | contig 20388 bp, 22 predicted proteins | sample 5560091 | NCBI WGS metagenome assembly JAABUR01 (sample SAMN10711879, study PRJNA513375) | rock metagenome | isolation source: Antarctica rocks | place: Antarctica: Victoria Land, University Valley sud
ACCTCCGTCAGCGCCGCCGTCAGCGCCTCCCGGGGACTGCATTGGATCGTTCTCGGAGTCGGCCGTCGGATCCATCGGGGTTTCGCTCATGGCATGCCTTCCATGTTGGTGACCCGGCACGTCGGTGTGCCGCACCGGTTCGGCCACCCTACTCGTAGCCAACGGCAAACGGCGGGGTCAGGACGCCCCGTTCGTCGGCGTGGGACTGGGTGCCCGCAAACAGGGTCACCATGGCCTCGTTGAAGGCCGGCAGGTCGTCCGGCTTCCGGCTGGTCACGAGTATGCCGTCGCGCACGACCTCGTCGTCCCTCCAGGTGCCGCCGGCGTTGGTGATGTCGGTCCGCAGACTGGGCCAGGACGTCAGGGTGCGACCCTCGAGGACCCCCGCCTCGACGAGCATCCAGGGGGCGTGGCAGATGGCGGCCACCGGCTTGTCAGCCTCGAAGAAGCTCTTGACGAAGCCCACGGCAGTCGCGTCCATCCGCAGGGCGTCCGGGTTGGCCACCCCTCCGGGCAGTACGAGGGCGTCGAAGTCCCCGGCGCTGACCTGCTCGAAGGTCTTGTCCACCGGAAACTCCTCGGCCTTGTCCAGGTGGTTGAACGCCTGGACCGTTCCGGGCTTTCCCGACACCAGGACCGGCTGACCACCCGCTCCCACGACGGCGTCCCACGGCAAGGTCAGCTCCACCTGCTCCACACCTTCGTTCGCCACGGCGAAGGCGACCCGCATTCCGTCCAGCTGTCCTGCTCCCACGTCGAACCCTCCTCGAATCAGACCGCCCATGGCACTGTCGAGCGACAGCGTCGGTTCATGATGGGCTACCCGACCGGGCGAGGATTCATGCTGCGCCGACGTCAGCGGTGTGGGCCTGCCATGCATACCTGCGGCGAAACAGGGCAGAGACTCGAGACGTCGTGCACCAGACCCGGATCTCACGCATGACGAGTCCCGGCGTGCTTCAGCCAAGAGGTCGCCGGGGCGCCCGTTAGGGCACGGCAGGCCACCGGCACAGCCCGGCCACCGGCACTGCCGCCCACCCGGCATACCGCCCCCCTCGGGCAGGTCTGCACCCACGACCGGCCAAGCGCGCGAAAGGCCGGGCCCTCCGCTGCGGAGTGGCCCGGCCGGAGTCCGGGTTCGACTAGTTCTTGAAGGCGTCCTTGACGTTCTCGCCGGCCTGCTTCACGTCGGCCTTGGACTGGTCGCCCTTGCCTTCTGTCTCAAGACCTTCGTCGTCCGTGGCCTTTCCGGTGGCCTCTTTCGCCTTGCCGGTGGCTTTGTCCTTCATGTTGTCGAGCTTGTCGTCCATACCCATGATGCGTTCCTCTCTCAGGCGGAAAGTCGAACGTTCGAAACATGCCCCGGATCGGGGCCGTCCAAACGGTCAGGAGTGAGCCGTCGTCAGGTCGACCGCGCCGGTGTCGCCAGAGTCCGGGGTGTTTCCGGTGAGGCGCGCCTTCACCATGGACAGGACGGTCGCCGCCCGACCGGGGCTGTCCCAGTACTCGGCCGACTCGCCGGACACCCGGATGACGACGACATCGGGTCGTCCTTGCCCTCGGGGAACCACGCCTCGGTCATCGTGTTCCACAGCTCCGCCTTCTTGGCCGCGTCGTCGACGACAGCGGCGGTGCCGGCGATCGAGAGCCAGGAGCTGCTGCCGGAGTAGCTGACGTTGACCGAGGGCCGGCTCTGGAGGTTTCGGACCGTCTCGGAGGTCGACCTGGCCAGGAACCAGGAGGTGCCGTCGTACTCGGCCTCCTGGGTGGTCATCGGGTGGGCGTGCAGCTGCCCGTCAGAACTGGTCGTGACGAGCATGCAGATCCGCTCGGACGACGTGATGTCGTGGATGCTGCTCAGGTCAGAGCTGCTCATGGGTGACTCCCTTGCTTGTTGGTTCCGTTGGCTCCCACCGCACGTCCGCTGCCGGCCCCGCATACCCGAGCGACTCGGGGCTCACGGCGCATCAAGGGCCACTGCCGTCTCGATCTGCTCCTTGGCGCGGTCGAACATCTCGGCGTAGGTGGTCTCGTCCTTCACCAGGCTTCCCCCGTCGGGTGCGGAGAGCAGCATGCACCTCCGGGCGCTGGTGGACGACGACCTGCTCGAGGGCCTCGTGGACGGAGAGCACCCGCTTCAGGCGGGCAAACGACGCCTCGCGACCTGAACCCGTCTCGCCGAGCACGCCCAGCAGTGCCACGGTGACGACATGGTGGTGCTCCCTCAGCAGCGTGACCACGTCTCGCAGGCTGCGGGGCGGCTCGACGCTCATGCTCAGGCGATACCCATCCGGAGGCGAACCATTCGCCGGAACGGTGCACGTGGGTGGTGTCAGGCACTGATCGGCCGCCCCGGCGCCTGCCCGGGTCAGGCGGGTTTGCTCGGCTGTCCCGGATCCAGCGGGGCGTCGTCGAGCCCCGCCGAGGCGAGCGGGACCGGAGCTCCGTCCCGGCGCTCGATCTCCTCGCGGACCGCCCGGACGCGGGGGTCCTCGGCGTGCTGCGCGTCCTCGTCCAGCGGTCGGGCCGCGACTTCAGCGCGAAGCTCCTCGAAGGTCATCGTCCGGACGGGTCGGGTGCTCATGGAGACCACTCTGCCCCGTTCGGCGTCGGCTCAACCGCTCGGGCGTGACCCGAGGCCGGCGCCGGCACGTCGAATGCGGATCTCGTTGAAGCGGCGGGCCGCTCCGGTCCCGAGCGTCGTGAGACCCTCGACGATCCGGGAGTTGAGCATCCTTCGTGCGTCCTGCCCTTCGATGGTGCCTGCCAAGCCCGGCGGTGCGCTGGGCAGGAGCCGTGCACAGGCGCTCATCACAGCCGTCGTCGTCGCGGGGGCAACCCCGCCTAGGCGCGCCCCCACCTTCGTCAACGGGGTCAGCAGGATCGTGCTCCTCCCCCGCAGGACTCCTTCGACGATCTTGGCTGCTGCCCGCTCGGCGTCCATGGACACGAGGGGGAGCGAGGCCGCCGGGGCGAACCACGCGTACTCCTTCTGCTGCGAGCCGGTGAAGGTGGCGCGCAGGTGGGAACCCGTGCGCATCAGTCCCGGAACCACGGTCGTGACGGTGATCCCCGAGCCGGCCAGCTCCGCCCGCAGCCCCTGGCTGAAGCCCACGGCTGCGAACTTCGCCATAGAGTACGGCAGCAGGTGCGGGACGCTGACCATCCCCCCGATGGACGCGATCGTGGCGATCCGACCCCGGCCAAGCGACCGCATTCCCGGCAGGACAGCCAGAGCCAAGTTGACCGGCCCCCACGCCATGGTGCCGATGGCCTCCTCGAAGTGCTCGCGCCTCAACGACGCCAGCGGCCCGACCTGGATGACGCCCGCGACGTGGACGGCGACCTCGACGACGCCGACGTCCCGGGCGATCCGGGCCACCAGCTCCTCGACGGCCTCGTGGTCCGACACGTCGCACACGTAGCTGTCCGAGTGGTGACCCCAGTGCCGCATCAGCGACACCGCGCGGTCGAGCTCGTCCCGATGGCGTGCGCACACCACGGTCCGGCATCCCCGGGCAGCCAGCTCACGGGCGATGAGCAGCCCCAGGCCACGGGAGGCGCCCGCGACGAGCGCGACGGGTCGAGCATCACCGCCCCGCTCGACGACTACCGGCGATCCGTTGTCCGCGGCTGTTGTGTCCACGCGGTGTCCCTACCCGCACCCACCCTTGTCACACCCGGGTCACGGCATACACCTCGGCCTGCCCTGGGCCATCTGCTTGTGGCGCCGGGCGTCGCGGATGGGCGGGGTTGCGCAACCCGGCGCCTAGTCTCGTCAGCGTGCCCACCATGCCTCGAGGTCTCCGGGCCCTGGTGCGGGCAAGTCATCCGGTGCCGGCAGCCGCCGTCACGGCGATCGCGGCGCTGCTTGCTGCGGGGCTCGGCCATGAGCTGCGCTCCGGAGCGGTGGTGACAGCCGCCGTCGGTGCCGGTCAGCTGCTCATCGGGTGGTCGAACGACCTCATCGACGCGGATCGCGACCGCCAGGTCGGTCGCCGCGACAAGCCGCTGGCTCGTGGTGACGTCACGGAGCACCGAGTGCGGGTGGCAGGTGGCGTCGCCCTCGTCGGCTGCGTCGCGCTCTCACTCGCCAGCGGAGTGCGCGCTGCGGTGGTTCACCTCGGGCTCGTCGTGGCCAGCGGCCTGCTCTACAACCTCGGGCTCAAGGGCACGGCCTGGTCGCCGGCTCCGTATGCCGTGGCGTTCGGCTCGCTGCCTGCCGTGGTCGGTCTGGCGCTTCCCCACCCGCAGCTGCCGCCGGCGTGGATGCTCCTGACGGGCGCCCTGCTCGGCGTCGGCGCCCACCTGCTCAACGCCCTCCCGGACCTCGCCGACGACGCGTTCACCGGGGTCAACGGGTGGCCCCACCGCCTCGGCGCGCGCCGGGTGCGAGTGCTTGCCCCCCTCGTCCTGGTCGGGGCGTCGGCCATGACGGTCTTCGGGCCGGGCCCTCCGGTCCCCGCATGGAGCTGGGTGGTCATCGGAAGCTGCGGCGCCCTGGGCCTCGTGGCCGGAATGGGTCGGGGCCGGCTCCCGTTCCTCGCCGCCATCTCCATCGCGGTCCTCGATGTGCTCACTCTGGTGCTGAGGGGCTGAGCATCGCCCGGGATCAGCCGTTGAGCCGGCCCCGCTCGGCGTCGCGAAGGACCTGACGCGCGATGGCCGTCAACGTGTTCGAGCGCTTCGCCGCCACCGTGAGCAGGCACTCGTAGGCGGTAGACATGGTCAGCCCCTCCCCAGCTCGGAGACCTGGTCCGAGCGACCGGTCGCCGGTGAACGTGTGCCCGCAAGACGGCCAACGCGTCCTCGGCGCTCACGCCCAGCTGGGCAACGACCATCCCGGTCGCCTGGTGCACCGTCGCGCGCGGGGCCCAGGACCAGACCCTCCACGCCGGCCGACGCATCGTCATACAACAGCGCGACGCCCACCGAGTCGGACAGGGGCTGTGCCACCACGTCCTCCTCAGCCAGCACCCGGGACGGCGCCGAGTGGAGGGTCCAGCACGCCGATCACCTGGTCAGCCGGAGTCATCGGGAAGGCCCTACACCGTGGCCGGCCCGAGGACTTCCAGCGCTGCTACGCGGAAGGGGGGCGGCGCCCTCCTGTTACTGGGTGCGAGTCGACACGATTGGACCTCGTCGGGATGGGTACGCTCCTTCGCGATCGACCGGCGGTCCGGGTCCCGTCCAACCCCGGACCGCCGTCGGTCACCAGTCTTCGGAGTCCTTTGCCACCATTCGGGCCCTCGTCACGGCGCCGCGGCGCGGAGCCGCTCGAGCAGGGGCTCGGCGGCCTCGTCGAGGAACGTGTCGATCGTCCGGTCACCGATCTGGACGAGGGCGATGTCGGTGAAGCCCGCCTCCCAGAAGGGGCGGACGGCGTCGACGACCGCATCCAGGTCGGGACCACAGGGGATCGACTTCGCCACGTCCTCCGGGCGGACGAACTTCGTTGCGGCACTGAAGCCCGCCGTCGTCGGCAGGTCGGCGTTGATAGCCCATCCCCCACCGAACCACCTGAACTGATCGTGAGCCCGGTCCACCGCCGCATCCACGCTCGTCGGGTCCCAGCTGATGGGGATCTGTCCGACGACACGACGTTCCGAACCGCCGTCGTCGCGGGCCGGCTGGTCCATCCAGGCCGAGACGATCTCCTCGTCGGGCTCCGTGGCGATGAGGTGGTCCGCGAGGGGTCCGAGGACCTCGACCGCCTGAGGTCCCCCCATGGCGACGCCGATGGGCACGCCCTCGTCCGGCAGGTCCCAGATCCGGGCCGAGTCAACCTCGAAGTACTCCCCCCGGTGGGTCACGAGCTCGCCCGTGTGCAGCGACCTGATGATCTCGACCGCCTCGACGAGCATTGCCTGCCGGGTGTCGACGCCGGGCCAGCCGCCGCCGACGACGTGCTCGTTGAGGTTCTCCCCCGCACCGAGGCCGAGGGTGAAGCGACCGTCGGCGAGGAGCTGCAGGGTCGCCGCCTTCTGCGCCACGACGGCCGGGTGGTAGCGCATCGTCGGGCAGGTGACGTAGGTCATCAGCTCCATCGCGGACGTCGCGTGCGCGACGGCCCCGAGCACGCTCCAGGCGTAGGGAGCGTGGCCCTGAGCCGACAGCCACGGGAAGTAGTGGTCGCTGGAGACGGCCAGGTCGAAGCCGGCCCGCTCTGCCGCGACCGCGTGCCGCACCAGGTCCTTGGGTCCGCTCTGCTCCGTCATCAGGGTGTATCCGAATCTCGTCATGGCCGGCACTTACCCCCTGGCCGACGGGGACAAACGACTCCGGGCCGGTCAGCCACCTGCCGCGTCGGCGACCACCTTCGTGACCTCGCCCGGATGCGTGGAGAGGTTGTTGTGCGAGCCGGGGAGCACCACAGTGCGCACCGTCGGGCACAGGACGGCGGCGGCCGCCAAGGTCGCCAGCCAGGGCAACGGCGCGAACGCGTCATGCTCGCCTGCGGTGAGCGTGAGCGGCATACACAACCCGGCGAGCCGTTGCTCGGGGGCATCGCGCATGCCGGAGCGCAGGACCGACAGCACCCCCAGCCGCCCGCGGGCAGCGTCCGGAACCACGACCAGCTCCCGCAGCGTTTCGTTCCGGTATGCCGCTGGGACGGCCGCAACCAGTGCGGGAAGCCGCCGGTGCCGGGGGAGAAAGGTCGGGCCGGCCATCACCAGGGCGAGGTCGCCACGCCCCTCCTGCAGGACGAGAGCGGCTCCCAGCGCGGCCTGCGCACCGGTCGAGTGGCCGACCAGGACCACGGGGTGGCCGGCACCTCGGGCGAGCACCCACGAGGCGGCGACCCTCCCGATCGAGGTGATGTCGGGACGGGCGCTCTGCCGGCCCCGGCTGCCAAAACCGGGCACGTCCAACACCACACAGGTCGTCCCCTTTCGGGCCAGCGCGTGCGCCACGCCCCTGGTGTAGCTGGGGAGCCCGAGACCGGGGAGCAGCACGACAAGGGGAGCCGTCCCGCTTTCAGGCGTCCACGAGCCGACGACCCAGGCGTGAACCCGGCCCTCGGCGAGGGCGGTCCACGTCTCCTGGACGGGAAACTCTCGGTCATCGGTCACGAAGCACATCATCGCGCGGGTGGGCCGCCCGACGATTCGCTGGCAAGACGGGTGGGTATTGGACGAGCACACCACACCTCGACCACAGGAGAAGCACCATGGACGACCCCCGGACCGCCCCCAGCCTCGAAGAACCCACTGCTCCGCACGAGCCCTTCCCCCCGAAGCCCGACCAGGCGGCGCCCGAAGTCGTCTCGGCCACCGGCAAGCCCACCGGCGCACCGGAGACGTCGCGGAGCCAGTCGGGCATGTTCCTCACGACCGCCCAGGGCCTGAGGCTGCCCGACACCGACCACTCGCTCAAGGCGGGCGAGAGGGGCCCGACCCTCCTGCAGGACCACCACCTGCGCGAGAAGATCACCCACTTCGACCACGAGCGGATCCCCGAGCGGGTCGTGCACGCCCGTGGCACGGCGCTCACGGCGTCTTCCAGGGCTACGGGTCGGCAGCATCCGTGAGCAGAGCCGGCTTCCTTGCTGAAGGAACCGAGACACCGGTGTTCGTCCGCTTCTCGACGGTGCTGGGCTCTCGAGGTTCCGCTGACACCGTCCGGGACACGCGCGGCTTCGCCGTGAAGTTCTACACCGACGAGGGCACCTTTGACCTCGTGGGCAACAACATGCCGGTGTTCTTCATCCAGGACGGCATCAAGTTCCCCGACGTGATCCACGCAGCCAAGCCACACCCGGACCGCGAGATCCCGCAGGCCCAGTCGGCACACGACACCTTCTGGGACTTCGTGTCGTTGCACACCGAGGCGCAGCACCACACGATGTGGAACATGTCGGACCGCGGCATCCAGGCCTCCTTCAGGACGATGGAGGGCTTCGGGGTCCACACCTTCCGACTCGTCGACGCCGAGGGCAGCACCACGCTGGCGAAGTTCCACTGGAAGCCCAGGGCCGGTGTCCACTCGCTCGTCTGGGAGGAAGCACAGCTCGCCGCCGGCGGTGACCCCGACTTCCACCGCCGGGACCTCGCCGACGCGATCGAAGCCGGCTTCCACCCGCAGTGGGAGCTGGGAGTCCAGACCTTTCCGGACACGCCCGAGCAGATGTTCGAGGGGATCGACCTGCTCGACCCGACGAAGCTGGTGCCGGAGGAGCTGGCTCCGGTGCAGCCGATCGGTCTGATGACCCTGACCGCAAACCCGACGAACTTCTTCGCCGAGACCGAACAGGTGGCCTTCCACCTCGGGCACCTCGTGCCGGGCATCGACGTGACGAACGACCCGCTGTTGCAGGCGCGCCTGTTCTCCTATCTCGACACCCAGCTGACCCGGCTCGGGGGTCCGAACTTCGACCAGATCCCGGTGAACCGAGCCCACGCCCCGGTGAACGACATGCTGCGCGACGGGTTCCACCAGCACGCCGTGCACTCCGGCGTGGCTCCCTACCGGCCCAACTCCCTCGACGGAGGATGCCCCTTCCAGGCCGGGGCGGACCTGGACGGCTACGTCGAGGTTCCAGCCGTCGTGGAGCAGGCGCAGAAGGTGCGGGCGGTCGCCCGCTCCTTCGACGACCACTACTCCCAGGCGTGGCTGTTCTTCCGCTCGATGACGCCGGTGGAGAAGGACCACATCATCGGGGCATACACCTTCGAGCTCAGCAAGTGCTACGAGCAGGTGATCCGCGAGCGCCAGCTGCAGTGTCTGGCGAACATCGACACGGAGCTGTGCGAGGCGGTGGCCCGAGGACTCGGTATGCCGGTCCCCGCGGCGACCATCCCCCTCGAGGACGTCAGTCCGAGCCCGGCGCTCTCGCAGGTGGGGACGCCGTTCCCGGTCGACGGACGAAAGCTCGGCATCGTCGTCGACGAGGGCAGTGACATGGGCTCCGTCGCAGCCATGGTGGAGGCCGCGAGGAGCTCCAACCTCGTGCCGTTCGTCATTGCCCCCCGTGGCGGGACGATCGGCGACCTCGTGGCCGACCGCACCTACGCCACTGCGCGCTCTTTCGAGTACGACGCGCTCGTCCTCGCGGGTGCTGCGGCTCCGGCCGTCGATGCGGTTCCGAGCCTCGATGCCCGGGGCGGCGACCCCGCTTCGGCCGGCGCTTCGGCCGACCCCCGGATCCCGCTCATCGTCGGAGAGGTCTGGAGGCACTGCAAGGTCCTCGGCGTCCTCGGGGACCCGGCCGCCAGGGTGCTCGCCGGCGCAGGCGTGCCGAGCGAGGGTGCAGGGGTGGTCGTCGAGCAGGACCCGGCCGAGATGGTCGCGTCCGTCGTCGCGCTCCTGTCCCTGCACCGGGTGTGGGACCGCTTCGTGCCGCAGAGCGCCTGACGACCCCCGTCACCACCTCGGGTTCAGAGCCGACACATGGTCTCCGCGTCGTCCTGGCCGGCGAAGTACTGGTCCAGGACGGCGCGGAAGATCCCGCGCACCCCCGGCGAGGTTGCGGCGTGGGCGAACAGCGTCATCGACGATCGCAGCTTCTGGGCATCGACCGGGCCGAGGATGTCGACCGGGTCGTCCTCTTGGCGGGCCGTCAGGGCCCGAGTGCACTCGACCAGCCGGGCGCCCAGTACTGGGTGCTCGAGATAGGAGCGGGCCTGTGCCACACCGGAGATCGCGTAACGCTGGGCGGCCGCGCTCCGGCCGAGGCCGGCGAGCTGGGGGAAGACGAACCACATCCAGTGGGTCCGTTTGCGGCCGTCCCGCAGCTCATGAAGAGCCGCCGCATACACGCCGCCCGTGTCCTGGGCGACGAGGAACCGCTCGGGCTCGAGCGCGTCGCCGCCCAGCGCCGCCGCAATGCGGGCGGCGAGCGGCGAGGTCATGACCTGCTCCAGCATCACGGGACTGCCGCTCGCGTCGGCGAGCGGCAGGCGCCAGTTCGGGTACTCGTCCTGGGTGCCCGGCTGGTTGATGCTCCGGACATCACCGACGAGGTCGGTCACGGCGACGCCCAGCATGCGGGAGGGCGTCTGGGCGAGGAACCTGTGCAGGGCCTCCACCGTCTCCGGCACGTCGGCACCCTCTTTTAGCAGACCGCGCTCCTGCAGCACCACCCGCATGTTGGCGACGGCCTGCTCCTCGACGGACTGCTCCTCCTCGACCGACCGGGTCAGCAGACCCAGCCGGTCGCGCAGCTTCACGTGTTCGAGAGTGAGGTACCCGGCCGTCGGCGGCAGGTCGTGGGTCGTCACGGTGGAGAGGCACAGCTCCCGGTAGCTTCCGGGACCCAGGGGCCGGCCGTCCTGGTCCCACTCGAACCACATGATCGACGTACCGAGCACGCCGCGCTCACGCATGTATCCGCGCACCCAGGGCTGCACCACGCCCAGGTCCTCGCCGATCACCACCGCCCCGGCACGCTGGGCCTCGAGCACCAGGATGCCGAGCAGCGCCTCATGGTCGTAGCCCACGTAGGTGCCCTCGCTGGACGGACGGCCCTGCGGGACCCACCACAGCCGGAACAAGCCGATGATGTGGTCCACCCGGATGCCGCCGGAGTCCCTCAGGACGGCACGGAGCATCTCACGGAACGGGCGGTAGCCCCGCTCCGCCAGTCGGTCCGGGCGCCACGGAGGCTGGTTCCAGTCCTGGCCGAGCTGGTTGAACTGGTCCGGCGGGGCGCCCACCGAGACCCCTTGGGCCATGGTGTCGGCCAGCGTCCAGGCATCCGCCCCGCGAGGGTTCACGCCCACGGCGAGGTCGTGGACGAGCCCGAGGGACATGCCGGCAGCGCAGGCCGCGCGCTGGACCGCCGCGAGCTGCCCGCCGAGCAGCCACTGCAGCCACCGGTGGAAGTCCACGGCCTCACGGTGGGCCTCGCAGAAGCTCGCCACCGCCGCGGACCGAGGGTCCTGCAGATCGGGGGGCCACAGACTCCACGGCAGGCCGTGCTCCTCGGCGAGCACGCACCACGTGGCGAAGTCCAGGAGAGCCGCACCCTGCTCGTCGCAGAAACGGGAGAAGTCGAGCGCCCGCTGGCCGTGCAGACCCTGGCGGTGGACCAGCCGCAGGGCGGACTCCTTCGCGGCCCAGGCGGTGTCGCGGTCGATGGTGTCCCGGGCGGTCAGGGCGCGCGCCTCGGCCGCCCACGACTCCACCCGGACACGGTCCCGGACGTCCAGCGTGGCCAGCTCCGCGATGTCCTCGACGTGCAGGTACACCGGGTTGGCAAAGCGTCGACTGGTCGGCAGGTACGGCGACGGCTCCATCGCCGGGACCGGCTCCGCCGCATGCAGGGGGTTGACCAGGACGAAGTCGGCGCCCAGCTCCTCGCCGGCCCAGGCGGCGAGCCGCGACAGGTCGGCCAGGTCACCGATCCCCCAGGAACGGCTCGACCGCACCTGGTAGACCTGTTCCATCAGCCCCCACACCCGCCGCTCCTGCAGCGCGGCAGGAAGCGAAAGGGCCTGGGGCGTCACGACGAGCGTGGCCGCACCAGCCGGTTCGCCGGCCACACCGGCGACGTGTGCCCTGGCGGAGTGCCATCCCAGCGGCAGGTCAGCCGGCAGCTCGAACCCCACCTCGTCGACCGGCTCCCCGTCGACGGTCCGGGGCTGCGGCGAGCGGTCCACCTGGGCGACCGCTCGGGTGCAGCCGTCCTCGAGAACGAGCTCCAACGTGACCGGCACGCCGTGGGGCACGTGCGCGGCGACCCGCGCCGCCTCACCCGCACGGCATACGACCGTTGCCGGGAGCGTGCGTCGCCAGCCGCGGAGGTCGGCGTCCGTGAGCGCTCGCACGGCCTGTTCCTCTGTGGCGGCGCTGACTCCCAGCGCTGCCAGCACCGCCCGCAGCGTGTCGGCACCCACCACGACCTCGCCTCCACGCCAGTCGTCGTACTCCGTCGCGACGCCGTGCACGCGGGCGAGCTCGACCAGGGTCGGTGAGGGGCCAGCGAGATCCATGGAGGTACACTACGGTTCACGCGGGCGGGCGCCCGCAGTCTGCCATGCCGGATGCCGTCCGCCCAGCAGGCGGTCAGCCGTCAGCAGCCGGCCGTCAGCAGCAGCCGGCCACCGTGTGCCAACCACTCGGAGGCACCGCAGCAAGCGCGTATCCGCCCCGCCGTCCAGAAGGTTTGCCGGTCGGGTCGGCGGGTATGGGTTGAGCTGATCACTCATTGCAAAGGAGATGACCCATGTCTGACACGAGTTACGACAACACATCCGCCCCGAACAGTGAGGGCTCCACGCCGCAGGTGGCGGCAGACCAGGCCAAGGGCTTGGCCGCGGACGTCAAGCAGAGCGGCACCCACGTCGCGGCGACCGCCAAGGACGAGACGCTCCAGGTGGCCTCCGAGGCCAAGCAGCAGGCGAAAGACCTCCTCCACCAGGTCCGCGGGGAGATGTCGGACCAGACCTCCGCCCAGCAGCGTCGTGCCGCTGGCGGCTTGCGCACCATGGCCGACGAGCTCGGCGGGATGGCCGACAGCTCGGAGCAGTCGGGCGTGGCGTCCGACCTCGCCCGCCAGGCCTCGCAGCGCGTTCGTTCGGTCGCCGACTGGATGGAGGCGCGCGAGCCCGCAGACCTCCTGACCGAGCTCAAGAGCTTCGCCCGGCGCAAGCCGGGCACCTTCCTGGCCGCCGCTGCCACCCTCGGCTTCCTCGGAGGCCGGCTCACCCGCGGCCTGACGGCGGACCAGGGCGACGACAGCCAGAAGGGCGGCGTCCAGTACGGCGACGGAACGCAGTACGGGGGCACATCCCAGTACGGCGCCGAGTCGAACTTCGGCGGCGGTTCCCAGTACGGCAGTGGGTCGTTCGCCCAGACCGAGTCCGTGGGCACCCCGCCTGCCGTCCCGATGGTCACGGGGACGAGCCACGGGGAGTCCGTCACCTACGCGGACGGGTCCGGTGCCGGGACCGGGACTGCCATGACCGGTATCCCCGACTACCCGGCGGAGTCAGGTGGCTTCGACGACGAGCTCACGTCCGGCCCATACCCGGAGCCGGGTCTCGGCGGCGGGCGCACGGCCGAGGACGACCGACGATGACCAGCCCCACACCGGGCATCGACCCGTACGGAGCCACCGGCACGACAGGAACCACCGGACCCATGGGTTCCGGCAGCACCGCCGCGAGCGGCGGGCCGTACTCCCCAGGATCGGCCGAGCACGCCCCCGGGCAGATCTCCTCCGTCGGGGCGATCATCGCGGACATCTCGGCAGACCTCTCGACGCTGATTCGCCAGGAGGTCGAGCTGGCGAAGGTCGAGATCAAGGACTCGGCGACCAAGGCCGGCAAGAGTGCCGGGATGCTCGGGGGGGCGGGAGTGGCAGCCAACATGGCATTGCTGTTCCTCTCCATCGCCTTGTGGTGGGCCCTCGGCTCGGTTTTCGACAACCGGGGTTGGGCAGCCGTCGTCGTGGCCGTTATCTGGGGCATCATCGCCGCGGTCCTGGCGTCCATGGGCCGGAAGAACCTGAAGACCATCCACGGAATGCCGCGCACCGTCGAGACCACGAAGCAGGTCCCGGATGCGCTCAAGGGAAATGAGGGCAGGGCATGAGCAACAACCCCGACCAGATCCGCGCCGAGATCGAGCGGACCCGCAGCGACCTCAGCCACAACGTCAACGCCCTGGGCGAGGCGGTCAGCCCCGGCAACGTCGCTCGCCGCCAGGCCGGCAAGGTCGGCAGCGCTGCGTCCGGCCTCAAGGACCGGGTGATGGGCACCGCGGACGACGCCGGCGGCGCCGTCTCCGGCTCGGTCTCGGGGGTGGCCGGCTCGGTCTCCGACGCGGCATCGAGCTTGCAGGAGAGTGCGAGTGACCTCCCCAGCTCGGTCCGGCGCAAGGCGCAGGGCAACCCCATGGCCATCGGGCTCATCGCCGTGGGGGCGGGTTGGCTGCTCGGCTCGCTCATGCCCGCGAGCCAGCGTGAGAAGCAGCTCGCCAACACGGCGAAGGAGCAGGCCCAGCCGCTGGTGAGTGGCGCCCAGTCCGTGGTCAAGGAGTCGGCTCAGCATCTGCAGGAGCCGGCGACGGAGGCCGCCCAGTCGATCAAGGAGAGCGCCCAGGAGGCGGTCGAGAACGTCAAGAGCGAGGGCGCCCAGGCTGGCCAGGACGTGAAGTCCTCCGCTACGGATGCCAAGGACACCGTCCAGGAGCAGCGGTAGACGATGTAGCTGCTGACCCGCCACCGTCGTACCTGGTCCCCCCGACCCGGTACGACGGTGTGCCGGACGCATGATGACGCGCCGGCGGTGGTCCGACGACGAAAGGCACACCGTGGGCGCAGAGGTCGCGGACGCAGTAGTGATCGGCTCGGGACCGAACGGCCTGGTCGCGGCCAACGCGCTCGCCGACGCGGGGTGGGACGTCGTCGTGCTGGAGGCGGCCGACCACTTCGGTGGGGCGGTCACCAGCGCCGAGGTGACGGCTCCTGGGTTCGTCACCGACATGTTCAGCGCCTTCTACCCGCTGGCCGCCGCGTCCCCGATCATCTCGGACCTGGAGCTCGGCTCCCACGGCCTGGAGTGGTGCCGCTCTCCCGACGTGCTGGCCCACGCCCTGGAGGACGGCCGGGCAGCGGTCCTGCGCAGTTCGGTGCTCGACACGGCGACGGGCCTGGAGGAGTTCGCCCCGGGCGACGGCGCTGCCTGGGTGGCCATGTTCGAGCAGTGGCAGCGTATCCGGGAGCCGCTCCTCGACGCCTTGTTCACGCCGTTTCCTCCGGTCACCGCCGTGCTCGCCATGCTCCGCGAGCTCGGCGCCGGTGGGGTGGTCGACTTTGCCAGGCTCGGCCTGACGCCCGTCCGGAGGCTGGCGCAAGAGCGGTTCGACGGCGACGGCGCGGCTCTGCTCCTCATCGGAAACGCCATGCACAGCGACCTGCCACCGGACGCTGCCGGCAGTGGCATGTTCGGGTGGCTTCTGGCCATGCTCGGGCAGGACGTCGGCTTTCCCGTCCCGCGCGGCGGTGCCGGCGAGCTGGCCGGCGCGCTCGTCCGGCGCGCACGCAGCAATGGCGCCGAGGTGCGGACCGGCGCGGAGGTAGTCTCGATCCGCGTGCGGAACGGGCGCGCGGTTGGCGTCGCCCTGAGGGACGGCTCGACCGTCCGAGCCCGGCGCGCGGTCCTCGCGGACGTCTCCGCGCCGGCGCTCTACCAGCAGCTCCTCGACCCGGGTGACGTCCCGCCCCGGGTCCTGCGGGACCTGGACCGCTTCCAGTGGGACAACGCGACGATCAAGGTGAACTGGGCCCTGTCACAGCCCGTCGCATGGACGGCCCCGGAGGCACGCCGGGCCGGGACGGTCCATCTGGGCGTCAACGTCGACGGCTTCGTCGACTTCGCCGCGGACCTTTCCACGCGTCGCCAGCCGACAGCGCCCTTCATCCTGCTCGGTCAGATGACGACGTCGGACGCGACGCGCTCCCCCGAGGGCACCGAGTCGGTGTGGGCCTACACCCATGTACCCCGACAGCTGGACTGGTCCCCGGAGCGCGTCGCCGAGCAGGTGCGCCGTGTCGAGGGGGCCGTCGAGCGCGTCGCCCCGGGCTTCACCGCGTCGCAGGTCGCGCGTCATGTGCAGTCGCCCGCCGACCTCGAGCACGATGACGCCAACCTGAACGGGGGCGCGATCAACGGTGGGACGTCGGGCCTGCACCAGCAGCTGTTCATGCGGCCGACCCCGGGGCTGGGTCGTCCCGAGACACCGGTCGGCGGACTCTTCCTGGCCAGCGCGTCCGCTCACCCCGGAGGGGGGGTGCACGGCGCCTGCGGCTGGAACGCCGCTCGCGCCGCCCTCGGCGCCAGCGGCCCTCGCGGGGTGCTCCAGCGGGCGCTCGTGGGCACGGCGTGGTCCCGGCTGCTTAAGGACCGCTGAGCTCCCGGCGCGGACGTCCCTGAGCGATCAGGGTCAGGCGTCTGAGAGCCTCCCGGTTCCGGATCGCGATGAGCGGCTGACGGGCGACCCGGGGGACAAGCAGGCCCGGCCCCTTGACCGCGTCCTCGACGAGGGACACGTCGCACGCCTCGTCTCCCGCCTCGTCGATCCGCAGCTCGACACGTGCCTCGCCCAACGGCCACCCCTTGGCCTCCAGCACCAGTTGCCGATCCGGGACGGACTCCATCACCACCGTCTCGTCGTTGACGACCACCGGCCACACGCCGAAGGAGTGGTGGAGGCGGCTGCCCACAGCCGGCCACGAAGGGTCCACCTCGCGGACCCGGGAGGCGCCGACCACCCAGGTCGCATAGAGCCATCCGTCGGAAAGAGCCGACCACACAGCCGACGCCGGGGCTTTGGCGTGGCGAGTGACGCGCACCCGGCCCCCGTCGCTGGTTTCCGGTGTCATGTCGCTGCGCCTCCTGAGCTGTCCGTGCCGCGGTCGTGCCGGGCGTTGGTGGCTTCCACCCGCAGGTTCGCTGCCGCTACCAGGGCGTTCGCCGCATCTCTGAGGGACCCGGCTGCTCGGGCGCCGGCGACCGTCAGCCGCCGCGGCCAGCTGCCGCCCCACTCACCGTGGGTCGCCTCGCCCGAGGGTTGCGGCTCGAGCACGTTCCCCGGCGTCGGGTCCGCACGGACCAGGGAGAGGCCCCCGAGCCGCATCAACGGGGTGACGAGGGTATCGAACACACCTGGCAGGACGCGGAAACCCAGCACCGAGACGAAGTTCGCCGGCCCGACGCTGGTTTCGCGGGCGGGGTGCTCGATCCGTCGCACGATGGCACGGGCCACCCGCTCCGGCGAGACGATCGGCGGCGGCGGCCGGCCGTGGCGACCGAGGTAGGTGCCGGCCTGGGTGTAGACCGGGGTGTTCACCCCGCCCGGCCAGACCAGACTGACGTTGACGTCAGGGGTGTGCCGGGTCTCGATCTGCAGGCAGCGCACGAGGCCGTGGACACCCCACTTGGCCGTGACGTAGGAGCTCATGTAGGGGACGGCAATCTTGCCCAGGAGCGAGCCGACGACGACGAGGCTGCCGGTGCCCTGGCGTGAGAACTGCTGCAGGGCGGCGCGGGCGACGGTGGCCGTCCCGAGGAGCGTCACGTTGATCGAGGCGTCGAAGACGTCCTTCGGCACGTCCTCGAAGCGGCCGTAGGCCAGCACTGCCGCGCTGTGGACGACCGCGTCCACCCGGCCGTATCGATCGACTGCCGCGGCGAGAAGGGCGTCGACCTCCTGGGCCCGCGAGACGTCGGCGGGCACGACGTGGGTGGAGCCCGGCGCGCACTCGCGCTGGGCATCGAGCAGTGCAGCCTTCGAACGCGCCGCAAGCACGACGTGGGCGCCCTCGTTGCTCAGCATCACCGCCGTCGCGCGCCCGATACCGCTCGAGGCGCCCGTGACGACGACGACCAGCGGTTCGGGCACACCAGGACCCGTCACGGGGTCAACAGCACCTTGATGCACATGTCCTGCTTCTTCTGGAAGATCTCGTAGCCGTGTGGTGCCTCTTCGAGGGGCAGCACGTGGGTGGCCAGATCCTCGCTGCCCAACGGGTCCGCGTCGTCCAACAGGAGGGGGAGGATGTCGTCGACCCACCGCTTGACGTGACACTGCCCCATCCGCAGCTGGATCCCGCGATCGAACATCTCCATCATCGGCATCGGGTCGACCTCACCGCCGTAGACGCCCGAGATCGACACCGTCCCACCGCGCCGCACGCCCTTGATCGCCGTGTGCAGCGCGTCGAGCCGGTCTACCGCGAAGCGGTCGATGAGCGGCTGGGCCACAGCGTCGGGCAGCAGGCCGACCGAGGTCTGGGCCGCCTTGGCCAGTCCGGACCCGTGCGCCTCCATGCCCACGGCCTCGACGACCGCGTCGGGCCCGCGGCCGTTCGTCATCTCGATGAGGGTGGCAGCAACGTCGTCGACGGTCCGCTTGTCCAGCACCTCGGCCCCGTGGGACTGGGCGAGCGCGAGGCGTTCGGGCACGAGGTCGACGCCGATGACCCGTTCGACGCCCAGCTGCAGTGCGATGCGGGCGGCGAACTGCCCGACAGGGCCGAGGCCGAGCACCGCCAGCGTCCCTCCCTGAGGCACATCGGCATACTGCACCGCCTGCCACGCCGTGGGCAGGATGTCCGAGAGGTAGAGAAAGCGCTGGTCCGAGTGCTCGTGCGGCACCTTGACGGGGCCGAAGTGCGCCTGGGGAACGCGCAGGTACTCCGCCTGGCCGCCGGGCACCGCCCCGTACAGGGAGGTGTAGCCGAACAGCGCGGCCCCCTTGCCCTGTTCGCGCACCTGCGTCGTCTCACACTGTGCGTAGAGCCCGCGGCTGCACATCCAGCACGACCCGCACGAGATGTTGAACGGCACCACCACGCGGTCGCCCGGCTGGATGTGCGTCACCTCCGAGCCCACCTCCTCGACGATGCCCATCGGCTCGTGCCCGAGCACGTCACCGGGCTGGAGATAGGCGCCCAGCACCTCGTAGAGATGCAGGTCGGAACCGCAGATGGCCGTCGAGGTGATCTTCACGATGGCGTCCGTCGGTTCCTGGATCACCGGGTCGGGAACACTCTCGACCCGCACGTCCCGCTTGCCGTGCCATGTCAAGGCCTTCATCGATGCCCACCTCGTCCTCTTGGTCGAAAGTCACGACATGTCCGTCTCGGATGTCTCATCGTCGCCCTACCCGCCGGCCCTTGGGGCAAACCGTGCGCAGGCCGAGTCAGGTGTTGGGGTTCGCGGCACTGATCTCGGCCAGCACTGAGTCGCCGTTGAGGGCCACCGCGAGATCGCCCAGCGTCAGGACGCCGACAACCTCGCCGTGGTCGACGACCGGGATGCGACGGATGGCATGGGTCCGCATGAGGTTCAGGACGATGGCCAGCTCCTTCATCGGACGCCCCTTCCTGCATCGGCGGCCTGCTACCTGGCATACCCGACTCTGTCCGGTTCATGCCCGTGGCCGGTGATGCGGTGTCACGGTTTCGCCGAGCGCACGGCGGGGCAGTCTCACGCCATGGCCGATGCCGCAGTGACCGACGCAGAGATCCCTTCGTTGAGCCAGCCACGACGAGCGGTCGTCACCGGCTCCGACTCGGGCATCGGCCGTGCCGTGGCCGTCGCCCTGGCCGCCGCCGGCTGCGACGTCGGCGTCACGTGGCACGAGGATTCGGACGGCGCCGAGGTAACCGCGGCGCAGGTCCGGGCATCCGGCGTCCGCGCCGAGGTCGCGCACGTGGACCTCACCCGGCTGCCCGAAGCAGGCGACGACTTCGAGGCGCTGATCGACCGGCTCGGGGGCATCGACGTGCTGGTGCAGTCTGCCGGAGCAGGCACGAGCACCCTCCTGGTCGACCTGGCCTTCGAGGACTGGCGACGGACGGTGTCCACCGACCTGGATGGCGCCTTCGTATGCCTGCAGCGCGCGGCGCGGCACATGGTGGCGACCGGTCGCGGCGGCCGCATCGTCAACATCACCAGCGTCCACGAGCACCAGCCACGGATCGGCGCGGGGGCCTACTGCGCCGCCAAGGCTGGACTGGGCCTGCTGACCCGGACCGCCGCCATCGAGCTCGCGGAGAACGGCATCACGGTGAACGCCGTGGCGCCCGGCGAGATCTCGACGCCGATGACCGGGCAGACCGATGAGGACCCTCGCGGGGACATCGAAAGCCACCAACGACCCGGGATCCCCCTGCGCCGTCCCGGTGACGCCCGGGAGGTCGCGGCCGTCGTGGCCTTCCTCTGCTCAGCCGAGGCCGGCTACGTCACCGGCGCCTCCTGGTCCGTGGACGGCGGAATGCTGCAGATGGGGCCGATGGCCGGCTCGCACCTCGAGTCCGACGCCTGGCGGCGTCCATGAGCGTCAGGAAGGACGTCATGCAACCGCTCACCGGTCCGAGGGAGTTCGTCCTCGTCCGACACGCGGAGCCGGGGCAATGTCGCCAACCAGGCCGCCCACGACCGGGCCGCCAACCAGCTCGACCTCGAGGTGCGCGATGCGGACATGCCGCTCTCCCCGCTCGGAGTCCGTCAGGCCCGGGCTCTCGGTGAGCACCTTCACGGGCTCCCTGCCGAGCAACGTCCGAGCCGGGTCTTCAGCTCTCCCTACGTGCGGGCGCTGGACACCGCGGAAGCCGCCGCAGCGGGGACCGACGTCCCGGTCGAGGTGGACGAGCGTCTGCGCGAACGTGAGCTGGCCTGCTGGACGGGGTCACCGCATCGGGCATCCGGCACCTGCACCCCGATGAGGCCGCCCGTCGGGAATGGCTGGGAAGGTTCTACTACCGGCCGCCGTCCGGGGAGAGCTGGTGTGACGTGCTGCAGCGCGTGCGCCAGTTCCTCATCCAGCTGTCGATGGCCCAGCTCGAGGGAGAGCGCGTCTGGGTCTTCAGCCACCAGACGGTGATCCTCTCCTTCCGCGTCGCCTTCGAGGGGCTGAGCGAGGAGGTGCTGGACATCG
>JAABUR0100003906.1_pt1 | contig 20386 bp, 18 predicted proteins | sample 5560091 | NCBI WGS metagenome assembly JAABUR01 (sample SAMN10711879, study PRJNA513375) | rock metagenome | isolation source: Antarctica rocks | place: Antarctica: Victoria Land, University Valley sud
AATATTCATAACTTTCCAAAACATGGCAGCAGCAATTTTACAACAGTTTCCATATTGCTGGTATTAGCTGTTTTATTGCTGTTGGCCGGCGCCATCAATTTTAGTAATCTCACTATTGCAAAATCAATTGGGCGTGCAAAAGAAGTAGGTTTACGCAAAGTATTAGGCTCTGACCGAAAAAAGTTGATTCTTCAGTTTATGTCGGAGACAGCATTTCAATGCCTGGTAAGTTTGTGCATAGCGATAATAGTGGTGTATGTTGCCCTTCCCTATCTCAACAGGTCGTTCAATATCTCTTTAAGCTTCTGGCAACAGGATAATGGAGTGCCTCTTATTGCTCAGATTGCATTGTGCTTATTACTTGTTACTTTGCTTTCAGGCTTGTATCCATCTTTATTCCTGTCTCGTTTTAACGCTGTGAAAGTTTTAAAAGGCGACTATTCTACCGGAAACAAAGCAAGGCTGTTTCGAAACAGTTTGATTGTAGTACAATTTATGGTTTCGGCTTTCTTTATTATTGCCACCCTGGTTATAAACTCGCAGATGCATTATATGCAAAACAAAGACAAGGGATTTTCAGATACACAGATACTGCGAATTCAAACAACGCAAAAAACGAGAGATACAGATTTCGATGCAGTAAGAAATACTTTGCTGGCTATACCAGGGGTAACCCATGTAGCTAAAACTACCACTGTGCCTGGTGATAAAGGATTGGATACATCAACTTTTAGTTTCAAAAGTACGGGAAAAGAATACCGGATGGCTTCTATAAAAATAAGCACCGATTATTTTAAAACGCTGCAGGTAGCTTTGGTACAGGGAAGGTTGTTTACCAATGATTATTCCGATCAAAATACACGTACAGCCATTGTTAATGAAGCTGCTGTAAGAAAATTGAACATAACTAACCCTATTGGCAAAACCATTTCTTTTCCATATTGTGACAGTGTGCCTGTACAAATAGTCGGTGTTGTAAAAGATTTCAATATGCACGGGTTCGAAACAGCAGTGCAGCCTGTTGTATATACAATCGGAAACAAGGCTTGCATGTTTCAATCCGGAGGCGCTATACTGGTGAAGCTAAACAGCAATAACATGCAAAGATCTGTTGCAGAAATTGAGAAGGCTTGGAAAAATATAGAACCTGATTTTCCTGTCCGTTATTCTTTTCTTGATGATAACTTTCAGCAATTATTTCTTTCTTATGTAAGGCTGCAAAAAATTATTACTTTTTTTGCCGTCATTGCCATTTTAATTTCAGTAATAGGTTTATTTGCTTTAACAGCATTTTATACTAAGCAGCGTACCAAAGAAATTGGTATAAGAAAAGTATTAGGTGCAACTGTCACGCATCTTGTTGCACTAATCAGTAAAGAATTTATATACCTGGTACTGTTATCCGTTTTAATCATTACACCCATTGCATGGTGGGCTATGAATAAATGGCTGCAAACATTTGCCTACCGCATAAATATAAACTGGTGGATGTTTGGTGCTGCAGGGTTACTTGTTCTATTAATTGCATTGGTCACTGTCAGCTTCCAGGCAATAAAAGCAGCGATAGCAAATCCTGTAAAGAGTTTGAGAACGGAATAATAGAACCACGATCTTTGGATTAAAAAGAATTGGGATGAAAACAATAAAATTAAAGCTGCAGTCATGCTTAGAAACTATTTAAAAATTGCCTTACGCAATCTTGCTAAACAAAAAGGACTTGCCTTCATTAACATCTTCGGATTATCTGTCGGGCTTGCATGCTTTAGTTTATTTATGCTGTATGCAGTTAATGAATTCAGCTTTGACCGCTTTCATAAAAATGCAGCAAATATTTACCGCGTATATGAATGGATGCAAGGGACAAATGGGGGCGATGCCAGTGCTTCCACAAATTTACCCATGCCCGTTGGCCCTGCAATGAAACAAGATTTAGCTGATATTGTAAATACTGTAAGAATAAGAGTGGATCGCGGTGAAAGTTTGATGCGCATTGGTAATGCCATACAACGCGTAAAGATTTCATTTGCAGACCCCAAATTCTTTTCGGTATTTACGTTTCCCTTAAAATATGGCAATGCTAATGCGGCATTACAAAGCCTGAGCAGTATAGTGCTTACAGCATCAAAAGCAAAAGCGCTATTTGGGACAGAGAACATAATTGGGCGTACCGTACAAATCAAAATTGACAATACATTTAAGCCCTTCCTGGTAACAGGTGTTGCCCAAGATATTCCTCCTAATTCTTCTATCCATTTTGATATACTCGGAAATTTTGCATTTACTGAAACTACGGAAGAAGGAAAAGAAGCTGCAAATAATTGGCATCTTGGGGCTTATCAAACGTTCGTTCAGTTACGTGCCGGAAGCCCTCTTCCCTATCATACAGCACGCCTGATTGGCTTTCGTAAAAAATATTATCCGGATGAAGCAGCGAAAATAAAATTAAACGGACGTGCCTCGAAACAAAATACACCTCCGGTTACCTATGGATTACAGCCATTAGGCAGTATGCATACTGATGCAAAGATCAATGACGGGAATACAGTCAATACTAAAACGATCTGGATATTGTTAAGTATTGCCGCCGGTATTTTATTAATCGCCTGTATCAACTTTACTACCCTTGCTATCGGCCGTTCAGCAGGAAGAAGCAAAGAAGTAGGTGTACGAAAAGTGGTGGGTGCAGCAAAAAAACAACTCATCTTCCAGTTCCTTGCAGAGTCGTTTTTACTGACCGTGCTTTCAACAGTCATCAGTTTCATTCTTATACAACTGTTATTGCCATATTTCAACCGGTTGTCTGGCCAAGAGCTCCAGTTTTCATTTGCATTATACCCTGAAATGATTTGGTTATTGACAGGCCTTGTTTTGTTAGTTGGCTTACTTTCCGGAAGTTACCCGGCATTGGTATTATCCAATTTTAATCTGGTTGAAGTTCTAAAAAGCAAGACACGCATTGGTGGTTCCAATCTTTTTACCAAGTCGTTAGTTACCCTGCAGTTTGCATTGTCTATAGGTTTGATTATCTCCACTGTTGTTATACTGCGCCAGACAAAATACATGAGCAATAAAAATCCGGGGTTTGATAAAGAGAACGTTATATTGGTTGACGCATCAGAAACAGATACCAAACGGATTGTTCCCCTGTTTAAGCAGGAATTGGCAACACATTCCGAAATAGCAGGCATTACAAGTGCTTCTATTGGCTTAGGCGAAGGTGAAGAATTTGGTATGAATGTCTTTAAGTATAATAATAAGGGTGTAGGGGCGTTCTTTAATTCGATTGACGCGGATTATATAAAGGTTCTTGGAATGCAATTACTAGCAGGTAGAAATTTTAATGCGGCGCATGCGGAGGACACTGTCAGTTCTGTTATTGTGAACGAGGCCCTGATGAAGAATCTTGGCTGGACATTGCAGAACGCGGTAGGGCAGGAATTAAAAGGGTTTTCCCCGACTTTGACACCTGTTGTCATCGGTGTCGTAAAAGATTTCAATTACATGCCCTTACGTGAAAAACTAATGCCGCAGCTTTTTTGCCCTTTTTTAGATCCTAACAGGCAAAAGATTTTTATCCGCATCAAACCTGGTAATCCAGAAAGATCTGTGTCTTTGATACAAAAGGCATGGAAAAGCCTTGTTCCTGATGTGCCGCTTACATACAGCTTTTTAGATGAAAAGCTTAATAATTATTATAAGGCCGAGCAACGCTGGAGCGGCATTGTAGGCTGGGCCGGCGGCATTTCTATTTTCCTTGCCTGTCTTGGCTTATTTGGCCTTGCCGCATTAGCAGCCGTAAACCGGATCAAAGAGATTGGGGTGCGGAAAGTATTAGGCGCATCGGTCAGTAATATCGTTACACTTTTATCAAAAGATTTTTTAAAGCTTATCCTTATCGCATTATGCATTGCATCACCGGCAGCCTGGTACTTCATGAACAACTGGTTACAATCATTTGCGTATAGAATCAACATTAGTTGGCTTGTGTTTGCAACCGTTGGATTATTTGCAATTGCAATTGCTTTTATAACAATCAGTTTTCAATCAATTAAAGCAGCCACAGCCAATCCCGTAAAGAGTTTACGAACGGAGTAGAACCACGCCTTATAGAATTGTCTGAACTGGGATTACTGGGATGGATGGGAGTTGTGAAGGTTTGGATTTTGTGGGAAAGCTTTAAGCTGGCTAAAAAGATGAGGTTTTGCCCCTCCTCTGCGAGGAAGGTTTTGCCCCTCTCCTTTAGGAGGCCTTTAGGAGAGGGAGAAGGACGACCATTATTAATAATTAAAAAAACAAGAGAATGTTTAAGTTAGACGGAAAAATAGCTGCTGTTACTGGTGGCGGAAGCGGAATAGGCAGGGCTGTTGCAAAGGTCCTTTCAAAGCAGGGTGCAACTGCACATATCATTGATATTTCTGAAGAAAACGCTCAGCAGGTTTTAGCCGAAATAGAATCAGGCGGAGGAAAAGCTTTTGCTTATGCCTGTGATGTCAGTAATCAGCAACAGGTTAATGAAGTATTTGGGAAAATTACAGGAATTAATATTTTAGTGAATAATGCCGGAATTGCACACATAGGTAATGCAGAAAACACAACTGAAGAAGATTTCGAAAGAATATTCAGGGTAAATGTAAAAGGCATTTACAATTGTTTACATGCTGCAGTGCCAATGATGAAAGCTAATGGTGGCGGAGCCATAGTAAATCTTTCTTCGATAGCAGCTTTAATAGGGTTAAATGACCGGTTTGCATACAGTATGAGTAAGGGCGCTGTACATGCTATGAGCCTTTCTGTTGCAAAAGATTATCTGCATGCAAATATACGCAGCAATACTGTTTCTCCGGCCAGGGTCCACACTCCTTTTGTTGACGGATTTATAGCAAAAAATTACGCCGGTAAGGAGCAGGAAATGTTTGAGAAACTTTCTAAATCACAACCAATCGGAAGAATGGGAACTGTTGAGGAAATTGCTAATCTTATCTTATATCTTTCTTCTGATGAAGCTTCATTTATCACTGGAAATGATTACGCTATTGACGGTGGCTCCGTAAAATTGAATAGTTGATTATAATTTGACAGAGTTGATGATTAAAAGTTTTTTTGCATCCCTGCGTATGATAGTTATTAAAAATATAAGAACTCATCCACATCTTATTCAGCAAGCACTTCTATAGTTCTCTTGAGGTATATTCTTTTTATCAATAAATTATTTGTAAAATAAAACATGGACAATGGTTAAGAACTATTGTCCATGTTTGAAAATGCCCTGTTGATTCACTTTAACTTTCTATTGTTGCTATATCTCCGGCTTCTATGTATCGCTTAAAATTCTTTACATCTTTTGTAATTATTTTTCTAAACGTTGGGTTTAACAGCGATGCAATTCCTTCCCCCACATCCCCAAAAGGTGCCCTGTAGGTTATAAGTACTGTTATTTCGGTTCCATATTCATCAGCATCTCTAAACTCAACTTTTCCTGCATTATTTATAGATGCATGCGGCAAAGAATTCCAGCCTAACAACTCCCCATCAATTTCTTTTACTATTTCAGCATCCCATTCTATTTTGCCAAGGCCTCCGGGAACTTTTGCCACCCAGTGCGACCTTTTATCGTCAATTACCTCAACCCTGTCTAAGTGTTCCATAAATAATGGAAGATTACTTAGTTTTCTCCAGAAATCATATACTTCCTGTCTCGGGCTGTTAACAGTCAGCTTTGTCATTATGTTTATATTCTTTACTGTGTCGGGCAGTTTCTTTTTACCTGCAACTGTATAGGCCGGGCAGTGACCCGTTGCACCACGAAAAATCAGGTATCCGCCTGCTATAGCCATAGCAATTCCTGATTTCTTTTCTTCATTTTGCAATCCTTTAAACAATAAAGCCGAACCTGCGGCTATAGAAGCCACTCTTTCAACTTTTCCTACATTTACAGAAAGTTTTGCTCCGGTAGACGAATTTGTATTCATGATTATAATTTAATTTTTATTTTATTTTATTTTTATTTAAGTATTCAATATTATTTCCAAATTAGAATGCAGACACTATCCTCTGAAATAACCTGAGTCTTCAGAAGCGATAAATACAAGCCTGGGATCCACTTTGGCAAATTTTTCCACCATTTCCTGCTCGTGTTTACACTTTAGCCAACTTGTTTTTCAAGTACATGTTCTCTTGATTTCTGAATAATAGAAGGTTTAAATATTTATTGAAACAATAAAACTATTCTCACCTTTTAATATTTGCCATTTTAATAAAACAAAGTTGTAGAAGTTTTTGAACATTCTTTAATCTGTTGTCACTTTCTCTATCAAGCATTTCCCTTTCAGATATTTTGCATCTTTTAAATAATTGTCGGAATAGCAACATGAGAGTCAGGTAAATATGCATGCGATGAATCAGAAGCATGTGAAGAGTCGAATTTTGAAATTTTCGTACTGTCAACTGCACCTTCTCCGCTGCTGTTTTTGTCGTCCATAGAGCCTTTATCGTTGTTTGGCCCGCAACTGAAAATGGAGATGATAGAAGCTGTCAAGAACGCCAATGTTGCCAGCTGATTTTTTTCATTACTACTGAATTTATACTATTCAGTAATTTAAAGAAAAAAATCATTCCAGCCAGAAGCTGTACAAGGAAAAGTAAACTAAAAAGGCTCCAAAAAAGGTAGCCATTTTAGTTGGGGGCAGCACTAATTCTTTTATTTATTTGATTATATAGAACAAATAATCGTTGTATTAAATAACTTTTTTAAATATATAATTTAGGGTAAAAGTTTAATTATTTGGTTGAGCAAGGTCAGAAAACAAAAAGGTTATAAATCAAACTCATACTTAAGCTGATTGGCTACTGTATTGATAACATGGTCAACCTTTACAGCTATATTTTTTAATGTATGTGTATTCACCTTCAACTTGGCATTTTTTTCAAGTATACGAACATCTGATGAGATACTAATAATATTCATACTGTCTATCGTTGGTTTTATTTTATGGGCAAGTTTTGAAACCGTAGGCCAATCTTCTTCTGCAGTAGCTTGTACCATTTGTTTGCTGTTAAGAGGAATGGTAGTAAGATAAATATTTGCAAGTGAAATTAGAAATTCTGTACTTCCTCCTACTATTTTTTCTAACTGTTTAAGGTCATAAAGCTTCTCAGTAAGAGGAATTTCAACTTCTGTGGTATACGCCATAGTTATGTGATTATGGATGGGCAATTAGAACTTTTTGGTTAGAATGTGAGTTCAGAAAGCTTTCTTCCATCAAATACCTTTTATTTACAAAAACTTCCCGGTTTTGGATCATCCGGTAGATTGTTGATTTGCCAACATCAAGCTTTTTAGCCACTTTAAGGACATCGTAATTATACTTGTCGAGGTAAAATTGAATAAACTTTATTGTAAACTCTTTAAGACTGGCCTCCTTAAGTATGAAATCGGATATAATGTTTTGTGATGTCACGTTCAAATGTTCTGCTTCAATATCTTTATCTTCTGACATTACACATGCAAGTTCGATGATAGATTTTAGCTCTCTCACATTTCCAGGAAAGGCATGAGCCAACAGTTTTTTCTTGGCTTCTGTTAATAAGCTTTTCTTTGGCAAACCATTTTCTTTACAAAAATGATCCATAAAATGTTTAGCAATTATAAGCACATCATTTTCTCTTTCGCGCAGCGGCGGAAGGTTGATAGGCAGACCCAATATCCGGTAATACAGGTCTTCTCTGAAAGATCCGTTTTTAACCATTTCAAGCAGGTTACGGTGGGTGGCTACAATTATCCTTACGTCAACTTTCACAATGTCATTGCTTCCTACACGCACTATTTCTTTTTCCTGCAAAGCCCGTAGTAGTTTGGCCTGCATATTTATATCCATTTCGGCTATCTCATCGAGAAAGAGACTTCCTTTTGTGGCTTCTTCAAACTTACCTATGCGCCTGGCGATTGCACCTGTAAAGGCTCCTTTTTCATGACCGAACAGTTCACTTTCCAACAGGTCTCTGGGAATTGCGGCTAAGTTAACAGCAACAAAAGGCATGTTTTTTCGTGGCGAATTGTAATGGATTGATTTAGCTACCAGTTCTTTGCCGGTTCCGGTTTCACCTGTTACAGATACAGTTATGTTAGTCCGTGACGCTTTTTCCATCATACTAAATACCCGCTGAACAACCGGACTGTTACCAATAATGGAATTGCTGAAATCATACTTTCGGCTTACTTCTTCTTTCAGGCTTTCAATTTCCTGTTTAAGCTGTATATTTTCGCGAAGATTTTTTATAGCATTCCATATACGGTCTTTTGTATCTTCATCTTTAACAATGTATTCGTTGGCGCCTTTTTTTAAAAGATCAAGGGCTACTTTTACATCTTCCTGGCCGCTGATGATGATAACTTTAGTATCAGGGCTGTTTTCTTTGATTTGCTTTAAGAGGTGATCACCGTTCATGTCAGGCAATGAATAATCAAGCGTAACCACATCCGGCTTTTCGTGCAGTTTTGAAAGAAAGGAATTGGCAGTATTAAATTTGGTGATGACATAATCCGGGTTCAATGACAGGTAATACTCGAGCATAGAGCTATACCATAGATCATCTTCTACAATAAAAACCTTAAATGGCTTCTGGATTTTCATATATTGGTAAAACGTAAAAAAGTTACAGGTATTGTATTTTTATTAAAATAATGAAACAAAAATTTGCTGAAGAGAGTCCATTGACAATACAACAACAACCGATTTACTTATTGCCAATTGCCAGGGGGGTTTGGACTATCAGCTTTGGCTCCTACTATGGTCTATGCACTATTGACTATTGAACTCTCACTAATGACAGTACCTATTGACTATAATAAATTATTTTTGTTTAATAAGTAACGAATTAAATTATGGAAGTAAATGATGAATTAGTAGAGAAACTTGCCAATCTTGCAAGACTTACCTTTGAGCCAACAGAGAAAGCTGAAATTAAGAAAGATTTGCAAAAAATGGTATCTTTTATTGAAAAATTAAATGAACTTGATACAACAGGAGTGGAGCCGTTATTGTTTATGACAGATGAAGCAAATGTATTGCGTGAAGATGAGGTCAAAGGTTCTGTAACAAGACAGGAAGGATTGCTGAATGCTCCGTTAAAAGATGAGCATTTTTTTAAAGTGCCGAAAGTGATCAGAAAGTAAATCCTTTTTGAATGCTTATTCTAAGTTCGATAAAAGAGATAGAGAAAAATTTGGAGCACTGATGTTTGTACCTTTTTTCAAAAAACACCTCTAATTGCATAATATTCATTATACTATTCTTATTTATGGATTCTGTTATACATCTTAAAAACATTGATAAAAGTTACTTTATGGGTATGCAGGCGATACCTGCCCTGAAAGCAATAAACCTTGACATCTTCCGAAATGAATATGTTGCATTAATGGGCCCTTCCGGTTCAGGCAAAAGTACTTTAATGAATATTTTGGGCTGTTTAGACAGTCCTACTGCTGGCGCTTATATTCTAAATGGGAAAGATGTAAGTAAGATGCCGGATGACGATCTGGCCGGAGTTAGAAATAAAGAAATAGGCTTTGTGTTTCAGCAGTTTAATTTATTGCCCAGGTTAAGCGCCGCAGAAAATGTAGCTCTCCCTTTGGTATATGCAGGTGTTGCAAGAAAAGAAAGAATGGAAAGAGCTATGGAAGTTTTGAAGAAGGTAGGTCTTGCAGACAGAAGCCACCACAAGCCAAATGAATTGAGCGGGGGTCAAATACAGCGTGTGGCTATTGCAAGGGCTTTGGTTAACAACCCTGCTATTATACTTGCAGATGAACCCACAGGTAACCTTGACAGTAAAACTTCTGTTGAGGTAATGGACATCTTTAGCAAAATACAGGAATCAGGAAATACGGTGGTACTGGTAACACATGAAGAAGACATAGCAGCCTATGCAAAAAGAGTAGTAAGGTTAAGAGATGGATTAATTGAAAGTGATACGTTAAGAAGCCCCCGGATAGCGGCTGAAACATTATCTGTCTAAATATAAATTGTCTCTATTAATGTGAAGAGAAAGTTAGGTGCTATAGGTAGTGACAGTCATAAAAAATTAAATAACAACAGAAGCTTTGACAGCGATGAAACTTAGATTATGACGCAGCATTATCAGAACCTTATTAATCAGGCATACAAGGCTTTTAATGCAAGAGACATTGAAACGGTGCTTTCGTTAATGAATACAGACATACATTGGCCAAACGGCTGGGAAGGAGGCTACGTTGAAGGACATAAAGAAGTAAGAAACTACTGGACAAGACAATGGAAAGAAATAGATCCAAACGTAAAGCCAGTTTCTTTTAAAGAAAACAAAAATGGACAAATTGAAGTTGAAGTTCATCAAATAGCAAAAGATTTGCAGGGAAAAGTGTTGTTTGATGGAATGGTGAAGCACATTTATACTGTTGAAAATGGAAAGATAAAAAGCATGGAAATAGAAAAGCTCTAATTAGAAGTAATACATCAATAATCTGTGGCAGGAGCACGAACGCAAAATAAGTTTGGCAAAAGCAGCGCTGAAAAATATAAATCTATCTGATCATCTTTAAGTATCAACAGCAATACCGTGATAAACCTTCGAACATAAACTCCCTTCCTCGCTTAAGTTGTGCTGTTATCTTAATCTTTCATTAAGTAAGACCTATTTAAAAGTTTTTTTTAAAATTACAGTTCAATCAAGCTTTAAAATAAATATAAGTGCAATGTTGCTTTCAGAAATTATAATACAGAGAATCCGCGAAGAAGGCCCCATTTCTTTTCACGATTTTATGGAGATGGCTCTGTATTATCCCGAAAAGGGATACTATACTTCTGCGCAGAATAAGATAGGGAAGACGGGCGATTTTTATACCAGTTCTAATCTTACCCCCGCGTTCGGAGCAATGATCGGCAAACAGCTTGAAGAGATGTGGGATATATCAGGCAGAAACAATTTTACTATTGTTGAATATGGAGCTGGTACGGGTGTCCTTTGTCAGGATGTTCTTGATTATCTTCAAAACAACAAGCAGTTTTATGATCAACTGAATTACTACATTATCGAAAAAAGTCCGATAATGCGTGAAAAACAAAAAGCGCATTTGCATCAAAAAGTAAGCTGGCATAATACTATTCAGGATATTCCAGAAATTACGGGTTGCATTTTATCAAACGAGTTGCTTGATAATTTTTCAGTGCATCAGGTAGTGATGGAAGATGAGCTTATGGAGGTTTTTGTGGATTATAAAAACGGTTTTGCTGAATTGCTTAAACCTGCCAAAAAAGCCCTTACTGATTATATGGCTGAACTAAACGTTGTTTTGCCCAAAGGATTTCGTACGGAAATAAGTCTTGAAGCCACTCAATGGATAAAAGAAATTGCAGCTTCATTAAAAAAAGGGTATGTAATTACAATAGATTACGGCTACCCCTCTGACGAATTATATAGTGAACGCAGGAGTTCAGGTACACTTGTATGCTATAATAATCATACAATTAATGACAATCCATATATTGATATAGGAGAGCAGGACATTACCTCGCATATAAATTTTTCGGCATTAAATCATTATGGTTCTAAATATGGACTAATAGGTTGCGGCCTTACCAACCAGGCTGGTTTTTTATTGGCACTTGGATTTAAAGATTATCTCAGAAAGACTTTAACTTTCGAGGCAGGGCAGGATGTAATTAGTATGGTTAAAAAAGAATCTTTTCTCACAAACACCTTGCTGGTAGATATGGGGTTCAAATTTAAAGTGCTTATTCAACGAAAAGGAATATCAAAGAATGATCTTTTGGGGCTGAAACTTATAGTCATATAGAGTGTTATACTGCGGGTTACTCAATATTTATATTTTTGAGTTAATAATGGTTTGAAAGTAAAATCATAACAATGTCAACTAAAATTTATACTAAAACCGGAGATTTAGGAAGAACATCACTGATAGGTGGAACCAAGGTGCCAAAAAGTAATATACGAATAGAAAGTTATGGTACTGTTGATGAACTAAATTCCTTCATTGGCCTTGTCGGAGATCAAATAGGAGAAGATGCAACAAAAGCTATTTTGAAAGAAATACAGGACCGTTTATTTACGATTGGCTCTTCATTAGCGTGCGATCCTCACAAAGAGCCTTTGATGAAAATTCCCGATTTACATGAAGAAGATGTAAAGCTGCTGGAAAATGAGATGGATAAAATGAATGAAGTGCTTCCTGCAATGAAAAACTTTATTCTTCCCGGTGGTCATGTGGCTGTATCTGCTGTGCATATTGCCCGTTGTGTTTGCCGCCGGGCTGAAAGGTTGTGTGTAGGTATGAAAGAAAATGGAGGTTTCATAGATCCAATGGTGATTAAATACCTCAACCGGTTAAGTGATTATCTTTTTGTATTAGCCCGTTATGCAGCTCATATTTTTAATGTACAAGAGATTATGTGGAAGGCGAGGGTTTAACCCCAACCCCTAAAGGGGAATTTTAAAATAATTTTTATTGCTCCCCTTCAGGAATCGGGGGTTTCAATTCTTCCATCCTTCATATGAATCGTTCTGTCGCTTAAAGCGGCAAGTTCTTCATTGTGCGTAACAATTAAAAACGTTTGATTAAACTGGCTGCGAAGCTGAATAAACAATTCATGTAATTCTTTAGCATTTTTACTATCAAGGTTTCCGGTAGGTTCGTCTGCAAAAATGATCTGCGGATTATTGATTAATGCTCTTGCAATTGCCACGCGTTGCTGTTCACCACCGCTTAGCTGCTGGGGTTTATTTTCCATTCGTCCTTTTAAATGCAGGATATCCAGCAATTCTGCAGCCCTGTCAATAACCACTCTTTTTTTTGTGCCTGCAATCCATCCCGGAATACATACATTTTCCAAAGCATTAAACTCGGGCAGCAAATGATGAAATTGAAAAACGAAACCTATATGAGTATTTCTAAACCTGGCTAATTGTTTCCCTTTTAATATATCAATACGATTTTTATCCAGGTAAATTTCTCCGCGGTCAGCATTATCTAAAGTGCCTAATATATGCAACAAAGTGCTTTTCCCCGCACCGGAAGAACCTGCTATACTCACAATTTCTCCTTTATTTATAGTCAGGTCTACGCCCTTTAACACCTGTAATGTACCGTAGTTTTTAAAAATATTTGTGGCTGTAAGCATGCAACTTTCTGGTTCAAATAATTATGCAATAATGTACAAACCTACACGTTACAATTAAAGCGCGCCTCATTTAAGCAAAATTTTAATATAACAACCCTTTTGGCAAAGCTTGATTTGGTTATATCGTATATACCCCTACATTTGCAAAAATTTAAATACATCAAAGATGTTTTGGACACTTGAATTAGCCAGCTATCTTGAAGAAGCGCCATGGCCGGCAACAAAAGATGAGCTTATTGATTATTCAATCCGCTCCGGTGCACCTATTGAGGTGGTTGAAAATCTGCAGGAATTAGATGATGAAGGGGAAGTGTACGAAAGCATCGAAGACATCTGGCCCGACTATCCCAGCCAGGATGACTTTATGTTTAATGAAGACGAGTATTAACCTTAGCTCTAAACGAAAGTTCCTGAAGCCCCAGCCCTAAAGGGAGTTATTGAAATTATAATAGACCATTTTACAGCATGTAGATGGTTTTTCTTTTAGAAGCCAGTCCCGAAGATTAACGCAGAAAGAAAAAATTTCCAGTACCGAATTACTGATCTGCGGATTTTGCGAAATCTGCGGGGAAAAAAATGTTCACTTGTTCTGTAATTCTTTTTGAATCTTCAGTTTCAATTTCAAATCTTCTTTACTTGTATTTAAACTCTTTTTATGGTTAGCTCTTAAAAGTATATTTAAAATAAATCAGTAACAAAGACAAAGTAAATACAATACTGTTAGCCACAATCACCGGGCCGCTGTGAATGGCCAATCCATATACAAGCCAGACAATTGTACTAAAAACTACTATAAGCATCATCCAAATGCTTAAATCTCCCACACTTTTAGTTTTCCATGCTTTATAGACCTGGGGAATAAAAGTAATGGAAGTAAGAAACGAACCAAAATATCCTACATAATCAAACCATTGTACCACAATTATAGATTTTCAAAATAAAAAAGCAGAATAAATATTTATCTGAAACACCAACACCAGTTGTTTTAAAAGCCTCCCGTTTAGGGGAGATTTAGAGGGATTTCTCCATCTGTTCAATTACCTCTGCTGTTACCCCTGTAAAGCTGAAGCCACCATCATGAAACAAATTTTGCATGGTAACCATTTTAGTCAGGTCGCTGAATAAAGTAACACAGTAATCAGCGCAATCTTCTGCAGTTGCATTACCAAGAGGACTCATTTTTTCTGCAAAAGAAATAAAGCCTTCAAAACCTTTAACGCCGCTGCCGGCAGTAGTGCGGGTAGGAGATTGACTAACAGTGTTTATCCGAACTTTTTTCTTTTTTGCATACTGAAATCCAAAACTTCTTGTTATACTTTCCAATAAAGCTTTGGCATCAGCCATCTCATTATAATCAGGAAAAACTCTTTGTGCAGCAATGTATGTAAGTGCAACTACACTTCCCCATTCACTGATAGCATCCATTTGATAAGCCAACTGTAACAAACGGTGAAAGCTTATAGCGGATATATCAAAGGTTTTATGAGTAAAATCGTAATTTAAAGAAGTGTAAGGATTATTTTTACGCATATTCATACTCATGCCAACACTATGAAGGATAAAATTAACCGGGCCACCAAAATGTTCAAGACTTTTTTGAAGCAAATTTTTTAAATCATCATTGCTTGTAACATCAGCAGGAATAACAGGCGCATTGCCACATGCTTCTGCGAGCTTGTTTATTTCGCCCATTCTCAGAGCAATCGGTGCATTGGTCAGCACGATTTGTGCGCCTTCTTCATAACATTTTTCTGCAATCTTCCAGGCAATGGATTGATCATTCAGCGCACCGAAAATGATACCCTTCTTTCCCTTCAATAAGTTGTAGGCCATTATCAATTGGTTTTTGTTTTTTTTTAAAGAACGGTAAAAATAGAAAATTCAATTTCTAAACCTGAAAAAGAATGTGAAATATAATCACATGCACATTGAATGAAGTATAATGGCACTTCCTAACACCCCGATAAAATAAAAAATAAGGTTTTTGAAATTTGATTAGCATAAGCCCGTTTACGTAAAGCAGTATGAACCATGTAAACAGGAATGCCCACAATAATAAAATACATGAGAACCAAACCCTGCCAATGAGGAACATTTTTCATGGTATATTTCCCCTTTAGGGTTGGGGCTAATTCATCACCATTTCCCGTGCATTTTCCAATGCAGCAGCAGTGGGTTTTTCGCCGCTAAGCATTTGGGCAATGGCTGTTATTCTTTCATTATAGGACAGCAATCTTATATTTGTTTTTATCGCATCGCCTTTTATTTCTTTATATACATAGAAGTGCGCATCTGCTTTGCCTGCTATTTGAGGCTGATGCGTAATTGTAATTAATTGTCTGCTGGTGGAAAGATCTTTCATAATAAAGCCCACCTGTTTTGCCGCTTCGCCTGAAATACCGGTATCTATTTCATCAAAAATAAGTGTAGGCAGATCAACAGACTGGGCTACCAGGGATTTTATACAGAGCATTAAACGGCTCAGTTCTCCTCCACTTGCTACTTTACGTATGGGCTCAAAACGATTACTTTTATTTGCATCAAATAAAAACTCTATTGAATCATTTCCGTAAACGTTTAGGGTTCCGGATTTTACTTCTGCTTTTAATCTTGCATTTGGCATGCCAACCTGCAAAAGCAGCGCGTTTACTTTTTGTTCAAGTCCGGGTATTTCTTTCTTTCTGCGGACTGAAATATTTTTTGCAAAATCTTCTGCCTTTTGCAGCGATACTTTTACTTCCTGTTCTTGATAAGAGATAGTATCATCAATATTTAAAACAGCTTCCAGCTTTTGATAAAGTTCCTTTCGTATTGCAATAAGTTCGCCGGTAGTTTTTACTCCATGCTTTTTGAGCATTTTGTATCCTGCGGAAAGCCTTTCATTAACCTGGTCAATCCTTTCCTGGTCAAAGTGTACATGGTCGTTTACATTATCAATCTCATCAGCAATATCCAGTAGTTCTATCTGCGTACTCTGCAACCTTTTCACAAATTCAGTAAGGCTTGTATGATAATCAGAAAAGTTTTGTAACTGGTTGGCAAGCAGTTTTAATTGCTGTACAATGGGCTGTTCACTTTCCTTTAATTCAAAATATACTTTCGACAAAGCAGTTTTTATTCCTTCCGAATTATTCAATAATTTAAGTTCTGTTTCCAAATCTTCCAATTCATTCTCAACCAGGTTAAGCTGGTCAAGTTCATTGAAAACGTATTGGTGATAATCAGCCTCTTTTTGAAAAGTTTCTTTTTGTTTCAGCAATTGGTCAAGCTCTGTTCTTTGCCTTTGCCATTGACGAAAATTTGCCTGAAATGTTATTAATAAATTTGCATTTGCCGCAAGGCCGTCGAGTACTTGTCTTTGAAAATCACTATCGCCTAATTCAAGCGTATCAAACTGTTGATGAAGGTCAACCAGCAGCGAAGCAAGTTCTTTTAATTGCTGTAATGTTGCAGGCGTGTCATTGATAAAACCCCTTGATTTTCCGCTTGCAGATATTTCTCTTCTTAACACCAGTTCATCTTCGCGGTCAAGTTCATTATCATTTAAAAATCTTTCAACATCCTTTTTATCTTTTACAGAAAAAAATCCTTCTACAATACATTTTTTGTCCCTGTTCTGCAGTGATGCTGTATCAGCTCTTTCGCCTAAGATCAAGCTGAGAGCGCCCATTAAGATACTTTTGCCGGCACCAGTTTCACCGGTAATTACATTAAGGTTAGCAGAAAAATTAATGTCTATTTCATCAATGATTGCATAGTTCTGTATGTGCAGCTTCCTTAGCATACAGTAAAGATAGCAGTGATAGTGATTTAGCAAACTGAAATAAAATATCTGTGGAAAAACTATTAATAAGATTGTTAGCAAAATCAGTAAGCATTCGCTTTTATAAAAATGTCAATAGAGGCCCATTAAGATCAATTATGAAAAGCCTTGGAGAGACGGTTTTAAAAGTTATTTAAGTTGTATAGCTTATGTAACCAAAAGAGTGCATTTCAATTGTCGTTTTTTATTCTGAACCACGTGGCTTTTAAATTTGCTCTTCATTGTAAGTTATCACCTTTTGCGATCCAAAAAAGCAAAAGATTCGAGTAACGTCCTTAAACGCGTGACTTGAGAATCAAGGCGTTAAAAGGACGTCCTTGTTAAGGCACGAAGCAATCCCCTGAAATGTAAACAGGTTTACAAGTTATCAGGGGATTGCTTCGCCAAGCTGCCCAAGGTTCTCAATGACGAGTCCTTCTCATTAGGGAAGCGACAATTTGAAATACATCCTGCCAAACGTTACTCTAAAACAAATAAAATCCTTAATTATTTTTGGGTCAGTGTTTATTAATCCCGTATTTTTCATTTATTATAATTGGTCCTCTGATTTTTCAATAAGTCAATGCTTTCATTCTCGGGATTTACACTTTTTATAGTATCATTGTTTTTATGATCAGCATTATCATTCCAACTTATAATGAAGAAGGAAATATCACCCAATTGGTTCAATATTTAAAAAAAGATAGTAAAAAAAATGCCGTAGAAATAATTGTTTCAGATGGAGGCAGCACAGACAATACATTAGTGGCAGCACAAGATGCAGGAGCTAAAGCAGTTTTATCTCCCAAAAAAGGCAGAGCAACTCAAATGAATTTTGGCTCTTCAGTTTCTGCGGGGAGCATTCTCTATTTCGTTCATGCAGATACTTTTCCTCCTTTAAGCTACGTTTCGGACATTATTAATGCTATGTATGAGGGTTATGAAATTGGGAGGTACAGAACTAAGTTCGATGGCAAAAAGTTCATTCTAAAAATTAATGCCTTCTTCACGCGCTTCGATTGGTTCGTCTGTAATGGCGGCGATCAGACTTTATTTATTACAAGAAAGCTTTTTAATAAAATAAATGGCTTTAATGATAATATGCATATAATGGAAGATTATGATATTGTAAAAAGGGCAAAGCCATTTGGGAGGTATAAAATATTTTCCAAAGCTGCTCTTATTTCCGCACGAAAATACGATACCAATAGCTGGTTAAGAGTGCAATGTGCAAACAGCACAATAGTAAAAATGTATAAAAAAGGAGCTTCACAGGAAGAGATGATCAATAAATACAAAGAAATGATTATTTACAGGTAAGGCTGCTGTAAAAATTACTTAGGGATATTATAAACTTTATAGCTTCATCATTCGTAATTTCATCAATAACTATTTGTATGAAAGATTTGATTACCGGTATTCAACAAGTTGGTATTGGTGTCATAAATGCTGAAGAAGCAAAACATTTATACAAAGACCTTTTTGGCATGAATGTGCTGATATTTGAAGACAAGGCAGAAGCTTCGTTAATGACAAAATATACAGGAAGCCAGGTACATAAGAGACATGCTATTTTATCAATGAATCTATCAGGTGGTGGTGGTTTTGAAATATGGCAGTTTATAACAAGAATACCTCAAAAATCAATTGAACCAAAGTTTGGCGATATAGGAATATTTGCTGCAAAGATTAAATCGCAGAATGTAAAAGCAGCTCACAATCATTTCAGCAATTTTAGTTCAATAACTGTTTCTAAGCTTATGGAAAGCCCTGATGACAGGCTGCATTTCTGGTTGCAGGACCCTTATGGAAATTATTTTGACATTGTAGAAGGTGATGAATGGTTTAGATCAGGTAAGGGAATTTGCGGCGGAGTAGTGGGTGCAGTGATAGGAGTTACAGATCTTACCAAATCTATAGAATTTTATAAAAATGTGTTAGGCATTGATGAAGTAGTTTACCTGGGCACAGCACCTGCGATTGACTTGCCAATATCACAACAGCTGGGCCAACAATTTAAAAGAGTCTTATTGAAAAAGCAGATAGCAAATAAAGGCGCCTTCAGCAAACTATTAGGTTCTGTACAGATTGAATTGGTAGAAGCGATTGACTTTCAGCCGACCAGGATTTACCAGGACAGGTATTGGGGCGATTGTGGTTTTATACATCTTTGCTTCGATGTATTGAATATGGATATTCTGAAACAGAAATCAGAAGCTGCCGGTTTTTCTTTTACAATAGACAGCGCCAACTCTTTTTCTATGGGTTCATCCGCAGGAAGGTTTTGCTATGCAGAAGACCCCGACGGAACTCTGATAGAATTAGTTGAAACACATAAAGTGCCTATTCTTAAAAAACTTAACCTGAACCTTAACTTAAAAACCCGGAAAAATGAAGGACCTCTGCCCGATTGGATGATTGCGATGCTGGGATTGAATAAGATAAAGTAAACACATCCTGATGTTTTGCTGCCAAGTTATGTTGAGGGAAGCGCTAAGAGACAGATAAAACGAAGCAGAAACAATGCTGTTTCCGCTTCAAAATAAAATTAACTCCACAAACGCTCATAAGAGCGCATTTGGTTCCATTCAGGGGGTCGGAGCAAAATAACCTGGATCTTCTTTGTGGAGGCGCTGTTTCAGAACTTCATCATTTAATTCAATTCCTAACCCAGGTGCATCGTCCGGCACATTTTTGCATAACCCTTAGTATATGGTCTGCTTTCCTGTCATCTTTACCAATTGAGGCCCCACGGGTTATCAACAATTTGATAAGGCATCTCAAGTGCAAGTACATTTTTGTAAATAACGATTATTGAGAATATCAGAACCACCGACTTTAATATTTGCTTTGGCTTTTGAAACCGAAAAGCAGCCTGGGCAGCATTTTTTATAGCCTCATCTCTAACTTGATTTTGTTCTTCTGCTATAATTCTGCCGCCTTCTCATTTGCTTGTAATCTTTCTAAAAATCGTTCTTTGTTTTCCGTTAATGAGTACATTAAATTATGGAATATAAAATGAAAATTAATTAATTGTTACTACTTAGGTCTTTTTTAAACGCAGAGTTAAAGGGAGGTTTTCGCAGAGAGCCACAGAGTTAACATCCAGAAAGTCTCAAATACGTTAGTATCTGAGCAAGATGAATATCATTCAATACAACAACAGCAAGAAAAGAGCAGCAACAGTTTTATATGAATTTGTATGTTATCTTAATAGTTAAATAGAATTACTAGGGTCGAACGGAGGTACTGTCTTTATTACAAAATTTATTTCTATTTTTTTTTTATAAAAAAATTACTTTTGCATTACCAGAGAGGAAGCATATTGCGATGGTTCCATCGGTATGTTTACCTTGTGTAGTTCCGATTTTTTCGGAACTACTTTTTTTGCTGGTTTCCCAGCCTTTTCAAG